>ERZ779885.515-NODE-515-length-44485-cov-4.081026_pt1 | contig 44485 bp, 68 predicted proteins | sample MGYA00511554_ERZ779885 | MGnify/ENA primary metagenome ERZ779885 (study PRJEB29588, sample SAMEA2160998) | human gut metagenome | biome: human gut; feature: human-associated habitat; material: faeces | place: Denmark | collected 2008/2010 ... | reverse complement strand
CATGGGCCGGCTGGTACTGGTTCAGTTTTTGGGCCACTGCTTCCATGCAGGCCGGTGTAGACAACATCCCCACCTTGACCGCGTCTACCTGGATGTCTTCAAACACCGCGTCGATCTGGTCCGCGATGACCTTGGGCGAGATGTCCTCAATGGAGAGGACGCGGGCCGTGTTCTCCGCCACGACCGAGACGATGACGCTCATGCCGAACACCCCGAGCGCCGACATGGTCTTCAGGTCCGCCTGGACGCCCGCGCCGCCGCTGCAGTCCGATCCGGCGATGGTCAATGCCGTCTTCATACTTCCTCCTTCTCGGGAATCCGACGCGTGAAAAAAGCGGGAACCCCTGCGGCGACATGCAGCAAGGATTCCCGTCATTGCCATCATGCTCCCTACGCTGGTGTTAACCAACAGGTTCAAAGGGTCAGGTTTTAACCTTCTCAACTCCTTAGGCGGAGTTCCCCTGCAAGGCTTCCGCTCCCAGCATAGCACGGCCGCGGGGAAAAGTCAATTCCAGGGGCCGTCCGCCGGTCGCCGGGATTTTTTTGAAAAAAACTCTTGCATTTTCACGCAACATCTGGTATTATATCAGTCGATGCTTCTATAAGCGTACTCTCATAGCGAGGAGGTAAGCAACATGGCCAAATGCGAATTCTGCGACAAGGGCGTCACCTTTGGCATCCAGGTCTCCCACTCCCACCGCCGTTCCAACCGTGTCTGGAAGCCCAATGTGAAGCGGGTGAAGGCCATTGTCAACGGGACTCCGTGCCATGTGTACGCTTGTACCAGATGCCTCCGTTCCAACAAAGTCGAACGAGCAGGATACTAACATAGGGCAAAAAGTATTTGCCCTACTTCAAGAACACTTCCAGGATAGCTTTTCCTCCCCTACGCTGACCGTAGCTAATGGAATCGTAGGTGATTTTTGAAATGAACTGTTTCAGGAAGTCGTTTTTCTGCTTGACGGACAGACCATCATCTTTCATGCAGTCAATCATTGCATGCAGGTTTGAGATTTGTTCAGAGTAATCAACAGGTTCAGGAGTGCTTTTCCGGGCTTCCTGAATCTGTTTTTTTGTATTGTCGATCTTCTCATTGTAGTGCAGCTTCCGTTCCAGGAATTCGTCTCTGGTGTAGATGCCATCTTCGTAATCGGCAAACAGGTTCTTTCGCTTCCATTCCAGTTTTTCCAGTTCCGTTTCCATGGCGTTCAGACGGGCCTTGAAGGCTTCCATTTCGTCCTTGTTATCGTCAATTTCCATCTTCGTCCGGAAGTCCTCTATATATGCCTGAAGGGTGCTGATAAACACTTCGGAAACCTCATCAATCGGAAGGGACTTCTTCGTGCAAATGGTATCACGGGCATGGGAAAGCCTTGCCCTGCGCCCGTCATTGTAGGTCATTGCAATGATGTTCCGGCCACAAGTGCAGCATTCCATTAACCCGGCAAACGGGTTCTTCAGTTCCGTGCTGACCTTCGCAGACGGGTTCTTCATGGTCTCCGTGACACGCTGGGCCTCTGCAAATTCTTCTTCGCTGATAATGCCCTCATGCTTGCCCTCATAGATTTCCATTTTGCCGTCCTCTTTGATAACCTTCACCAGCTTCCCAAGTTCAGGATCATATTCTTTGACGGTCCTGCGCTTGCCCCAGGTGACTTTCCCGGCATAGATGGGATTTGCCAGCATATCCCGGATAGTGCCACGGTTCCATTCCGGACGGCCTTTTGTGGTGGGTATGCCCATCAGTGTCATTTGACGGGCCATCCAGCCGGTGGCACGTTTTTCCTTTATGTGCCAGTCAAATATCATCTTCACATATTTTGCTTCTTCAGGCCGGATTATCAAAGTCCGGTCTTTTTTTGTTGTCCGGAGAATATCATAACCGAACACCCGCTGCGGAAGAATATAATTCCCCTCCATGACGGACTGTTTCTTCCCGGCTTCCAGGCGGCGTTTGATGGTCTTGTATTCCCGGCGGCTCATAAACAGGCCGAATTCAAAATATTCCTGGTCAAATTCATTGTTCGGGTCATAGACCTTCGCCGGTGTGATGATGTGTGTATTGCTGGCCTGGAAAGCGTCAGCAACTTCGCCCTGGTCCTTCGTATTGCCACGGGCCAGCCGTTCCACCTCTACCACCAGCACACCGGCGAAGGTTTTGGCGTACACGTCTGCCAGAAGCCGCTGCATTTCCGGACGTTCATCTATGCTGTCACCGGATACCAGTTCATGGTATATGGTAATCTGATCCGGGTGAATCTCATGCTTTGCCGCAAGGGAGAACAGCATGGCTTTGTGACGGGCCAGGGTTTCTTCTTCTCCCATGGCTTCCAGTTCCAGGTCAGCACGGGACTTCCGTAAATACATGGCATACCGTGTCTTTTTGTACTTATTACAAGCCTTTTTTATTATTTCGTCAGTTGCTGTCATGTTCACCATTCCTTTTCATTGTTGCTTTTCTTTTTGCGATACTGTGGGCCGTGCCAAGGGCCGTCACTACGATTGCCAATATCAAGATGATCAATGTAGGGGAAACCTGATTATTCCGGATAAAGCCATGGTCAGCGTCCGACACATCCACAAACAGATACGCCACAAATACCAGGGCCAGGAAGATGCACAGACCCGCAAGGCCGTAAATAATCGGCTTCCGTTCTGCAATTCCGGCTTCCAGCCGCTTGTTATGCTCCCGGAGCAGGGCAGCTTCCGCTTCAGCTTTGGCAAGCTGGCCTTTCAATTCTGCAATTTCCACGGCCATTTCATCCTTGGGGGCCTGTGATGGGGCAATTCCCATAAGTTCGTCCAGGGACAGCCCCAGATAGATGCAGAGGGCAGAAACGAAGAACACAGTCGGATTAGAAATCCCTCCGGAAAGGAACTTTGCTACGGTAGACCGGGCCACGCCGGTATTCTCCACAATGTCCCGGTGTGTCTTATGCTGTTCAAGCGTCGCTTTCCGGATGCGCTTATAGAGATTGTCGCAATTTGGCTGGATTTGCTGGATAATCGTCTGCTTTTCCATAAAATTTCCCCCATTATTTCAATCCGACATAGGTTTATCCCCTCACGGGATAGATCATTCCCGTTCGGTTCTTTACTTTACCGCTTTACCAATATATGATAAGGCCATAGCAGGTTAGGGGCTGCAACTCAGGTATCTGCTACGCCCGGCCATTCGGTGGAACGATGGCCGGGCATTTCTTCAAATGTGGCTTGATTTACCAGTTGCCTGAAAATTCCTTATGGTGTTAAAATTCCGATGTACATAAAGACGCTACCCGCAATATTGCACAACTGAAAGGAGCCCCGCCATGGCAAATCAGAAGGAAGAATACATTAAAGAAATCATCGAACTGCTGGAAAAATGCAGTGATCTTGATTTGCTTGACCTCATTCTCCAAATCCTTATGAAAAGCATTTGAATCAGTCCAGCAAATGTAAGAAACTTTCCAGCTTATCCGGGGAAAAAGTGTATATCTTCTCCACAGCAAGCAGAAAGTTTTCGTCTGTGCGCAACCTCACAACGATGTCCGAAATGGCATCGTTGTTTTTTTGGCTTTGCGTTCTTTCCATTGGAACATCGTAGCCAAGAAGCCACGATTCTGAAACATCGAGACTTTTTGCAATTTTATATAGACGATCAGATTTTGGTTCAACTTTCCCCGCCAAATACATAGACATTGAGGACTTTGGTATACCAGTCTTTTCACAAATGTCAACAGCCTTTAGATTTCTTATATTCATAGCGTCTTGGATGCGCTTGCATATTGGCATTTGGGGATTAAATCCAATAATCAACTCTTGCCATTTGAGATTAAGCACTGTTGCCAACCCTTGCAGGGTGCTTCTTTTTATATTTACAACCCTACCATTTTCATACTTCGCAATCGCAGATTTTTGGACACCTACTATGTTTCCAAGTTCTTCTTGCGTGAGGCCCTTTGCAATTCTGGCATCCTTTATTATCTTTCCGATATTGTCCATTTGGTATCACATCCTTGCTGCGGCTAATTCTGCGGAAACGCATTGAGGAGATTCTTGACGGCCTCTAACTGCTCAGGCTTTAAGCGGCTGATTTTCAGCATAAGGTCCTTGAAATCCTGCTCTTGTCGTATTCGCACTACAAGGTCCGCAAGGGCATCATTTTCTTTTTGCGCCGCTGGACGCTCCATTGGGACATCATACCCGGCAAGCCACATTTCTGATACGTCCAAGACCTTCCCAATTTTATATAATGCCGTTTGTTTCGGCTCATATTCCCCGGAAATATACCTGCTAATAGCGCTTTTTTGCAGCCCCGTTTCATTTACAAGGTCTATTTGTTTCTTCCCTGCTCTGTCCATAGCTTCCCTGATTCTGATAGCAGGAGTTGAAACACGGTCCCAACTGTTCATCTTAATCACTTCCTTTCAACAGGATAAGGAAATTTTACCATAAGAATTGCGATTTTGCAACAGGAAAATGCGCTTCCAGAAAAAATATTGCGAAACCGCAAAAAAGGCTATTGACATTTGAAATTATTGCGCTATAATAACGGTGTGGTTGAGATACCGCAACTACGCAAGAGGAATATATCAAGAACTCTTATTTTTTTAATCGAGAAGTTGCGAAAAAGCAACACCAGCCGACAGGCAGGAGGAAAAGACAATGAAAAAGAAGCAGATGACTTATAGCGAACTGGTAAACCACGTGGAAGATAACAAACACCTCAAGACCAAATGGGATGTGGCTTGCTGGTTGATGGGGTATCAGAAAGTGATCACTGAGGCCGACTGGGAAAACATCATGCGGCTGTACGATGACAATTTCATTGATTGACCGCATAAAGGAGGGGACTGAATATGTCTTACGATGCAGCCACCGATTACATTCACAAAGCCGTTATGTACGGCGCTTCTCATATTGGCCTTGATGCCAGCGCCCAGGTTATGGAACCGCTTGCCTGGTATATCTACACAGGCCGTGCCAGCCATGAGTTCACCGCACGGCTGGCCGCAAAAAAGCCCTACCGGATTTTCCAGGTGCTTCACAAGGCTGGCGGCAGCTATGATGACGCAATTCAGGCTGTCAAGCGGTATCTGGGTATCGACTAACCACCCCGGGCGGGGCAACCCGCCCACACCCTGAAAGGAGAACAGCAATGGAAATCCACAAATTCCGCAAAACCGCTGATGGAGGGTATTTGTTCCCAGTATATGTCCGGGATGATGGCAAGTACAAGATTGCATCCGTTGACCGCACGATCTGCGGGACGCTGAAGCGTGTCTTTGAAGCCACCAACGAATCCGGCGAAGTCGTTGGGACGTTTCTGCGGTTGAGGGATGCGAAAATCACCTACGAGATTAAATGACACCGAAAGCCGAAGGGCGGCGGCAAAACCGCCCAGAAAGGAAAGCAGCACATGGAAATCGAAGTCGGAATGAAATTCATCGGAAACCGGAACGGGCGAGAAATCCAGGTCCTGAAGGTGGACAACGTAAGCGTCACCTACCAGGATTTGAAATACATGACCCTGTTCACCGTGGGCCGGAAGATGTTTGAACATTTGGACATTACGCAGAAGGGGGAATAACGATGCCAAACATAATAGAAACAACAATCGAAATCTACCGGCCGAAATCGTATGAGCAAGCTTTGCTTCCCTGCCCTTTCTGCGGCGGAGCCGATATTGTGTATGAACACTATCTGCATAAAGCCGGGGAACGGTACCGGGTGTGGTGTACACAATGCCTGGCCGGTATTGACCCCGGATATGCCCAGGAGCCTGGCACAGTCCAGAGAATGTGGAATCACAGAGTATAAGCCGAAACGGCCTGAACGGGCCGTCTGCCGGGGATGGTCTCCCGGCACTGATGATGGCAGACCAGGAAGGAGAAATGAAAAATGAGTTACGCAAAACTTAGAGGCAGAATCAGGGAAAAGTTTGCTACTCAGGCCGCATTTGCGGAAGCGATTGGTATTGACGCATCGACACTGAGCAAGAAACTTAACGGTGCCTCTGACTGGACAACGCCGGAAATCGAAAAAGCTTGTTCCGTCCTTGAAATCGCAATCGACCAAGTTCACCAGTATTTTTTTTGCATTAGAAGTTGCGAAAACGCAATCTGAAAGGAGGCCCCCATGGAAAAAAGCAAGTATGAAGAAAACGTCCGGAAGATTATTGACCTGGCTGATGGAATGACGGATGTGCAGTGGAGCAGGGTTCAGGCCCTCATTAACCGCTGCATTGCCGAAGAAAAGGCCAAGGTGACCTTTGAGAAGCCGGAACACCTTGACCTTTTGATGAAGCAGAACTTCATCATTTGACGATTTGGATAAACGCCGGGTTTATCCGATAGTCCTTTCCTTGGTACTGGACATGGATGTAATCATACTCGAAGCACTCTGCATATCTGGAAGTTCCCTGATATTTCAAGTGTTCCTCAAAGTATTTTACCGGATTCTGGCAATCTGCAACTGTTCCAGTTTCGGTAATATCCACCCATTCGCCAAGAAGGCAAGCATACACACGCATATTTTCACCCCCGTTTCCTTTGGATTGGGTGCTGGAACACCCGAAGGAATTATAGTGTGAAAATTTTGGAAAATCAACAAGGAGGAATCATAAATGGCACGAACAATCACCCCGGACGAACTGGTTGACGCTGAAATTTCCCGTCTGCGGAGTACGGAGGCCGTCAAGCTGGCGGAGAAAGAGCAGCGGCTCTTGTATCGCAAGCGGAAGTACCTTGCACAACTCCGCTGGCTGGAAAGGCGTGGCAAGGCCCTTCAGGCCGAGGGCTGGACGCTGGACACCCTGGACCTGCTTTTCAAAGACATTCCTGACGAAGGGGAGGGCTGACAATGGAGAAGTTCAGCAGAGAGGGCCGGAAGCTGCTGGGAACCTATGAATGCGAGTATGGAATCGGCAAGCTGTACACCGGCCCCATGAGCGACACGCCGGAAAAACTCCGGGCATTGCTGGAACCGGCCGTGCAGTCCTTTTCCCGGAGTATCCGGCGGACTAACCCGGAAATCATGGAAAGAATCGATAGGAGGAATCGAGAAAATGGTTGAACTTGCTTTGACCGCTGGCCTTGCGGCTTGCGGGTGCGCTCTGGTGGGTGCGCTGATTAAAATTTCCCACCTGAAGGATGCCAATGCCGCCCAGGCAAAGCGGATTCAGGCCCTGAAAGAAAAGTGCTGCTATCTGAAAGCACAAATCCCCACCGGGGCAAGCCCCACCACCCTTCGGCTGACCATCTTCCGGCAGAAGGAACAGATTGAGGACCTGAACCGCCAGATCAAGCAGCAGAAGCAGCTGCTGGACCAGAAATGGGTGGCCGCTCATACCGCCTATGAGGAGGGCGCAACCGATGGAAGATAACTACTCCGTGTGGCTGCGGCATGAGCAGGAAATGGAAGCGGCCCTGGAAAAGCGGCCCCAGTGCGAACACTGCGGGGAGTATATCCAGGATGACTACACCTGGGAGATTGACGGAAAGCTGCTCTGTCCGGAATGCGCCGCCAATCTGTACCGGAAGCAAACGGAGGATTTCATGCCAGCATAAAAGTGCCACCCAAAGCCCCGAATCTGCTAAATCTCAAATCTTTGGAGGTTTGGCACATGAAAGAGTACAAGAGTTTTTACAAGGAAGTCACCGGAAACGAAGGCGGGAAATGCCACTACAACAAGCGGCTCGACCCGTATGGCTGCGGATGCCAGCACGATTGTTCCTACTGCTATGCGAAATCCCTTTTAGATTTTCGTGGCCTGTGGGACGCACACGCCCCTTCTGTGGCGAATATCGACCGGATAGACCGGAAGATAAAGACGCTGAACTCCGGCGATGTGGTGCGAATCGGCGGAATGACAGACCCATTTCAGCCGTTGGAAAGGAACTACGCTGTAACCCGTGGAACCATCCGACTGCTGAACAAGCGAGGCGTTCACCAATTGATTGTCACCAAGTCTGACCTGGTATGTGAATACCTGAACATACTGGACCGGAATTTGGCCCATATCCAAATCAGCACTACATGGCTTCCCTGCGAAAAGGCCGTTCCCACGGAACACCGGATAACGGCCATTGAAACATTGCAGAAGGCCGGATATGACGTGACCCTGCGGCTTTCCCCGTTCGTCCCCGCCTACGTGGACTTTGACCGGCTGAACCGGGTGCAATGCGACAAAATCCTCGTGGAGTTCCTGCGGGTGAATCACTGGATCAAGAAGTGGCTACCCCTGGATTACTCCGAATACACGGTGAAACAGTCCGGCTATCAGCATTTACCGCTTGAAAAAAAGCTGGAATACCTGAAACGGGTTACGGGCTTCAAGCAGCTTTCCGTCTGCGAGGACGAAACGGAAGCATACCAGTATTTCCGGGAAAAAGTGAACTTTAACCCGGATGATTGTTGCAATTTGAGAATAAACAAGGAGGAAAAAAGCAATGCCTGAAAAAACACATTGGAAAAAGGTTGTCAGCGACCCCAACTATCTGGGGGAGGCCGACTTCAACGAAGGGGAGGAAAAAATAGCGACCATTGCCCGGGTTGCCCGTGATGAGGTCATTCAAACGGCAGAGGGCAAAAGCAAAAAGGCAGTTGTCCACTTTCAAGAACAGTTGAAGCCCATGATCCTGAATGTGGCCCGGTCGAAATCCATTGAAAAGGTGGCCGGTTCTCCATACTTTGAGGACTGGACCGGGGTGAAAATCCAGCTTTACATAGAACATGGTATCAAGGCTTTCGGCGATGTGGTTTCCGCTGTCCGTGTTCGCACCCAGCGGCCTGTGATAAAGGCCCCGGTGTTGTGCGCCGATTGTGGGAACGAGATTCAAGGGGCGATGGGCCGAGGTGCGGACTATATCGCCGCATATACGAAAAAGAAATTCAAGGTATGTCTGTGCTTCGATTGCGCCGAAAAGCGTGCCAACAAGCCACAGGAAACTGCACAGCCAGAATCAGAAGGAGTGACGGAGAATGCCCAGACTGAAATTGACGGCTGAGAACTATTACAGCCCGGAAGCCAATCTGGAATATATGAGTGCTTCCCAGTTTAAGAGTTTCCGGCGCTGTGAAAGTGCGGCATTGGCAGAACTCAGGGGCGAATGGGGGCGAAAAGAAACCTCAGCACTGCTGGTTGGCTCCTATGTCGATGCGTATTTCAGCGGCGAACTGGAACAATTCCGGGCTGAACACCCAGAAATATTCAAAAAGGACGGGACCTTGAAGGCCGAGTTCCTACAGGCGCAAAACATCTGTGAACGGCTGGAATCGGATGACCTGGCCAGGATGCTTCTGTCTGGGAAGCACCAAATCATTAAAACCGGACGGATTGGCGGCGTTTGGTTCAAGGGCAAATTTGATTCCCTGCTGACTGCATCCCAGGTGGAAGCCATTTGCAGAAGATTTCCGATGGTACAAGCCCTGGTCCCATTTGGTGGCCCTATGATTGTGGATTTGAAGTGTATGCGGGACTTTGAAACCATCTGGGACGAAGAAACGCAGGAACGGGTCAGCTTTGTTCACTACTGGGGATATGACATTCAGGGGGCTATTTACCAGAAAATTGACAACCGAATGGCCCCGTTCGTGATTGTCGCTGCAACGAAGGAAACGGAGCCGGACATAGATGCCCTTCACATCCCGGACCAGGACCTAGCTTTTTCTCTGGCAGAAGTGGAGGCATTGGCCCCTAGATATGCAGCAATCAAACAGGGGGATATTTCCCCTGTCGGGTGTGGTAAGTGTGCATACTGCCGTAGGACCAAAAAGCTGGATAGCATAGCAGATTATAAAAAAATCAAGGTTATGGAGGAATAAAGATGCTGAATCATATTGACGTTATGGGTCGTTTGACCCGTGATCCAGAAATGCGCAGAACCGGGAGCGGCCTTGCCGTCACCAGTTTCACGCTGGCTGTTGACCGGGACTATTCCGGGAAGGACGGCGGAGAGCGGGAAACGGATTTCATTGATTGCGTGGCATGGCGGCAGACCGGTGAATTCGTCTCCAAGTATTTCGCAAAGGGCCAAATGGCTGCTGTGTCCGGTCGGCTGCAAATCCGCAACTGGGAGGACAAGGACGGTCAGAAGCGGCGCACAGCGGAAATTCTGGTAGACCATGTGTATTTCTGCGGTAAGAAGGAAAACGGCTCACAGGAAAGCCGTGGAGCCTGCAGCGGGTATTCTGCACCGGCAGATGCTGGGTTTGCGCCATTGGAAGATGACGATTCCCAACTGCCGTTTTAATATCAAAAAATCAATCTTTTCTGCCAAATATTGACAGTACACATTCAGAAAGGAAGGATAAACAATGGAAAAAATCTCTTTGCAGGAAATGGTAGGCGGTGCGCTTCAGGAACAGTTTGAAAAATCGTTCCTGCGGGTTGTGGAGAATCTTTCTGACCCGAACACCCCGTTCAAGGATTGTCGGAAAATCTGCATCGAACTGAAGTTCACCCAGAACGAAGCCAGGGATGATGTATCCTGTGCAATCAAGGTTTCCGAAAAGCTGGCGGCACAAGCCCCTATGCAGACCGCTTTCATGATCGGGAAGAACCTGAAAACCGGCCAGGTATTCGCAGAGGAATATGGGCGGCATAACCGTCTTCCAGGTCAGATGCAGATTGACGCAGAACCGGAAATCCCGTGTGACCCTGAAACCGGTGAGGTTATTGAATCGATTCCGGCAACCGTTATCGATATGCGCAAGGCTATGAAAGCCTAAATAAGAAAGGATGGCAAAACATGATTAAAGAAGCATTGCAGTACATTGTGGGCCTGTCTGCCCCGCAGATTGAAGAAATTGGCGGGGAAACCTGGTCCGATAAGCAGCTCCACCGGGTAGATTACTGCCCCATGGCGGAACCGATCCAGCTTTCCACGCTGGAAAGCCTGGTGGACTACATCAAGGCCAACGTGGATAACATGGGGGCCAATATTGATGAATGTATGTTCATCCACGTTGTAAGCCCCACAAAAGTCAAAATGTATTCCTGTCTGGATCGCAACCGGAATCGGGAATACATTGCGGAAGTCACCGCCAACGTGCCGGAGTTCGGCTTCAATCGCTGGATCGACCATGAATCCTTCTGCATTGCCCTTCAGTCCAAGTTCCTGCCCAACGAGGACCGGGCGCTGCTGCTGAAGTTCGCCGGGACGGTGGAAAGCGGCACGATTGCGGAATACGGGGACGATGGTGTCACCCAGAAGGCCACGGTCAAGGTTGGCATTGCCAAGAAGGGCGAAGCAGTGATCCCCAATCCGGTGGAGCTGGTGGCATACCGTTCCTTTGTTGAGGTAGAGCAGCCGGTTTCCCAGTATATCTTCCGGATGCAGGACCGGAACGGCATTCAGTGCGCATTGTACGAAGCAGACGGCGGCGCCTGGAAGATTGAGGCCATGCACAGAATCAAGGAGTATCTGGAAAGCGCTCTGGAAGGCCAGAACGGCTATATCGTGATTTCCTGATTCTCTGCCCTTGGCGGTGGGAGGTCAAACCGCCAAACCAACCAGAGGAGGAGAAGCAAAATGGTAAATGAGAATTTTCGCATCCCCTACCCTGAAAGCAAAGCAGGGCAAAAGCAATGGGCGAAAGATTACGGCATGAATGCGTATTATGCCGGGAAACATTGGTCAGTCAGAAAGCGGGATGCCGAATACTGGCACTGGCTTGTCAGAGCAGCCATGAATGAACAGAATGTCCGCCGTGCGCCCTTCAAGAAACCGGTTATCGTTATCTTCCGCTGGAATGACCGGCTGGACATTGACAACCACGCCGTCATGGGAAAGATGATTGTGGATGCCATGAAGGGCCGGGTCATTGAGGACGATAACCGCCGATGGGTCAAGGGAGTATGCCATTACTTCCATGATGAGAATTACATAGCCGTAGAGGTTCGGGAGGTACAAGCATGACACAGTGTGAAAAGGTTCTCCGGCATATGCAGGACTTTGGCAGCATTACCAGTTTGGAGGCAATGCAGGAATACGGGATCATGCGGCTGGCTTCCCGGATTTCCGACCTGAAGCGGATGGGTACTCCCATCCGGGTGGAGATGGTCAGTGGGAAAAACCGCTATGGTGAGGCTACCAGCTACGCCCGGTATTCGCTGGACTGGAACAAGATGATTGTTGAAAGAGAGGCGGCGAGATGTGGCGGATGTTAAGTGGATCAAGATAACCACGGATATTTTCGATGATGAAAAAATCCTCCTGATTGAGAGCCTACCGGAAGCGGATTCCATTATTGTTATCTGGTTTAAGCTGCTTTGCCTTGCTGGAAAGATGAATAACAGCGGCGTTTTCATGATGAATGAGAAAATCGCATACACAGACAAAATGCTTTCCACCATTTTCCGGCGCAAAGAATCTACTGTGCAGCTTGCCTTGAAAACCTTTGAACAGTTCGGCATGGTGGAAATCATTGACGGAGTTATTACAATCCCGAACTGGGGAAAGCACCAGAATCTTGAAAAATTAGAGGACAAAAAACGCTATCAGAGGGAATATCAACGGGAATATCGGAAGAAACAGAAGCTTTTGACAGAGGCTGAGAGCGAGGACGAAAACGTGGAAAATAAATCCTTACGTAAACATTTACGTGAAGATTTACGTGAATCCAACGTAAACCCCCTAGATAAAGAAGAAGATAAAGAAAAAGAAATAAGAATAAGAGAAGAAAAAGAGAACGGTTTTTCCGATTCTGCCGAATCGGCCTCCCCCTCCCATACTGATGCTCAAATTTCTTATCAGCAGATTGCAGACCTGTACAATTCCATCTGCAAATCTTTCCCTTCTGTCCGGTCCCTGTCTGACGCAAGACGGAAGGCCATTAAAGCCCGGTTGAAATCCTATACCATGGAAGATTTCAGGACGGTTTTTGAAAATGCTGAAGCGTCCTCTTTCCTCAAGGGCAGCAATGACCGGAACTGGTCCGCTAACTTTGATTGGCTGATTAAGGATTCCAATATGGCCAAGGTCCTGGAAGGCAACTACGCAGATAAGGCTAGACGATACGGAAGAAAAGAACCTGTCCCCGGCTGGTGCCAATCCAACGCCCTGGGAGACGCTGAACTGGAAGCTATCCGGAACGTGCTGCAAGATGAACCCGACACCGTTGGGAACAATCCTGATCTTGCCGAACGGGCGGAGAAGCTGAAACAAAGAATTCAGGAGATGTAACATGAGAAAAAGATGCAGAATCTGCCACGTTATGGCAGACCTTGACGAGAATGGCCGCTGCTCCTTCTGCAATGACGTGTACATGGCAAGCCAGTTAAATATGACATATGGGAAATACATGATGCAGAAAGACGCTGTGAGCGTCACAGCGGCACAGCACGGAAGCGAGGAACGGCAATGCGCTTATTGTAAAGACTGGTTTGTGCCGAATAGGTCATTCCAGATTTACTGCTGCGAAAAGTGTCGAAAGAAGGGACGGCGCAGAACATGAAAAGCACAGGAAATCTGTACCGGAACACCGCCCTCCGAAACGGCGGGAGAAAAGCCGGAACCGGCATGGACGAAGATGACTACAGCGAGGAGAGTTTCCCCAGCGGCAGAAATCCCCGCCCTGAATTGGCCAGAATGCCAAGCGACAATGTAAAACCGGAAGAATTGAACGGGCCTGTGATTGTGGTGCAGGCCGGAAAGGAAAGTAAATGCAATGATTAACAACTACGGATGCACACCTGATGACGGTAAGACCTGTATTGCGATACCGGTCTCTGCCGAACCGATTGCCTCAATGCTGAGCATGGCAAATAACCTGACGATGAAAGCCCTGGATATGACTCTACATATCAGCAGCCAGGTCCTTGGAAGCCCCATGCCGGATATGAATACCAAAGACCCAATGTGTATGCGGGATGCGGTGGACAAACACGTTGGCGACCTGAGAACCCTCTGTGAGGAGCTGGACAGCATCAGTAAGGGGCTGGGGGTGTGACCGATGAAAAGGCAGTTACAGTTTGTAACCCTCCTCTTTGAGGACCTGAAGGAGAACGTCACGCTCTATCTGGCGAATGGCGGGGATGGCTATAACGGAAATTACCTGGACAAAAACCACAGCAAGACCGCCCTGAAACGCAAAATCATCATGCTGCGGCAGGAACTGCTGAATCTGGAAAGGATGATTGACAATGGCTGAGATGGAACGGGAAAGCGAAACGGTGCCGGTGGTACACTGCCGGGATTGCAAGTACAGTTACGAAGATATTTCCGGTAGGTGCTGTTCGCACGGCCCTTGTAAGGACTGGGTCGTTCTGGACGATTCCTTTTGCGGCCAGGGAGAGAGGAGGACGGGCAATGGAAAAGCAGTTGACGAGGGATAATGTGCGGGAAATCCTGCTGGAAAAGCTGACCAGTGAGGACTATTACCCAGGAGATGGGGATTTAGCAAAAGAAAACCTGGCCTATCTCTCCGGATTGGTTGATATGGCGAACGCCGTTATCCGGAAGATCACAGAGTTGGGAGGTTGATAAGATGCGGATCGGTGACAGGGTGCGGCGGATGCCCACCATGTTTGAAGCGAAAACCGGGGGCAATCTGAGGGGTGCACCAGCACCCCAGCCCGGAACAGTGACATACATACACCCACGGGGCAGATTCTACGTGGTTCGGTTTGACTGCGGTTTCTGCGAAGCATACCCGTTCAAGGAGGTGGACCAGAATGGGGAAGCCTAGGATGCTGGGGAAAACCTCCGGATTCATCCCGAACAGTCAGGCAGACCGGCGCAAGGGGAACCGGGCATTCCGGCACCGGGAATATCAAAAAGAAGTCCAGCTGAAGAAAAAAATAGAACTCGATGCTGCCATTGCCGATTTGGATAAAATGGTGCCATATGCGTCCACGTCATGGGAAGAACTGCTCGAAGCTATGGAGGCGCTATCTTCGGCGGCACAAGAAGCGGCGCAAGAATCAGCAGAGAGAATAAAGGAAGCGTATGAAATGCTGAGCAAAGCGATTAAGGAGGAATGAGCATGGAGCAAAGCGCAAAAGAATTCTTCCAGGGAATCAGAAATCTGGACAAGCAGATTGATTCCAAATATGAGCAGCTGGAACGCCTGAAGGCCCTGGCCACGAAGGTGACGGCTACCATTACGGGCGATACCGGGAAATCCTCCGGGGTATCCAGAACCATGGAAAGCACCGTAGACAAAATCATTGACCTGCAAACGGACCTGAATGCGGAGATTGATAGGTTTGTGGATATGAAGCGGGAAGCAAACGAAATTCTCCGGCAGATTGAGAACCATAAGCAGCGGCTTTGTCTGGAATATCGGTATTTGTGCGGGAAAGCGTGGGAATGGATTGCGGATGAAATGGGGTATTCCTATTTCGGAATCTGCAAGCTGCATGGAAGGGCGTTACAGGCTGCGGAGGAAATTATGCAGAAAAATTCCGAAAGTTGATAGAAGTTGATACTCCATCTATGATATTATTATCCTAGAAAAATTCTAAAAACCATACTACCCCTCTTAGCCACCAAAGGTTCTCTTTTCCTCCACCTTTGGTGGCCTTTGTTTTGAATAAATTACGAAAGGGCTGGTTACATGGGCAAACTACAAGAAGTTTACCTATACCCCACCTGTTTCAGTATTTGACAGCAAACAGGGCTATTGGCAAAAGCGGAAACGAGAGTGGAAAAACATAGGGCTGGACAGCAGCACCGGGAGGCCGGATGCGCTTATCGGGAAAGGCTTGAAGGGCCTTGCCGAAAAGAAAAATATGAACCTGTCCGGCACGTCTATCTTTGACCCGGTGCTTTGCGAAATCCTGTATAACTGGTACAGCCCGAAGGACGGCATTGTGTTTGACCCGTTCGCCGGTGGCTCTGTGCGTGGCGTGGTGGCTGAAATGCTGGGCCGTCATTACATTGGCATTGATCTATCCGAAAGACAAGTTGACGCAAACCAGGTGAACGCTGACGCTTTAGGCGTGTGTCCGGTCTGGTGGTGCGATGACAGCAGAAACGCAGATCGATACATTGATGACGGGACGGCGGATTTCGTGTTTTCCTGCCCTCCCTATCACAACCTGGAACAGTACAGCAACCACCCGCTGGACCTGTCCAGCATGAACTATTCCGACTTTTCGGAAGCGTACAAAGAAATCATTGATATATCCTGCCGCAAGCTGAAAGAAAATCGGTTTGCGGTTTTTGTTGTTGGCGAAGTACGGGACGCAAAAGGAGCCTACCGTGACTTTGTGGGGCTGACAAAATCGCTGTTTATGGGAAATGGCTTGCACCTCTACGCTGATTCCGTGTTTTTGGAGCAGTACGCAACGGCGGCAATGAGGGCCGGGAAACAGTTTGCGGCGAAGCGGAAGCCCGTGAAAGTGCATCAGAATGTCCTTGTATTCTATAAGGGCGATTTGAAGCAGATTGAGAGAATCCAGCAGCAGGATATAGAAAAGGCCGATTTATCAAGATTCTAGTGGAAGAAAGGTGATGATTGTGGCAAAGCTGACGGCAAAACAGCAAAGATTCTGTGACGAATACCTAATTGACCTGAATGCTACTCAGGCCGCAATCAGAGCCGGGTATTCTACCAAATACGCAAACACAAACGCTTCAAAATTACTACAAATTACTACAATCAAGGACTTCTTGGCCCAGCGCATGGCGGAAAAGGAAAGTCAGTTGATTGCAGATCAGGACGAAGTCCTGAAATATCTGACCTCTGTCATGCGTGGCCAGTCCCGTTCCTCCATCGTTGTTGTGGAAAGCACCGGCGATTTCATGAGCGCCGCCAGGGAAATGGAAAAGGCCCCCGATGAAAAAGAACGGCTGAAGGCTGCGGAACTGCTGGGCAAGCGTTACGGCCTCTATACGGATAAGGTTGACCAGGTGGTTGACATGGACCTGAATATCACAGTGGACTATGGTGATGAAGATGAATAGGGACAAACTTCTTGCGGAATACATTGCACTGGAATTTCCAGAATGTGATAAAACGGATGAATTGCTGAAAAGCGTTTCTGATTCACTTGGATTTAGTGTATATTGCCTTGCGATGGCGTTAGAAGATTTTAAGTCTGAAATAAGAAAGCTGTTCCCATTCTGTCTGCTGTTTGGATGTGATGACGGATGAACATCAAAGTCCAAGCAAATCCATGTTTCAAGGAAGTTGACCGCAGCACAAAGCGCTATATTGTGATGAAAGGCAGTGCCGGTTCCGGGAAATCTGTTGACACTGCCCAGAATTACATTCTCCGGCTGATGAAGGATAAGGGCCGGAACCTGGTCTGTATTCGCAAATCTGATATAACCAACCGTGACAGTACCTTTGCAGAACTCACAGGGGCCATCTACCGAATGTTTGGAGACCAGGCGGATAAATACTGGCAAATCAATATGTCCCCGCTGAAGCTGACCTGTAAGGCCAACGGCAACCAGATAATCTTCCGGGGCATGAACGATGACAAACAACGTGAAAAGCTGAAGTCCATCACCTTCCAGCGTGGCAAATTGACGGATGTTTGGTGCGAGGAGGCAACGGAGTTGACACAGGCGGACGTGGAAATCATAGATGACCGTCTCCGTGGTGAGTTGCCGCCTGGGCAGTTTTATCAAATCAGAATGACCTTCAACCCGGTGAATAAGAACCACTGGATCAAGAAGGTCTTTTTTGATATTCCAGACCCAAACGTTTTGACCCATCACTCCACCTACCTGATGAACCGCTTCATAGATGATGCCTATAAGGCCCGTATGGAGCGCAGGAAGATAGTTGACCCGGAGGGATACCAGATATATGGCTTGGGCGAATGGGGTGAAATTGGCGGTCTGATTCTCCACAACTGAGAAATCAAAGAGGTATCCAAGAACCCGAACGACTATGACGATATAGCCATAGGCCAGGACTTCGGCTTCAACCATGCCAATGCCATTCTATTGCTGGGCATAAAGGACGATGACATTTCCATCCTGTCGGAAATCTACGTTTTCGAGAAGGACACGGCTGAAATCATCCAGCTTGCAGCGGGTATTCCCCGGAATAAGCAAATGTGGTGTGATTCAGCAGAACCGGACAGAATCAAGATGTGGCAGAAAGCCGGATTCCGTGCCAGAGGCGTTGACAAAGGCGGCTCTGCCGGTTCCGTTAAAGCCCAAATCGACTGGCTGAAGCAGCGGAGGATATATATTCATCCGCATTGCATAAACACCATCAAAGAGTTGCAGCAATGGAAATGGAAGAAGGATGATAAGTCAGGCGAATATCTTGATGAACCTGTCCCCTTCCAGGATGACGCAATGGCAGCCTTGCGGTATGGCGTGGAGGGTTGGCGTAAAGTCAAGAAGTGGCTGACTTAATCATAAATACACATGATAGGAAGTGCCACAAATGACAATGAAAGAAATCCTCTACGGGGGTGGCGGGGGTCTGCTGGTCCTGCTGACGCTGATCCAGATTGCCCCGGTCAAACTGAACCCCTGGTCCGCTATGCTGGGCTGGCTGGGTAGACAGGTAAACAAAGACCTGCTATCCCAGGTGAAAGCCATGAAAACCGAGATTGACACCATCCGGGACGAAAACCGGGAAATCCATGCGAAGGATTGCCGGGTGCGAATTCTCCGCTTTTCCGATGAAATCTATCTGGGACAGCCCCACAGCCAAGAACATTTCAAGCAGATTCTGGGTGATATTACGCACTATGAGAAATACTGTGATGCCCACCCGGAATTTGAAAACCAGATTGCCGTTGCGGCAATCGCACAGATAAAAGAATCATACAACGATAGACTGCGAAAGCATGATTTTCTGAAGTAAAGGGCGGTGATTATATGCCGAATATATGTATTTCCGTCAAAAACAAGATTGCTGTGCATACAGACCGGCAATGGTATGTCTGCGGAAACAGTGACTATACCGCTGTTTTCGAGTTTGACCATGAATGGGATGAATATGAAACAAAAACAGCACGATTCCGCTATAATCATTCCCACGAAGATGTAGTTTTCAAAGGGAATGTGGCCAAAATCCCTGTCATTACAAACACCAACGAATTTGAAGTTGGTGTTTTTGCTGGTGATTTGCATACCACCACCCCGGCAATGGTGCTTTGTGAAAAATCTATCCTTTGTGGTGATGGAACGCCCGTTGATCCTGCGCCTAGCGTGTATGACCAGATCATGGAACTGCTGAAAAGCACAAAAGAAACTGACCCGACTGTACCGGACTGGGCAAAGGCAGAAACCAAGCCCACCTACACAGCTGAAGAAGTTGGGGCGATTGGAACTGATGAATTGCCGACTGCCATTGATGCTGCACTTGCACAGGCCAAAGCATCCGGAGAGTTTGACGGAGCGCCGGGAGCCGATGGGGCACAAGGGCCGAAAGGAGACACCGGCCCCACAGGCCCGACCGGACCGAAGGGCGATACCGGACCTGCTGGCGTGGGTGGTGCTAACGGTGTTACGCCGAACATCCAGATTGGGGAGGTTACAACGCTCCCTGCCGGGAGCCAAGCAACGGCAAGCATTACGGGTTCGGCAGAAAATCCATTGCTGAACCTCGGAATTCCGCAGGGCGCTGATGGCACAGGCGGTGGAGAGGTATCCGGAGATTATCTTGCAGCTGTGAATCCGAGCGGCACCGGCAGCATTGCAATGAACGCAAAAGCAAACACTGCGCTTGGCAAAAACGCTGTTGCGCTTGGTGTGGAGACGGCAGCGACACAGCCCGGCGCTGTTGCCCTTTGTTACAAGACGGAGGCAACTGCAACAGGCGCTACCGCCCTTGGCAATGGCTCAAAAGCAACCGCTGAATATGCACTCGCAACCGGACACGCTACCACTGCCTCTGGCGGTGCATCAATGGCCGAGGGCTGGATTTCCCAGGCGAAAGGGCTGCACTCGCACGCAGAAGGATCGTGGACAATCGCACACAGCAAGGCCCAGCACACCGAAGGTATGTTCAATGTAGAGGATACGGCTGGGAATGCCTCCCAAAAGGGAACATATCTGCATATTGCCGGCAACGGCGAGAGCCATTCCGCACGCTCAAATGCGTATACACTGGACTGGGAAGGAAACGCATGGTTTTCCGGGGATGTCTATACAGGGTCTGCTGGCGGCACAAACAAAGACGATGGGAGCAAAAAACTCGCAACGGAAGAATATGTTGATAAAATCATCAAGAATGCCCTGGCGGCGTTGCCCGATGGTTCGGAGGTGGCGTACTAATGGCAAAGAAGCTATATGAAGAATCGTCTGTCAAGGCCATTGCAAACGCTATCCGTGGGAAGAACGGAAGCACGGACACCTATAAAATCGGAGATATGGCAGCGGCGATTGATGCCATTTCCGGTGGTGGCGCTGCCACTCCCCTATTTACGGCTCATGCTATCGGCTATCTGCCGACAATTTACACAGGTAAAGGCACAAGCACGGTGACAGCGCCAACCTTTACTTGTAGCGCTAAAGAAACGGAATGAGGTGAAATTATGGTTACACGTTTTTGGTATAAGGCTGTCAAAACATATTTTTCAACGCAATCAATGCCGAATGGTGAAACCGTCAAAGATTCTAGCGGAACAGACAGGCAGATTTCTTACGCTGATAGCTCAACTATAAGCGTACTATTTCCAGCAAGAACGCCTTCGTATTATACCGGAACGAATGTCGCTTATTTCGGTATTGTGCTTGGGACTGGAACAACTCCCGCTACAGTAGATGACTACTGGTTGGAACATATTATCAAGTCTGGGCTTAACGTACAGATTACTAATATGAGCCAACATGGAATCTATCGATTGATTTTGACGATTACAAACGAATCGGATAGCAGTATTACGATTGGTGAGATTGGAGCACAAGTTCCAGCAGTTTGTGTGGGCGCATCGAAGAGGGCGTTCATGATGGATCGAACCGTCCTTGATACTCCCGTGACAATTCCCTCCGGTGGTATTGGCAAAATCGAGTATGAAATCAAGATCAATCTGCCCATTGATGAAGCCTGAGTATGGAACGAGGTGATTAGATGATTACACCCAGCGAGATTGCACAGTTCATTCAGAACGACAGTGCCAGCACCAAAAAACGGCTGGCGAAAGTCGGGCTGGATTACTACGAAGGGCGGCACGATATACGGAACTACAAGATTTTCTATATCGATGCAAGCGGCGAGGTAAAAGAGGATAAGACCAAAAGTAATATCCGCATTTCCCACCCGTTCTTTACCGAAATCGTGGACCAGATTGTTCCGTATCTGCTTTCCGGGGAAGATGGGTTCGTAAAGTCCGATGACCCGGCCCTTCAGGGGTATCTTGACGAATACTTCAACAACAATGACGAGTTCATGGCCGAACTTGCGGACACCATCACCGGGGTTCAGGCAAAGGGATTCGATTGGATGTTTGCCAAGCGGGACGAAAACGGGAAAACCTGCTTCCAGTGGGCTGACTGTATGGGCGTGGTGGAGTGTGAGCCAAAGTACACCTCTGACCACCGTGCATATATCATCTACTGGTATGAGGACCGGACCGACAAGGACGGGAACAAGATTTACAATATCCGTGTCTACGATGACGCTGGCGTGTATTTCTTTACCCGTGTAAATGAGGGGGAGATCATCCCGGATAAGACCGTAAAACCGAACCCACAGCCTCACAGCACATACCAGGACGGGAATCCCGGTGGGTTAAGCTATGGATTCATTCCGTTCTTCCGGATGGACAACAACAAGAAGCAGGTTTCGGCCCTGCCCCCGGTGAAAGACCTGATCGATGACTACGACCTCATGAATGCCGGACTGTCCAATAACATCCAGGACACCAACGAGGCCCTGTACGTTGTCAGAGGGTTCCAGGGGGATAACCTGGACGAACTCATGACCAATATCCGGGCGAAAAAGCATATCGGCGTTGACGAAGATGGTGGCGTAGACGTGCAGACCGTTGACATTCCCGTGGAGGCCCGTAAAACGAAGATGGAGGTTGACGAGAAGAATATCTACCGCTTCGGTTTTGCGTTGAATACGGCTGGCCTGAAGGACACAGCGGCCACCACAAACCTGGCCATTCAGTCCGCCTATTCCCTGCTTGAACTCCGGGCCAAGAAGCTGGAAAACCGGCTGAAGCCGTTCCTGCGGAAGCTGGTGGGTGTAGTCCTGGCAGAAGTCAACGAGGAAAACGGCACGGATTATCAGCAGAAGGACGTATATTTTGAGTTTGAGCGGGAGATTCCCACCAATGCCCAGGAGAACGCCCAAATCGAACTGGTGGAGGCCCAGCGCAAGCAGACGGAGATCACCACCATCCTGAATCTGGCCGGGACCATCGATGACGAAACCAAGCTACAGCTTATCTGTGAGCAGTTGGACCTGGATTTCACGGAAATCAAGGACAAAGTACCCAAACCCGAAGAAAACGCCACAGCGGAAGCCCAGGCGGCTTTGGGAGGCATTCAGCCGGAAGGTGATGCAGTGTGAACCGATGGGAAAAAGAAGTCCAGCAGTCCCTCCTTGATTCGGAGGGAGCGGCCATTGAGGAACTGGAAAAGCAGTACAAACGGGCACTTGCGGACATAAATCAGAAGGTCAAGCAGTTTCAGACGGACATTGACCTGCTGGATGCTGCCATGAACCAGGAAGGGCTTGACGATACCACCAAGGCCATGCTGAAATCCCAGAAGCGGTCTAAAATCTATCAGAAGCAATACCAGGAGGCTTTGAAAAGCCAGGTCAGCAGCGTCCTGGACAAGATGCAGGGGGACAATTACACCACCATTGACAACTACCTGAAAGGATGCTATGAGACCGGCTATATTGGCACGATGTACAGCATCGCCGGTCAGGGTATTCCCATTATCGCCCCCATAGACCAGGCGGCAGCAGTCAAGGCCATTCTGACAGATTCCAAAGTCCGGGGCGGCTATTATGCCGCCCTTGGCGTAAATGTGGCCAGTCTGAAAAAGGTCATCACCCAGGAGATCAGCCGGGGCATTGCTTCCGGTCTCCCCTATCGTGACATTGCCCGGAACATCAACAACGCATCCGGCAGCGGCCTGTATAACGCCAAGCGAATCACCCGGACGGAAGGCCACCGCATCCAGCAGACTTCCGCCAGGGATGCCCAGTACGCCGCAAAGGCCAAGGGGGCCGATGTGCTGAAACAGTGGGATGCTGCATTGGACGGAAGAACACGGGATTCCCATGCACGGGTTGACGGAGAAATCCGGGAACTGGATGAAAAGTTCAGCAACGGCCTCCGGTTCCCCGGTGACCCCTATGGTTCTGCCGCTGAAGTCATTAACTGCCGCTGCACCTGTGACACACGGGCCAGATGGGCGTTGGATGACGATGAACTTCAGACGCTGAAGGACCGGGCGGAATACTTCGGGCTGGATAAGACGGAGAATTTCGAGGATTTCAGGAAAAAGTATCTGACAGCGGCAGAAAAGGCAGTTGAAAATTCCGGTGGAAGTGCTACAATAAAGACGGATTTTTCAGAGAGCAATTTCAAAAGTCTTTCCGGCGGGAATGAAGCCAATGACTTCTTTTATTTTGACGATGATAAACGTGGTTTGTTGGCAAAAAGGAATTCCCAGTATGGGAAGTGGATGAATAATCTTGAGAACGGAACACGCCCCGTTATTGCTGATTACTGTGCTGACGCTTACGATGATATTAACAAGTATTGGCGGAGAATTGGCGATTGGCAGAATATCGATGCTGATAGGGTTAAATATCAAACGGATTTGATTGACAAGGCTATTTCGTCTTTTAATCTAAAAGACGGTATTCAAACATACCGAGGGATAGACCTTGACACAATCATTCAGTTGTTCCCTGACGCAGAAGAACTTAGCGATTTGGTCGGGCAGTCCTTCTCAGACAATGCGTTTTCTAGCACATCGCCGGTTCGTAGTGTTGCAGAAAAATTTGCATCACAGAACGGGCAGGATGGCGTTCTGCTTCAGCTTTTCGTCCCGTCTGGTGCTGGGCGTGGGGCATATATCAATCAGCTGTCCGGTTTCCAAAATGACGAATATGAGTTCTTACTCAAGAGGAACGCCAAATTTGAGGTTTTCGAGGTTGATACAAGCGGCGGAATGCCAATCGTGAAAGGTAGGTGGATAGAATGAAACCATTTGAATTCCCAATATACGGGTATGAATGCGATGAATATTGCTACTCAATCGCAGACAAGTACGGTGAAAATTCATCCATTGTACAGTTGCTTGATAAGAACTATGAACGCCTCATAAGCAAAAGCAAAGAATATGTGGAGCAGCTGAACGCCGTAAGGAAATTCCTGTGGGATAATGGATTCAACAAGGAAGTTGAGGAACAGGACAAGATTTTTCTTGATAGAGTGAAAAAGAACCCAAGGAGACGGGCTACCCCACTTTTTGAGCGGTGGAAGGCTGATAGATGGAAATAAAAAGCACTATGCAACCCGCATGGTGCTTTTTCTATGCCACAATATGCCCTTGGGGTCTGCGGACTGGCCATGAAAGCTTATGCTCTACGGAGCATGTAAGAAAGGCAATAGTTGCAAGTTACCAGCAAGTTACCAGCAAGTTAATTCGTAAGAAAGCAGCTGCTTACAAATTGTAGGCGGCTGCTTTTTCATATCATGAAAGGGGAAATCAATATGAAAATCGATTGGAAACGCAAGCTGACCAGCCGGAAGTTCTGGTCTGCGGTGGTGGGGTTTGTCACTCCCCTGCTGCTGGCCTTTGGCGTGGCTGATTCCGCCGTTACTCAGGTAACGGGTATCATCATGGCCGGTGGCACTCTGGTGGCGTACATCATCGCCGAAGGCCTGACGGATGCCGCCGGGATTGGCTCCGGTGACAGTGAAAACAAGGATGCCTAAATCAAACTGAATCAAGCGCTCTGGAAACAGGGCGCTTTTTTCATGCCCTGAGCATGGCGCTTAAACTGCCCGACAAAACTTTCCGGCACACTTCCGGATTCAACAAAGTGTTTGCCAGTGGAGGACACCACGTTAAAAAACAGCGGCAAGGAAGGATAAACAATGGAATTTCTGAAAGAGATTTTGGGGAATGACCTCTACGCACAACTGGAAACGGCCCTGAGTGCCTACAACGGCAACGAGGCCAACAAGGACAAGCAGATCAAGCTTGCCAACCTTGGCAGCGGCGAGTATGTGGGCAAAGGGAAATATGATGCCCTTCAGGCTGCGCTGGACGGTAAGACCACCGAACTGGATACCGCCAACGGCCTGATTGCCGAACTGAAAAAGGGAACCAAGGGCAACGAGGAACTGCAAGGCAAAATCACCACCTATGAAGGCCAGATTCAGCAGCTTCAGCAGCAGCTTCAGGAGACGAAAGTCAAGTCTGCCATTAAGGTGGCTCTGCTGTCTGAAAAGGCACTGGATGTGGATTACCTGTCCTACAAGCTGGAAAGCAAGCTGAAGGAAGAAGGTAAGTCCCTGGAACTGGACGATGCCGACAATATCAAGGGCTGGGACGGTTTGCTGTCCGGCCTGAAAACGCAGTTCCCGACTATGTTTGAGGGCAAGAATCAGCGGAAATTCGCTGACAGCGGCCTTCCTCCCTTCGGCGGTGACGGCAATGGCGTGACCCTGGAACAGTTCCGCAAGATGGGCGTGGAAGAACGCTCCAAATTCAAGGCAGAAAACGAGGCCCTGTACAATCAGTACAAGGCACAATAATCAAGAAATGAGGTAATAAACTATGGCAAGAACTGGACTTTTTGGCGGCTTTTCCTTTGACGAGGAAGTTTTCACCGACATGATGCAGGAAGCGGACTACTGGTCCAATCCTGTGCTGGCCTCCGGCGTTATCCGGCAGGATGCGTCCATCATGGACCTGATCGGCAGCAAGGGCAACGTGGCAACCATCCCCATGTACACCCCCATCAACATCCATGATTCCAACATGGCCGCTCTGAACAATGACGGCCTGACCAACAACGTGCCGCAGGAGATTTCCGGCAGCAAGCAGACCTGTATGATGATTCAGAGAATGAAGGCGTTCAAGGCGAAGGACTTCACCCGTGAACTGACCGGTGCAAAGCCTCTGGATTACATCAAGTCCCGTATCCAGAACTACTACACCCAGGTGTGGGAAGATGAGTTGATGAACATCATCAACGCCGTTCTGGGCGTGGCTGCGCTGTCCTCCCACGTCACGGACCTGTCCGTGACTACCGGCACCATCGGTGACGCAAACAAGATCAGCGCAACCACCCTGATCGATGCCGAACAGGCGGCTTTGGGTGATATGTCCGGCGGTCTGGGCCTCCTGGTCATGCACTCCAAGATTTACGCCGCCTACAAGAAGCTGGGGCTGGTGGAGTATGAGAAGTTCGTGGCTGGCTCCGGTGCTATCAAGCAGGACATTCAGCTTCCCACCATCGGCGGCAAGGCGGTCAAGGTGACCGACTACTACACCCTGGACAACTCCAAGGCTGGCTTCCCGGTGTACAAGACCTTCCTGCTGGGCGAGGGTGCTGTACTGTCCTGCGACAAGACCAACTATGAGAAGCAGTACACCACGAACTATGATCCGGAAACCGCTGCCGGTACGGATAAGTTCTACACCAAGCAGGGCAAGTTGCTGCATCCCAACGGCCTGTCTCTGGCGGTGGACAACATCGCCAATGAATCCCCCACCAAGACCGAACTGGGTACGTCCGACAACTACGCCCTGAAGTTCAATCCCAAGAACGTCAAAATCGGCATGATTAAGACCAACGGTTAAGGGGGCCAAAACCATGCAGGAATTTATCATCATTGACGGATTGCCCTTCCTTTTCCACGATGGGAAAGCCTACGCTGTCCGGTGGGATGATAAAGGCTTCACCGTGGGGGAAATTGTCCGTGAGGGTATTTCCCCCACGGATTTTCCGGTGCTGTCCGAATTGTCCGTAAAAGCGAAATGCCAGGGCCATCTTGACAGCATCGGCACCACCGAAGCACCCAAGCCCAGAAAGGGCAGAAAGCCGAAGGGGGAATCCGAATGATTATGACCGTCACCGAACTGAAGCAGTTTGTGACCACAGACGTTCCCAACAACGTTCTGGAAGCACGGCTTCAGGCCCTGGAACTTCTGATCCGGGCATACACGAACAACAACTTCCAGAAACGGGCGTTCCGGGCTGTTGCTGTTGCAGTGGCAGACGGGAACCAGCTGCTTGTCCCCGGTTCTACCCCCTTCAAGGCTGGGGACACGCTGGAAATCACGGAATCCGAACTGAACGCCGGTCTGGTAACGGTATCGGCTGTTTCCAATGGCTCCATTACGGTGGCTGAAGAACTGTATGACGAAAGCGGGGTAGTCCTCACGAAAGTGGTCTACCCCGCTGACGTGAAACAGGGCGTGGCCCGGATGCTACAATGGCAGCTTGATAACGGGGACAAGGTTGGCGTACAGTCTGAGACCATTTCCCGGCACTCTGTGACGTATTTCAACATGGATGGGGATAATTCCACCATGGGCTTTCCCAAGTCGCTGCTGGGCTTCCTGAAGCCTTATATGAAGGCCAGGTTCGGACAGGGGTTGAGCGTATGAAAGGAATCGGCGGAAATATCACTGCGGTGATCCAGACGGCCACCATGAAGCGAAATTCTATCGGGGAACAGGTATTGACCTGGGCCGATAAAAAGACGCTGTGGGGCTGGCTGGACCTGTCCGGCGGTGATTCTAAGTACACCACCTTCAACGCCAAAATCCAGGAAAGCACCCACGTTTTTGTTGCCGATTATGTGGGCCTTTCCGGGATAGAACCGGAGAATAGCCGCATGGTTATCAACGGGAAAGTCTATGACATTCTGCTGATTGACAACCCCATGGAGATGGGCAGCGGCTCCCAGCTGGAAATCTATCTGAAATACACTGGGGGGCAGTAATATGGCCGGAGTGGAATTCGAGGATTTCAGCATTCAGGCCAAAAAAGCCATTAAAGAAAAGGCTCTGAAATTCCTGGAAGAAGCTGCGTCTGAGGTGGAATCCCAGGTCCGGAGAAATTCCCGTGTGGATACCGGCCAGTTGAAAGGTTCCTGGACGCACGTTGTAGACGAATCCGCCCAGAAAGCAACCATCGGAAGCCCCCTGGAAAATGCAATCTGGGAGGAATTCGGCACCGGCGAATATGCCCTGCATGGGGACGGTAGAAAGGGCGGCTGGTACTATGTGGATGACGTAGGGAATGGACATTTTACCCACGGTAAAACCCCAAACCGAACCCTTCAGAGGGCCTTTGACCAAAAAAAGACCGTGATCCAGAAACGGGCAAATCAAATCTTTGGGGAGTTGGATAAAGAATGACCAGTAAACCATTACAAATCATCGCTGATGCCATGGATGCCCTGGGGATTGAGTACGGCTTTGGTGTGTACCGTGGCAATGCTGCCGGGAAAATCGTGTATCCCTACTTTGTGGGTGAATACACGGAAACGCCGCCGCTGTACGAAAACGGCCTTCAGGAATCCACCGTCATGCTGACCGGCTTCCACCGGGGAACGTGGGAGCAGTTGGAGGCGGCAAAGGCCAAGATCGAGAACTATTTCAACAAGGTTTCGGGGAAAACGGTCATGGCGGACGATGGTTCCGCCGTGATCGTTTTTTACGATAACGCCCTTGTTATCCCGAAAGAGGATGCAGAACTGAAAAGCATCCAAATCAATCTGTCAGTACAAGAATGGAGCGTGAAATAATATGTCCATTAAAACCGGTATTACTTCCGGCACTCCGGCAAAGATTGCCTTTGGTGCTGGCGTATTCTTTCAGGGTGTGACCTATGATGAAAAGGTTGCACCCACGGAGGAAGCAATCAAGGCCGCTATCATCGGCGCAACTCAGGAAGGTGGCAAACTGACCATTACCCCGGAATTCTTTGCCCCTGACCTTGACGGCGCACTGGTGGCCGTGAAGGAACTTCAGCAGAAGGTCGGCGAGACTGCCACCCTGGAAACCTCCATGGTGGAACTGTCTGCCGAGTATATGGCGCATTCCGTTATCGGCGAAATCAATGATTCCACCGATAAGAACTATGATGTGGTGACTTCCAGTGAACTGAGAAGCGGCCACTTCTATGAAGGTTTCGGCTACTACGGCGAACTGCTGGACGGTCGGCCCTTTATCTGCCTGTTCAAAAATGCGCTTTGCACTTCCGGCTTTGCCACGGAGAGCAAGAACAAAGAGAACACCAAGTTCACCGGGACTTTTGAATGCCAGTCGGATATTACCTACGGCGTGGAGAAACTGCCCTATGCGCTGTTCCTTCGTAAGACCAAGGGCTGGACTGCTGTCCAGACTGCCGACATTGACAAACGGGCTGAATAAGCCAGAAAGAGGTTAAAGCAAAATGGAAAACACCGAGAAGAACACCAAAGCGGTAACTGAAGTAACCGAGGAAATCACGGCGACTGAAGCAGCGGAGGAAACCGTTGCACGGCCCTACACCCTGCGAAAGCTGAAGGACGGGGACCTGTTCCCGCTGCTGGGTCTGTTCCGCAAGCTGGGCCTGAAGGACTTCAAGGACGTGATCACTGCCGTGGCGAACGGCGGCGATATTCGGGAAATCGGCATTAACGCTCTGCTGAGTGTTGGTGACGTTATGATTTCCCACCTGGAAGGGGATGCCGGAGAGGCTGTCTACCAGTTCTATTCTTCTCTGTCCGGTATTCCGGCGGATGAAATCAAGGAAATGGAATTCGGCACCCTGCCCATGATGATCTATGATTCCTTCAGCGAGGTGAAGAACACCAGTTTTTTCAAGGTGCTTGCCAAATTGCTTTAATCGGTGAGTTTGAATTCATGGATTTGCTGTACTCCCGGTATAGCAATCCCATGGAATTCATGCGCCTGTACATCGAACAAGGGCGGTTTGGCGAGTGGGTCGGTGAGATCATCGCCTCCGAGAACAAGAGACGGAAGGAACAGGCAGAAAAAGAGGACGAAGAAAAGCTGTGGAATATGTATGTCCATAGTTATTCTGATATGTCCTTCAATGACTGGAAAGCGGAAGTATTAAGTCCCGTAGAACCGGAACGGCCAGCACGGCCCAGGAAGCGGGATGACGATATGACCAAAGCCGACATTGACAACCTCCTGAAGCGCCTGTTCCCCAGCAACAAGCCCGGTCACAATGCCACAACGTGACCGGGCTTTAGGTATCTGATTTGCAGCCCCTAAAACATTTCTGTTGAGGGGGTATTCCTATGGAATTATTCAAGCTGCTTGGCACGATTGCCATTGACAATGCACAGGCCCAAAAGGCTATTGACGAAACCACCACAAAGGCGGATTCCGGCAGCAAAAAGACAGATTCCGCTTTTAAGAAAATCGGAGAATCTGCCGTAAAAATCGGTAAAGCCGTATTTACTGCCGGTGCTGCCCTTGGCGGTGCATGGATCGCTGCCATTGAAGGTTCCAGGGAGTACCGGACGGAAATGGGAAAGCTGGATACGGCTTTCCAGACAAACGGCCATTCTTCCGAGGCCGCAAAGAAAACCTATCAGGATTTGCAAGCTGTCCTTGGAGATACGGACGTATCCGTGGAAGCTGCGAACCACTTGGCCGTTATGACGGACAACGAAAAGGATTTGCAGACCTGGACGGATATTTGCACCGGCGTTTTTGCCACCTTCGGCGATTCGCTCCCCATTGAGGGACTGACCGAGGCGGCAAACGAAACCGCAAAGGTTGGCCAGGTCACTGGCCCCCTGGCGGATGCCCTGAACTGGGCCGGTATTTCTGAAGATGAATTCAACGAAAAGCTGGCCAAATGCTCCGGGGAACAGGAACGGCAAAAGCTAATTATGGACACCCTGAACGGCGTGTACAAGAAAGCGTCTGACCGGTATAAGGAAACCAATAAGGACGTTATGGCCGCAAATAGAGCCAATGAAAAGCTGACAGGGGCCTTTGCGGAATTGGGCCGTGTAGGAGAACCGATTTTGACGGCTATCAAGAATAAAGCCGCTGAAATGGTATCTGCTGCCGTTCCAAAGCTGGAATCCTTTATCGCCAAAATCAAGGATATGATTAAGTGGTTCAAGCAGAACAAAAGCACCGTGCAAGCCTGGGCCGCTGGAATACTGGCGGCAACCGTGACAGTTTCCGGCTTTGTGCTGGTGCTGAAATGGTCTGCAATCATGAGCAAAGCCGCAAAGGCCCTGAAACTGGTCACCGTGGGCGTGAAAGCGTTGAATGTAGCCATGAGGGCCAATCTTATAGGGCTTATCGTTTCTTTGATTCTGGGGCTTGTGGCGGCGTTTGTGTACCTCTGGAAAAACAACGAGGGATTCCGCAATTTCTGGCTGAAGATGTGGGACAAAATCCAATCTGCAACGGGAACCGCTGTAAAGTGGATTAAGAAGAAAATCGGCGAACTGAAGGATGCCGTTGGGAAGGTCAAGGGCTTCTTCCCCCTGAAAATCGGCAAAATCTTCAGCAATCTGAAAATTCCCAAAATCTCCGTGAGCGGTGGCAAAGCACCGTTTGGAATTGCCGGGAAGGGCAAGTTGCCCTCTTTCAATGTCAAATGGAATGCAGAGGGCGGTATCCTGGACCGGGCTACCATCTTCGGGCGAACCGGGGACACCTATCTGGGCGGCGGCGAGGACGGGAAAGAAGCCATTGCCCCCATTGATGTGCTGCAAGGCTATGTCCGGGATGCAGTCCGGAAGGAAAATGAGGGCATTCGGGAAACCATCATTGAGCAAATCCGGCTTTTGATTGATTTCCTGGGCCGTTCCATCCCTCAGGACGTGCAGCTTGATTCCGGTGCGCTTGTGGGCGCTCTTGTGCCGTCCATTGACACGCAATTATCCGATAGATGGAATCATGCCCAGCGAGGCAACACACGTTAGAAGGCCATCCCGGTGGCCTTCTTTTCTTTTATCTTCACAGAAAGAGGTGAAGGCCATTGATTGATATTTTTAAGATTGGCGGCAGTATCGAACTGAATGGAGCCGATAAGGCAAACGGTATCCTGGATAAGCTTACCGAGAAGGGCGCAAAGCTGGCTGAAAAAGTCGGTAAAGGGCTTGTAACAATGGCAAAGGTTACCGGTGCAGCCGTTACGGCGGCGGGGGCGGTAGCTGCTGCGGTCAGCAAATCCAGCCTGGATGCTTATGGAGACTATGAGCAGCTTGTTGGTGGTGTGGAAACGCTGTTCAAGGACAGTGCCGATATTGTCCAGAAATATGCTGCTGATGCCTATAAAACCGCTGGTATTAGTGCCAACGACTACATGGAACAGGCAACCAGTTTTTCGGCCAGTTTGCTGCAAAGCCTGAACGGAGATACTGCGGCGGCGGCTGAAACCACAAACATGGCCATTTCTGACATGGCTGATAATGCAAATAAGATGGGTACGTCCCTGGATTCCATCCAGAACGCCTATCAGGGTTTTGCAAAGCAGAACTATACCATGCTGGATAACCTGAAACTGGGTTATGGCGGCACAAAGGAAGAAATGGAACGTCTGCTGTCCGATGCCCAGAAGCTTACCGGCGTAAAATACGACATTGCCAATCTGGACGATGTGTATAAGGCCATCCATGCCATTCAGGAAGAAATGGACATTACCGGAACCACCGCAAAAGAGGCTTCTACCACCATTCAGGGCAGTATTGGCATGACTAAGGCAGCGTGGAAGAATCTACTTGTCGGCTTTGCGGATGGGAACCAGGATATGGACAAGCTAGTTGACAATCTTGTAACCAGTGCCACAACGGCAGCGAACAATATTGTTCCCCGACTTTCCAAAATTTTTGGTGGGCTGTCCACGGCATTGGAAAAGATTATGCCTGTAATCTCCGAACAGCTTCCCGGTCTGCTGAATCAGCTGCTTCCCGGTATTATTTCCGGTGCAGTTTCGCTTGTCACGGGGCTGATTAAAGCCCTGCCCACAATTTTACAAATTCTGATTGAGCAGTTGCCGACTATCCTAACAGAAATTGGTGCGGCGTTGGTCGAGGTTTTCCCAATTTTGCTTCAGACCGTGAAAGACCTGTTCGGCCAAATTTGGGACTATATCGCCGTGGAACTGCTTGGGACCAGTGCGGATTTCGATTCCACTTTTGCGAAAATTGAAGAAATTTTCTCTGCGGCGTGGGAAGTCCTACAAACCATATGGGACAGTATCGGCCAGCCTATCTGGGACATGATCCAAAATTGCATCGGCATGGTAAAAGACGCTTTTGCGGAACGGATGCCGGAAATCCAGGAGTTTGTTTCTACTTGCTTCTCTGATATTGGCACATTCTGGAACGAGAATCTGAAACCGTGCTTTGATGCAATCAAGAATTTCATTGAAAACGTGCTTGCTCCCGCTTTTGAATGGGTGTTCGATAAAATCATCGGCCCAGTCATTGATTCTACATTTAAGTTCATCAAAGACTTGTGGAATAACAGCCTAAAACCCATTTTTACCGGGATTACAGACTTTATTACCGGCATTTTTACGCTGAACTTCAAGCAAGCGTTTGAGGGCATTGTAAAAATCGTAGAAGGAATCTGGAACGGGATTGTAGCAGCAGTAAAGCGTCCAATCAATACCGTCATCGGGATTATCAACAAATTTATTGGCGGCTTGAATACCCTGAAAATCCCGGACTGGGTTCCCGGCCTTGGTGGCAAGGGTATCAACATCCCGACTATTCCCCTTCTGGCAGAAGGCGGCGTTCTGGAAAAAGGCCAGACCGGCTTCCTGGAAGGCAACGGCGCTGAAGCTGTGGTTCCGCTGCACCAGAACAAAAAGTGGATTCACGCCGTGGCAGAGGACATGGACAACGCTATGGGCGGCTCCGGTTCCGCTGTGGTGGCGGTCCTTCAGGACATTCTGGACCAGCTGATTGTTATTTCCGGCATGGGTATCACGCTGGACACCGGTGCGCTGGTTGGCGCTCTGGCAAATCCTATGGACGTGCGGCTGGGTAAAATCCGGGCGCAGAAAGCGAGGTCGTAATGCTGATAGATACTTATTTCGGAGACATTCATTCTAGGACGGATTTGCACCTTGTCCCGGAAAGTATTCAAATTGACCCCGCAGAGCCGAAGAAAAACCTTGTGGAAATCCCGTATGGGAACGGCTCTGTGGACTTGACCGAGGCCCTGGGCCTTGTGACCTTCAACGGCCGGAAAATCACATGGGTTTTCTCCCTTTTCCCCGGCGATGACTGGGTAGAAAAGCGCAGTGAGGTCAGCAACGCCCTGAACGGAAAGCGACTGCATATCACCCCGGACGATGATCCGGGGTGGTACTATGATGGGCGTATCACGGTATCCGGGCATAAAAGTGATAAGTTGTACCACCAAATCACCGTAGAAGCCACCTGCGCCCCGTATAAGCGCAGAGACCAGGAAACGGTGGTAACCAAGAGCATCAGCACGGAATTCACGGCGATTTCCTGCCAGATTGGGGCCATGCCTCTTGTGCCGAAAATTACCGTGAGCCAAGACACAACGCTGCAATGGGGCGATTACAGCATTTCCGTTTCTGATGGGAGCCACCTTCTTCCGGCCCTGCTGATGCAGGGTGACCAGGTGATCCAGGCGAAAACCACAGAAGGAACCGGAACCATTACCATCTCATGGCGGGAGGGATCGCTGTGATTGTACAAGTCTACGCTGACAATGCCCTTGTATATGACAACCGCCTGGAAGGTTACGAACTGCTGGAACTGACGGCCAGTGTGAAAGCGGAAAGCGGCGGCTCTGCCACCATCCAGATACCGCTGACACACCCCGCCTATAGCAAGTTCGTGAGCCTGAAAACGCTGGTGGAAATCTACCGGGACGGGGAACTGATTTTCCGGGGCCGTGCGCTATACCCTTCGGATGACTTTTACGGCAGCAGGACGATCACCTGCGAAAGCGAACGCTGTTTCTTCCAGGATGCCGTCATGAGGCCCTATCTGTACCAGACTGACCCGCAGACTATCTTTGCCGACATTATCCGGATTTACAATGAGCAGGTGGACGAATGGAAGCAGTTTGCCGTTGGCACGGTAACAGTCACGGACGATAACAATTTCGTCCGCATGGAAGCGGAAAATGCCGGGTCTGTTGCGGATGCCATCAACAAACTGGTGGACCGCTGCGGCGGGTATATCGTCTTTGAAACCAATGCGGACGGTATCCGGACCGTGAACTGGTATGCGGAACTGACCCATTACAGCGCCCAGGCCATTGAACTGGGGGAAAATCTGCTGGATTTTGCCCGTGACGATGGGAATCCCTCTGACCTGGCCACTGTCCTGGTCCCGTATGGAGCCAGGGACGAAGAAACCGGGGAGCGGGTGACCATTGCCAGCGTCAACGATGGGAAAGATTATATCCAGGTGGACGATGCCATAGCATACCGGGGCCGGATTGCCAAAACCAAGACCTGGGACGATGTGACCAAACCGGACAATCTGCTGCGGAAGGCCATTGCATACCTGTCAAAGGCAAAGCTAATCACCACCCAGCTGAGCCTTTCAGCAATCGATCTTTCCGTCCTGGACAGGGATATTGACACCTTCTCCGTGGGGGACCAGGTACACGTTATCAGTAAGGCCCACAAAGTCGATGACGATTATCTGCTGATGGAGCGGGACTATGACCTGCTGAACCCCGCAAATGATACCGTCACACTTGGGAAATCCCTTACCACGCTGACCGGTGGCACGGCAGCGGATGACAAGCATAATTCCAACGCCCTGGACAAAGTGGAACACGATGCCCGGAAGGATTATGAGAAGAATAAAGAACAGATTTCCGGCACGGAAACCCGGCTGACCTCCCTGATCCAGCAGACAAGTGAGACAATCATGCTGGAAGTGTCCAAAGTACAGCAGGACAATGAAAAAATGAAGGAGCAGCTGACCCAAATCCAGCAGACCGCCGAGGACGTTACCATCCGGGTATCCAAAATCGAACAGGACGGCGTGGATAAAGTCACCACCTCCATGGGGTATAAATTTTCTGATGACGGCTTGCATATCCAGCGGTCCGGCGAGGAAATCGAAAACCTTATGAACCACCAGGGTATGTATGTCAAACGTGGCGATGAAATCATGCTGCAGGCGGACAAGGACGGCGTAGTTGCCACGGATGTTAAGGTCAATAACTATCTGATAATCGGGAAACACGCCCGGTTTGAGGACTACCCGGAAAAACGGACAGCCTGTTTCTACGTTGGAGGTGATAACTGATGCCATCTTTTGATATTTCATCCGGTGTATCGGGCCTGTATCTCACTGTCAGCTACACTGTGGGCCAGTATGACATTGCATCCAATACCACGCCGGTAAATGTGTCCTTATCACTCCACCACGGTGGCCTATCCGTTGGAGCCGGTACGGATGACTGTTCACTTTGGATTGGTGGGCAGACGTTCAAGTGGACCGGCCCGGACATCTATTCCAGCGGCGGTACGGTGGCCCTGGGTTCACATAGATTCAGCGTAGCCCACAATTCGGATGGGACCTGGTCCGGGAAAATCGGCGGCAGTTACCGCTTGAACATCACCTACGGCGGAAAGTATATCGGCACGATTTCCGGGGAGCAGTCTATCACGCTGCCCACCATTCCACGGGCTTCCAGCATCGGGGCAACGGATGCCGTCATCGGCAGCAAAACCACCATTGTGGTGGGCCGGAAATCCTCCGGGTTCACCCACACGATTCAGTACATCTTCGGTTCGCTTTCCGGGTATATTGACGGCTCCGGCAACATGGTTTCCAGCCCCGTAAAAATGACGGAAACCACCATTCTGGTGACGCTCCCAGCGTCTTTCTACGGACAGATTCCAAATTCCAGAAGTGGGACTTGTACGCTGATATGCCGTACCTATTCCGGCAGCACTCAAATAGGAGACGCACAAAGCACGACTTTTTCGGCTCAAACGTCCCTTGACACCTGCGCCCCGGATGTTTCCGGCACGGTGGTGGACACCAACCAGACAACTATTGCCCTGACCGGGGACAGCAGCAAACTGGTCCGGTTCTATTCTACGGCACTCTGTACGATTTCAGCAGCAGCCCGGAATAGTGCATCCCTGGCCAAGAAGCAGATCATGGGTGTGGATGTTTCCGGGAGTACCTACAGCATCCCGGATGTGGAAGCGACCCGGTTCCAGTTCTACGCCGTGGATTCCCGTGGCTATGCTAAAAGTGCAACCGTGGTTCCCACGGTAATCCCTTACGTGCGTCTGACGCTCAACGCCAGAGGATACCGCCCACAGCCCACTGACGGCTCTGGGCGGATTGAATTATCCGGGCAGTATTACAACGGTGGCTTTGGTGCTGTAGACAATACGCTGGCCCTGCGCTACCGTGTGGGTGATTTGGCCTGGGTAACGGCTACACCGGTAATCACGGATAACACCTACACGGCCACACTTGATCTCACCGGCCTGGACTATCGGCAAGAACACACCATCCGCCTGGAAGTGAAGGACAAGCTGGCAACCGTGACGGTGGACGTGGTTATCATGCAGGGCATTCCGGTGTTCGACTGGGGCAAAAACGACTTTAATTTCAACGTCCCTCTCCTGCTGAACGGTGAAAACATTCTCAGCCGAATTTACCCGGTTGGCTCCATCTATATGTCTTTGGCTGACACTGACCCGGCGGACCTGTTCGGCGGGTCGTGGGAGCGGCTGAAAGACCGCTTTCTTCTGGCGGCTGGGGACAGATATTCCGCCGGGGCGACCGGCGGCGAAGCCACCCACACGCTGACAACGGCGGAAATGCCCAGCCATACGCACAGCGCAGCCGTCAACGGAGGAACGGATGATTACGGGCAAAGCCGGACGACCATCGGCAATTTTGCAATCAAAACGCAGGGCTACACGGACGGTTCCACGATTTTGCCAACTGGCGGTGGAACTGCTCACAACAATATGCCGCCATATTTGGCGGTCTATATGTGGGAACGCACGGAATAAACAACTTTTTAGGAGGTATCTATCATGGAAAAGCAATTCGGAATTGACGTATCGACCTGGCAGGGAAAGGTTGACTGGGAGAAGGCAAAAATTGCCGGTGTGAAATTTGCAATCCTGCGCTGCGGCTACGGCATGGACCTGGCCGACCAGGATGACGAACATTTCGCCCGAAATGTGGCGGAGTGTACCCGGCTGGGAATCCCCTATGGCGTGTACCTCTATAGCTACGCCGACAGCGTGGAAAAGGCAGAATCCGAAGCAAAGCACACCCTTCGTTTGCTGAAGGGCCTGAAGCCGGAGTATCCGGTCTATCTGGATTTGGAGGATGCCAAAGTTGCCGCTATCGGGAAAGACCATATCCTGGAACAGGCCAAGAAGTGGGTGGAAGTCATTGAAGCGGCTGGCTATTGGGCCGGTATTTACGCCAATCTGCATTGGTGGAATACCTATCTGACCGATAGCTGGTATGACACCAAGGCCAGATGGGTGGCCCAGTATTACAAAGTCTGCGAAGATGAACGTCAATACGGAATCTGGCAGTACACCAGCACCGGCATCGTCCCCGGCGTGACCGGAAGCGTTGACTGCAACTGGGGATATCTGGACTATCCTTCCATGGTCCGGGAGGCCGGGAAGAACGGCTTTGCCGCTGCCGGTGAAACCACCACGCCCAAGCCCTCCGCCCCTGTGGCAACGCCTGAGACCGTGTACACGGTGCAAACCGGGGATACCCTGTCCGGCATTGCCGCCAAATATGGCACTACCTACAAGGCCCTGGCAGAGTACAACGGCATTGCCAACCCGAATGTGATTTATACCGGCCAGAAAATCCGTATTCCCAGCACTTCCCAGCCCACCAAGTCCCTGGACGAAATCGCCCGTGAGGTAATCCGTGGAGACTGGGGCAATGGCGCAGAACGTGAAAAGCGGCTCACTGCTGCCGGATATGATGCCGATGCGGTCCAGGCCCGTGTAAATCAGCTTATGCCCTAACAGGGAGGTAAGCCATGAAAGGAATTACTTTTGGCCAATATCATAGCTATAGAGATTTCAGCTTGATTTTGGGAGAAAAAGAAATTGCAGCCCCAAGCGTGAAAACCGTGAAGATTGATGTGGAGGGAGCAGACAGCACCCTTGACCTCACAGAATACTTCGGGGAACCGAAGTATGAGGACGTGACCCACAAATTCAAGTTTTCCACCATTGTGCCACAAAGCGAATTCCTTACCCTTTATTCAACCATCAAAAACACCATCCATGGGAAAAGGCTCCGGATTGTCCTTGACGATGATCCGGGCTTTTTCTATATGGGGCGGTGCTATGTTTCCAGCTTCACAAATGCTAGAGGCGTGGGAACCATATCCGTTGACGCTGACTGTGACCCCTGGAAATACAAGACGGTGAAAACCTCCGTCACAAAAGCCATAAACGGAGAAACTGCCGTTTCACTGCCTAATCTCCGGAAGCGTGCTGTGCCGGAGGTGACAGTCACAACCGACACCTCCCTGCACATCGTCTTTGAGGCAAGCAATATCTGGGACCTGGGCAGTGGCTCCTATACTCTGCCGGAACTGGAATTGAAGGCCGGAGACAATACCGTTTCTGTCAACGGGACCGGCAGTATCACGTTTTCCTATCAGGAAGCATCTTTGTAAGGGGGGTGTGTCCGTGTATCGTGTATATTGTGACGGTCTGACGCTGTATAACAGCAAGCTGGAAAATCTGAAAATTTTTAACCCCTCTTTAGAATTGGAACTGAACAAGACCGGCAGCTTCCAATTCACACTTTATCCCCAACATCCACAATACAGCCATATTCAAAAGCTGAAATCCATCATCACAGTCTATCAGGATGACTATTTGCTTTTCCGTGGGCGGGTGCTGGATGAAGAACTTGGATTCCGCAACGAAAAGCGCATTGTCTGTGAAGGCTCCCTGGCCTTTCTGCTGGATTCTATTCAAACCCCTTATGATTTCACCGGAAGTATTGAAGAATACCTCACAGGCAGACTGGCAAGCCACAACGCCCATGTAGAGACAGGAAAACAGTTTACCCTTGGGAATGTGACCGTATCAGACCCGAATGATTATATCGTCCGGGCAAGTATCGACTACGTGAACACCTGGGAGGAACTGCAAAAGAAACTTCTGGACCTCCTGGGCGGCTATCTGGTAGTCCGGTATGAAAACGGCGTGAATTACCTGGACTATCTTCAGGACTTCACGCTGCTTTCCCCCCAGAAGGTCACCTTTGGGCAGAACCTCCTTGATCTGAAGCGCATCCGAAAAGGGGCTGACATTGCCACCGCTCTGATACCTTTAGGAGCCAAATTGCAGGACGAGGAAGGCAAGGACACGGGCGAACGGCTGACGGTGGCCTCCGTCAATGACGGCCTGGATTATATCACTGACCCGGATGCCGTTTCCCGGTATGGGTTTATCTGCAAGTCCCAGGTCTGGGACGATGTAGCAGACCCCACAAACCTTTTGACGAAGGGCAAAGCATATCTTTCCGGCCTTGTCAACTTCCCGGAAACCATCGACCTTTCAGCGGCAGACCTGGCCACCGTTGGTGCTTCCTTCTCCGGCTTCCATCTTGGCACTTATGTCCGGGTGGAGAGCAAGCCGCACGGAATAGACCAGAATTTTCTTGTGTCCAAGCTGTCAATCAATCTTCTTGAACCAGGTAAGAATAGGCTGACGCTAGGCGGCACTTTGTCGAGCCTGTCCGGTGCGCTGGTTGGCGTTTCTAATGCCCAGCGTGAAATTACACTGGAAATAGAAAATGCCGAGAAAACGGCTTCTGAGGCCCTGTACAACATAGAACAGAATTTGCTTGCTTCCGTCAAAGCGTCTGCGGACAATATCAAATCCACAGTGGCAGAAAACTACTATCTGAAGGAAGATACGGATGCTTTGGTTTCCTCTGTGCAAACGGAGGTCACGCAGACAAAGGAAAGTGTGGATATTCAGTTCACCCAATTCAATACAGACCTGGAAGCCCTGGCAAATGGCACGGACGCAGAGTTTGAGGAAATCCGGAAATATATCCGCTTTGTGGACGGCTCCATTCTTCTGGGCCAAATCGGCAATGAACTGGAACTGAAAATCAGCAATAACCGGATTTCGTTCCTTCAGGATGCCGTGGAAGTGGCCTATTTCTCCGATAATAAGCTATATGTCACGGATGGGCATTTTCTCCATTCCCTTCAGCTTGGAAACTTTGCTTTCATTCCGAGGGCAAATAACAATTTGAGTTTCAAGAAGGTGGGTGGTTGATATGGCGAAAACTGGAACGATTACAAAGGCAATTCGGACAGGCTATCAAATGAAAATCGTGTGGACAGTTGGAAGCCAGTCCGTGGCGAACAACAATTCCAGCGTCACGGTGAAGGTGCAGCTTGTTTCTACCGGTGCAAGCTACACAATCAATTCCACAGCCAGCAAAAGCGGCTCTTTGACCATTAACGGCACAAAGTACACCTTTTCTTTCTCCGCTGCCCTGTCCGGCAACCAGACAAAGACCCTGTACACAAAGACCGTCACCGTGGGCCACAATGCGGACGGGTCAAAAACCTGCGCTTTTGCGTCCACCATTGGCATAAAAGTCACCCTTGGCGGCACATACTACGGGGACGTGACAGCATCCGGCAGCGGTACTTTTGACACCATTCCACGGGCTACCACGCCAACGCTGTCGGCCAGCAGCGTCAACATGGGCGCAAGCATCACTATCAATATGCCCAGAGCCTCCGGCAGCTTTGACCACACCCTGACTTACACCTTCGGCAAGGCTACCGGGACCATAGGCACGGATTTAGGGACAAGCAAGGCATGGACGGTCCCGCTTTCCCTGGCAAGCCAAATTCCATCTGGCACTTCCGGGACCTGCACAATCACCTGTAAAACCTATAACGGGAGTACCCTTGTAGGTACAAAATCCGTATCGTTCACCGCAAAAGTTCCGGCCTCTGTCGTGCCGACAATTTCAGCAGTTTCCATTTCGGAAACAGTTGAAGGACTGGGCGAAAAGTTCGGGGCATTTGTCCAGGGCAAGTCAAAGGTCAAAATCAGCATTACAGCAGCCGGGGCTTATGGCTCCACCATCAAGACATACAAAACCACGGTGGACGGGAAAAGCTATTCCGGGGCCACACCTACCACCGGCACATTGTCAAGCGGTAACAAAACCGTAACCATCACCGTAACAGATAGTCGTGGGCGCACTGCGAAGTCCACACAGACATTTCCCGTAGTGGCCTATACTGCGCCTACCATCAGCGTTTTGAACGCTGTCCGGGCCTTGGAGGACGGGACAGAAAACTATGACGGGCAACACGCAAAAATTGCGTGTACTTTTGCTGTCGCTCCGGTGGGGAACAAAAATTCCAGTGCCTACACGCTGGAATATAAGACGAAGTCCGGAACAACCTGGACGAAAATACAGGCCGGGACGGGGTACACCCTGAACACCACCGTCACCACGGATTCCCTGTTTGACGTGGATTCCGCCTATGACATTCGGCTATCCGTGACCGATTATTTCACCACCATCCGGAAAACGGTGGAGATTCCCACGGCCTTCACGCTGCTGGATTTTAACGCTTCCGGTCGTGGTATTGCCTTTGGTAAAGTGTCGGAGCTGTCAGAGGGCATAGAATTTGCCCTGAAAACCGTGTTCAGCAATGCGGAAACGCCGTCATCTGTAACGTACCTGACGGAAGGGCAAGACCTGAATGATATTCTTGAACCGGGCTTTTATTCTGTCCCCACAACAGCCATATCAGGAACGCTTTTGAATAAGCCCTATACAGGGACATCAACAGGAAGTCTTGTCGTTCTGCGTGAGGGAAACGGGCTTCAGAAAGCGCAGATTTTCCACGTTGCTTCAAAGGCAAACGGTGCTATTTATGAACGTTGCTATTATTCCGGCACATGGGGAGAATGGCACACTGTTTATAATGGCGGTGGGAAAATCCTTTGGGAAGGCGGTATGTATATGACTGCTGGGCATAGGATTGACCTGCCGGAAACAATTAGCAGTCAGCCGAGCGGGATTGCGCTTGTTTTCAGCCGATACGGTGACGGTGCTGTTGCGGATCATAACTTCAACAGTTTCTTTGTCAGCAAAACATTCATCCAGAAAAAGACGGCATACGGAAACGCATTTTTTATGGCAACATCCGACTTCGCTATTGTTGCCGCAAAATATCTGTATATCCACGATGATGCTATTGTCGGAAATGTGAACAACGACAAAACCGGTACTGCAAGCGGAATAACATACAACAACAAGGCGTATGTACTGCGGTATGTAATAGGGGTATAGAACAAGGGGAGGCTTTCGGGCCTCCCCTTCTTTTATATTGCAGCTTTTTCAGCCACAGAATCCAGTAATTTCCGCTTTGTCTCTAAAATATTCACCGGGCTTTTTACAAGACCACGCTCTACCATTTTTAAGAAACGGAGTGCCTTTTTCTTGATAGTCTTTTGAATCTCTTTCGATTGAATGCGATATGGTTCCCCGTCTATGGTGTATGGCCGTAAAATATATTCCTCTGTAACCGGGAACATTTCAGAAATAATAAACGCCCGTTCACACCCGTAGACAGGTGCAATGGCGAACAGGAAGCAACTTCCAGCCCCAGATTTGGATTCAACATCCAGAATCTTCGTGCGGAACTTATCTACTTTTGAACTAAGTGGAATCATCCAATATAACCCGAAATCGTCTTTTATTGCATAGTAATGCGGCCTATTTTGGCTCTTGTTATCCATGTATTTTGTACTAGGGAAATCAACGAAATACTGGTCTTTAATAATATACAACCCGGATGTTTCTATTTCTTTCATATCACACTACCCCAAAAGAAAAGGCCGAACCCAGAACAGCGTTGGATTCGGCCTTTGCAAGTCGGAGACTTGTACCCCGCTCCCGACAGGCGGAAACACGACAACAAGTCGGAGATTTGTATCCCGCTCCCGACAGGCGGAAATGACAATGGCGATTTGGGCGGTTGTCATTTGTCTTTGTGCAGGTCACCCTGCATCTGAATTATACCCCAGCGTTTCCCAAAAATCTATTGTCAAAATAGACAAAAATTCACCTGTTTATTTTACTCTGTAATTCCTCATAGGAGATAATATCCTTGATGTACAGTTCATAAAGGGTATCCACGTACCGGGTTTTCTTCACCCTGTACTCTTCCTCTGTGATCTCCCCGGAAAGCATCCGCTTTTCCAGGTGGCCCAGCACGTCCGGCTTTCTGCCCCGAATACGGCGTTCGGTTTGCGCTGCCTGTTGTTGCCTTACATATTCGCCTATCAGATTTTTCAATAATTCATCTTCCATGGTTCAATCTCTCCCTTTTCGATATTTACACGATACCGGAAATAAGCTAAAATCTCTAGTGGTATCAAGGCTTTTTTGCTTGTTAGTATCATGCTTGTTCGATTAAGGTTGAGCGGGCCATCTGATTCCTGCCAACAATAACGCCGCCTGACCGGGCGGCGTTTTTTGCTGCCCAAAATCAGCCGGAACGGGCTTTTTATGAAAGAAACACGTCTATTTTGTTCCTCTGTATGAAAAAATCGGCAGGTCCCGCTCCTG
>ERZ779885.508-NODE-508-length-44676-cov-7.117927_pt1 | contig 44676 bp, 34 predicted proteins | sample MGYA00511554_ERZ779885 | MGnify/ENA primary metagenome ERZ779885 (study PRJEB29588, sample SAMEA2160998) | human gut metagenome | biome: human gut; feature: human-associated habitat; material: faeces | place: Denmark | collected 2008/2010 ... | reverse complement strand
CCCCTGCCGACCGGATTCGGCCAGTTGTTCGGAATCAGCAGTCCCTGGCGAAGCGGCAGGACGGTCTGCCAGTCGGAGCGAACCTCGTCAAAGGCCATCGGACCGGGCCAGGAAACCCGTGTGACGCGCTCCGCCCCCGCGAGAGGCGTCCACTCAAGATGCAGCTCCCCCGTAGCCGTCTCCAGCCACAGACGCGTTTCAAAGCGGATTTGCTCTTCGCCCGGAAACCCGGTATAGCGGCTGACAATTTCCCCGCCTAGGCTCGTCTCGCGGCAGTCATGCATCTGCGCAAGCGCATCGGAAAAGCGGAGCTGTTTCCCTGAAGCGGTGAGAAAAGCAGGCCGGTACTCCTGCGCCCACTCCCATTCGCAGCCGCGCCGGGAAACGCGCAGCTGTCCCGAGGCGGGATCCAAACTTACGATAACGTCTCTCCCGGAAAGCTGAAGCGGCCTGTCGAAGCGTTTCATTTTCTTTCCCTTCCCCTTCAAATCGTTCCTTTTTGCGACTTACACGAATTTCCTTTGAAATTCATAGGAAATATGTTACTATAATCTTACAACAACTTCTTCCCGTTTGCTTACAATATCGTCCCATATTTTTATAATTTCTCCCCTATTTCCATGCGGAGAGGAAGGGACCGTCAGGAGGGATCCCCATGGCTTATCAGAGCACACGCCTGCGGCGTGAATTTGAGATTAACGAGCTGGTAACCGTCCACTATTTTGAATATCCTCTGAACTTTGCCTTTCATGGAGAATCGCACGATTTCTGGGAGTTTCTCTATGTCGATCGCGGAGGCATCCGCGTGACGGCAGGCGATCAGGAGCTGATGCTCTCGGCCGGGCAGGCCATCTTTCATGAACCGTGGGAATTTCACGCCTTCCGGTCGGTGGGAAAGCGCCCGCCGAACCTGGTGGTCGTCTCCTTCTGCTGCGACTCTCCGTTCCTGGACTTTTTCCGGCAAGCCGCGTTCACCCTGTCCGAGGAGGAAAGGGAGCTGATCTCCAAGCTTTTGGCCGCTGCCGTGCAATGCTTTGCCACACCGCTCAACGCCCCGGCCGTGGAAAAAATGGAGCTTAATCCCGACGCGCCGCCGGGCTGTGCGCATACGATTCTCCTCTACCTTGAGCTGTTCCTTCTCACCGTATACCGCAGCCGCGCCCAGACACGGGAAACTATCCGCGCGCTGCGCCCTCTGGACGGCGGGACGGATGAACGTCCGCCCGGAGAACTTGCCGATGAGATTGTCACCTATCTTCAGCTGCATATTACGGAGAAGGTCTCCCTGCCGCAAATCTGCTCGGCCTTCTCCATCTCACGTTCCCGGCTTGAGCGTATTTTCCACGCGGAGAAGGGCTGCGGTGTGATCGATTACTTCATCCGTATGAAAATTGACCGCGCCAAAGAGCTGATCCGAAACGACGCCATGAATATCACGGAGCTGGCCTATCATCTCTCCTTCGCCTCCCCGCAGTATTTTTCATTGCGTTTCAAGCGGGCGGTAGGAATGTCGCCCCGCGAATTTCAGTCCTCCGTAAAGGGAATTTCCATGCATTTCAGCTGAAAACCGCTGCTTTGACCGGAAATGTTCCCGGGAGATTGTGTCCGAAAGTCGAGGCAAAATCCCGCAAAAACATTCAAAACCCGTGAAAAAATCTCCCGAATCTTGTTTTATTTTGTCAATTATTCTTGACAAACCTCGCAAAATCCTGTACGCTTATCGTGAGCACAGACAGAAAGCTGGAAGCAATTCCTTGATTTTGGAAAAAAGCCTTTTTTCAGGAGTTTATTCCATATTTCTTTTCATCGGGAGCCTTTGCCCACAGTGAATCCACGGCAGCGTTTTGCTGCAGCACCGTCCTTCCGCGGCGCGGAGAGAGACGGCAGACCGGATCCTCCTGTGGCAACGGTCCGCCGGAGAAGAATAAGGAAAACGGCGAAAAAGTTCCAGTGCGGCGCGGGCATTCCCGTCTGGGGACTCGCTTTCTGGAAAGGCTCTGATCATTTCTCTGTGAGGATGTGGTACCATGATTCAATCGAGAAGTATTCCCCTGTGCATCATTCTGAGCATCATCACCTGCGGCATTTACGGTCTTTACTGGCTCGTATGCCTGGCGAACGACGCCAACACGGCATCCGGCCGCACGCAGGAGCCGTCCGGCGGCATGGTGCTGCTGCTTACAATCGTCACCTGCAACATCTACGGTCTGTTCTGGATGTACAAAGCCGGCGAGAAGATCGACTCGGCGCGCGTTGCCCGCGGTATGCCTTCCCAGAACAACGGCCTGATTTACCTGTTGCTGTCTCTGTTCGGCCTGAGCATCGTCTCCTATGCTCTGATGCAGAATGAGCTCAACCAGTTCGCAGGCAGCAACTGATTGTTGAAAAAGCGATTGAAAAAAGCGGCACTGTTTGTGCCGCTTTTGTTCGTTCTTGGACTCGTGGGTGTGTGGCTCAGTGAAACCGGCCACGGTATTCCGTGTATTTTTCACGCGGTGACGGGCCTGCAATGTCCCGGCTGCGGCGTCACCCGGATGCTGTCCGCGCTGCTGCATGGAGACTGGCGCGGCGCATGGGAGAGCAATGCGGCCGTCCTTACGCTTTCCCCCGTTCTCGCGGGACTTGTCGGCCTCTCGCTGGTGCGCTGGATCCGTACGGGTTCGGCGCGTCTGCCCCGCTGGGCTGACGCGGTAACGGTAGTGTGCGTGGTTCTGCTTCTTCTCTTCACTGTTGCGCGCAATCTTCCCGCGTTTCTTTGAATATCCCGGCGCGAGCCGTCCATGTCCGTGTTGTGTATCCCAAGCGCACAACGCAGCCGGGACCAAAATCCGCCGCTTTACTTCCTCCGCACGGGCGAATCGTCCGTGCGGATTTTTTGTGCGGAGAAACCATTGATCCACACCGGACAAAGGAATCGGGGATTCTCAGGAGGGAAAAGAACGGCTGCTGTACAGGGTTCCCTTTCCCCTCCGCTTTGCCTCATACAACGCCTCGTCGGTCCTGCGGTACAATTCGGCATAGGGTTCTCCCGTGGAGTGCGACGCGGCAAGCCCAATGCTGCATTGCAGAGATGTGTCCTTCCCTTTCCAACTGATTTCGGAAACCTTTTCAAGCAGTGTTTCCGCATAGCTCTCAAATACCCTCCAGTTGTCAGTCGTTAGCAGCACAATGAATTCATCTCCGCCGATCCGTCCAATACGCGCGCGGTCAGGCGCATATTGACGGAGAATCTGCGCGACCTCCTTCAAAACAAAGTCGCCTACCGGATGACCGTATCGGTCATTGACGTTCTTGAAATCATCCATATCCAACATCAGCGATGCCAAGATTTCGCCGTTTCGGAGATCGGCCAGCATGCTCTCTCCAAAACGCTCCACCGACGCTTTGTTGAGCAGGCCGGTGAACAAATCCATCTTCGTTTCCGTTTCCAGCTGATTCAGCTCCCTTTTGCGGTCTGTAATATCGGAAAGCGTACCGATTCCAAAAAAAGGCGCATCCTGATCATCCGTCTGCGTGATCACACACATCTCGAACCATCGCTCCTCGCCTGTGTTGACGGGAAGAATGAGTTCGTATTTTTGATACGCGACGCCCCGGCGGATTTTATCCATACAGGAAAAAAGCGTCTCCTTATGCTGCGGAGTCAGTTTTCTGCATTCTGTGATATACTGATGAAAATGAGCAATATACTCCAACTGATCGAAATAATATGTCCACTCTCTGGAAAACCGGATCCAATCGTCCCGAAGATTCCATTCAAACGTAATGGTTTTCTCATGCTTCCAAATCAGCGCATATTGCTCCACCGTCAGTCGGAAATCCCGGCGAACACTGGTCAGCTCCCGCCGGGTTGTCCGCAGTTGTCCGGCCTGCGCAATCTCAATTTCCAAATGATGATACCGCACCAAATACATCAGCGCGCACAGGAACACGGTCACTGTGAAATTCAGGATCTCGCCGGAACTGTACAAAAACTTCAGCCCCAGAACAAACGCCGCATAACTCAGGCCAAGACAAATCAGGGTAAAAGAAGGCCGAAACATCAGAAACCCTGAAAAGAAAAAAATCACGGTAACAACGGTAAAATAGCCAACCGCCCCACCCCGGTACACATCGTACAGATTAAACGTCACGTGCCAGCACAGAAAAAAGCCCGCAGCGTACAAATAGAGCCGGTTTTCTGCTTTCAGGGAAAGACGGCCTCTGCAGTCAATAACCAGAAGCGCACCGCAGAGAAGAAAGTACGTCAGGTAAAATCCAAAATAAATCCGGTTGTTCACCGTGCCGAGTTTGACATTGGTGAAAAGCAGGACACGGAGCATATTCATCAGTTCAACCAACACCCCGAAGACGGCTCCCACGCGGAAGATAATCCGGTTAATGGAAACAGATTTTTCCATAAACTCTTCTCTCGGTATTCTCCTGCCAAACAAGCTCTTTCCATATGTCCAAAACCTGCATCCTGCGGTCCGGTTTTCCTTTCTTCCCATTCCCATCATCCGTCGTTTCTCTCCTCAATGTTGGCAGAGTTTCCATCTAAAATAGTAAATGGGAAGCCACGTGCTTGTCAACAAAACTCACAATTTGTGACGATTCTGTGAGAATCAGAGAGATGAAAGGACAGAGATACCGGCCAACAGAACAGGAGCCCCGCATACCGGATTTCCTATCCCGTGATGCGGGGCTCCTGTGTTCGCTTTCCTGAAACCCTGCGCTGCTGCGCGGACTCTCTTTCTTACCAGCTTTTCACCAGCTCCATCGCGATCTGTTCCCACCGAACCAGGTTTTCCAAACGGTAACCGGCGGAGCTGATATCCTTGAGCACGATATCGCAGCTGCATCCGTTGCGCCTGCAGGCGGCGAGGGTGTGCGAAAGCTCACTGCGCAAAGCGTCCTCATCCAGAGCTCCCGTCGCAACCAAAGCCGGGTTGGGCTTATTGGCCACAACGTATTTTCCCCCGATTGCCTCCGTGGCCACGTCCACATCCGCCCAGGGCGTCACTCCTATCTTCCGCAGGTGCGGCAGCTTTTCCACAATGTCAATCTTCCTGTCCAAAGGCTCGCAGCAGCCATAATACACCAGACCGAAAGGCTCCATGATTTCCTGCATGTACTCGATATCAAATTCTTCGTGCATCGCTTTCGAGACGGACGCAAAAATCTGCGCCATACCGCGTCCCCATACCTGACTGCGTTTGACGGGTCCCGCTCCGCATTCTCCGGGAAGCGTGCTGTTCAGCGCGCTGGTGCAGTGAATGTCAAGCGGGTTTGCCTCATACAGGCCGAGCGCTTCCATCTGCTCGGAAATGCTGATTTCAATATCGGTAAACTTCCGGATCATCTTATGACAGAACTCCGGACGTTCAGCCAAATCAATCAGAAGCGGCGTCACTCCGCGCAGCGAAGCAATTTGATCCCACATGGTTATGTAGGAATTGTGTCCCACAATTTTGACGGGCAGAACGTCGCCGATTGCGTCCGCAATCCGCTCAAAGCGAGCCTTTGTCTCCTCCTCATTCAGGGTAAGCACGGGCAGGCGGAGTTTTTCCAGCGCCTCCTCCGTTTCCAGCTGATCCTGATACTCGTGGGAAACAATGTGATTGTTGGCGTCGGCAGCCAGAATCTCCTCCTGCACCGATACGCCGATTCCAGTGCTGGAAAACGCCTTTGGGACCGGGAAATACGGCGTCAAAATCATATCCGCCGGGAAATACTTCCACTGAAAAAGTTTTTTTTGAGAAAATCCTCCGGCTCGCGCAAAACAGGATCTTCGCACTGCAGCGTGAGCGAACCATCCACATTCAATTCGTGAAAGGGAATTTCATCGATCAGCACAACAGGGCGGATCATCTGCAAATCGTTAACCGCCCGGTGAAGAATCCTCCTCTCATCGTTTGCCTTTGACTGACTGGCCTGAAAATAGTCCGCCGCCAACCGGCGGAGCACCTGTCTGTCATCCATTCTGTTTTCCTCCCTTGCTTTTTCAATACAGATCCCCGGCTCGGCATGATGCATGTAAAACAAGCTTCCCTCCGGCATTCTGCACACGGAAACCCCGGAGGAGCGCGGAGCCCGCCCATTGTTCCGTCCGGTATCATTCGGTCCTCCCCATCGCAGAACTCCTGCCGAAAGCACCAAGGTATGCCTTTATTTTACCAGCTGAAATTCCGTTCACAAGTGGATTTTTTGTTGTCTGTTCCGCTTTCCTTTTCTTCCGGTCTTCCCACATTTTCGGAAGCCGGGAACCTGCCTGACTGACACCACCCCCGGCGCCGCATACCGGCATTCCGGTATCTCTGCGGTCCGCCGCGTCTGCTCTCTTTCGGATCCCTCCGGCAGCATTTTCCCATACTGGCGTCCGTCTGTACACTCCTTGAAAGAACAGGAAAACTCTTTTCTAAAAGCAAAAACCGGTTGAGGAATTCAAACACCGCCGCTATAATAAGGCCAGAAAGTTCCGGGGGGAGGAGCTTCTGCCCCAAGGACTCGTGCCGAATCCGGCATACAAAACGGAAGACGCACAGAGGCAGGGGGGTATGGACCGCGAAGCGCAGGAAGGCTTTGCGGAACACAGAATGAAAAGGAGAGCAAAAGCCATGACAAACAGGGAACGATGGATCCGCACGCTCAAATGTGAAAAGATCGGGGGACAGGTCCCCACCTTTGAGCTCGTCTTTTTCCTCACCATGGAGGCGTTCGGCAAGCTTCATTTTTCACAGCGGCGGTTTGATCAGTGGAAACAGATGAGCCGCACGGAACAAAAACTGCATATTGACGACATGGCCAGGCTGTACATCCAAACCGCGGAGCGCTACGGCCACAGCGCTATCTTTGTCCAGCCAAATGAATTTCCGGATCCGGATCATCTGGAGGTAACGCGGGAGCTGCTCGAGCGAATCCGCGAGCTTTCCGGCGACGAATATTTTCTGATGCTGCACGGCGATCCCACCTGGGCCATTCCCGACGGCGCCCACATGATGGATTTTTCTGTTCGTATGTATGAGGATCCGGAGGGGCTCAACGAAGAATCCAAACAACGTCTGGATTCCGTCCTCCGCGCAGCCGCCAAACTGGATCAGGCAGGACATCTGCTTGACGGATTCGGACTGTGCTCTGATTATTGTCTGAATGCCAATCCTTTTTTCACACAGGAACAATTTGAGGAGCTGATTCAGCCCACGCTCAGCGCCGTGATTCGTGAATTCCGCGCCATGGGGTATTATTCCATCAAGCATACCGACGGAAACATCATGCCGATTCTGCGGCAAATCGCGGACTGCAAACCCGACGCCATCCATTCCCTCGATCCACAGGGCGGAGTGAGCCTGCCGAAAGTCAGGGAGATTGTTGGAGAATCCGTCTGCCTCATCGGAAACGTCAACTGCGGCCTTCTGCAAACCGGTACGGACGAGGAGTGCGACGCAGACGTCCTGCGCTCCCTGCGAGAGGGAATGGCCGCCGGAAAGGGCTATATCTTTTCCACATCGAACTGCGCCTATACAGGGATGCCTCTGGCGCGGTACGAGCGCATGATTGAGCTGTGGAGAACATACGGGCATTATCCGGAACAGATTGCGGCACAGTGACCTCCTGCGGCAAACTGCATGGAGATAACTGTAATCCCCTTTTTTCGGTGGTCCGCGCATCGAAAAACTTTTGCAGACGTGTATTTCCATCCGCTGCAGCCGGACAAATCAGCTGTGGGACTGCGCCAGCAGCCGGATCAGCGTTTTCTGCGCCTGCGCGGCCGTTTTCTCGGGAGGAGCGCCGGTCAGATATTCCAAAGCATCGTTCCAGTCCCGCATATCCCCTGCCCCGGGGGACAGAGGCTCCAATCTCCTTGCCAGTTCACGCCGCCGCTCCCCGGACAAAAACCGTAAATCCGACAGATACTCGCACCCCATCTGTGCCGACATAAACTCCAGCAAAGACCACTTTTCTGCCATCCGCGTATCACCTCACCGAAATCGATTCACCGCAGTTATAGTATGTGCCCGCTTCTTTGAGGTATGCTCTGTTTTCCGTGTCCGCGTCCGCCAAATGCTGCCGGCTTCTCCCGCTCCGGCAAATCCGGTTTCAGCCGGGAGAAAAACGCTGCCGGCGTCTTTCCTGTATTCACATCCGCACTGCTGTTTCACATCTGCACTTGTACAAAACGAAGAGGGAGAGAGGCAACTTCATTGCCTCTCTCCCTCTTTTGTGCGTCGCGCTTTCAGCTCATCGCGCCGCCATCCGTTCGTAAGCCGCACCGCTCCCGCAGGAGACGCCTCAGCAGCTCATAGCGCAGCCGCTTTTCCTCCTTGGCAAAGTGAGTTTCCCGAAATTGTTCCGGATTACCGTCATACGAAAGTTTCTCACTCCCAAACTGCTCGCTGGTCAGATCAAAGATATGGCCGTCCACCACGTTATAGCAGTGATAATTCCCGTCTGGGCGGCGGATCCCGCAGACCTTGCCTCCGAAAATATCCTGCGCCAAAAATGCCGTGATGGAGCATTGTCCAAGCGTTTTGTTCTCCTCTGTCCAGCCGTTTCTGAGGCGCGGCGCACACGTCTCGGCACGCCAAATACCTGCAGAAAGCGCATCATAGAGATCCCTCGGCGTACGGATCCCCGGATAGTCGTTTGTGAGAGCGGGAACGTCTGCCTGCTCCCAGCCGTAAAATTGATAATTTCCCATGACAAAGCCTCCCTGTCATCCTGAGATGCGCAGCACACCCGCTTTTCTCCCGCACTGCAGCACAAAAGCAGATTCCCCGTACCCGCCCTCGCAGAAAACAGTCAACACCCGGTTTTTACAATCCTGTGTATCCATACAATTGTACGCCATCGGGGCGTTACCATTCTTGAGGACTTGAACCTCACGCCTGCCCTCAGCGCACCAATGATGCAACTTCTGCTGTTGCCGCATGGCGTTCGCCCTGTTTCTGCTACCAACTTTTTATTCGATCAATTCTGTTTTCCAGTTGCTTTCCTGCAGCTTGTTATCCAACCGGCGGAGTTCTTTTGCCATACGATCCACTTCAGCCTGCCACTCGGAGACGGAAATCGCCGGTTTGACCTTGATCTCCGTGTTTCTTGCGCGGTGGACGGTCTGACTTCCCGCATAGACAACGTCACGGTAAGTATGAAGCTTTAAGAAAAGCGTATCCTTTTTGGCAATCAGTTCCGTCAGCGTCTGTCCGTCCACCACCGTCCTGCAATTCGTCAAATTGATGCGTGTTATCAAATAGGCAAGGCGGGCAAGCGACGCGTCCAGCTCCCGCCGCAGTTTTTCAGGATCTTCCGCAGGCGCCTCTCCTTCCTGTACCAGAGCGTTTCGACTCAACCGGTTTTTCAGTTCCTCAATGCTGCGGTTCAAATCCGCGCGCTCCTGCAAAGCTTCCGCAAGTTTCATTTCATCACCATCCCAGCCGTTTTATTTCGTTTTTTACATGTCTGTCCTCAAAGCGAAGCCGGACAAAATCCGCTTCTGCCGTCATGGAAAATCCGATTACCGGAGCAGTGAACGCACAGCAGCTCCGAACACCGGACAAACCGCGCCGCCTCCTGTCTGCAGCTGTTATCACCTGCGGTGAACAAATCACGCACTGCGGTCACAAGCCGCTTGTACTGGGTAAAAGCAACGCACGGCTCACCCTCGAGACGTTCTGTTTGGGGCTATTATAGCATAACTCAGCTAAAAATAAAACTTTTCCACGCCTTCCTGGATCTTGCGTTTTGTTCATCCGGTCAGCCGAAAAGAGGCGGCCTCTCCCAAAACACAGATCCGGTGCGTAAGAAAACATCACTGTCAGGAAATGCCCTGTACAATACAAAGCCAGGATGAAATCCGCCCTTTTCCTGCCGTATTCAGAGGTCAATTCTGAGAAACATTGCCTGTATCCAGGAAAATATCCGAAGGAAAGGTTGTGCCGCTTTTTGAAAAAGTGGTACAATGCTGATTCTGATGACCGTTACCGTGGATATAGCCGTATACAGCGTCTATCATGTCGATGTGGAAAAAAGGAGCAAAGCTCCATGACCCGAATTTTGACGGAACTTTCCCGAAATGTGCGCAGCTCCGTGGTAAGCCTCAAGGAAAGCATGACCTACAAAATGACGGACTGCGGTGTGTTTGACTACCAGGAAAATCTCTCCGACGCCACAGGGTACAGTGTGGAAAAGAATATCCGCAGCTTTGCCGCCCTGATGAACATGGGGAATACCCAGGTTCGCAACGTCTATATTAAGGACATTTTCACCTGCCGTTTCTTCGTGGATACGCAGAATATGTATTCGGAATCCCTCGACGATTTCAAACAGCTTGAGGTGTACCGATACATCGAGGAGAATACGGAAGAACTGTTTCAGGGCAGAGGAACCATCCGCTGGCGGTGGTTCCCCGATACGCCCGATATGGTATATGTGATCCAATCCACAGTGGATTCCTACAGTCTGGATTTTCAGGGCGTTCTCTGCATGGGGATGGAGCTGACCTATTTTGAGAATCTGTTCGGCGGCATGAGTTTTCACGTCGCACTCTACAATGAAGTCGGCGATCTGCTCTACAGTGATTTGCCGGAGGCGGCCCAGACAATAGAAACCCATGAGAAGCTGGCCGATCTTTTTGACGGTCAGGAATACATGTGGGACGAAACGGAAATCCCCAGAGAAAAATGGACGCTGGTCGGTTTTTCTCCCAAGCAGGAAGTCTTTTCCGCTCTCAACACGCTGATGCGGAGCATCCTTCTCACGGAGGCGGTCGTGATGCTGAAGTGACCCCAAAAAGTTAGACAATATTTTCAAACAAAAATTATTCAAGCAACTGAAAGGGCTTGTTGTCTGTGAATCGCAGACGGCAAGCCCTTTAGCTTTGCCTTGATGCGTCGGTTATTGTAGTAATCTAGATAGTCAATGAGTTCTTGCTTGAAGTGTTGCATGGACTGGAACTTTTGCAGATAAAGCAATTCACTTTTCAACAGGCCGAAGAAGTTCTCTGCCACTGCATTGTCCAGGCAGTTCCCTTTGCGGCTCATACTTTGCCGGATGCCTTTTGCTTTGAGCATCCGCTGGTACTGCTTGTGCTGGTATTGCCAGCCTTGGTCGGAGTGAAGGATCAGTCCGGTTCCATCCGGTATCGTTGCAAAGGCTTTGGCGAGCATAGTTGTTACCATGCTTAAAACCGGTCGCTCAGAGATGGTATAGCTCACCAAGTAACCATTGTACAGATCTAGGATCGGAGAAAGATAGAGCTTCTGGCCAAACAGGCTGAACTCCGTTACATCGGTGACCCATTTCTGATTGGGCTTTTTGGCTTGGAAGTCCCGGTTCAGCAAATTGGGCGCAATCTTGCCCACATCTCCTTTGTAAGAGCGATATTTCTTGGTTCTGACGCGGCAAATCAGTCCCAGCTCCTTCATGAGTCGCTGCACCGTCTTGTGGTTCAGATGTATCCCCTTATTGTGTAATACTGCGGTAATACGCCGGTATCCATACCGGCCTTTGTTTTCCTAGTAGATGGAAGAAATCTTTGCTTTTGCTTCTGCGTATTTATCTGCCTTTTGCATCCGTTTCAGGTGGTAGTAGAAGGTGGTGCGAGGCAGTTGAGCGATTTCAAGCAGAAGGGATAAAGGATATTTCAGCCTTAGTTGTTGGACCACCTGCGTTTTCTGTGCTGGTGTCGCTCTTCTTCCAAAACCAAGGCTTGCAAATTTTTTAGGTAATCGTTCTCCGCGCGCAGCCGCTGGTTCTCGGCAATAAGGTCTTCTTCAACCGTCTTAGACATCTTGGCCGGCTGGCTGCTACTTTTTCGCCCTCGGCGTTCTATCCCCAATCCTTCCGGCCCTTCTTCAAGATAGATTCGCTCCCAGCGTTCGATGATGCCATGGTCATTGATTTCAAACCTTCACATCGCTTCGCGTACACTTATGTGTTCCTCTCGCATTGTCTCTACTACCATTTGCTTAAATTCCGGCGTGTAGCGTTTGTTCGGTATTCCTTTTGGCATAATTAAGCACCCCACTTGTTATCCAGTATACCATACTGTCCAACAAATGGGGTGCAGTTCAGCTTAAGTAAAAGGAGGAGTTTTTTATGGACAAAAGGACAAGAGTGCTCAATGCCTTTGACGGCAAACCGGTGGATCGCCCGCCGGTAGGATTCTGGTTTCATTTTCCCGCGGAAGAATGCGAGGGGCAGGCATGCGTGGATGCACATTTGAATTATTACAATCGCATTGACGTCGATTTTGCAAAAATCATGTGTGACCATTACTTTGAATACCCAATCCCGGAGGAGATAAAAACGCCGGAAGACTGGAACCTTCTCCAGCCCCTCGACAGAGATCATCCGTTCGTGCAGGAACAGGTGGAGAGAGCCCGTCGGGTCCGTGCAGGGGTAAAGGAAGACATCTGTATGTTTTACAATGTGTTCGCTCCCTTCTCCTCCATTCGTTTCGGCACTTCGGATGAATTCGTCATGCGCTCCCTGAAGGAAAACCCGGAAGCGGTTCAACACGCTCTGCATGCCATTGCTCAGACAAACGCCCTGCTTGCTCAGCTTCTGGTGGAAGAAGGCGGAATGGACGGTATTTACTACTGTGTCCAGGGCGGCGAGTACAACCGCTTTACTCCTGAGGAATACCGTACTCTGATCACGCCGAGCGATCTCTATGTTCTCAAGCACGCCAATCGTTACAGCAAACGAAATATCCTGCATTGCTGCGGATGGGCTGGGATTAAAAACAACCTTGAGGTTTGGAAAGATTATCCTGCCGCTGTTTTTAACTGGGCTGTGTACATTGAAGGAATGGATCTCAAGGAAGGCCGGGAGTATTTCGGAAAACCGGTACTCGGATGATTTTATTGCTCATCTTCCGTCCCTCCGTTTTCCAACAACCGGCCTTTGACCGCGTTCGGAACCTCGAAGCTCCGGTCGGGCGTCAAGGTCATTTTCATTTCCACCGTAACGGGCGCTGACTCCTCCGCGCCGTCCAGTCCGCCGGTACAGCTGCAGGAAACCTCTGTCAGGGAGCCGTCCTTCACCAAAATCTGCACGCTTCCTGAACGCATGGTCACCGGCATGGACGCAATGTCCGGCGCGGCGGCGCAGGCAGTATCCCACATGCCTTCCTCGTCCATCGTCATGGTATAAAGCCAGGTATCGTTTCCGGTATCCGCGCATACAAACTCCCCGTTCTCGCAGATCCGGCCAAGCGCCGCAAGCAAACGCGCACCATCGGAAACCTCATTCTCCTCCCCGGCCACCAGCGTACCGCTCTGGTCGCAGAAAACGCCGTTCGAAAAATACACGGACAGCCCGTCCTTGCGCAGACAGCGGATTTTTTGCCCGTCTGCGAGAGCCTGACCATACCGCATCTCGTTCCGGAACGAGATCGAACCGCACTCCACCTCCAACCGGAGATCCGCTGAGAACGACTCCTGCTGATTCAGCTTCGTCCACGCGGTCAGCAAGCGGAACAGATCATCCGAGAGAACAGCGGACGTCTCCGTTTCTCCTGTACGCACCGTCTCCTCCACCGCTTCAGGCAGCGTATCGGGCGTCTCTGTCTTTTGGGGAGTCAGCTTGGCGGAAAGCGTATAGGATGTTTTTGCGTCATCCGTCAGGGTTCCCTCCGCGGAAAACGTCAGTGAGATGACGTCTCCGTCCGCGGCGGTAAGCTCAATGTTCAGTTTCTGCGTATCCGGCAGCACATCTGCCTGCCCGGGAAGCAAAAGCTGCAGCAGAGCCTTTGACTGTTCCCCCTCGGCTGTCAGGCGATAGACCGTTTCCTCTCCGGCCCGCTCCATTGAGAAAGCGTGAGACTGGAACAGCTTCACTGTCTCCTCCGGAAGACGCGAATAGTCCGGGTACCGTTCGCTGACCGCGAAAGCTCTGCCGTTTTCGAGAATTACCGTGTCCCCGGTATACCAGAGGGACAGGCCGTCTCCGGAGATACCGGACACAATATGGCCGTCTGTCTCTGTCTTCTGAATTCTGAGCTCTGTGTGTGTCAGTTCTTCTGCAAATTCCGTGTCCAAAGACAGCTCCATGACGCCATTGGATTCCGTCAGGCTCCGCAGCAGCGCACAAGCGTCGGACGCCGTCATCAGCATCCGGACCGCAAAGGCCCCTGCCGTGACCAGAATTACAGCCGCTGCCGCGAGGAGGATCATGCGCCGCTTCTTCCTCTTTTTCACTGGTTTACCGTCTGCCTGCACTTCATCCGGCCGTGCTCCATCCGGCCGCGCTCCATCCGGCTGCGCTCCATCCGGCTGCGCTCCGTTCGCCCCCACAGACGGCTTGGACGCCGTTTTTTTCTTTCTTCCCCGTGCCTTTTTTCCCACAAGGAATACAACGCCCAGAACAAACAGAACGCCAATTCCGACTGCAAGCCACAGGAGCCATCCCATCCCGGAGGGAACAACGGCGATCTCCGCCTCTGCGGCGGGCACGGAGAACACAAGATAGCTGCCGAAAACGGAACATGCCGCCTCCTGCCACTTGCCATCCTGCCGGACAAAAACGGTATATCCGTCCGCTGTCTCTTCCGGGGAGAGATAGCGAACCTGATAGCTTTCCTGGGACGTGTCGGAACAGGAAAGCCGCCACTGTTCCACGGCCGGACGGCCATTCACCGTTTCGGGCGTATCCACGGCGGAAACCGTCAAAGAGGCTTCGGCGTCAAAATTTCCGTCCAGCAGAAAAACCGATCGACCGCTCTCCCGTACCGCCTCCGAGGAAAGCGCCAAAACATAACGGGTGTATTCCGCCGTCACCGTTGTATCGAAATGAAGATTCGTCAGATCGTCCGTATCCCAGGCAGCGTAGGCTCCGTCCTTTTCCGGAATGGCGGGAAACACTTCACTGCCGAAGGAGTCGCCGTAGGAAAATGAAAGCGACTTAATTTCCTCGTCCTCCACAAGGAAGCGCAGGGTAAACTGCGTCATTTCCTGCGGGACGCCGTCCGTTTGCTCCAACGCAGAGAAGGCAATCGGCTCCGCCTTTCCGGCATAGCTGATCCTTCCAAGGCCCGCAAGCGTATCAGACACATAATAGTTGCCGGAAAATTCTCCTGTCTCCGTGCCGGAAATCGCGCCGGAATACCGTCCGGCTTCCGTGATGTCCACCAGCGTATAGCAACCGGAAACCTCGCTGTTCTCTCCGCCTGTTCCTGTTACACCACCGATATAATCTCCGCCCGAGAGAGTACATTTCACAAAACAGCCGCGAATAACGGAGCGGGCGGAACCGGCCACACCGCCGACATAGTCTCCTCCGGTGCTCTCCACACTGCCGTAGCTTTCACAGTTCCGGATGGCTCCCAGGTCCATACGGCCCGCAATGCCTCCCGCATCATTCTTTTTGGCGGTAACGCAGCCCCGGTTGATACAGCCGTCCACGACGGCGACCGTCCGGAACTGATAGTCGAGGGAGCGTGTCCCGTCTTTCGTCAAATCATCTTCGGGATCAAAATCAAACTCGATAGACAGAGATCCCACGATTCCGGCCACATTCACATCGCCCAAAACATTCCCGCTGTTCACGGAACTGTCGATTCTTCCGGCTCCCGTTTCCCCCTCCTCTTTATCGGAGGCATCCTCAAAGGAATCGGATGCGCCGCTGTCCGCCGCCCCCTGCTGCAGCAAATCGGCAATCACGCCCGTCTGACTGTTGATGGCGCGCAGATCGCCAAGCAGAGCGTCGGATGAGGAGGAAAGCCGGTCCTGCAGTTCCCCGGCCGTACTCAGCACCTGCGACAAAGCGGCGTCCAGCTCATCAGCCCGGCCGGTAATGCTGCTGCCGACAGGGGTGAAAGAGATCGGCGTTTTGTCCGCGAGCCCTGAGGCAATGGAAGTCATCTGATCCGCCGCATCCTCCAGGAAGGACAGAGCCGTATGCAGATATTTGGACGCGGATGTCAAAGCGTCCAGGGAATCGCTGACCGGATCACCGATGGATTCCAGGGACTTTATGGCATGATCGGCATGGGAAACAGCTTGGCTCAGAGAGTCTTTCGCTTTCTCTGCATCCGTCCTGGCGTTATTAAGCTCGTTGAGGATCTCCTGCAGCGCAGTCTCGGAAGCATCCCCCGTCAAAAGCTTTTCCGCCTGTTCCAGCGCAGTTTGAAGATGGGTTACACAGTCTTCGGCAGACTTTGCCGCTTCCTCCAGCTCCTTCGATGCAAGAAGCAGATCGGAGGAGGCTTCCGCCCCCAGGTCGCCCGCATTTTCAGCCTCCTTGGCTGCCTGCGTGAGAAAAGCGGACGCTTTTCTCATGCTCTCAATCGCATCCGACATGCTGGCCAGCGCTGTTTCCGATTGGTCAATCACCCAAGCCAGCCGTGCGGAAACCGTGTTAACCTGTTCCAGGTTGTCGTTGCCCCAATCCGTGAGGGCGGCGCTGAGATGATGTACGGCATCCTTCGCGGATTCGATCTCTGTCAGCATCGTTTGGATGGAACCGGAAACCGAATCGGAGGAGGATTCCGCATCCTTCGCCGCCTGACCGACCAGCCCCTGTAAAGTCTCCAGCTCTGTTCCCAGGCGCTGAAGAGTGTCTTCGTCGTAGCGAAGCGTAACCTGCGGTTCAAGCTGTCCCGCGATGCCGCCCACATCCTTGCGGCCCTGAATCGTCCCCGTGTTTTTGCATCCGGCAAGAATTCCGCTTTGCCTTCCCACGATACCGCCCACATTGTAGCCCATGTGCTCATAGCCGACGTTCCCGGTATTGCGGCAGCTCTGAATAATACCGCCGGAAAATCCCGCTACGCCGCCGATATCGGTTCCCGCCGGAACACTCTCCGTCGTTCGCAGCAGGGAAAGATCCGTAAACTCGGCCGGAACCTCCACCGCTGTGGTATTAACGTCGCCGCTGTTTTCGCACTCGACCAGACTTCCGGTGTTCTGCCCCGCGATACCGCCCACATAATGCTCGCCCGTCACGGTTCCCCGGAAGCGGCAGCTGACAATCTGGCCGGAGGCCTCGTTGCTCCCGACAAGACCGCCCACCGCCGTGTCGCCCTGCACCGTTCCCTCAAAGGTACAGTCCACAAGCCTGCCGTAATTTTTCCCGGCTAATCCGCCGACCGTGTCTCCGCTGGAGGGGGTAACCTGCCCTACGACCGTGAGGTGCCTTACCACGGCCGTATCCTGCAGCGTATCGAACAATCCCGCATCGGCCTGCTCCCCATCGAGCAGGACTCCGCTGATCTTATGGTTATTTCCCTCCAGCGTTCCGCCAAAAGAGGGAATCGGCAAAAATTCCTCCGCTGTTTCATCCAGTGTCAGATCGTTATCCAGAACCACCGTTTTCCCCTGCGACCAGGAATCGAGACGGCAGTTTTCCGCCAAAGCCCTCAAATCCTCCTGTGTCTGAATATGAAATGCGCCGTCCTCGGCCACCGCCGCGCAGGAGAATCCGGGACACAGAGCTCCCAGACAGAGAATCAGGGAAAGACAAACAGCCGTCATCCGCGTGAGCCGGTTCTTCCTTTGTTTAGGATTCATTTTCGTCTTCCTCCTCTGCAGCCACACCTGAAATCAGGTTCAAATCCACCTCTCCGTCCACGATCGCGTGCATGACGCCGCTGACGACGCCGTGAACCTCTCCGCGCACCAGGCCGTCCACCCGCACGCGCCCCCGTCCGCTGTGCTTCTTGGTCACGTTCGGCATGGAGAAGGCCGTCATATCGACCACCTTGCCGCCTATCAGCAGAATCTGCGGCAGCACAAACATAACGAGAAGGATGGAAAGGATCGTACCGCGTCCGAGATTTTGACCAATGCCTGTGATGGAAGCCGTGGAGGTCATCAGGCCAATCAGCGTGCCTGCCACCGCCAGGATGGTACCGGAGGTAATGATCGTCGGGAAAGCAAAATTCATCGCTTCAATAATGGCGTCGCGGTGCGGCATCTGCCCCTTGAGCTCCTGATACCGGTTGGCCACCACAATGGCGTAGTCAATGTTTGCACCCATCTGGATGGAACTGACCACCAGATAGCTCATGAAGAAGAGCGGCTGATTGAGCAGATACGGCATGGAAAAGTTAATCCAAATACTGCCCTGAATCACCAGGATCAGAAGTACAGGCATTCCCGCCGACTTGAACGTGAACAGCAGGACTACCAGAACAATCAGAATGGAAACCACGCTGACCACCATATTGTCCCGTGCAAAGGCTTTCTGGAAATCATACTCCGTCGTGGAGTTGCCCGCCAGACAGACCTTTCCGTCCGGATAATACTTCTGCGCCGTTTCCTGAATGGTGTCGAGGAATTGGTACGTCTCCTCCCCGCTCTCCGGCAGCGTCAGGTAAACGAGCATACGGCTGTAGTCCGTCCCCTGCAGCTGTTCCTTCGCCGCCGTCATCTGCGTGTAAGCGTCGTTGAGCATCTCTGTCTGTTCCTCGTCCAGCGTAACAATACCGGAATCCACCTGCTCGCACACAAAGAGGAACATATCGATGAGCGGCACCTCGTAGTTGTCCAGATTTCCGATAATCTGACCGTATTCCTCCTGGCTGGCGGCATATGCGCCGTAGACAACCTGCGCCGCTTCGTAATCCAGCCCGGCCAGTTCAGCAAACTCCCTGGGTGAAAGCTGATCGGCCAGCGTGTAGCCGTCCATGGCCTCCACATTGGCAATCCCCATCGCAGAGTCAACCTCGGCATACTGCTCCAGTTCGGAGAGAATTGCCGCCTCTTTTTCATAGTCTCCCGCGGGAACCATCAGCGCCAACATATTGGTAGAGGTAAAATTGTCGTGGATCATGTTCTCCGCGATCTGCGTTTCATTGAGAACCGGCGTTTCCAGAGAACTCTCGCCATAGGCGTAAGGGCACTTCTGGGAGAGTGGGAACGCGACGGCAATGGCCACGACGAACAGGACGGGCACAACAAAGCGCGTTTTGTAGGCAAATTTCCCCACGAAGGGAATTTTAGGTACAAAATTGCGGTGCTCGGTCCGATCCATCAGCGGACCGAACAGCATCAAAAGTCCCGGCATCACAACAAAAACAGACAGGAGTGCAAACAGGATCGATTTAACGAGACAAACCGCCATATCCGCGCCGATGCGGAACTGCATAAACATCATGGCGACCAATCCGCCGATGGTGGTCAGGCTGCTCGCGCCAATCTCCGGGATTGCCTTGCTCAGCGCCACAATCACCGCCTCGCGAATCGGAAGAAGCTTGTGCTCCTCCTTGTACCGGTTGCAGAAAATGACGGCGTAGTCAAGCGACAAAGCCAGCTGGAGAATGCTGGTCACGGAATCGGAGACGAAGGAGATCTTCCCCAGCAGAAAGTTCGTGCCGAGATTGAGAATCATCGCCACGACAAAGGTGAGAATCAGCACCGGTACTTCCGCGTATGTCTGAGAGGTGAACAGCATCACGACGACGATGATCACCGCCACATACACCATAATAACGCTGATCTCGCGGTCAATTGCCTCCTGCTCGGTATTTCCAAGCTCGGTCGATACATACAGATCATAAGCGGAGAGAGCCGACTTGATCTCCTCCAGGGAATCAAGACATGCGTCGTCCGATTCATCGTAGTCGAACGTAACGGTGTAGAGAGCGGAATCGTTGTTGTAATGTTCCTCTGTGTTGTCGTACTCCACCCCCTGCACGCCTTTGATTCCGGCAATCTGATCGCGGAGCGCTTCCGCTTGATCCTGTGTGATATTTGCCGCCATCACCTGTGCGCTGCCGAGAGTCGTAAACTGCTCTTCCATAATATCGAGCGCCTGACGGGTTCCCGAGTCCTCCGGCAGATAAGCCGAAAGCTCACTCTCCACCTCAACCCAATTGCGGGAAAAGGCGGAAAAGATCAGCAGAATGACGGTGAGGAGGAAAAACAGATTGCGTTTGTCAACGATGAAGGTGGCCAGCTTCGCCATGAAACCGCCGCCCGCTTTCGAATGATTCTCTTCCATTTCCTGTTGTCACGCCTTTCTTTCCGAACTTTTTTCTCCGTACCACCGCATGAGATTTCCATCGATTTGCAGAGTTCCCGATATCTGATCTCCCAGTACTTCAAACACAGAAACACAGGAGAGATCGTTGACCGCCGTATGCAGATGATGAAAAAGACGAAAGGTATGCTCTCCTATCTGTACGCCGGAAACGGGATTTTCATCCCCCAGCAAGGTGAGCGAGCCTGCGACAGCGTCCTGCCGCACATCCACCCGAAGCATTCCCTCTCTTGGCCCGAGCTGACTTTTCAAAACAAGCCGGTACTCCTCCATTTGACGTTCCCCCTTTTTTCCGGCAAAGATATAATGCTACATTACTCTCCCAGAAAAAGAAATGCAAAGGACAAACGCTGCGGTATTGTCAAAATTTTGACACAGACAGGGGATTTGACCGATAAAGTGAAAGGAAAAAATAATTGACTTCACAAAAATACATGATACACTTTATTTTGTGGAGGTGTGTCATCACATGGATTCCAAAAATTCTTCTGTTTCTGAGCAGACCAAGCAGCAGCTGGCCGCCGCCCTCAAAACGCTGATGGCGCAGAAACCTATGGATAAAATCACCATTTCCGAGCTGACGGCTCATTGTAAAATTCGGAGACAGAGCTTTTACTACCACTTTGAGGATATTTACGATCTTCTGCGCTGGATGATTCAAAGCGAAGCTATCTCCCTGTTGGAACAACAGGAGGGCGCTCTCCTCTGGAAGGAAGGACTCCTGCAGCTGTTTCGTTATCTCGAGGAAAACCGCGCGGTGTGCCTGTGTGCACTCAAGTCGCTGGGGCGCGATCATCTCCGGCGCTTTTTTGAGGCGGACATCTACGCCATCATTCACCGCACCATTGAGCAGTTCGGAGAGAGCATCGGCGTCCGCAGCCGCCTGGATTCATTCGTGGACGTGGAAATGCTAACGCACTTCTATGTTGTGGCCCTGGCCGGAATGACGGAAAGCTGGCTGTTGGGCGAAATTGACCGCACTCCCGAAGAGCTGATCCAGTTTGTGGACACGATTCTCAACGATCAGGTCAATGGGGCCGCCGCACGGGTATAGCAACAGACTTCAGAGACGTTTTGTCATACTGGAAAAATCCATAGGATCAGACAAAGGGCCGGAGTGTAAAAGATTTTACACTCCGGCCCTTTCAGCCTTAAACTTTCTATTTTCTGCCGCACGAAATACACCGTCCGCACACGGGGCACCCCAGCGACATCAGGGATTCCGTCAAGCAAACGGCAGGGAAACCCGTCAGGCCAAATCGCCTGCCGCCTTAACCTTCACACGAACCGTATTGCCGGGATAGTATTGCAGAGGAACATCCTCCGCATCGATGATTTCTACTGTATCCCGGATAGCGCCTGCGGCGACAGCCAGCTCGACAGCATCTGCGCGGGCCTTGGCCAGTGCCTCATCGCGGGGCGTCTTATCGTAATCGATCAACTGCTCATAGGTACCGCTCACCTTGGAAATGGCGGATCCGATTGCGTTGGCCACACTGCCGAATTCGTGCTGCGTGACGCTTTTTGCGCCGGCAAGCTCCCGCGGCAGAATGATGGAGCCGCCGCCGACGAGAATGACGTCGACATCCTCGGAGGAAACCTTCATTGCATCCAGAGAATCCTCGCACAGCGCGCGGATCGCCTCGAGCGCCTTTCGGGCAAACTCCTCATCGAGATGGGAAACCAGCGCTTTATCCCCCAAATCAGCCATACCGAGACGGACAGCAATATCCGTGGCAGTGCACACGTCTCCGCCGAAACACAGGGCTTTCTCCGTGATCCGGTAACCAACGGAGTCGGGACCGACCGTGACCGTTCCGTCCTCCCTCTGGCGAACAATAGAACCGCCGCCGAGACCGATGGAGACCACATCCGGCATCCGGAAGTTGGTGCGCACGCCGCCGATTGTGACCGCCACGCCGGATTCTCTCGGGAAGCCGTTCTGGATCACGCCGAGATCCGTCGTGGTGCCGCCGACATCGATGACAACCGCATTTTTCAGCCGGCTCAGGTAGCAGGCTCCGCGGATGGAGTTTGTGGGACCGCAGGCAATCGTCAGAATCGGATAGCGGCGGGCATAGTCCATCGTCATCAGGGTACCGTCGTTCTGGGACAGATAGACCTGGGCGTTCGTGATGCCCTCGTCAGCCAGGGACTGGGCAAAGCCCTCCGTAAACGATTGTGCGACCTTGTAGAGGGAGGCGTTCAGAATCGTGGCGTTCTCCCGTTCGATCAGGCCCATCGATCCAATTTCACTGGAGATCGATACATGCACATCCTCTCCCATAATCTGCCGGCAAAGCTTCGCCGCCTCCAGCTCATGATCGCTGCGAACCGTTGAAAACACACACGAAATGGCGACCGACTTGACGTTTGCCGCCTTGAGCTCCTCAAAAAACCGGGAGGCTGCCGCAGCGTCAAAGGGAGCGATTTCCTTTCCGTCATACTCAAAACCGCCGCCAACCACAGCAATTTTAACCGCAATTTTTTTGAGATCCTCCGACCAGTCCACCATTGGCGGAATGCCGCGGGAAGCCGGTGCTCCAATGCGCAGAATGCCGATCGGCGCGAGATTTTTCCGCTCCACAATCGCGTTGGTGCACTGCGTCGTGCCGAGCATTGCCTGGCCAATCTCGCTGCGGTCCACGCCTGATTCTTCCAGTACAGCCCGAACAGCGTTGAGAATACCGTCGTAGACATTGGCGGTTGTGTGCTGCTTCACGGAAGCCACCACCGTCAGGTTTTCATCAATCAGGACGGCGTCCGTATTGGTACCGCCCACATCAATTCCAAGCTTGTACATGATCAGCAGCCTCCTTTGCAGCGCTCCTCGAGCGGAATGTAATCTGTGTCAACGCCAAAGTAGCGCGGTCCGACCAGCTTCAGCCCCTCCGGCGTTCTCCACAGGGGGAAACACTGGAGGCCGACGACCAGCACGCGCTTGCCGTATTTGAGAGCGTCCGTCGGAACGGGCGTGAACGTCTCCGTATCAACCAGACAGATGAGATCCGGCGTAGTAGCCATCAGCCTGCCCTCGACCACGGCGGTGAGATTCTCGTTCTGGAATTCCACATACGCGCTTTTCCCCTTGTCCTCACCGATCCCGTCAAGCATTACCTTGCCAAAGTTGAAGCCGCTTCGCACCTCGCGAAGCACGTCGCTGATCTTGCCTTTAAAGAGGCGGTATCCCTCCGTAATCTCCAGGAACGCCTCCTCCGGCGTTTTATCGGTTGTTTCCTTTACCCTGCGAATGGCGGAACCCAGCGTTTCGCTTCGGGTGACAATCCCGCGCACGCCGTACTGCTTCATGAATTTGCCTTCCATCGCATACAGCGACACGGACACCGAACCCCCGCACGCCATGGTAACGGCACGCGCCATTTCTTCCGTCCACTTGTTGGTGACCGTGCGGAAAATACAGGAATTTCCCTTCTCATCCACCATGGCCATCGGGGTTGCGGATCCTCCGCCGATGGTGAAGGTGACCATCTGAAGCTCCGGGAAGGCCCGGCCCATACCGTCGCAGTCCACCAACGGCAGGCCGAGACGCGCGGCAGCCGCAATGGGCAGCATGGAATTCACGCCGCCGGCTTCAATCGGCATAAAGGCATAGATAGGCTTGCCGTAAAAGGTGGAAACCGTTTCGTACAGGGTTTTGTACTCGTCTCCGCCAATTGCCTTCTCGCAAAGAACTGTGGGCGCACCCATCATAGCGATCGGGACCACAAGAGCGTCGTCGGGTACTTCCTCCGGATCCAGCATGGTCACAGGCCCGCACTCCTGCACGGCGCCAATGGCAACCAGCTTTCCCACATAGGGATCTCCGCCGCCCCCGGCGCCCAGCAAAGCGGCGCCCAGAGCAATGTCTTCAATTTCAGGAACACCAATTTTACGCAAGTGAAACACCCCTGTTCCATTCAAAATATGCGGACAGGGCACAACTTCCATCGCTGTGCCCCTTGTATCAGGAAGGACCACGCCGGAAAACGATCCCGTGCCGGAACACGGGACGGCGCTCCCTTTCCCGATTTAGAATTCCGCTGTTTTTCTTCTGCCTCTTTCCTCGAATTTCTCAGGATCTGATATCATGTCAGATACATAATTTGATTATAGTCAAAGCCCGGGGAAAAGACATTGTGGTTCAGGATAAAGTTTCCCTTTCTGTGATTGTCCAAACAGACAATGCAGCGGTCAAGCCTGCAGAGTACTTTTCCCTCCGGTCAGTCATGCTGCAGAATGCGCCGCAATGCAAGCGCATAAATCAGATTTTTGGATTGAGGAATATCGCCCACATGGAAACCCAGGAGATTTCCTGCCTTTTGCAGGCGGTATTTTACAGTGTTCTTATGGACAAAGAGATGAGCGGCCGTTTCCGTTATGCTGGAATTTCTGTCCAGAAGAAAAACCGTCAGTGTGCGGACAATGTCAGCGCCGTCTTTTCCCGAAAGAATCGGCTCCAACAAAGACAGATATCTCCGCACTGTATTTTTCCCCTGAGCGGCTATTTCGCAGCACTCCCTGACAAATTCAACCTCGGAGATTGTAAAGAAGGAGCGCATGGGAAACACCTTCGCACTGTCCTCCAGATAGGCCCGATTCGTTTCATACGCATATTTGGCATCCGCTGTGTATTGGAGCAGCGGACAGCGCGTGATTTTCGCAGAAAGATTGTTTTCCTCGCAGAAACGAACCAAGGCGTTTGTCCACTCGTCCATCTCGTGCAGGGTCCGGCCGCCAACCGGGAAAATCAGAATATCATTCTCGTAATGCCCGCATAAACCGATGGGCGTATAAAGTGATGACAGTTCAAACACCGCCTTGGTCCAAGGGGAAAGGTTTTCTCCGGCAAGGCTCCTGAGGATCCACATATCGCTCAGGGAAGCCACGTCGATATGATACAGCGCGCCAAGGCGGCGCATTTTTATCGGCTCATCCTGAATGATAGCCCGCGTGAGCTCCGACAAATCCGTCTGATCGTGCGCTTTTCCCCAGACGCCCATGCTGACGCGCACTCCCTCGACCGCCTGCTTCCAGAGGATCGGATCGAGCTTCCCGCGCTCAGAAAACGCAAACAGATACATCCGGCCGCAGTTGCTGGGGTGAATTTCCGCCTGATACGCCCAGAGGGTCTGGTCTCCCCGGATTTCCCAGAAGCGGTCTCCCCCGTGCCGGTCTGTGCGGCGAATGATCTCCGCCCATGAAATGTTCTGGTTCCGCGGCCAGGAAGCTTCGCTGAGCACCTGATACTCGGAATCGGTGATGACGGCGGACGCCCGCAGCCTGTCGCTTGTAATGCGCAGGATCGTCCGGACGCTCTGCTGGCTGGCCGGAATCTTCGTCATCTGATCGAGCAAATCAACCGTAAAAGTCGGATGGTTGAGTTCGTCCCGCACAATCGCGTCCATTGCCTCGTGGATCAGCTCGCTGTAACGAAGATTCGGTTCATTCTCCGGCATGCAGATCAGGACAAAATTGAGTTCATCGGCAACCTGGATGAGCCGGGGATCAACCCGCGGGAGAATCAGACCGACATAGTACAGGACCATCCCCACCTCGCCGGCCATGGCAAACATTCTGATGTTGCTGCATTGGGCCTCCACATCATTTGCGATATTGCAGAAACCGGTCAGAATAATTTCACTGCCCCAGAAGTCAATGCTTTCAAAAAGCTTTTTCTGTATAGGAGTGGGATTGGAATACTCCAGCACCGTCACGCTTGTCACGATTCGATCCAGGCTGTTGTGCCCCGCCAGCACTTTGGCACGGCGCAGACACGGAAGCTTCATCAATTGAGAAACCGTAAGGCTCATGGTAAACCACCCCGCTGCAGTCTGATTTGTTGTTTTCTTTATCATAACACAAGATTCATCCTGTCAGCAAACGAAACTCCTTAGGCATGGCCTGCGGATACATCAGGTACAGGAGGATGTACGGATTTCTGCGGCTCCCGCGCCTCCCCCACAGCATGTCAAAGCCGTTTATCGGAGCGCTTCGGGCGCCGGCAAACCGAGCGGCACAGGGGAACCCGTTTTCGGAAAATAAAAGGGCTGCCAAGATCCGTCAAACTCTTTCCACCGTTTTCATAGCAGGAAATATGCAAAGTATGCAAAACCTGTCCGCCGCGCAGGTGAAAAACAACAAACCGGCCGTTACCCGCGCAAAGGGAGAGCGGCATCGTTTTTTGTGAACAGCGGTATCCGGTCCAGCGGCGCCGGTACGGTAATTCTCCGTCCTCCCTCATACTTTTCCCCGGTCCACACATCCGTCCACGAGGCCCCTGCGGGCAGATAGACCTCCCGCTGGGTTTTCCCCGCATACATCACGGGCGCCACCAGAACATCAGGCCCAAACAGGTATTCCTCCTGATCCTCCCAGCACGCTTCATCCTCCGGGAATTCATAGAAGAGCGCCCGCATTACCGGCGTGCCCTTTTCATGCGCTTCCCGCATGATCTTCGTCAAATACGGCTTCATCCGCTCCCGCAGGAACAGATACTTTGCGCATATCTTCTCCACCTCCGGCCCATAGGACCACACCTCGTTATCGGCTCCCGACAGGCATGCGGCGCCGCCTGTCGTTCCAAACTGCGGTTTGTGCGGTTCTCTGTCCCCGTGCAGGCGCATAACCGGACAGAAGGTTCCGTATTCAAACCACCGGACCAGAAGCTCGTGAAACGCAGGATCGTCAATCCATCCGCCGTGGAATCCTCCGATATCGGTAGTCCACCACGGGATTCCCGCAATTCCCATATTGATGCCCGCCGCGTACTGGTTTCTCAAGGTTTGGAAATCGGAATGGATATCCCCGCTCCACACCAGCGCCCCGTATTTCTGACTGCCGGCCCACGCGCACCGCAGCAGGTTAATAATATTTTCCTGTCCCTCCTGCTTCATCCCGTCAAAAAACGTTTTGGCATACATGACCGGATAGAGATTTCCAATCTGGAGATTCGGTCCCAGATGATACCGGTAATTGTCAAAATCGTAAACCGCATATTCCGGTTCGGCTTCATCCAGCCAAAAGATTTTAACGCCTTTGTCGTAATAGTTTTTCTTTGCTTTTCCCCATACATACTCTCTGGCCTTCGGATTCGTCGCATCGTAGTGAATGGTGTTTCCCATATAGTCCATACCGATTCTCAGACCGCGCTCCGTACGGATCAGATAGCCCTTCTGCTTCATTTCCTCAAAGTTTTCGCTGCGATTGTCGACTGTTGGCCAAATGGACACCATCAGTTCAATGCCCATTTCTTTCAGTTCGCGGATCATGCCGTCCGGATCCGGCCAGTAGGTGGGATCAAATTTCCACTCTCCCTGCATCGGCCAGTGGAAAAAATCCACCACAATCACAGAAACCGGTAATCCCCGCTTCCTGTATCCTCTCGCCACCTCCAAAAGCTCCTCCTGCGTCTGGTACCGCAGCTTGCATTGCCAGAAACCCATGGCATAATCCGGCATCATCGGAACCTTTCCGGTAACGGCCGCATAGGCCTCCTCGATTTCCGCCGGCGTGTCACCCGCCGTCACCCAGTAATCCAGCGCTTTCGTGGACTTTGCTTCCCATGTCGTGATGTTCTTTCCAAACGTCACCCGTCCGATGGCGGGATTATTCCAGAGAAAACCGTATCCCAAAGACGAGAGAACAAAGGGAACGCTGGCCTGTGAGTTCCGATGCGCCAGCTCCAGATCCGTCCCCTTGAGATCCACATACGGATGCTGGTATTGTCCCATTCCAAACAGGCGTTCCTTCGCGCTCAGGGATTCGAACCGCATGGAAACCTGATAATCGCCGCCGATCAGAGGACGGAATTCTCTTGCGTCAACTTCCAGCGCAGAGCAGAAATCCGCCGTGATATCCCTGCGGTTGCGGACATATTCGTTCAACAGCTGCCGCCCCTCCCGGTTCCAGAACGACAGCTTTCCGCTTGCGGTAAACCGTGCGATCAGTTTTCCGTGACGCAGTTCTGCGCTGCCGTCCTCATGGATCTCAATTTCCGAATCGGATGTCTCCGGCGGTTCGGTCAGCGCCCAGTTTTCCTGCGGCATTTCCGCCATGTGGGTGGCCCTGACGCGCAGGCTGTTCTTTCCCCACGGCTCGATCCACAGCTCTTCCGCGTCATAATGATAAATCAGCCTGCTTCCTTCCCTTCGAAAGCAGATTTTCTCACTGTCCGGACGGGGATCGTGGATCACCTTTCCCTGTGCCGCCACTTCATTTGCCATCTGTCTCACCTCATCCTTTCTGTTTATCCAATCTCTTCCCTGTCGTACATCATCACAATATACGGATGGTCCTCCCTGTACTCCGTCAGCGGATGAGGATTCTCCACCCGCCCAATGGGACGGACATTTTCTCCTGCGGTCTGCGTGACGGCGTCTCCCAAATCCTTCCGGCATTCTTCGATTTTTCGGGACAGTTCCGCAGCGATCTCCGGATATTCCTCATACAGGTTTCTGCTTTCCGACACATCATGCTCCAAATCATAGAGCAGACGCACTGGTTTTCCGTCCTTGGCAACATGAAGCTTCCAATTGCCGGCTCGCACGGCCTCCAGATTTTCGCGTATGTAATAGAAAAACTCTTTTCTGGGAGAGCTTTTCCCTTCCAAAAGCACCTCGCTGAGATCCACGCCGTCAATCTGGTTGGCAAGAGGCGTCTTGGCCCCGCACAAATGCATCAGAGTGGGGAGAAAATCCATGTTGGAAGCCAAACCGCTGCAAACGCTGTGTCCCGGAATGTGACCGGGCCAATAGAAAATACAGGGAACACGCTGGCCGCCCTCCCAGGTCGTTCCCTTGGAGCCGCGCAGGGGTTGATTGCTTCCTCCGTGGTCGCCTCTTCCCCCGTTGTCCGAAGTGAAGATAAACAGCGTGTTCTCCTCCAGGTGATTCCGGCGCAGTTCCTCCAAAACGCATCGGGCCGCCCAGTCAATGCAGGCGACGCACGCACCGTAATCCCCATTTTCCGAGCGCTTCACAAATTCCTCGGAAGTGTACAGGGGAAGATGAACATGCATATGCGCAAAATACAAGAAAAAAGGATTTTCCCGATTGGTTCGGATGAATTTGACCGCCTGTTCCACATACCGTTCTGTCAGGGAGCGCTGATCCGGCTGCTCCTCTATCACTTCATTTCCGTCCAGCAGCGGCAGCGGAGGATTGTCCTCTCTCGTCACCTGACGTCCCATATCGTTGCTGTACGGCAAGCCGTAATACTCATCAAAGCCGTGATTCAACGGCAGGAACTCTTCCTGATCGCCGCAGTGCCACTTTCCCACGATCTTGGTGCGGTATCCGGCGCCGCGCAGGACGTCCGCTATGGTGGTTTCCGCCGGATGAAGCCCGACGCCCTGCCCCGGGAACAGAACCCACTCGCCGTCAAACGAGCCGAATCCAATACGGGGCGGATAACACCCGGTCAGCATTCCTCCGCGGGACGGAGAACAGACGGGGGAAGCCGCATAGAAATCCGTAAACCGCATGCCGTGCTCCGCTAAATAGTCGATCGCCGGCGTGTGATTGAGCCGCGATCCATAGCAGCCCAAATCCCCATACCCTAAATCATCACAGTTCATCAAAACAACATTCAGTTTTCGCTCCATCGTTCTCTATCCTTTCATTCCGGTTGTCACGATACCCTCTACAAAGTACTTCTGGGTAAAAATAAACAGAACCAGCAGCGGAAGAATGATGAGCGCTGTTGCGGCCATCAGCAAATTCCACTGGATCGAATATTCCGTCGTAAATTTCGCTACCACCGCGAGCTGTACCGTCATGGTTTCATCCTTGTTCACCATAATCAGAGGCCAGAGATAATCGTTCCACGTCTGTGAAGCCTTCAGCACCGCAAGAGTCGCCAGAATCGGTTTGCTCAGCGGCAGATAGATGCGGAAGTAGGCCATAAAACGCGAACATCCGTCAATTTTCGCCGCGTCGTCCAGCGATACCGGAAAGTTCATATAAAACTGCCGGCAGAGAAACACGCCGAAGGCTCCTGCGATATAAGGAAGGATCAAACCGGCGTAAGTATTGATCATACCGCTTCCGCCATGTCCCAGAATATCATTTCCGCCCACGAGAGGAAAATTTTTCAGATTGATAAAAACAGGGATCATGGTGATCTGCTGCGGCACCATCATGCCGGTCAGGGCGAAAAAGAACAGCGTATTTCTCCCGCGAAACGGAATCCGGGCAAAACCGTATCCCGCCATGGAATTCAGCACCAGGCTGATCGCCACGGTAATCACCGTAACAAGAAACGTGTTCTTGAAGTAGACAAACCAGTCTCCCTTTTCCATAGCCTCCCTGTAATTGGAAAACAGCCATTGCTCCGGCTTCCAGACAAACTGCGAGGCCATAATCTCCGGCATGCTTTTCAGGGACGTGAGGATCATCAAAAACAACGGGATCAGAAAGATCAGGCACAGTACAAACAGGAACAGAAGCGTCAAGCCTCTTTTGATTTTTTTCTTCTTCATGCTTTTCCTCCTCTCATCCGATATCAGTATCCTGCCCTTGGTTTCCAAAGCGGAAATTGATGAGCGTAATCAGACAGACAACCAGCAGCAGAACGACGGACATGGCGGATGCATATCCCATTTTGAACTGCGTGAAGCCACGCAGATAGATCTGGTGCACAATTGTCGTGGTCGTATTCAGCGGTCCGCCGTTTGTCAGGACGTTCACCTGTTCAAACACATTGAAGGAGGAAATGCAGGATGTGATGAACAGGAAAAAGGTGGTCGGCTGCAGCATTGGAAGCGTAATATACCAGAACCTTTGCATTCTTCTGGCCCCGTCTATCTCTGCCGCCTCATACAGATAAGCCGGAATTCCCTTGAGCCCCGAAAGATAAATCAGCATGCAGTAACCCATGTTCTTCCACACGCTGACAAACACCACACAGCCCATCGCCATATTGGGATCCTTGAGCCAATCATACGTCCCCAACCCCAGCGATCGCAGCGTCTGATTCAAAACGCCGGCAGTCGGATCGAAAATCCACAGCCAGATGGTCGAGGCGCAGACCATGGAAATGATGTAAGGCAAATAAAATCCGGCCCGCAGGAACTGATACCCTCTGCTTTCACGGCTCATCAGCAATCCCAACAGCAAGCCAAGAGCCATGGTGGGAACGATATAGAACACGGAATAAACCAGCGTGTTCCATACGGACTGCAGGAAAATGGGATCGTGAAACAGATCTCTGTAGTTTTCCAATCCGACAAAATCATTGGTTTTATACAGATCGTAATTTGTAAAGCTGTTTATAATTCCATTGAAGATGGGCAAAAGCACCATGAAAATAAAGAACAGATAAAACGGAGCGATAAAAAGATATCCGACCGGCTCATTTCCAATCCGGCTGAACTTTTTTCTGCGGCTTCGATGCATGCGTTTCCCTCCTAAAGAATACAAGCAGACTCAGCCGAAACCGAATCTGCTTGTACCAGACTGCTTCTTTCTCAGCCGATTTCAGCCATCAGCTGATTATAGGCGTCATCCAAAGCGGTTTGGGCATCCTTCTTGCCATACATTGCTTCCTCAAAGGCCAGCTTAATTGCTTCCTCAAAGGACGCCGCCCATTCGACCTTCGGCATTCCCTGTGCATACTGCAGACTCTCCAGGAACGCCGGGCCGATTTCCGGAAACGCTTCGATGTACTGATCACTCAGCGACAGCTTGACCGGCGTCGCTCCCGTTTCGCTCACCAGCTTCCAGACAGAATCGTCCGTAAAGAGATATTCCATAAAGCTCCACGCCTGGTCCTTGTACTTGCTTTCCTCGCTGATAAACATAATCTGAGCGCCGCCGAAGGTGCTGATTTTTTCCCTGCCGACTCCGCAGGCAAAGCCAATCTGATCCACCCACTCGATCCCGTTGGCCTTCAGAGTGGTGTATTCGCCCACCGCGCCATAGGTGATCGCCGCGTTCCCCAGCAGGAAAGGATTCTGATCCTTGTTGCGCACATAGGGAATGATCAAATTCTTGTCTGCGTACTGCATGAGATATTCCAGCGCTTCCACGGTTTTCTCATCGTTGAATACCGGCTTGTTGTTCTCTTCATCCACCACCAGAGAGCCGTTTTGCCGTGCGAACGGAATGAGCGTCTGATGCTCGCCGGAAATGGGGAAGGAAAATCCCGCCCGCATGACGTCGTCGCCTTCCCAAACCGTCAGCTTTTCCGCATAATCAAGCAGCTCCTCCCAGGTTTTCGGCGGAGAATTTGGATCCAGCCCCGCCTCCTCGAAATAATCCTTGCGGTAAAAGAGCACCTGCGCGTCAATGTTAATCGGCAAGCCGTACTGCTTTCCGTTATAACTTCCGACCTCATACGCGTTTTCCAGATAGTTGTCCTTCTCAGACCAGTTCTCAATGTATCCGTCCAGCTCCGCATACTGTCCCATGGAGGCGCGCAGTGCAATGGTGCTGATCGGAGCGCGGACCAGATCCGGAGCGGAACCGCCCGCATACAGGGTATTCAGCTTTGTTTCCAAATCCGTGCCGAAATTTACCTGCTGGTATTCGATCGTCACGCCGGAATGCTCCTCTTCATATCCGGCAATCAGTTCTTCGTATACATTCTGTGTGATCTCATCGGTACCCGCACGCAGGAACGTCATCGTCACCGCTTCCGGCTCCTGCGCCGAAGAACCGGACTGCGGCTCGGCTGTGCCGCTTTCACATCCGGCGACCGTACCGACTGTCATAAGTGCCGCCAACAGCAATGCCGCTTGCTTTTTTCTGCTCATTCTTCATACCTCCCGCTGTTCCTCGTTTATCCCGATGTTTCGGATGGTCTTATTATACACAACAAATTCCGAGCCGAATATATCCTGGTTTTCGGTTTTTTGTTCAAATATTTCTATTTTTGAATGGCAAAAGATCTCTGCACAAACAGAATTGTTTGTTTCTTCGGATCTTCTGTTGATATCTTCCGTTCTGTACGAAGCCGCGCCTTTTCCGGTACAAAATATGCTATAATATTGAAAATCCTGATATTCCCGTTTGGACCCGTACGGGTGCGTCGTTTCATAAGGAAAGAGAGTTTTTATGAAATTCAAGGTCAAAAAAATTCAAACCAAGCTTCTGTTATCCTATGGACTGCTTTTGCTCGTCATCTGCGCTATTTTTTCCATTCTGTATCTTGTATCGAGGAACACCATTCAAAACGCCGCCATCGAAAGCTCGCGTTATACCGCAGAGGTAAAAGGGGAAAAGCTGAATACGGAGATTGACTATTTACTAACCGTCCGGGATCAAATTTATAACAACAGCAGCGTCAACAAATACGTCAACGCAATGATTTCCAGCTCCGATTCATGGTCTTCCCACTACTTTTATTCCAAGCTGAACACCGCCATGTACGATCTGACGCAGATTCTGATTCAGGACAGCAAGGATTCGGAAGTGATGCTCTATTCTCCCGGGCAAGGCTTGATGTACTACTCGTGGACCTCTCTCAACAGCCTGTCGGTTTCCAACGATAGTACCGCGGAGGAAATCGGGAAAAACATCGCCGCTCTTTACGAAAACGTCTCGTCTGCCGATATGTCCTACGAGAGGATTGGCAAAAGCTATAATCCCAGCCATCCTGATGAGCTCTATCTTTACTTTTATCAGGCACACCGGAATCCGTATTCCGGTGAAAATAACTATTATATTATCCTTGGCGTACCTGTGAAAAGCATGCGTCAGTATTTTATCCCTGCCGATCAAAATGAGGATATCATCATCTACACGGCTTCCGACAACACCATGCTGTATTCCAATTTTGAGCAGGCGCAGGAGTTTCTCGCGCAATCGGATGACGCGCTCTCCTGTCCCGAGCAGCATATTTTCTACGATGGGATATCCTATATCAAGCTGTGTACGCCGATCGCATCCACCGGCTGGATGCAGATTCAGCTCATCCCGCTTCAAAGCATTCTGGGAGACCTCAATTACTGGTCGTGTCTGATCACCCTGGCGCTGGCCGGACTGGCAGTGGTACTGGCAGTGGTCTGCATGTATCTGAACCGCAATATTTTCTATCCGATTAAGCAGCTGGATCGAGATATCCAGCTGGTGAAACAGGGAAAAACGGATCTGCTCTCCTCTCCTGTGGAAACCGGTGATGAAATCGGCAGGCTCAGCGTCGAGTTCTACGATATGGTACAGCAGCTCCATCTGCTGCAGCAGCAAATGCTTCTGAAGGAAAAGCAAAAGCGCAATCTGGAAATGGAAGCCCTGCAGGCCCAAATCAATCCTCATTTTATGTACAACACGATCGGATCCATCAAAATGCTTCTGCGTCTGAACAAGCCGGAACTGGCGGCGTCTTCCCTGTCCGCGCTTGTCGACATTCTCAAGCATACCATTTCACGCTCCGACGAAACGATTTCGCTGGAGGAAGAAATCCATATTTTAAAAAGCTACATTTATATTCAGCAACGCCGGTACTCCGACTTTCAATTTGAGATTGCCCTTCCGGATGAGCTAAAAGAGTATCACATGATGCGCTTTATTATACAGCCTTTTATTGAAAACAGCCTGCTGCACGGCTATGAGGAAATTGACTCGCACACAAAAATATCCGTCTCGTTCGAGGCGGATTGGGAAAAGCAATGGCTGATGGTATCGATTCAGGATAACGGATGCGGAATTTCTCCGGAGCGGCTCAGGGAAATCATGACGCAGAAGCAGAACCACCGGGGCCTCAACGGAATCGGGGTAAAAAATATCATCGATCGGATCCGGCTCAACTACGGCGAACCGTATTCCGTAAAATTTGACAGCGTCATGAAGCAGGGCACGACTGTACGATTGACGCTCCCACTGCTGAAAGGGGGAGACAGCGCCAAATGAGTCAACCTGTAAAAGTATTAATTGCCGACGACGAGCAAATCATGCGGGAGGGATTGCGGCTTACCATAGACTGGGAAAGCTATGGATTTTCTGTGATAGGAGCTGTCTCCAACGGGGAAAAGGCACTGCGCTTATGCGAAGAGGAAACACCCGATCTTGTGATCACGGATATCCGGATGCCGGTGATGGGCGGACTGGATTTAACCAGGGAATTGATTTCCAGATATCCAAAGATTAAAATTATCATCCTTTCCGCTTACGACGACTTTAAATACGCGCAAAAGGCCATTTCCTACGGCGCAAGCGAATACCTTTTAAAATCCGAGCTGGAATGCGATCATCTATTGACTCTGGCCTTAAAAATGGCTCAGGAAATCGCTGCGGACAAGAAATCTCAGCAGGAAGCCCAGCAGCTGAAAAATCAACTGACTGAGCATCTTGAGGAACTGCAGAACACTCTCTGCTGGAATCTTCTGATAACGCCTCAGTACCCTCCGGAAATCCGGGATGAGATTCAGCAGCTGGGCATGAAACTTTCTGAAGAAAATTTGATTCTCATTCATGTTTTTATTGATACGGTAAGTTCCTGCACGGTGTTGGAGCCCCATTTGTTATCCGAGGCAAAGACGCTGTCCGGTTTTTGGTTAACGTCCAGTCCCCGGCATTCTATTTTCATCGGCAACGCCGCAGGAGCTGTTTCCGATCGCGATCTTTCGCAGGAAATGAAACTGCTCCGCCAAAAGATTCAGCAGCAAATATCAAACAGCTTCAGCATTTTTCATAGCCCTATCTTCTGCGGATTTGAAAACGTGTACTGGAACAACGAGCAAATTCAAAAATACAGTCAGCTTTTTCTGTTTTACGAACGGCATCACGAAAATCATTGCGTGCGCTCCATTCCGGAAACGGAACACCTCCCTATCTCCTCTATTTTGACAAAGTATCTTCAGCTGATGGAATGCAGTCAGCTGACATCCGCTGGTTCTTTGATCCAGGAGGTCTGCGCTTCATTTCACGAGCATTTTTATCACCCGGACGATGTAAAAGAATTGCTGGCGTTAATCTGCGCTATTTTGAAAGAGAAAGCAGCCGGCACGGAAGAACCTGCAAAAAATGCTTTGCTGCAGGCGCCCGTTTCCCTTTCGCACACAACTTCGGATCCGCAGAATTTTTTTCAGTACAGCCAGCTGTCCGCATTGTTGGCAGATTTTAAAAACCGCGAACAGGACTTCATGCATTCGATCGAAAAAAACTTATATCCCTATCATACCATCGTGAAAAAAGCAATTGAATATATTCATGAGCATCTGGGAGAAGAAATCACCCTGCAATCCATTGCAAAAGAAATTTTTTGCAGCCCCACCTACCTGTCACAGATCTTCAAGGAAGAAGTGCATATGAATTTTTCCGATTTTCTGGTACAGGCAAGGATGAAACAGGCTATTCTGCTGCTGACCACCACATCCTTGTCGATCCGGGAAATTGCAGACCGGGTGGGTATTCCGAATCAAAGCTATTTCAGCCGCAGCTTTATCCGTTTTACAGGGATGCAGCCCAGCAAATACCGCCAGAACTTTTTGGAGCGTACATAAAGGCACAGTTGACAGGAACTCTTGTTAACGCCGGTACAAACTTACTTCCCACTCTGCCGCCGCAGTACTTTTCCCAAATAGGAACCCACCAGCAAAGCTGGTGGTTCTTCAGATGCGGGCAAAGCCCTAAGATACTGGCCACGCCTAAAGGCGTTGGTACGGTCTGCCACCTGCAAAAAGATTATTCCTTGCTACCCGTAAACGGGTCTATGTACTCTTTAATTGTCATCTGGTCTTCAATCTGATCTTCTTTGAGCTGGTTTTGGATATACTCCGCAATCTTTTTTGCATTCTTACCTGCTGTGTCGACGTAGTATCCGCGGCACCAAAACTGCCTGTTTCCGTATTTGTATTTCAAATTGGAATGCCTCTCAAATATGATCAGACTGCTCTTTCCCTTGAGAAAACCCACGAAACTGGAAACACTCATCTTCGGCGGTATTTCTACCAACATATGAATATGGTCGGGACATACTTCTGCCTCTACAATTTCCACCTGTTTCCAGTTGCATAATTCTCTCAGTATCTTCCCTATTTCCACCCTGTTTTCTTTGTAAAAGATTTTCCTCCGATACTTTGGCGCAAATACTATATGATATTTGCAGTTCCATGTCGTATGTGCTAAACTATTGTTGTCATTAGGCTTCATGCCTTTTGTCCTCCTTTTGATACTTTAGTGCAGTTGGCAGACCGCATCTTTATTGTATCAAAAGGAGTTTTTCTTTCCTATGGAACGCTAAAGCTCTTTTTGAACTCCCCGGCACAGCCGGGGGTTTTCGTGAAACAAAAAGTTCGTGAGAACCATCCGTGCGGCGGTTCTCACGAACTCTTTTACATATCAATCTTTACCTGCCGACTCTGAAAACGTCACGCCGCAGTAAGCTCTCCGTTTTTCGGAAACACAGGAGAAATCCTTGTGCCGCCTGACCGGTCGGCAGCAAAACCGCCCGTCTCCCGGAAAGCGCCGCAAGCCATTCGGGGCGATGCCGCGGCGCGGAAGAAAACCATACCGCAGCGCCAAACGCCGAAGTGCTGAAAAACAGAGCGTCAAACACCGGAGCTCTGAAAATCGGAGCGCAAACAGCCGGGACAGGCCCCCTTGGCTCGCAAACAGCAGACAGCCGTCAGAGAGTGAGGAAGGCAGGGGCGAGAGACTCACCGGAAACGGTGACGGTCACCGCATCCGCACAGGCGGAGCGAACGTAAACAATCAGCTGACCGTTCAGAGCGCGGCGGGCCGGAGACTGGCAATCGGTCGGATCGAAGAGATCGCCGTTATCCAGCGCGACAAGCTCGCCGTTTTCCACGGAAACCGACAGACGGTTGAACGCAGAGTCAACACGGCGGCCTGCGTTGTCCGTAAGCGTGACCTCGATCTGAGCAAGATCCTCGCCGTCATGGTCAAACGTGCCGATCGCCCGGAGCGAGACGGCGACGGCGGCTCCGGTCGTTTCCAGACAATCGGACGCTTCGCCGCAGGACGCCTGGAGCACGCCTTCCTCAAACGGAACAACGCAGGAATAGCTGCCGTTCTCCTCGGTATGGTTTTCCAGCTCGAGGACCCGGCCGTTGAGGGTTACGCAGGGCGTGCCGTGGCTCGAATAGCAGCGGATCTCGACGGAAGCTCCCACGGGGTAGCTCCAGCTTCTGCTGTATTCCCAGGGCTCGCGCTCCCGATCCTCCGCGGGAGCCGTCACCAAACCCACGAAGGGCGTTTCGCTCCACAGGCCGCGGCGGTAGTAATACTGCGGCTTCTCAAAGCCGGCGGTCGTCAGCAGGCCGGCGGAGGAACCATGCATCGGCCAGAGAACCGTCTCGCCGAAGAAATCAATTCCCGTCCACAGACACTGGCCGAAAATATTTTCGCTGTCGCGGACGGCCTTCCACGCCTCGAGCGTGTGACCGTTCTCGCTGCCGAAGAAGGGCTTCTGCGGGAAGCGCTTATGATCCTCCTCGTAGAATTGCTCCTTGTAGTTATACCCCACAACGTCGAGGGAATCGAGGAAGCCCAGACGGCTGGAAAGCTCCGGGAAAGCTGCGGCGGCCGTCACCGGGCGGGTAACGTCCTCCTCTTTCACTTCCTTCGCCAGCATCGCCGCCAAAACGGCCAGACGCTCCATGTTCGGCTTGGCGGGGTTGTACATCCGCTCGGCCGCAGGCTTGTTCGCGTCGTTGTTGCCCGTCATGGTCGAGAAGCTGGGATGGCAGTACGGATCGTTCGGGTAGTCGATCTCATTGCCGATGCTCCACATGATCACGGAAGCATGATTGCGATCGCGGCGAACCAGCGTCTTAAGATCATGCTCGTGCCACTGGGGGAAATCCTCCGAATAGCCGTAGTGCTTCGGCGGATAGACGTTGTGACCGGTGGACCACTTGTTCTTGCAGCCTTCCCACTCGTCAAAGGCCTCGTCAATCACAAAGAAGCCCATCTCGTCGCACAGATCAAACAGCTCCGGCATATGCGGATTGTGGCTCATGCGGATCGTGTTGGCGCCCATCGCCTTGAGCTTTGCGAGACGGCGCGCCCACACCTTTTTCGTCACGGCCGCACCGAGAGTACCGGCGTCATGATGAACGCACACGCCCTTGAGCTTCATGGACTCGCCGCTGCAGAAAAATCCCTTGTCGGCGTCAAAGCGAATTTCACGCAGACCAACGAGGTTTTCCACCACATCGCCGCCGACGGTGGAAACCAACCGATAGAGGGACGGATGGTCCGGCGACCAGAGAGCCGGATTCGCCACCTCTCCGGTCAACCGGAGAACAGCTTTCCCGCCCTCCTGCACCGAAACGCTCCCCTGCACAACGGCAGCCGGCTCGCTGCTGTCCGGCGCAAACAGCTCGTGGCGCACCGCGGCCTCGACCGCCTCGCCGGTGTGATTCTCCAGCTCATCCTGCACGGTAAAGACTGCCTTCTCCTGATTGGCGCTGTCCACGGAGAAGAAAACGCCGTGGTGGGCAAAGCACAGCTGGGGAACGGTCTCGACGCTCACCTTACGGTAAATACCGCAGCCGGTAAACCACCGCGAATCGGCGAGATCCTCGCGCTCGACGCGGACGGACAGGACGTTTTCCATGTCGCCGAAGCAGGCAAACGGCGTGATATCGAGGGCAATTTCCGAATAGCCGTACGGAAAGCTGCCGAGATAATAGCTGTTGCACCAGATTTTCGCATGCTTGTAGATTGCGTCGAACACGACGCGAACCCTCTTTCCCTCAGCCTCCTTCGGGAGGGAAAAGCTCTTGCGATACCAGGCGATTCCGCCGGGGAGATAACCCGTACCGCTCGAGCAGGAACGGTCAAAGGGCATCGAAACGGACCAGTCGTGCGGCACTGTGACGGTCTTCCAGTCCGTGTCGTTGAAATCCTTCTGGAAAGCGGAGGGCTGATCGCCGTAAAAGAATTTCCAGTTTTTGTTGATGGTGAAGCGGGACATACATTTCTCCTCCACAAAGATATTTTTCGCAACGCTGCCCAAGGCCCGAATTCCCCTGCCAAGCATCCTTTTTTCTTTCACAGCAATCTTGTTCTGCGTCCAATATGCCCGGAATACAGAAAGAATCCTTCCTCATCTTCCTGAAAGGCCTTTGCCTTCCAGAAAAGCAGGCGTTTTCTCCGGTTCCATACAAACACACATCAAACTTTTGAAACCGGTTTCCTATTGTCATAATAACGGTTTTTCAATTTTTGTCAATGCTTTCCACAAAAAAGCCCTCTGCATCACATAGACACAGAGGGTGAACAGACAAAACAAAGAAACCAACCAAAACCCCAATGCCGGCCACGGCTTCGGTCATCTGCAATCGAGCCGGTACTTGGAGTCCGCCTCAGCGTTCGGCAGCCTGACCGCAGGAGCGCCGGACCGTAAGACCGCAGGGAACCATGGCTACCTCGCGGTGCGCGGGATCGGCGGCAAGCTTTTGGACCAGCTCCATGAGCTTCTCGCCGTAGATATCGTACATACAGCCAACACACGTGAGGGACGGCGTGCAAATCTTGGAAAGGAAGGTGTTGTCGAAACCGGCAACCGAGATGTCCTCCGGAATGCGCAGGCCTGCCTCCTCCGCAGCCCGCATCACACCGAGCGTGATCATTTCGTTCACGCCGATGATCGCGGTGGGCAGCTCACGCAGAGGCCGCTTGAACAGCTTTTTGGCCGCCTGATAGCCGTCGTCCACCTCGTAATGCGGCGTTTCCACCACCCAGCCGTCGTCCTGCTGCAGACCGCTCCGCTCGAGGATGCTGGAAATGGTCTGAATTTTTGTGTAAGTCGGGGCAATGCTAGGCAAGCCTCCCAGCAAAACAAACTTCTTGTGTCCCAGACCAAACAGATAGGCCATGAGCGCTTCGATTCCGGGCAAATCGTTCATCAGCAGACGGCAGGCGTCAAAGGAATTGTGGCCGCTGGCAAAAATCACCGGCGTTTTCTGGGTGATCCGCTTGACCAGCGCGCTGTATTCCGGACGCGGCGGCATGTCGTCCGCCCCGCCGCCGAGCAGAAGGAACACATCCACGTTCTTGCTCTCCAGCATCTCCAGATGCTGGCACTCGATATCCGGGTCATTGAGCGCGTCGCAGAGAATCACGTTATAGCCGCACGCGATGGCAGCCGTTTCAATCCCTACATAGAGCGTGGAATAAAACGGATTGCGCACATCCGACAGCAGAACGCCGATCGTTTTCGTATTGCTTTTTGAGAGCCCCTGGGCCACAGCGTTCGGAATGAAGCGGTATTTTTCCACCAGCTCCATCACCCGATCGCGTTTTTCTTTTTTCACGCGGGCACTGTTGTTCAGCACACGCGATACCGTGGCGGGAGAGACTCCGGCCTCCCGGGCAAGGTCGTAGATCGTGATCGTTTCGCGCTTCATAGGTAAGCTCCCGTTGCTTCCGTGATAGGCACGGAAAGCATCCTTCATGGTTTCATCTCTCTTGAAACAAGTTTCAAGCTTATTTCTAGCATACCATGCTTTTGCCGTTCTGTAAAGGAAAAAAACGGGGGCACATTTTAGGCAGATTTGCGCATGTTGTTGAAATCCTATCTTGTTTTAAGCGGAAAATAAGGCAATTTTTTCCTTTAAACGGGTTTTCCCCATGCCTCAAACTGCGTCAGAGCCGGAAACGGAGAAGGATCGCCGTTTTTGATCAGTTTCTGAAACGTCAGCCACTCCACACGGCGCGGCGCGATGGGGAAGGACTGAGGCTGCTCCGTCTTCACGAAAGAGAGCGTCTCCTCCGAGCCGTCCGAGAAAACAACGGTTCCCTGCGTCCACCAGCTGTCGTGAGGAAAATCGGCGCGCAGCGTCACGCGCAGCTCGTCAATCTCCACGGGCGTGCCGAAAGAAAGCGTCCACGCGGCATTCGGGTCGCGGTTGATGCCCCAGCTCTGGTACGGCCATTCGCCGTGCGAAGCGTTTTCATAAATGCCGTCGATGGCGTTGTACGCGGCAAAGACCGCCTCGCCGCGCGTTTCAACATTGGCGCTCGCATGCGGGAAAAAGCCGTTGTCGCCGTGCTGGTCATACGGATTCAGCGCCAGGTTGCGGCGGGCGGCAATCTCTTCGGGCGACGCCAGCCACGCGCGGATCAGATGCCGCTCGCCCGTGAAAGCCTTCGGCGAAAAGACGATCCGGTTCTGCCCGAAGGGGATGGCGTAATTGATCTCACGCCGGGCCACATACACAAGGGCCGGCGCAAGCGAGTCCTCCAGCTGCACGAAGCACCAGCAGCCCGGCTCGCAGCACTCAAGCGCGATACGGTCGCCCTCGCGGTAAGCGGAGGTATGGACGAGGCTCACCCTCTCTCCCTCCGCACAGGTCAGATACGTGTGCCCTTCCCTGTCGAGCACCTTCAGCTTAATACTCTGCATATTCAGCCTTCCTTTTCTGTGTGATGAGATTTCTCTTCGCGGCACGGGTAAAAGCGCCGGATCCGGCAAAGCTTCCTGCCCGGCGTAAGAACGCCTCGCGCAGAACAGGCCTCCCGCGGCCGGTTCTTCCCGTTTCCGAAAACCAATTCCTGCCGCACTCTCCTTACCGCGTTTATTCTGCTTCTGCGGCCGACACGCACCAGGCAAGCTCCCGGTCAAACGGAGCGCGGATGCGGTACACCGTATCCGGCCAGGCGATGCGAAGCCGCGCGTCGTTTACCGGCACCGTGTCGATCGCCACCGGTCCGGCGAGGCCCTCGAACGCGATGCGGCCAAGCTCTCCGACGTCCACGCACGCGCCGTGCACCGCCGGTTTCCCGCAGACCATCAGGCTCAGAAAGGCGGAACCGTAAGAGCCGCGGCAAACGTCGCGCACAGACAGTCCGCCCGCCGAGAATTCGATCAAACGGCGGAAGCTTTCCAGCTTCGCCTCTTCGGGCCAGGCCGCGGCAAGCTCCATGGACATGGACACGCACGGCCCCTCCAGGGAGACGTTCACGTCCTGCGCGCGGTATTGCGGGCCGTCCTTCTGCTGCACGCCGCCGAAGGTGGGCAGATTGTGCCAGCCGCTCTGCATTGTCCAGATGGTATACCGTTCGGAGGAGAAGGTCTTGCGCGAATACGTCTCCACGCCGAGATCGATGAGAAACGGCCTGCCTTCGCGGTAGAGGGTCACGCTGCCCGTATCGTTGTGATTATGGCTGTCGTCGTTGCAGCCCGCCTTCGCCGCGAGGTGCCACCCGCCGCGCCGCGCGATGCACACGCCGACGCTCGGATAATAAATATCCCCGGCGTATGGGAGGGCGGACGACGGCGTACGGGGACGGGAAAGCAGCCGTCCGGCCTCGCGCAGCTCAAGCAGCGAATACCAGAGATTGATCCGCGCGACGTCGCTGTCGTCGTCCGGATCGTCAAGGGAAGCCTCCCAGTCGCGGAAGGCAAACTCCTCCATGGCGCCGTTTCCCGTGCGCCGGGCGAAAAGGATCTCCCGCACGCCGCGCCGCCCCGCAAACGGAGAGCAGTCGGCAAAATTGACGTAATACGGGCCCGAAACATGCATATGAAAGATGTAGGCGGCGATGCTGCGGATCTTTTCCTCCTTCCAGAGCGTCTCGAACGCACCGGGAGCGGCCTCACACAGAAGGCTCAGGCAGCCGGACAGGCAAAGTCCTGCGTGGCCGTAGTACTGCGCACCCTCGTTGCAGCAGCCGTCCTCGCCGTAGTCCTTGAGGAAGCAGTCGAGCGAGGCGGCGGCACGGCAAACGACCGCGCGCCGCTCCTCTTCCGGGACGGAAAGCGTCAGGGCGCAGAGCAGGACGTTCTGCGTACACCACGTCGTCCAGTTGCACATCGGCTCGTCCCCGCTGCCCATCCACCAGAAATGCTCGGTGCGGTACGGCCGCAGAATGCGGCGGCTGACCTCATCAAACATACGCCGCAAGACGGGTTCAGGCAGAACATCCCCCAGAACGGCGGCCGTACAGGCCAGCAGCGCGCCGGTCTCGGCCGCAAAGAGGTCGACAACGGGCCGCGACGTATCCGGCCACGCAAGCTGCGGGGTATCCCTCTTGTAGCTGTTGTGAGCCGGCAGGCACCACGAACTTTCCTCGCAGATCGCCCAGATTGTATCCAGAATCGCGTCAAGGTACGGCTCCGCGCCGTGGACAAGCGAACCGCCGACCAGGTGGGTCAGCCGTCTGCGCCGCGTAAAATAGAGCTTCTCAAAGGCGGCGCGGTCCCCGTCGCGTGAGAACCGGAGCCAGTCTGTCGCCAGAATCACGGAGAGAGGCTCCGCCTTCGCCCGTTCGGCGCGCTGCTTCCAGGTTTCTTTCAGCCGCGGCGGAAGGCTGTCCAGCTCCTCCTGTGTGGGACGCACATCCACGCCCCGGATCTGCGCGGGCAGCCGCTCCAGGCATTCCCTAACCATCACAATCACTCCCCTTTTCCCCGCTCCTGTCCTGTTTTTGGCAGGGATTTCCCCTTTATTGTACACGAAGCTCCATGCTTTTTCCACCGGAATCATACCTTCGGTAAGCTGTTTTTTCTTCTCATTCAGCTTTTGTTTCTTCCATATTTTCTCATAACCAACTGCTTTCAGCTACAATAACGCCAAATGCGTCATGGTACAAATTCAGCTGGGGAAACATCCTGTTTGCACAAAGGATCCGGGATTCCCATGGAATCGGAGGAAGGAGCACGCAGAAGAAGATCCCGAAAGCAACGCGGCCGCATCTGGAAAACACGGCCACAACCTACTCTCCTATACCGGTGCGCCGGATGGTCAGAGCCGCCGTCAGGGCCGCGATGCCGGAGCGGCCGCAGGCGATCGCGACCACGTCCGTCCAC
>ERZ779885.503-NODE-503-length-44898-cov-4.477577_pt1 | contig 44898 bp, 65 predicted proteins | sample MGYA00511554_ERZ779885 | MGnify/ENA primary metagenome ERZ779885 (study PRJEB29588, sample SAMEA2160998) | human gut metagenome | biome: human gut; feature: human-associated habitat; material: faeces | place: Denmark | collected 2008/2010 ... | reverse complement strand
TCAAGATGAATTATTAGAAATTGCTAATTTTATTATTGAATATGACCGTGAAAAATTTTATGAAGAACTCAAAAATAGAAAGAGGTGAAAAAATGGACGGAGCAACAAAACAAATTTCTGAGTATATCAGAAAAAAAGGATTTAATCTCTCGGAAATTTCAAGGAAGACAGGAGTACCTTACATGGCGTTATATGACAGTGTTGCAAACGAAAAAAGAGATCGAGATTTGCGTGTAGATGAGTTCTTAGCGCTATGTAAGCACTTAGAGCTGGATCCAATTATATTTTGTCCAACTGATACGGAAAGAGGTGATTAGATGGAACAGATGAAAAAAGAAATAGAAAAAATGAAAGATCAGATAAAGACGTTAAAAACATCTTTACTGATCTTAAGCATTACATTTTTGGTTGTGTCTATTTGCTGGTGGATTCGTTATTTTCAGGTTCAGCAATCTCTTTCTGATATTGTTCAATGTTTGAAAGATGTGAATTTATTTCATCGACTGATTCTTGCAATTTATCGAGTTTCTCGACAGTTGTAGCGTCAGGTGCTTTCGTGTTTTCCAAAATTTCTGAAAGTATTTGAACTTCGGTGCGCTGTAAAGCAAGCTGTTCTTGTTCCGTTGCTGAAGGTCGTAGAGCAACGACCAGAGCGATGATTGCAATAACTGTGTTAAGCAGATTTAAAAATCTATCAAAAGTCATTTTTGAATGCTTAGAGTCAATAGGAAAAGTATCAGTTGCATTATCGAAGTCGGAAATGATGGAGTTATCAATTATTACATATTCAGCATCAGAAGTAGATTCTGGTTGAACTTCAGTTCTGATAGCCAGTATTTCTTTGACAGCATTCTTCCCAGCAGAAATTGTAGTGGAAGAGACTGATGAACCAATGGATGAAATCAGTGAGTCTAATGCTTTTTGAAGTTCAGGGGTGATTGTAATGTCAGAAGCCAACTGTGATATAGCAGATAAAGAGGACTGAAAAATATCCAATGAATTTTTCAGGGAATTTGCGCCGAGGCTTTGCAATTGGGCAGTGGCAAATTCGGATACTAATTTGGATAATGCAGAATCTAAACCAGATAACTTCAGGTAAGAATCGGCTAGAGAAGTATTATTCATGATAAAACCTTCTTTCGTAATTTATGAAAGAATTTTATCATATCGAGAAAAGAAGTTCAATATTTACAACAGACGAAACAGAAGCACAGCAGAAAGTGAGGTGAAGTATAAATGGATATAAGCGGAATTACCTTGATTTTGGGAATTGCTTCAATTGTTCTGGGAATTGCAACCATTATCGAACGGTGGAAAAATTAAATTATCCCTCGCGAGAAGTGTTGTTCATGAGAATAGGATAAGTTTTTATTCCTTTGTTGCTGTAAACCAGTAAAGAAGTATTTGCATTTTCTAAGTCATATACAGATTGTGGAGCTTTAGTGAAGAAAAAGCCACCAACAACACCATAGCCCTCTATGGTAAATGGAAGAGGAATAGAATGGACATTGATTTCGTCAGTTACCTCTCCGTTTGTTTGGCGAGTAGCACGCAAGACAAATTGTGGAATCCAATAGAAATCATATTTTTCATCATCAACACAGAGATAGATTCTGGAGATTGAAATTGGATTTTTTACAAGGTTCTCGAAGGCAAGCGAGATAGTAATACTTTTGTGGTCATGCTCTGCTATGAAATGATTTTTATATGTAATGTTTAATTTCATTCGATTTTGCAATTTTTCATGAGCAAAATTATAAACAGAAAGAATAAAGCTGATTATAGCAATAGAAAAATTGATGTTTTCTCGAGTAAACAAAGAACTGATTGTATTCATTAAAAAATATTCCTTTCATATGTGATTAAAAAAATATTATCACAATGCAGGAATAGTTTCAATTAACAAGAGAGGTAGAGAAATGAAAAAAATTCGATATTATCAGAGCAATTACTGATGAAAAGAAGTTCAGTGAACTGATATTTGATTTGGTTTCTGCGTACAAAACAAGCGAGGAATTAACAAAACTCTTGAAAGAGGAAATAACAGAAGATGCATTTCGAACAGTGAAAGAGCTTAACGTTTCTGAGTACCCGTTGCAATTAGATTATCTGTTTGCAACAGATGATGAAATTCCAAGAGCGCATTTATCCGTAGAGAATGTTGAGGATGGATATGCGGAATGTGATGTGCGTCTTACGGCAGGAGACAAAAAATAAATTGAATAGGAGGTGTGGAAGATGTGGATTCCAAGAAGATATTGGGAAATTTCAATTAGAAGGCAAGAGGAATTAGAGCGAAGAGTAAAACGCTTAGAACTTATTCTGTTGAAAGAGGCAGAAAATAAAATCGCCAGTCTCTCTGATAGAGAAGCTGGCAAAAAATATAAGGACGGATATTTGTCTATTGAAGACATTATCGATCGAAGAACTAAGGCTGAAAGAAAATATGTTGATCCGGTTATGTATATGTAACAGATGAAGAGGGAGAGAGGTGATATGAGATGGCTGAAAGAATATCGATCGTAGCAGTATCGATAGCAGCATTTTTAACGGCTATCAATCAGATATCCATAATTATTACAGCAAAGCAATTATGGATGCAACAGCAGCAATTGCAGCAACAATTAGAGAGGCTACAGAAAGAACGGTCTGCAACAAGTACAACCAGCACCGCATAAACTTCAATAGAAAGTAGGTGGTAAGCATGAAACCCGATATCGAAAAAATCATACAGGTGATGATTTCTTTATTGGAAGAACAGGAAAAAGTGAAAATTACATATACCATTGAGAAAACCGCGTAAGCGGTACCAGTTGGACAAGCAAAGGAGGGATAAGAGATGTTTTACAAGATCGCAAAGACACTCAGCGTAACGGCAAGTATTACCGGAATCTTGATGATGGCTGGTGCGTGCTCAGTGAAAAGTCAGGAGCTGTTTTACTTATATGCAGCACTTGGAATCACAACACTTACTACTGGAGCATTTGCACTGGAATATTTCCGGATACGGGAATGGCAGTACCGGAAAAGGAAAATAAGGGAGGCGAGAGAGCATGCCAGAAGAGAAGCAGCGTAAGAGCATCCGAGTGGGAGAGATTGACAAGATGATCGAAACACTTGAATCTCTGGAAAGAGTAGACAAGACTGCGGATTACCACAAACGGATGGCAATTGCATATTTAAAGAATTTTGCAGATTGCCTGGATGATAAAGGCGTAAAGACAATAAAAATGCGCCCGGAAGTTGCAACTTCCAGTGGCGCACATAACAAAAACTCAACTAAATTATAGGAAAATCGGAGGAGAAAGTCAATATGATCAGAGTTGAAAATGGAATGTGTGAAATTAAGGCAGTGGATGGGGTTCCGGATATAATGACGGATCTGACATGTATTATCCAAAGCATTAGAACAGCCATGGCGGAGAAAAGAGACTATAGCGAAGCTGAAACAAAAGAACTTGTTGAACAGGCGGTAAGGCTTGGCTTTGCAACAGATGAAGAAATCACACAGGAAGCAATGGTGGCAATGGGTAAAGTGATGATGCTTCTGAAAAATCTGCCACTTTAGAGGAAGATGTGTACCTAAAGGGGGCGCAATGATGGAGAAGAAACCATTGATTATTCGATGCTCTGATGGGTGGATCTACGGCTTGTTCGGTTATTACGAGGAAGCGGTAGAAGTGGCAGAACAGCATATAGACGGAACAGAACATACATATATCATCATATGAAAAGCGTGAGGAAAAGATGGAACCTTATAAAATCTATGATTTTGAAGATGAAAAAGCCTGGCTGAAGGGGCGGTTAAACGGAATCGGCGGAAGTGATGCAAGTGCCGTAGTGGGAAAGAACCCGTACAAGACAAACATTGAGCTGTTTGAAGAAAAGACCGGGAGAAGGATTGCACCAGACATTTCAGAAAAGCCTTATGTGATCTATGGGAAAGAGGCGGAGCAGTTCATCAGGGAGCTGTTCCGCCTGGATTATCCACAGTATCAGGTCACACACCATGAATTCCGGATCTTGCAGAGTCTGGAGTATCCGTTCATGCAGGCTTCTCTGGATGGGGAGCTGGTTGATCAGGACGGCCGGAAAGGGATTCTGGAGATTAAGACCACCAACATTCTGCAGTCTATGCAATATGAGAAATGGAAGGACCGGATCCCGGATAACTATTACATTCAGGTGCTGCATTATCTGCTTGTTACCGGATATGAGTTTGTTGTCCTCCGGGCACATTTACGGAGTAACTGGGGAACAGATGTCCGGACACAGGTAAAACATTATTTTATTGAAAGAGCAGAAGTCCAGGCTGATCTGGATTATCTGCAGGAGGAAGAAATCAAGTTTTGGAAGTATGTGGAAAGCGGACGGAAACCGCCACTGATACTTCCAGAGATCTAAAAAAGAAGGAGGAGCGTATGGAATTACGGATCACAAATTCGCAGGAGAATTGGCTTACAGAGCAGATCCTGTGGAACAACGAGGAATTAAAGGCTGCGATTGCCGAGAAGGTAAAGGATTACAAGACGATTGCCTACACAGAAGATTCGCTCAAAGATATGAAAGCAGACCGGGCGGATCTGAACAAGTTAAAGAAAGCTTTCGAGGACGAACGGAAGCGTGTCAAGAAGATCTGCATGGAGCCGTACACCAAGTTTGAGCAGCAGGTCAAGGAAATCACAGCTCTGATCGATGAACCGATCGGACTGATTGACTCCCAGATTAGAGAGATTGATGAACGCCGCAAGGCTGCAAAACGGGAAGAGATTGAAGAACTGTTTGCGTCCATTGGATTCCAGAGCTTTGTGAAGCTGGACATGATCTGGGATGAAAAGTGGCTGAATGCAACGGTTACGCTGCCAAAGATCGAAGAGCAGATGAAGAGCCGGATGTATCAGATCGGTACGGATGTGGTAACGATCAGCAAGCTTCCGGAATTTAAGTTTGAAGCAATGGAAGTTTACCGTAAGACACTGGATATGAACCAGGCGATTCAGGAAGGACAGAGGCTTGCCGACATCCAGAAAAGAAAACTGGAAGCGGAACGCATGGAGGCAGAGCGGAAAGCAAGGGAAGCGGAAGAGGCAGCGAAGCAGCAGGCTGCAGCTGAACAAAAGGAAGAACCTGCAGCAGAGAAGGAAACAGCATCCGGATCTGTACCGGAAGCTCCGGCAGAGGAAACAGCTTCAATTCCGGAAGAAGAACCGGTATTCCAGCTTGACTTCCGTGTATGGGGAACCAGGGAGCAGATCATGGCGCTCCGTGAATATATGTTAAAGAATCGGATTCGATTCGGAAAGGTGGAATAAGACATGGCAGTACAGAACAGTCTGGCAAGACAGGATCAGTCAATGAAGTTGTCGGTTTACCTGCAGAACGATGCGGTAAAGAAGCAGATCAATCAGGTGGTTGGCGGAAAGAACGGGACAAGATTTATTTCCAGTATCGTAAGTGCGGTGCAGAGCACACCGGCATTGCAGGAGTGTACAAGCCCTAGTATTGTAAACGCTGCATTACTCGGAGAGGCACTGAATCTTTCACCGTCCCCGCAGCTTGGTCAGTTTTATATGGTCCCGTTCGATAATAAGAAGAAAGGCTGCAAGGAAGCACAGTTCCAGCTTGGGTATAAAGGATATATTCAGCTGGCAATCCGTTCCGGTTACTACAAAAAGCTCAATGTGCTTGCAATCAAAGAAGGGGAGCTTGTCCGGTATGATCCTCTGGATGAAGAAGTGGAGGTTAATCTGATTGATGATGATATCCTCCGGGAGGAAGCTCCGACCATGGGATACTTCGCAATGTTCGAGTATGAGAATGGTTTCCGGAAGACCTTGTACTGGTCAAAGAAGAAAATGCTTGCACACGCTGAGAAGTATTCTTTTGCGTTTTACAAAAACGGTGGAGCAAAATCTCTGGAATTACTGGAACAGGGCAAGATTCCGGAAAAGGATATGTGGAAGTATTCTTCATTCTGGTTTAAGGATTTTGACGGAATGGCGCTGAAAACCATGCTCCGTCAGCTGATCAGCAAATGGGGAATCATGAGTATTGATCTCCAGAATGCGATTGACAAGGACATGGCAGTGATCCATGAGGACGGAAAGACGGAATATGTAGATGCAGTGAAAGCGGAAGATGATGGAGTGGTATCCGATCAGGAGTTACAGGAGGTCCAGGAAGACCAGCCGGCAGCGCCAGGAACACAGCAGCCGGATCCGAAGGGTATTGAGGCATCATTTTTTGGATAGATTTATGACATCTCCTTAAAAATAATATATCACACGTAACCTGATAACAAGAAAGCAAGCCGGCATTATGCAGCATCTGTTGTGTAAGTGCCGGCAGAAAGGACAAAAGGGAATGACATCGGTAATGTTTACAGTTCCGGGCAAGCCGCAGGGAAAAGCCAGGGCGCGGACGTATTATAATGTATCGACAAAGAAGCACTGTTCCACTACGCCGGAGAACACGGTCCTGTATGAGAACTTCATCAAGGATCGGTATCTGCAGATGGCAAAGGGAGCGTTCCTGGAAAGAGAAAAGCCTGTGACGCTTCGGATCATTGCGAGGTATCTTCCACCAAAGAGCGTATCGAAGAAAAGGAAGCTTGATATGCTAGAGGGAAGAGAGCTGCCGCTGAAGAAACCGGATATGGACAATATTGTGAAGGTAGTAGCAGATGCACTGAACGGGGTTGCTTATCATGATGATACGCAGATCGCACTGGTTCAGGCAAAGAAATGTTATTCGGCGGTAGAGGGGCTGGATGTGACAGTTGAGGAGTATACCGGATAAAAAGGAAGGAAATGTAAGAAGTGGCAGGACGACCAAAACAAGGAATTGATTATTCCGGATGGTCGGTTGACATATTCGATGGTGATAAGAAAATAGACAAACTTCTCGATGCAAAAGGATGGAAGGGATTCGGGATCTACTTCTTTTTGTGTCAGAGGGCATATAAAGTAAACGGGTATTTCTACGAATGGGGCTATGACGACTGTGCAACGACAGCAAGGCGGATGGGCGGCGGCATCGGTTCCGGTACAGTAAAAGAGACTGTGGATTACTGCCTGCAAGTGGATCTTTTTGATAAAGGGTTATTTGACAGGTGGGGGATCTTGACCAGTAGAGGTATCCAGCGTCGTTTTTGGGCGGTACTATCCGAGCGGCGGAGTAAAACAGTATATGGTGAGTATTGGCTTTTGAAACCCGAAGAATGCAAAGGTCTAGTTAAAGTCAGCTTATTTTCGGATGTGCAACCGACAAATGATGATGTGCAAGGGACAAATGAGGATTCGCTTTATAGAAAGGAAAGTAAAGTAAAGAAAAGTAATGTATATAAGGGCGCTTTCAGCGATTCTTCCCTTGAATCAGCTTTTCAATTCTATCTCCTTGTCCGATCACAGAACTGGGGAGAGATCTCTGAAGAGCAGGTAAATGCTTTGAGAGAGGATCTCCTATCATTGTCCTCTGATCTGGCTGAACAGAAAGCAATCTTGAATAAAGCTGCAGCTGGTGGATGGAAGAATTTATATCCTGTTCAAAGCAAGAGAAGGCCAAAAACAAAGAAGCAGCCAGAGAAACAGGGAAAGTTTAAGAATTTTGAAGAGCGTGAATATGAGGATATGACAGATCTTACGAGGAAGTTGATGCAGTGATGAAAAAGAAGAATGGGAAACAGAATAAACTTTTGCGAGTTGGAAGCAGGAAGAAACGGAAGATTATTAAACGTGGGAAGTAGGAGGAATGATCATGCTGATAGAAAAGAATCTAAAAGAGGCATTGGCAGACTACATAAAAGGCAAACCAGTGACGGTATTATGGACAAAGGATGATGGAAGTATGGATGTTCGGTTATTGTCGGACATCCTGGAACAGGAAGAAAATCATTTTCTGGTAAATGTTCCGGCATATCACAATCCAGAATTTGCGCAGGCGGTAGCTGAAATGGTAGATCAGAACAGACCAGATAACTGCAGTGTAGAAGTAGAACCGGCAGGGATAACGGAGAAGGATGGAAGTACCACCCCCCCCTCACAGAGCCGGATCCGGTTGTGATTCCGGCAGAAAATAAAAGGGAGAAAGCTCTGGAACTGGCGAAAGAAGGGAAAAGTGCTGCGGAGATTGCGCGGTTGATCGATGCAAAATACAGTACCGTGTATTCCTGGCTGAATCCGGATAAGTGCAAGAAGCCAAAGCCAGAAAGCAGGACAGCCAGTAATGCGGATCGGCACAAATGCAAGACCTGTATGTTCCGGGCAACAGGAAACACAAAGGGAGCTGGCTGTTCCTATATCGAGATAACAGGGCACAGCAGAGGATGCTCCGTGGAAGAGTGCAGCGTGTATCAAAAGGGAAATGCGGTGTCGAAGCGGAAGATGAAAGGATTTTATGAATGAGTTGGGCAGATAAGCAGCTAAAGAAACACAAGCTCCGAAAACAGATCAAAGAGATCATGGATAGTCCGGAGTTTCAAAAGGAACGCCAGAAGGAATTGGATAAACACACAGCAGAGGCAATGAACTGTTTTCTGCTGATCAGTGTAGATTACCTATACCGGAACTACCATTGCAAGAGAAAGGGAGTTTTGAAATATTTGGAATTTGTTTTACACCAGATGCATTTTGCACAGAAGGATGAGGAATATTTTCAGCTGATGAACGAAGAGTTGGAGAGAGAAGTCGGTGTGAATGTGCTGGGAACGTTGAAAGGAGAGAAAAATGAGAATAGTTTGTCAATGTGGCCAGGCGGATTTTCCTTATGAAAGAACATACATCTTATCAGATAGAGAAAATGTAAAGGCAGTATGTGACGGAAAATCATACGTGATTGGAAGGTATTCTACACACGAAAAAGCTATTAAGGCTATGGAGATGTGTAGAAAACAGTATATGGACGGTGAATACAATCGAAATTCACTATCTGGAGTTGCTGAGAGCATTGGACGGTTAAGTGAGGGACTTGCTTCGGTTTTTAAAGAGGGCGTTTGTCAAACATTTGTTTTTAAATTTCCGGAAGATGAAGAGGTGCAAGAGTATGGAAAATAAGAAATTAAAAGAATATCTGGATGAATTCAAGGATGATGCAGCACTCCACGTTATTGTCGCAAATCCACAGGACAGAAAAATATATGTACCGTATGAGTTAAATATGATCTGTGATAAGGGACAGAAAGATCCGGTGTTATGTATTGAAGTTGGGCAACCTCAGGATATGGATGCAGAATTGGTAGAGGCAGCTATGGAAGATGAGAGGGCGGCACAGCCGGAACTTCCAAAACTCAAAAACAATGAGGAGAGAAAAGAGTTTCTGGCGAAATACCGGGAGTGGCCGGTATGGTTTGAAGTTCCGCAGGCAGAGGAAACCTATTATAGATATATTCTTCCAGATGGATCAGCAATCATTATCTGCGAGTATAAGCATTATAACGAGTGGTGGGAGAACAAATATGTTCCGGGAGAACCAGAAGGAACGCTGACTGTAGAGTATCTGCTTGAACCGGGATATAAGCATCTGCATAATTGCAAAACAAACCAGACTGCGTTGATCAGAAAGTTGATGGAGGTGCAAAGAAATGGGCAATAGATGGATTCCAACAACAGAACGTCTTCCGAATCAACGGGAGTTCATAGAATCATATGTCAGAAGTGCATATGCAGCGGAGTTTCTGGTCACGATCGAGGGAGCAGATAAGGCAACAACATTGTATTATTCCCAGACAGGTGTCTGGTTCGATGAACAGGGAGAACCGTATAAGGTTGTGGCGTGGATGCCGCTTCCGGAAGTGTTCAGAGGATAGAAGGTGATAATTTGCAGGAGAAACGAAGCAGAAAAGAGCAGCGGAGAGATAGACAGCAGCATTATGAGGAACTGGAAAGCCGGCATGATGCAAAGGCGTTGGAGAGATTCCGAAGACCAGCATACCAGAGTGTGAGCGTTGCAGAATATCTGGCGAAGAAGTATGACATTACAGCGGAGGTGGATACCGGTGGACAAGGGCATTTTGATTGAGTACGCGGATATGAAAGAAGAGATTAAGGATCTGCGCCGGAGAATTGAAAAAATCCAGAAAGAATTGGATAAACTGCATGGACAAATAGTGGTGGATTCGGTATCATGTGGTAAGAAGGGCAAGAAGCCACTTGGCACGGTGAAGATCACTGGCAGACCGGTTGGTGTGATTTCCAGAAAAGAACAGTTGCTGAAAAAGAGAACCAGAAGGCTTGAGGAACTGGAAGAAGAGCTTTTGGAAATGACAATTCAGGTGGAAGAGTACATAGAATCCATTGAGAAGAGTGAACTGCGGATTATCTTTCGGCTTTATTTTCTGGATGATTTATCATATCCAAAGGTTGCAGATCAGATGAACAAAATGTTCCCGAAACGCCGGATACGGTACACAGATGAGAACGTCCGTAAAAAAATTCAAAGATATTTTGAAAATGTCCCACAATGTCCGGATAAAAAGTGATAGAGTATAAACTGGAATTGATGAAATGTAACAAGGTAAGGCATTTTTGATGGTTCCTCCTCTGATATTTAAAACCATGAAGAGACACCTGGTATTGCTGGGTGTCTTTTTCGTTGCGTAATGTCGAAGTTTGGGATATTATGGAAGTAGGTTTATTAGGCATGGGAGGAAAAGAATAGATGGCAGAAATTAAAGTGCAATCTTCAAAAAAGTACGATTCGAATAAGTGGAGAAAAATTATAAATACAACACAGAGCAATTACGCAAATATGATAAAAAGGCTAAGCAGGAAACAAAAGATTTCGAATCTAGTCTTGATTTATTATAGTATTTTCTTGATTGTAAATACTTTGACAGGAAAATATTTTCCGCAATATTTTAATACTGAATTATCAGAATATTTTGGAATAATTCTTTCAGTTGTAATGCTAGCATACTCGTTAATAAATAACAGTTCAAATTATGCTGTCCGTATTTCAGATATTGAAGAATCCCTTAATCGATTGAAAACAATTAAGAGAAGTTTAAGTGAAGAAAATTTAGATGAGTGCATAAGTGAATACAATAAAGTTGCTGATTCAACAGAACGGAGAGAAGACGTTGATTTTTTTATAACAGTAAAGCATTTGTGCAAAGAATTTAAAATAAATTGGTTTACCAAAAAGAGAAAAAAAGGAGAAGAAGGGTGGCAACAGGATGAAGATGCAGAAGAATATAGAAATCAAGAAAAAGTAGTAAATGATTATATAAGCGAAATTAATGTTTTAATAGAGGAAGGAAAAATAGTATTTGAATTCATATGGGAGGCGATACTGTTTTTGATTCCAATCTTAGTTTTTATACTATGTATTATAAGTTCAACAAGTGGTTTAAAAATTAATATAAAATAATAACTTCATGGCACCCTCCGGGGTGCTTTTCTAATCCCTAAAACCACGGACCATTAGTTCAGTGGTAGAACATTCGCCTCATAAGCGAAACGTCACAGGTTCGATACCTGTATGATCCATTAAAATAAACCAGAATTGAAGGTGGTGAAGTGGCAGGATATGAAAACATAAGAGATGCAAATGAGAAGAGAACCCCGGAAGAGCGCCGGGAATTGGCAAAAAAGGCAGGAAAAGCGAGCGGTCAGGCAAGACGCAGGAAGGCAGACTTGCCCCATATGCCCGTCGGCAGTATTACGAGCATAAAACCAAGGCGAGATGGTTTGAGAAGATGAAAGCGAGCCACAAGGATACAATCAGGGAAGGAGCTGAGAAGCTTGCCGGAGAATAAGAAGAAAACGATTATTGAGAGCATCCGGGAATATGTGAGGATGTATCCGGATATCGATAACCGGAAGATCAACATTGATTATCTGGGTGACGGAATGGAATATTCCATTGATCCGATTGGAGCAGATCCCATTTACAAGAGATATGTGGACGGGAGCTGCCTGAAGCAGTTCCAGTTCGCTCTGACAAGTAAGGAAGCCTACGATGGGGATGCCAGAACCGGTATTGCCAACAGTGGTTTTTATCAGAACTTTGAAGAGTGGACAGAACAGAATAACCTGAATGATATTGTTCCAGAGCTGGACGGGCACGATGCTATCAGGGTAGAAGTGCTGCAGTCCGGCTATTTATTTAGTACAGAGGTCGATCTGGGACGGTATCAGATGATATGCAGATTGATTTATAAGTAAGGAGTGTGAAGAAATGGCAAGTGAAAAAATGTTAGTTGGCAGACATAAGAGAGTGGCTTTTATGGATGCTAACGGATCAGGAGAAACATTTACCAGAATGACGGGATTTACATCGCTGTCGGATGGAAAGAACTCGACAGAGTACAGCCGGCAGTATGTGGATGAGGCGTCTGAAAGATCGGACGTAGTTGGTTACGCACCGGCGATCGATTACGAATTTGACCGGTATACCAATGATCCGGTACATGAAAAGATTGCAGCAATTACCGATGATGAGATTCTCGGAACAGAAGCACAGGTTGATATTGTGGTGGTAGATTTGTTTGAGCAGAAGACATTGGAAACAACTTGTACCGCACGAAAGAGAACATGGAGTGTAATTCCAGATACAGAAGGGGACGGTACGGATGCCCTGATTTACAAAGGCAGCTTTAAAGCGGCCGGAGAAATCACAAAGGGTACTGCAACCACCACAGACGGATGGAAGACCTGTACATTCACTGCTGGCGGAGAATAAAGAAGAAATGGGAGAGTGAGCCTATGAGCCTTTGGAAATTTGGAGATTTTGAAGCAGAAGTGGATTTCACGGATGCGGATTTTTTAGATGCGATCGATGAAGCGAAAACAGCAATGCATGAAGCGGAGCAGAATGTTCCGGTAGTTGGAAAGAATAGTGATATCATCCGCGCACAGTGTAGCTGTTTTTATGTGTTCTTCGATACCCTTTTTGGCGATGGAGCCGGGGAGCGTATCCTTTGCGGAAAGAACAGCATCAAGCTGTGTACTGAAGCGGCTGAATCATTGTTAGACTTTGAAACAGCAGAAGCAAAGAAACTGGACGATAAATATGATAAGTATGTACCAAATCAAAATATAACGCAGCAGTTTCCTAATCCACAGCCACAGTCAAGCGGAAACCGTCAGCAGAGAAGAAACTACCAGAAACAGTATGGTAAGGGAAAATATTCCAATACCGGAAGGTAGCAGAGCATGAATATTTTATATGAGCAGTTTCCGGAAGAAGTCAAGGTGAACGGGGAGTACTACCCAATCGTGACAGATTTCCGTGAATGGATCCGTTTTACGGAGCTGGTTGAAGACGACTCGGTTCCGTGGCGGATAAAGTGCGGACTTCTGTTGCAGTGGTATCTGGATCAGATTCCGGATGATATTGAAGCTGCAATTTATGCACTCGGAGATTTCCTGATGTGCAAAAGGATGTACCAGGATGATCTGGAAGATAAAGAGGAAGAGCAGCAGAGAAGTGGAAAGCCGGTATTTTCTTTTTCGGAAGATGCCGGCTGCATTTATGCAGCGTTCCGGGAGGCATACGGAATTGATCTGCAGCAGATTGATTATATGCACTGGTGGGAATTCCGGAGCTTGTTTGACTGGTTGCCGGATGGTACAGAGATTAAACAACGGATTATGTATCGTTCGATTGATCCTGGAACAATCCGGGACAAGGACGAACGTAAACGGATCAAGAAGATCCAGAGAGCTGTTGCGCTGAAAAAGAAACAGCGAAAGCTTGATGATTATGAGATTGGAGATATGTTCTCATGATGGAAATTAAAATACCGACACGGCGTGAGTGGTATCCGTGTCCGTACTGCGGGCAGCATCTGCTTGTTTACGCAGATACTGCAGTGTGCAGCGGACTGTATGTAAAATGCCGCAAATGCCGACGGGAGGTGGAGATAAAAATTAAGAATTAAGCACTTGTGAGCCCTTGAGCCGTGCTATCAGAAAGGATGATAGTATGGCAGATGGATATTTGAATTTTGATACCAAAATCAATGAGAGTGGGTTTAATGAAGGCATAAATAAGCTTGGAAGTCTTGGAAAAAGTGGCTTATCTGTAGTCAGCAAGGCAATGACCGGAGCTGTTGCAGCTGTAGGAGCTGGAGCGGCGGCGATTGTAAAGTCTTCTCTTGGTGTAGTCGCCAATATGGAGCAGCAGATCGGTGGTGTAGAGACATTATTTAAAGATAGTGCCAAGACAGTGATCAGGAACGCAAACAATGCGTTCAAAACAGCACAGCTTTCTGCTAATGATTACATGTCAACGGTTACAAGCTTTTCAGCATCATTACTACAGGGCTTAGGCGGAGATACTGCAAAGGCTGCAGAAATTGCAGATATGGCGATTATCGACATGGCAGATAATGCCAATAAGATGGGTACGAATATGCAGGATATCCAGAATGCCTATCAAGGTTTTGCAAAGAAGAATTATACGATGCTGGATAACCTTAAATTAGGTTACGGCGGTACACAGTCGGAAATGATCCGATTGATCAATGATTCCGGTATCTTAAATGAAAAGATAGAAGATCTGGATAATGTAACGTTTGACCAGATGATTCAGGCAATTCACAAAGTCCAGCAAAATCTCGGAATCACAGGAACTTCCGCAAAAGAAGCCTCTACAACGATTGAAGGTTCTGTTAATTCTGCTAAAGCCGCCTGGGAAAATTTTGAAGCCGGTGTAATCAGTGCGAACGACCTGGTTGACACATTCTGGACAGCGGCAAAGAATATCTTAAATAATCTTGGTCAAATGATCCCGCGTCTGGGAAAGACCGGAATGGATGTGGTGGAATCCTTATCCGGAAAAATCGGTGAAGCGGTTCCGCAATTAAAGGGACTTACAGATAGTGTCGGAAAATTAGCAGATAAGTTAAAGAACATGAGCACGGATGAACTCATGAATCTTGGCAAGACTGCAGCAGTGCTTGCAGGAGCTGGACCAGTGATCTCGTTATTTGGATCACAGATCGGCAATGTACAGACAGCCGTTGAAGGATTCAGCGGAATTACAACGGGTGTTTTGTCTGAGCTTGGAAAGCTTCCGAAGGGATTCAAAAGTGCAACAAAATCGGCTGTGAATTTCCGGAAAGATTTTACAGGTAGCCTGAAAGGGATCGGCAGTGCAGTTACGGGACCGTTTCAGGTATTGACTCCGAAATTGTCAGCTACTGTCGGAAAAATCGGCAAGGTCGTTTCCGGTGTCCCAGGTAAAATCGGAGGGGCAGTTGGAAAGATCGGTTCTGCAATCGCATCAAAAATTCCTAGAATTACAAGCGCGTTTTCGCTACTTGGAGATACTGCCGGTTATCTGGGAGCATGGGGCGGACAGATTGGTTCTGCTTTGCAGGGAGTTCTTGGAACAGTAGCCGGCTTTATTCCGTCATTTGTAGGGTTGATGAATTTCGGTGCAGTTGCAGCCGTTGTGGTAGCCGGTCTTGGACTGGTTTACAGTCAGTTTGGTACACAGATTGACCAGATCCTGCTTCTGGCGCAGACCAAAGGACCGGAGATCATATCTAACTTTGGGGCAGGAATCACAGCAGCACTTCCGGGACTGATTTCATCAGGTGCAACCCTGATCTTGGGATTGATGAATGCGATCACGGCAAATCTACCATCGCTCATTTCCGTAGGTGCAAGCATCATAGCAACTCTGGTAAGCAGCCTGGGCGCACAACTTCCGCAGTTAATTCCGGCAGCAGTACAGATGATTCTGACTCTGGTTGAGTCGCTGATCAGTAATCTTCCGCAGTTAATAACTTCCGGATTACGGTTAATGGAAGGCTTGGCACAGGGAATTGCAAACGCGATTCCGCAGGTGGCAGCGAAAGCACCGGTTATCATCGGCAAGCTGGCATCTACGATTATCACGAATTTGCCGAAGATCATACAGACTGGTGCGAAGATTATCACGCAGCTCGCAGTCGGACTGGTACAGGGAATTCCGGCGTTACTTGGTAAGATCCCATCCATGATCAGCCAGATCAAGAATGCATTTACCAGTGTAAACTGGGGCAGTGTCGGTATGAATATCATTTCCGGAATTGCAAGTGGATTGGCAGGGGCTGCGGGAGTGATTATGGATGCAGCAAGATCTGCTGCGAATAAGGCATTAAAGGCGGCAAAAAATGCACTTGGTATTCATTCGCCATCGAGAGTATTCCGTGACCAGGTTGGTAAGATGATGGCTCTTGGTATGGGAATCGGATTTGAGAAGAATATTCCGGTCGGATCCATGAATGCCGGAGTACAAAAAGCAGTTCAGAGCCTGCAGAGAAGTGTACAGCTTACGACATCCGTTAATCCGGATAAAACGGTTGGCGGCATAAAGAATAATCCAATCTTTAAAGACCAGGGATTTGATTATGACAGATTTGAACGTATCCAGAGGAAGATTGCAAAAGAAAATGGCAATAAGCCGGTATTCCTGAATACGAAACGGATAGACAGACCATTACCGAAAGGAGCAGTGCCACAGGTATGATTGTATATTATGAAAATATGAATGGCGAAAAGCTGAATCTTTTGAAAGCTCCTTTTCGTACAACGAAGACTGACTGGTTCGATGCGGACTGGTCGGAGTCTTCGGACGGATATGAAAAAACAGTGACGATTGATGTGTTTGGAAAGCGGGAAGAGTTCCAGGCGAATATGGAGCAGCTATACCGGATCATTGCAGTTGATGCGGAAAATGATACCTACGGAAAGCTGTACGTGAATGGTGCATATTTGCGCTGCAAGGTACTGAAATCTGCGAAAGAAGGATGGAAGGGATATGTGTATTCGGAAGTGGAGATCACCTTCCAGACTCCGGAACTTGTATGGGTAGTAGAAGCGACAAGACAGTTTCTTCCACAATTGGAAGAAACGGCAGCATCCGGAATTGACTTTCAGTATGACTATCCGTTTGATTTTGCCGGAGAAAAAAGAGGAATCGCAGCATGGAATGTTGATCACATCATTCCAAGCGAGTACCGGATGATCATTTACGGACCATGTGTAAATCCGAAGATTCTGATCAACGATTATCCTTATGAGTTTTTCGTAACGCTTGAAAGCAGGGAATATCTGATCATAGATAGCCAGAGAAGAACGATCCGAAGGTATTTGACGAATGGAACGGTACAAAATTTATTTAATCAGAGAGCGCAGAAACAAACTGTTTTCAAGAGAATACCATCCGGGCTTTTAAATATTAACTGGTCCGGGGATTATGGATTTGACCTGACTTTATTTTTGAACAGGAGGGAGCCGCCGTGGTAAAGGACATAATTCTTGCAGATAGTGATGGAAGAGAACTGGGAGCGATTTTGGACTCAAATATCACAGTGGATACGAATGGCGAGTACGAATTCTCTGTACAGATTGCAAGGTCGAACTGGTATCCTGAGTTGACCTTTTCTAGTTATGTGTATATTACGGATACGGAATATGGAGGCATTATCGGAGAGGTGCTGACAGATACAACGCTGGATTATGTGGAGTTGAAGGGAATCACATGGCGGGGAAGACTGCAGTATAAGGTGATCGAGCCGCCTGCCGGATCTGACTACAAAACGATATCCGGCGAACTGAATCAGGTAATGAAAACACTGATCGAGCCGGAGTTTGATGGATTATTCAGAGTTTCATCAGAAGATACGGGTATATCTGTAAAGAATTTTCAATTTGACCGGTACTGTACATTACTGGAAGGTCTTACCAAAATGCTGAAAAGTGTTGGATACCGCTTGCAGATCCGGCTGATCAAAGAACAGGACGAACCATGTTATATTCTGGTTGAAGCAGTTCCGATTACTGATTATTCTGCGCAGATTGAATTGTCACAGGACAGTCGACTGAATTTCACGATGGATGATAAACAAAATGGCGTAAATCATCTGGTCGTAACCGGAAAAGGGGAATTGCAGGAGAGGAACATATTCCATCTGTATGTGCAGAAAGATGGAAGCATTGGAAAGACGCAGTATTACAAAGGACTGAATGAGATCTCAGCAGTATACGAAAATACGAGCACAGAAACAGCAGAGCTGGAGAAAACGTCCGTGGAACAATTGCAGAAGCTGATGAATAAAAAGACATTTCAGATGGATGTTGCAAAGCTTGGAATCGAGGTTGGGATTGGAGATATTGTCGGTGGCAGGGATTACCTGACTGGGCTGTATATGTCAAAACCAATCGAAAATATCATTTATGAGATTACGAATGATGTGGAATCAATTACTTATAAACTGGAAGGAGAAGATGAAGAATGAAAATTGTATCTGGAAGAACCGGATCACCACATGTGACTTCGCAGCAGTTCCGGCAGATGCTGGAGGGGATTATCGGGCAGGGGAGTTATATTATAACAAGCGGAGAGAATCTGAAGCCGGAACTTAGCAGTAATAATCTGCTGAAAATCCGAAGTGGGATGATGGCGCATCACGGCTGTATATCTTGCGTGGATATTGGTACTTATGATGAGGTTACACTGACAAATGGAAGTCAGGGAATGAAAAGGATTGATCTTATTGTAAATCGGTATACCAGAAATGCAGAGACAGAGGTTGAAAACTGTAGTTGGAAGGTAATCCAGGGAAAACCGGTTGCAAGTAATCCGGCAGTGCCGGCATACACTTCGGGAAATTTGCAGAATGGAGATCTTGTGGATGAATGCCCGGCTTTTGAAGTGCATTATGATGGAATCAATGTTACAGAAGTGAAGAGTTTGTTGAGTGTGACGGATGGACTTTCTGGATTAAGTAGCAAATTGGCAAAATCGAACGATAGTATTGCAGCCATAAACAATAAACTGATTTCTATCGTAGAACGAGGAGAAAAGAACGGATACAACTACATAAAATATTCTAATGGAGATGCAGTTGTATGGCGTAAATACAACTGGAATACTGACGTTAGTGTAAATTGGTATGGATTATATTTTACTTCTAGTAAAGCTGTAGATTTTCCATTCGCATTCAAGGAAGCGCCATTGATTATAGTATCTCCTGGAACTACAAATGAACTATACTGGACGGGAGTCAATGAAGTAAGCACAACCGGATATAAACTTACAGTTTATTCAGTAAAAAAGGGAATGTGTTATTCGCAATGCAATATGCTTATAATCGGAAAATGGAAATAATTCTAATATGTTCCGATTGCAATATAGTCCATATAAAAAGCTTTATTTGCATATGCTGCAAAATATCCTAATCGAAGTTGGGAGATTCCATTCAAAGTTGTGGCTTTTCCAAGAATCATAACCCAATCGTCACTATTTTGAGTTATTGTACAACCTCTTAAAAATTTAAACGGTTTTGGAAATGTTGATTGTTCTATTTTGGTACTTACACCCGTATACCCAGTGCCATTTTTTTGCAATGAGGCATATACGTGAATTGTTCCGGCACATATTTGAATCCTATTTTTAGGAAATCGTATACAAATGCTTTTTGTGGATGGATCTACATAAGTTTCATATAATTGGGTATTTGTATTTGTCAATTTGCTATTTAATTCAGAATCCCTCTAAAAAGAAGAAAGGGGCAAACAGAAAAATGAAAATCACATTCAATGATGGTCAGGAACTGCAGATCCAGCAGGTCACTGAGCAGACGGATGGCGCACTTCTGATCAAGACCATTTCAGCATCCGAGGATCAGCTGAAGACTTTATTCTCTGATCAGACAACAACTAAGAGAATGTCTGTGAGTGAACGGGATGAAGATACCGTTGTGTATGAAAACTACACAAAGTTCGATGCAATCGTGAAGTACACAGCCGGCATCCTTGGTGTGCTGATGTACCGGGAAGGAGAAGATCCGGACAGCCGGATGGCAGCTCTGGAGGCAAGACTTAAAGAGGCAGAAGAGAAAAATACAGACCTGCAGTCAAGAGTCGAAAAAGCGGAGGAGAAAAATGAAATGCTCGAAGGATGCATTTTGGAAATGTCTGAAACGGTATATCAGTAAAACGATAATTGTATTAACCATTTTATTCATATTATTACAAATTTCAGGAGGAAAAGAAATGATGGCAATGTTATGGGCACAGCAGATTATGTTAGGAAAGAAAACTTATTCACAGGTACCGAGACTTTTAAAGGACAAGGTAAAAGAGGTCCTGATTGATTCCGGAGCAGAAGATCTGGTAACAGAAGACAAGCAGTAGAGGTGAAGCGTAGATGGCAGTAAAAACAGCTCAATATATATTTAATGGTCAGGCATACAATCTGACCTATAATTCGACCTCCGGGAAATGGGAAGCTACGGTTACAGCTCCAAGTAAGTCTAGTTACAATCAGCCGGATCATGTTCTTGGCGGAACAGTAAAGGCTACAGATGAGGCCGGCAATACTACCACGGTAGATCAGAGTCATGCTACTCTCGGCGCACCACTTAAACTTCGCGTAAAAGAAAAGACAGCACCGACTATTACGATCACGGCACCGTCTGCAGGAGCGTATATCACAAATACAACTCCGACAATCGAATTCCAGGTAAAAGATGCGGATTCAGGGGTTAATGCAGGAACAATCGCAGTCACAGTTGATGGTACAGCCGTATCGACGGTAACAAAGACTGCTATTGACGGTGGATATAAGTGCACATGCACATCACCGACGTTAAAAGATGGATCGCATACGATTTCGGTCAAGGCATCCGACAACGATGGTAATGCAGCTGCAGCTAAGACAGCAACATTTACAGTTGATACAGTGTCTCCGACACTGCAGATCACGGCTCCATCAAATGACCTTGTAACCAATAAGAAGACAGTGACGATAACCGGTAAAACGGATGATGTTACATCTAAGCCAGTGACGGTAACGGTAAATGGAGCAACCGTAACAGTTGGAACAGATGGAACATTTACGAAAGAAGTGACTCTTGTTGAGGGTGCAAATACCATCACGATCGTGGCGAAAGACAAAGCCGGAAAGACTACTACAGTCACACGTAAGGTTACTGTCGATACGTCAGCTCCGGTGATTAAGTCAGTGACTCTTACTCCGAATCCAGTAGACTGCGGAAAGACATTCATTATTGCAGTCGAGATTACCGACTAGGCGGTGAGCCTATGATAGTAAAGGTAAGCGGTAAGATAGACGGAAAAGAAGTAATATTCGAGAGAGCTGAAGGGGACCGGTGGAATGCCATGGTCCCTTATGATTTAGATGGAATGTATGTGGTGGAGCTGACGGCAGAAAATGATGCAGGCAATATCGCATACTGCACGAAGATGCTGTTGATCGTTGATCCGGCTACTCTATGCGTAAGACTTGTTCCACTTGATTATATGGTGGAAGTTGTTCCGGAAGACTGTAAGGTTACAGTTATTCCGGAAGATTACGCTGTAGAGGCAGTTCCGGAGCAGTATCAAGTTATCGCAGAGCCAGATCCGCTCTTTGTGGAGGTAATTTATCCGATACACGGAAGGGGGTGTTGTTGTGAACAAAATTAGATTTATCCTGGGCGAAGACAAGCACGTTAAGCTATTGGTGCGAAGTCCTAACGATGAGCCATTTACGATTCTGACAGCATCTTATGAGCTGGCACGTTACACAGATATCGTGGTGCAAGGAGAGTGTGATATCAATGAGCATTATCTTGACTGCAAGATTGCTCCGAAAGAAAAAGGAACACACGTACTGGAAGTGACTTATACGGTTGCGGATTCGATCAGGAAGGCAAGGATAGAAGTAGAGGTGGTTTAATGCTTAAAATTACAGATGTGAAATTAAGCAAAAATACGGTTGCGACCGGGGAAAAATTTACGATTTCTGTACAGATCCAGGAAACGGTTGATTATCCGTATGACTATCCATACGATTATCCGATATCTTATACCGGAGCAGCAAAGCCGGTAAATTCATAAAGAAAGAATGAGGAATATGAAAGTGGAACAGGCAAACTATATCAAAGCAATTTTTACAGCAGTATTTGCTTTCCTGTCAGCGCTTCTTGGAGTGCTTGCAGTGCCGGTGATCCTGCTGGTGGTATGTAATCTGATTGATTATGCTACCGGACTTATGGCAAGCAAATACAGAGCACAGGATATCAATTCCTATAAAAGTATCAGAGGAATTTTCAAAAAGGTATCTATGTGGCTGCTGGTAGTTGTGGGAGCGATTATTGATGAAATGCTTCTATATGCATCAACTTCAATTGGTTGGAAGTCACCAGTCACATTTCTGGTGGCATGTGTCGTGGCAATGTGGCTGATCTGCAATGAGATTATCAGTATTTTAGAAAATATTCAGGACATGGGAGTGAATATCCCGGCATTTATGCAGCCGCTTGTGAAACACATCCGATCGCAGGTAGAAGATCAGGTGAAAGTGGATAATGATTCAGAGGGCGAATAGTCGCCCTCTTTTTGAAAGGAGAAACATTATGGCAATGAATGGAATTGATATTGCAAGTTACCAGACAGGGATTGACCTCACAGTCGTACCGTGCGACTTCGTGATCGTAAAGGCAACAGAGGGAACAGGCTATGTGAACCCGGATTTTGCAAGAGCTTACGCACAGGCTAAGAACGCCGGAAAGTGTCTTGGAATCTACCATTATGCGAATGGTGGAGATTACCAGAAAGAAGCAGATTATTTCCTTGATAGAATCGGAAAACGTGTAGGTGAAGCAATTCTCTGTCTTGACTGGGAGGGGAAGAGCAACCCGGCATTCGGTAGCTCGGATTTTGCATGGTGCAAGAGCTGGCTTGACTATGTATACCAGAAAACAGGCGTAAGACCTCTTTTGTATTGTTCGCAGTCTGTAGCCTATAAATTCAACAATATTGGAAACTATGGACTCTGGATTGCACAGTACGCAGACATGAACGCCACAGGCTATCAGGATAAGCCGTGGAATGAGGGAGCTTATACTTGTGTTATCCGGCAGTATAGCTCTTGTGGTAGATTGAATGGATGGGGCGGTAATCTCGATCTGGATAAATTCTACGGCGACAAGGACGCATGGAACAAGTACGCCGGAAAAGGAAACACAACCAAACCGGCAGAAACACCGAAACCGACAGTGAATACTCCGGGCGGATCCACGCTCGATCTGGTTGCTAGAGTCATGCAGGGCAAGTACGGTGATGGTGACAACCGCAAGAACGCCCTCGGAACACGGTATACGGAAGTGCAGAGCTTCATCGACCATATCTATTCTGCATCTGTAGATACACTGGTGAACGAAGTGAAAGCTGGTAAATATGGTAACGGTGACACAAGAAAGGTTGTTCTCGGTAGTCGTTACACAGAAGTCCAGAACAAGATCAACGCTGCGTCTGCCAGAAAATCAAATGAGCAGATCGCACAGGAAGTTCTTGCCGGTAAATGGGGCAATGGAAACGACAGAAAGAATCGTCTTTCAGCTGCCGGATATGACTACAATACGATTCAGAATATCGTGAACGGTAAGTCAGGTGCTTCATCCGCACAGTATTACACTGTCCAGTCTGGAGATACGCTTTCCGGTATTGCAGCTAAATACGGCACATCCTACCAGAAGGTTGCGCAGCTGAATGGAATCAGCAATCCGAATGTGATCTATGTAGGACAGAAGTTACGGGTAAAATAATAAATATTGTCTTGTACTAACTAAACTACCCCAAAACCAGTAACAAGAGTCAAATTAATTCCTTCATCCGCAAAATACCCATTTTCAATCGCAATGTATTGCGGGGCATAGAAGATAGAATGGGCGACTTCGTTCAGTGTCACAGAGACAGGAGAAGAATTGGTGTCATGATTGGCTTGGGAAGTGACGGTTTTAGCTTTAGGATTCGTAGCATTATCATCGGCAGGTGCAGAGCTGCAGGCTGATAAAAGGCCGACAGTTATAGCAGAAACAAAAAGTAAGGATATAAAATTTTTTTTCATAAGTCCTCCTGGGTGGTATAACATTCTCATTTAAGATATGCAAAAAATGTGAAATTGGTGTTTTTATCTGATAGCCAATCGCTCTCCGCTGAAGATTTTGAAACTCCAGAACAACCTGCAACTAAAAGTCCCTTATTTTATCATATAATTTATCCGAGTAATATGGCAGATAAATAATAGCAAAAGTATAAGCCATATGTTTCGCTTCGGTTAAGTCATTTGTCCTTTTTTCACCATAATATTTGCTCATAAGTGGCTGACTTCCATCACCTACGCCCTGCAATATCAGGTTGATGATCACCAGTGAAATATTAGGAGTCAGAGCAAGTCCGAAAGGAGCGAGTCCTGCCTTAAAAATTGATTTGTATAGAGAACCGAATTCACCAGCATTTGCACAAATTTCCAGTTTTTTTTACCACAAAATGCACAAGAACCGAAAACGGTTTGTTGATTAATTTGTCCCAAGAGAGTAAACTGAAACATAAGACATTTGGTGTGTGTATTTGAGAAAAACTGATAAAATAATGGAGGTGCGGTTATGGGATTCTGGATTTTTATGCTTATAATGGATTTACTGATTCCGTTTACAATGATCGGTTTCGGAAAAATGTTTTTGAAAAAAGCACCGGATCAGATCAATTATGTGTTTGGTTACAGAACATCAATGTCAATGAAGAATCAGGACACCTGGGTATTTGCACATCATTATTGCGGAAAGATCTGGTATATCTGTGGACTTATTCTTTTGGTGGTATCTTTAATTGTGTTACTTCTGGTTATGGGAAAGTCTAATGATGCCATAGGAAATGTCGGTGGAATTTTGTGTGTATTTCAGATGATTCCACTGGTGGGTTCGATCATACCGACGGAGATTGCACTCAGGAAAAATTTTGATAAATATGGAAATAAAAGATAAATCAGGAGGATGCCATGAAAATAGCAGTATTTTTCCCAGGCATTGGTTATCATTGTGATAAGCCACTTTTGTACTATGCAAGAAAACTGGTTCAGGAATATGGATATGAAAAGATAGTCATGCAGGAGTATTCCTATAATGGCAAAAATATACGCGGCGATAAAAAGAAAATGCAAGAGGCATTTGAGTGCTTGTATGCGCAGGCAGAAAAGAAGCTTGAAGAAATCGCATTTGACGAGTACAGTGAAGTTTTATTTATTTCCAAAAGCGTAGGAACCATTATTGCATCCGCTTATGCTGAGAAATATAAGATAAAATGCTGCCAGATTTTGTATACCCCGCTTGAACAGACTTTTATGTTTGAACATGATGATGCAATTGCATTTATTGGAACTGCGGATCCGTGGAGCGATGTAAAAAAAGTAATTGCATGTTCAAAGAATCAGGCAGTTCCGATTTATGTGTATGAGGATGCCAATCATTCATTGGAAAAAGAAAATATTTTACAAAACATTGATATCCTGAAAAACGTAATGGAAAAGACACAGAAGTATTTGCGGTAGCTATTCCAGAAAAGCGAACCCATTTGCACTGGAGGTGTCGAATAAATCCCGTGCAATCCGGATAACGTCGTGTGCATAGGATGGAAGATATCCTCCATGGCGGTGTGCCACTGGGAAGGGAAGTTGAATAGGAAAAGCCTATTTTTTACCAGGAAGATCAGAAAAAACTGATAGAGTAAAAAAATCAGGTTGTGGAGGAGAAGATGAGATTAAGGAATATCCTGATTGTCGTAAAAGACATTGAAAAATCAAAGAAATTCTATCATGATCTGTTTGGTCTGGATATCATTCTGGACAATGATGGAAACGTTATTCTGACAGAAGGACTTGTTTTACAGGACGAAAAAGTCTGGAAGGATGTTACAGGAAAAGAAGTTGTCCCGGAGAATAATTCCTGTGAACTTTATTTTGAAGAGCGGAATATTGAAGCGTTTACTGAAAAATTAGAAAAACTGTATCCGGAAACCAAATATGTCACCAGGCTGATGACGTACAGTTGGGGACAGAAAGGGATCCGTTTTTATGATCTGGACGGCAATCTGATTGAAGTCAGGACACCGATGCGGGGATAAAGAGAAAATAACATACATCAGGAGGACAACAAAATGGCAGCGGTACTTTTACGTGCAGCATCTCTGGCGTTTGTCATGGTTCTTGGAATTTTATTGAAAAAGACAGGAATCGTCGGCAATCCGGCAAGGGTACTCCGAAAGGTTGAAAAATAGAAAATTTACGAGGTGAGAGAAGATGAAGATAAAATCAGTTGCAGTTTTAGGTGCGGGAGCAGTAGGCTCTTATGTGATCTGGGGCCTTTCTGAAAAATCAGATATCCGGCTTGGAGTAATCGCTGAAGGAGAAAGAGCAGAACGTCTGAAAAAGAACGGATGTGCGATCAATGGCAAGACTTACCATCCGGAGGTGTGGACTCCGGATGAGGCACATGATGTGGATCTGATGGTGATTGCTTTGAAATACGGTTCACTGGAAGGTGCTTTGGAGAGTATACAAAAAGTAACAGGCGAGCATACAGTGATCATGAGTCTGATGAACGGTATTGACAGCGAAGAGATCATTGGCAGAACAGTGGGAATGGAGCATGTGTTACCGGCACTGATCAAAGTGGCTTCACATAAAGAGGAAGACGGTTATCATTTTGATCCACCGACCACACTTGGAATCATTTTCGGAGAACCGTCCGCGCCGTTCGACAGCGAGCGGGTGAAAGCAGTGGAAGAGTTATTTGCAGATACCGGGATTCATTTCCGCTCCACAGAGTATATTCAGGAAGAGATCTGGTGCAAGTTTTGCTTGAATGTGTGCAGCAATCTGCCGCAGGCGATTCTGGGAGCAGGCGTTGGATGTTACCGTGACAGCGTGCACATGAAAGCAATCAGTGACGGATTAAAAAGAGAGCTGGAAGCAGTCGCACAGGCAAAAGGAATCGATATGAGCAAGACCGAAAGCTCGTCCGGACGTGGAAGTGCGGTTCCACCGTCAGCCAGATATTCCACCTTGCAGGATCTGGATGCCGGATGCCACACGGAAATCGATATGTTCTCCGGTGCGCTTGTTCGGATGGGAAAAGAGCTTGGAATCCCGATGCCGTATAATGAATACACCTATCATATGATCAAGGCGCTGGAAGAGAAAAACGATGGTAAATTTGATTATACCGGGAAGGAAGAACTGACCTGGTCAAAATAGAAAATATAGAGCGGGTATGTTATGCTGAAATCAGCATAAATTAAAATGTGCGATTTCGGGACGAGATGTAAGATCAGATTCTCGTAAAAAGAACAACATAAAATGAAAAAAAGAAAGAGAGAGAAAGCATGAACGAATTATATGAAGCAATTGAAAAGAAAATCAAATCATCCGGATATCCGAGACTGATTTCCGGAGGGGATGTATACGATGATATCTGTGATCAGATTGAAGGAAAGGAAAATGGAGAATATATTTTACTTTCCAAATTTGATGATGATGTCGTGTTTGAATACCATATCACGATTCAGGATGATGATTTTAATCTTGGAATCCTGACCATGAAGACACCGGAAGGCGTATTTGAAGTAGATTTTGATGAGGAATAGAAGAGGAAGATTACCGTTTATCTTGGTGCAAATGAAGGAAATGTTTTCCGAACGTCTGGAATTTCTCCAGAATAATTTTTATTCTTATGGCGAATATGCCCTGGTTGGAACAAAGGGCTATTGCTATGAAGGAAAAGGATACGATCGAACATTTTGAAAAGCTGCGCAGCCGGGAAATCGAGCGCCTGCGGGTTTCTTTGGAGATGGCGAAAAAGGCAGGATACCAGAAATTTACCGGGATGATTTTTGTAGAAAATGAGACAAAGGATGTTCTATGCTTTTTCATGTTATAGTAGTAGTTACCAGCGTAAATATAAGGAACGGTTTCGGACAAAAAGAGCGAAACCGTTCCTTATTTGGTTGATAGAAGTCACTCACATTTCTCCGGATCAATTTTCGGCGGCCGATAATGATAGACTTCTTCGTAGGATTCCAGCTCAGCTCTGTTTGTGGGACCGACAGGGATCAGACCGGTGCAGTCCTGTGCAGATGCTGCATTAGACAGATAATCGTAGGAATCGATGATCTTCTGATTGGATTTTTTGCGGGATGAAATATCAGAATGTTTTTCTTTTTTCATGGGGACCTCCTTATCTGATATGGCACAGGCAGAAAAAAGTGAAAATCTTAAAAACTGCCGGCAGGATAAGATAAGTATGTGCTGATAGGTAGAAAGTATGTATGAAAAAAACGGTTTCTGCCTCATTTGGATTTGAAAACTATGTGAGATAGAAAGAAAGCCGTCTGTTAAACGCATCAGGGCAAAAAAATACTTGCATTCTGAGTTTAAGAAGACCATAATAGCAAAGGGATTTTTTTGAAATTATTTGAAATCAGGAATGAAGTAAGAGAGAAGCAGAGGAAAAAGGGAGTTAAAAGAAAATGGAACAAAAGCATATGTTCACAAATAAAATGATTGCAGATCTTCTGATACCGGTCGTTCTGGAACAGCTTCTGAACTCCATCATGGGAACAGCGGACACAATGATGGTAAGCAATGTGGGATCTGCGGCGATTTCAGCAGTATCGCTGGTGGATTCGATCAATGTGCTGGTGATCCAGGCGTTTTCTGCGCTGGCGGCAGGAGGTGCGATCGTCTGTGCACAGTATATCGGACAGAAGAATGTGAAGCGGGCAAATGAATCCGCAAGGCAGGTGCTGTTTATTATTACGGCAATTTCGGTTGTGATCAGCCTGATTTGTCTTGTTTTCCAAAAGCCGATGCTGCGTCTGATCTTTGGATCAGTGGAGGCGGAGGTCATGCGTGCGTCGGAAATTTATTTCTTTTACACGGCACTGTCCTTTCCGTTTATCGCAGCTTATGATTCGGCAGCATCGATTTTCAGGGCACAGGATAATACGAAAGGTCCGATGCTCATTTCCATGATATCCAATGTGATGAACATTGCAGGAAATGCAATGCTGATCTGGGGATTTCATATGGGTGTTGCAGGGGCAGCACTTGCAACTCTGATTTCACGTGTTTTCTGTGCAGTTGTAGTTCTGGCCCAGCTGCGTCAGGACAGGCAGCCGATCGTGGTGCGTGATTATCTGAAAATCCGTCCAGACTTCCGGATGATCCGGCGAATTCTAAGTATCGGTATCCCGTCAGGGGTAGAGAACAGTATGTTCCAGCTTGGAAAGCTTGCGATTCAGTCCTCCGTATCAACGCTCGGCACAGTGGCAATCGCGGCACAGGCAATGACGAGTATTCTGGAAAATCTGAATGGAATTGCAGCAATCGGAGTTGGCGTTGGGTTGATGACGATTGTTGGACAGTGTATTGGGGCTGGCAGAAAAGATGAAGCGGTTTACTATATCAAAAAGCTTTGTATGATTGCGGAAGTGATTCTGATCATCAGCTGTCTGAGTGTATTTGTACTGACAAAACCGATCACGATCCTTGGTGGTATGGAAAAAGAAAGTGCGGATATGTGTATCCATATGACGATGTGGATCACGATTGTAAAGCCATTGGTATGGATTATGGCATTTATCCCGGGCTATGGTATGCGCGCAGCCGGGGATGTGAAATTTTCAATGCTCACATCTTGCACGACGATGTGGCTGTGCCGTTTTTGCCTCAGCGTATTTATGATCCGGGTAGTTGGTGTCGGAGCGATGGGCGTGTGGATCGGAATGTTTTCAGACTGGACACTCCGTGGGATTATTTTTTCGTGGAGATTTCATAGCAGAAAGTGGCTGAAGCATCAGGTGATTTAAAATTCTTACATAGATTTTACATGGCAGATCCTTTGGATTTTACATACCTTTGTTAAGATTCTGTTAAAGGTAAGGAATTTGGAAAGGAAGATGTAAAATGAGAAAGCTGTGGGATTTCTGGAAGAATAAAAAATATGGAAAAAAGAGTATGACAGGATGGTTTCTGCTGACGAATGCATTATTGTGTGGGGTTATAGGTGCAGCACTTTGGGGAGTTGTCAGTCTGGTGGCGTTAAAAGGAATATCCTGGCTGATCATATTTGCAGGATATGCGATTGTTTTCCCGGGATTCCTCGGAGGTGTACTTTTTGCAATGAATGCGGAAACAACGATGGATGAATTAGAGATAAAATAAACAGACAGAGAAGCGGAAATATCAGAAATGGTATTTCCGCTTTTTTCGATACAAAATACAAATACAAACTTACAATTTTTACAGATTGTATAGAAAGAAAATACGGAAAAGACTGGTTATTATAGAGCTGATTTGGTAAAATAAAGACAATAATAAGAAGCAGGTGATGAAATATGGACAGTCAGAAGAAAGATCCGCTCTATAAGAGTTTTGGATACGCATTTGAAGGGATTGGTACCTGTATCAAAAAAGAGCGGAATATGAAGATTCACTGTGCGGCAGCGATTCTGGTAGTGATTGCCGGAGTGATATTGAAGATCTCATCGCTGGAATGGTGCATCTGCCTGACACTTTTTGGGCTTATCATGGCGCTAGAGCTGGTCAATACCGCAGTAGAAGCGGTGGTCGATCTGGTGACGGAAGAGCGGAAGCCACTTGCAAAGATTGCAAAAGATACAGCAGCAGGTGCGGTTCTGATTGCAGCAATTATGGCAGCGATCGCCGGGATTATTATTTTTCTGCCAAAGGGACTTACATTCCTTGGGTTTTAAAGCAGATTGAAATTGTGAAAGGAGATAGACGTTATGGGAAGTTTAGGAGATGGAGTTAAGAAAGTATTACTTGCAGGGATTGGTACAGCAGCAGTAACTGCAGAAAAGTCAAAAGAGGTTCTGGATAAGATGGCAGAACGTGGAGAAGCAGCTGTAGAACAGGGAAAAGTTCTGAATCAGGAACTTCGCCACAATATCAAGAAGACTGTAAAAGAAAATGTCAATGTTTCTGTTAAGACATCTTCACCGGAAGAACTGGACGAGCTGCTTGATAAGATGACACCGGAGCAGATTGAACAGCTCAAAGAAAGAATTTATGAGCGTGAAGCAGCAGTTTCTGAAGAAGAAACAGAAGAAGTAGAAGAAGTTGTAGAACAGACAGGAGAGACGGCTGAAACTGTTGAAACAGAGACGGCAGAGGAAGCAGCAAAAGAAGTCGAAGCAATTGAATCTGGCAACGAGGGCATGAATGAGTAACAAAAACCAGCCAAAAGAGTCAAATAAATATGGTTCCAGACTGCGGGAGATGACAGCAGTCCTCAGAAAACATGGGATTACCGGTGGACTTACCCCGGAAAAGCTCCGACTGATCCTGGAGGATCTGGGGCCGACTTATATTAAGCTTGGACAGATCATGTCACTGCATTCCGACATTCTTCCGAAAAGCTATTGTGAAGAACTGATGCGGCTTCATTCCGAGGTGACACCGATGCCATTTGAACAGGTAGCAGAAGTGATCCGCAAGTCCTACGGTTATGAGTGGAACGAAGTGTTCCAGAGCATTGATGTGCATCCACTGGGATCGGCATCGATCGCACAGGTCCACCGGGCGGTTCTGAAGACTGGGGAAGATGTTGTCGTCAAAGTTCAGAGGCAGGGCATCTATAAGGTAATGTCCAGAGATATCAGTCTGCTCCACAAAGCGGCAAAGCTGGTCCCGCCAGGTACGATCAAGGACATGGTGGATATTAACATGGTTCTGGACGAGCTCTGGACTGTCACCCAGCAGGAGATGAATTTCCTTCTGGAGGCAGCCAGTATGGAAGAATTTGCCCAGCGCAATCAGGATGTGGCTTTTGTTACAACGCCTCGGCTCTATCGCGAATATACGACCAACCATGTGCTAGTGATGGAATATATTGATGGATTTGCAATCAACGATAAAGAAAATCTGCTGGCAAATGGCTATGATCTGAATGAGATTGGAACAAAACTTGTAGATAATTACATTCGCCAGGTTATGGAGGATGGTTTTTTTCATGCTGATCCGCATCCAGGCAATGTGCGTATCCGTGATGGAAAGATTGTCTGGATTGATATGGGAATGATGGGAAGACTTACCGAGCGTGACCGGGAACAGATCAGCAATGCAGTCAAAGGTGTGGCAGAGAATGACATCGGTCTGATCCAGGAAGCGGTGATGGCACTTGGCGAGTTCCGCGGAAAGCCGGATCAGAGCAAGCTGTATGAAGATATCAATAATCTGATGGCAAAATATGGAACGATTGATATGGGTGATATCGATATTGCGGAAGTTATGCAGGATCTGATGGAAGTGATGAAGGAAAATAAAATTTCCATGCCTCATGGACTTACTATGCTTGCAAGAGGACTCGCCAATATGGAAGGTGTGCTTGCCGAGATCAGTCCGCAGATCAACATGGTTGAGATTGCGGCGGCACGGATGAAGGAGAGCTTTCTGACGAAGGAACAGTGGAAAAAAGAGATAAAGAATGATGCAAAAAGACTGTATCGTTCTCTTCACAAGGCAATGGATATTCCTTCCCTTGCAGCAGACATCCTGCAGGGGCATATGAAAGGACAGACCAGAGTCAATCTGGATCTTCATACTTCGGATGAGCTTTCCGGGTTGCTAAGGAGGTTGGTGCGGAATATTGTAATGGGGCTGTGGGTGATGGCACTTCTGATCAGTTCCAGCATTATCTGTACAACCAATATGCAGCCAAGGTTGTGGGGAATTCCGGCAATCGGTGCGTTTGGATATCTGATGGCATTTGCTATTGTAATGTATGTTTTTATCAAACATATCTTTTCAAAAAAATAAATAAACAGGGGGAAAAGAGATGCGGAAGGAGTTTTATACAGGGCATCTTTTTGATGTATATCGTTATTTTGGAGCGCATAAAGAGGGTGAAAATTTTATTTTCCGTGTGTTTGCGCCATCGGCAAAAGGAGTGTGCGTATTTGGAGAGTTCAGTAACTGGACAGAGATCCCGATGTATCAGGAGGGACAGAGCGGTGTATATGTGTCAGAGCCGATTCCGGCGAAGACTGGTCAGCTGTATAAGTACTGCATTTACACAGCAAATGGCGGAAGGGTAGAGCACTGTGATCCATATGGCTTCCAGATGGAATTAAGACCAGGAGATTGCTCAATCTTAACGGATCTTTATAGTTATAAATTTAAGGATGAAAAATGGATGAAGAACCGGACAGTCGGATTTGACAGTCCGGTCAATATCTACGAGATCCATGCAGGATCCTGGAGAAAAAAAGGAGAAGGGCAGACAGACTGGTATACTTATATTGAGCTTGCAAAGCTTCTGATTCCTTATGTAAAAAAGAATCATTATACTCATATTGAGATGATGCCGCTTTCCGAGCATCCTTTTGACGGATCCTGGGGATATCAGAATACCGGATTTTTTGCGCCGACCGCACGTTATGGAACACCGGATGAGCTGAAAAAATTTGTGGATGAGTGTCACCAGGCAGGAATTGGTGTGATCATGGATTTTGTTCCGGTACATTTTGCAGTCGATTATTATGGACTGAAAGAATTTGACGGAACCTGTCTGTATGAATATCCAAATGTGGCGGTAGGTGAAAGCGAATGGGGAAGCTGTAATTTCATGCATTCCAGAGGGGAAGTACGATGTTTCTTACAGTCGGCAGCAAATTACTGGCTGAGTGAGTTCCATTTTGACGGAATCCGTATGGATGCAGTCAGCCGTCTGATCTACTGGCAGGGTGACGAGGCCAGGGGTGTTAACGGAACGACACTGGATTTTCTGAAGATGATGAACCAGGGACTAAAGTCCCTTCATCCGACAGCCATGCTGATCGCAGAAGATTCCACCAATTTTCCAGGTGTTACCAAACCGGTTGACCAGGGAGGACTTGGTTTTGATTACAAGTGGGATCTTGGCTTCATGCACGATACACTGGAATATTTTCAGAGTGCACCAGAATACAGAAGCAGAGATTATCATAAGCTGACATTCTCGATGATGTATTATTATAATGAGCATTTTTTGTTGGAATACTGTCATGACGAAGTGGTACATGGAAAGGCAACGATTCTCCAGAAGATGAACGGAGAATATGAGGATAAGTTCCCGCAGGCAAGAGCTATGTATCTGTATATGATGGCGCATCCTGGTAAGAAGCTGAATTTCATGGGAAATGAATTCGGTCAGCTTCGCGAGTGGGATGAAAGCCGCGAGCAGGACTGGGATATCCTAAAATATCCGCTCCATGATGCATTTCACCGTTATATGATCGAACTGAACCGTATCGGTCAGGAAAATGATGCATTCTGGCATGATTACGATCCGGAGAATTTCAAATGGCTGGACTGCCATCAGGAAGAACGCTGTATCTATGCGATCAAAAGAAAAGGAAAAAATAAGAACTTTATCGCGATATTCAACTTCTCAGACGAAGAACAGGAAGATTACGAACTGGATACCGAAGAAGAAGGAAAACTCAGTGTGATACTGGATACGGACTGGGATGAATATGGAGGAAATACAAAAAAGAAAAAGACATTGCCGGCAAAAGCAAAAAAAGGGACGCATGTGACGCTGGACCTGCCGCCGTTTTCGGGGATTTTGCTGATGAGTTAGGTGGTGGGGAAAGGGACGCCTGGGGCAGAACGATATTTCTGCTTTCGGGCGTGCTTTCGCTCCGCAAAAAACGCAGCGGTACTAAGTTCGGTGATACCGCAAGCGTTATCCCCTCACTAAGTGCCGGCGTTTTTTGAGGGCTCGCCAGCAGAAATATCGTTCTGCCCCGGGCTGTGCTATGACACCAGAACCGCATCGGCGGGGGGAAAAAACGGCACCATACTAAGCGCACAAAAAACTGATACCAGAGGGACGGCATCCGCTGCGCATCGCTTGGATGTGGTGTCTGACGGGAAGTGGTGGCAATGGATTTGCAGAAGTACTGGAGGTATATTGATAAGGTATAAAGTTTACGTTCTTGAGCAACCTATCCCACTGAAATTAAAATAGTATTTTCCCAGTGCGGCAGCGAAGCGCCTCCGCACAACTTGTACTGGAGCGACAAACGCAAGCCCCCATGCATTCGGAATGAACCCCATCGGAAACGTCGGTACTTAGTGAGAGGATGTCGTCAGACATCATCGAACTTAGTATCCGCTACGTTTGCGGACTAAGCGCGAGCGGGGGTGAATCCGAATCCATGGGGGCGTAACTTTGTCAACCACCTACAACTTACAAACCTCCCTGTCGTAAGTCATCAGCCCGTTTATTTCATCTTCGATGTCGGAGAGTTGTGTATATACTGCTCCGCACAATCCCTGTTCTTTGAGGGGGTCGATTTCTTCAGACATAAGTTTATGATAGGCTGCCTGGAATTCTTCCTGTGAAGAGCAGATTTTATATCCGTATGTCTTGCCGGAGCAGGTATGTCCTTTGACATGGCAGGTGTAGCCTCCGTATTCGGAAATGACGAAAGCGCGGTCAGATGGAGTTACGAACTGCTTTGCAAAGTAGTTATGTTCACTTTTGAAATCTCCCTGCCGTCTGTCAAACCAGCCACTGGCGGAATCGATGAGCCGGGTGTCATCCAGTTCGCGGAATAAGGCAGTGAGCTTTTTTGAATCAAACTGTCCCCAGCCTTCATTGAAGATTACCCAGGTGCTGATGCATGGGAATGCTTTTAGGGCAGTGACAGTTTCTTTGCATTCACGGATAAATTCTTCTCTGCCATGTACATTTTTCCTGCCGAAGAGAGGATGAATCCGGTCACTGGTGTGAAGCTTGAATTTTGGAAAGAGTGCAGGCAGCCAGGTCATGAACGGAGCATTGTAGGTGCCACCGTTTACCATGTCCTGCCAGACGATCATTCCAAGGCGGTCGCAATGATAATACCATCTTGCAGTCTCGACTTTTACATGCTTACGGATCATGTTGAAGCCGAGATTTTTCATGGTCTGGATATCATAGATCAGCGCTTCATCAGATGGCGCAGTGTAAAGCCCGTCCGGCCAGTATCCCTGATCCAGGACTCCATTCAGAAAAAGTGGTTCATGGTTCAGGCAGAAGCGGGGAAGTCCTTTTTTATCCGGTTCGATGGTAAAGGTACGCATTGCAAAATAGCCGGTGACGTTATCTTCGCCTGCCTGTATCTCAATTGTATAAAGATAAGGATCATCAGGATTCCAGGGATGCATATTGTTGACGTCACAGTAGCAGGAGTAACAGCAAAGAGAGTCAGACTGATTGGTGCAGATCCCTTTGGAAATCAGACGACCGTCCATGTCTCTGACGTGACAGACAACCGCTTCGGCATCGCTGCATCCGGAAATCGGATGATTTAAAAGAAGGGATACGTGTACCGTCTCTTTTTCATATAAAGGGGTGAGTTCCAGTTCTTTGACATAGACAGCTGGAACCCATTCCATCCATACTGTCTGCCAGATTCCACTCTGGGCGGTGTAGAACATTCCGCCACGCTTTAATTTCTGTTTTCCAACACTGTGATAAGAAGTGTCGGAACGGTCTTCAATGTGTACAGTCAGAGTGTTGCAACCCTCCTGCAGAGCATCTGTGATATCAGCAGAAAATGGAAGATATCCGCCGATATGTGAGACAACTACTTTTCCATTTACCAGAACTTTCGCATACTGATCGACTGCACCAAAATGCAAGATGCACCGGGATCCGTCGGAAGGAAGGCACTTGACCGACAGCAGGCGCTCACAGAGCATTTTTTCGTGCGGCTTTAACTGGAAACCAGCACCGGAAAGAGGGGCTTCCGGAGAAAAAGGAACGAGAAGAGTTCCTTCTTTGGTTATGGTATTTTTTTCTGAAAGAACTGTGTAATTCCATTCTCCATTCAGGTTGATATATTGATCGCGGATCATTTGCGGACGTGGATATTCTTCCAGTATGTGCTGCGGATCAAGAGCTTTTCCCCAACGGGTAGTCAGTGTCTGATGGGAAGCTTTTCTGGGAAAGATCCGTACACTTGCAAGTGCTGCTAAAAGATTCATAAAAAAACCTCTTTCGTTAAATATTCTTATAGTCTATTGTACCATGTGACAACAAAAACACCGCACATTTTATAGAAATTTTAGAAATGAAAACAGTGGGGAAAAACGGATTGTAAAAAAGAAAGAATCAGTTTATCATAAGAATATAAGAAAAGATGAGCTGTGAGAACACAGACAAAGAGCAGGCAGGAGGAAAGACCGATGAAAATAGTTTTAGATACACATGCACATACCATTGTCAGCGGACATGCATACAATACGATACGTGAGATGGCACAGATGGCGAAAGAGAAAGGACTGGAGGCATTTGCACTGACTGAACATGCACCGCAGATGCCGGGAACCTGTCATGAGTTCTATTTCCAGAATCTGCATATCGTACCGCGTGAAATGTACGGCGTGAGACTGTTCATGGGTGTGGAACTGAATATTATGAATGAAAAGGGAGAGGTTGACCTTCCGGAGAACACACTTTGTCAGATGGATATTGCAATTGCAAGTATTCATGGACCTTGTTATAAAGGCGAGCGGACGGAAGAGGCAATCACGGCGGCATACCTTGCGGCAATGGAGAATCCGCTGATTCACATTATTGGACATCCGGATGACGGAAGATATCCGGTGGATTATGAACAGCTGGCCAAAAAAGCAAAAGAGACAGGGACCATTTTGGAGGTAAATAACGGTTCGTTAAGACCTGGCGGATTCCGCGTGGATACCAGGAAAAATGATTTAAAAATGCTGGAATACTGTAAGAAATACGAAGTTCCGGTTACGATGGGAAGCGACGCACACATGGATGTAGATCTTGCAGATTACAGTTATGCGCTTCCGGTGATCGAGGAGAGTCATTTTCCGGAAGAACTGATCGTTAATACTTCTGCAGAGCTTCTGAAATCATGTATTCGGTATAAACGGAATATGTGGAAACAGAAAAAAGTGAATTGTTAATACGTCACTTACGTTAAAAAAGCCTGGATGAAAGATAGAGAAAAGACTTGATATATAGTTTTTAATACTATATAATATCTATATTGAGGTGAAAAAGAATGACGATAAATACGGAAGATTTATTAAACAGTATCCTGGAAAGTGTCGGCAGAATTGATTATATTCATCCGGTAGATATTCCGAATATAGATTTATATATGGATCAGGTAACAACTTTTATGGAGGAGCAGCTCAGTTCGACGAAGCGTTATGAGGATGATAAGATCCTGACGAAAACGATGATCAATAATTATGCGAAGAACAATCTGCTTCCGCCTCCGAACAAGAAAAAGTATTCCAAAGAGCACCTTCTGGTTTTGATTTTTGTCTATTATTTTAAGAACCTGCTCTCGATCAAAGATATTGAGATCTTGTTAAAGCCACTGACAGACAAATATTTTGCTGTGAATTCGGAATTTGACATGGAAAGTATCTATGAAGAAGTCTGTAAGATGGAAAAAAGCAGGATCGGAGAGTTGCAGGATAGTATTCGTAAGGCGTATGAGACTGCTGAGCATTCTTTTGTATGTGTGGATGATGAAGAAAGAGAACAGCTTCAGAAGTTTGCCTTTATCTGTAATCTCAGTTTTGATGTGTATGTGAAAAAGCAACTGATTGAAAAAATGGTGGACGAACTTCCAAAGCCGGATAAGAAAAAATAAAAGCGTTAGCTTTTTTAAGAAGAATAAAAAAGGAACGGATTTCAGATTTTGAAATTCGTTCCTTTTGGCTATTATGTGTTTGGCAATAGCTGTTACTACCAACTCCTGCCGGTGTCTGTAAAATTAAGATTCGGATTCTTCAGCCCCTGCCTGAAGTCTCTCAAATACCATATCGTATCCATCATTACCATAATTAAGAGAGCGATTTACGCGGCTGATTGTTGCTGTGGAAGCACCAGTCTTTTCTGCAATCTCCAGGTATGTTTTCTGATCACGTAGCATCTTAGCTACTTCAAAACGCTGTGAAAGCGATAAAAGCTCATTGATCGTGCAGACATCTTCAAAGAATGTGTAGCATTCTTCTCTGCTTTTCAGACTGAGAACGGCATCAAATAAAGAATCGACCGCTTCTGTTCTGATTTTTCTACTCATTATATTATCCCTCCATGACAAATAATCAATAAGAGTGTGACATAAACTGCCCCACTCATTCATACAATGACATATTAGCACATTAAAATTTTAAAGTCCAGATATTTTGCAAAATTTTACAGATAAGAAAAAAGGAGTTGGATTTTTCTATTTTTACGACGAAAAATAGGGACGAGAGATTCTTTGACACCCTACTTTTTTTATAATATAATGATGCAATAGAGCCTCGAGAGAGGAGAAGAAAGAGGAACAAAAATATGAGTATTTATGATACATTAAATGACAGACAGCAGGAGGCCGTTTTCTATACAGAGGGCCCGCTTCTGATCCTTGCCGGAGCAGGATCCGGTAAGACACGTGTCCTTACACACAGGATTGCCTGGCTGATCGATCAGATAGGTGTGAACCCATGGAATATCCTGGCGATCACATTTACGAACAAGGCAGCCGGGGAGATGCGTGAGAGAGTGGATCAGATTGTTGGATTCGGTTCGGAGAGTATCTGGGTGAGCACCTTCCATTCAATGTGTGTGCGGATCCTGCGCAGATATATTGACCGGCTTGGGTATGATACAAATTTTACGATTTATGATGCAGATGATCAGAAGACACTGATCAAGGATGTGTGTAAATATTTGCAGATTGACACGAAAATGTTTAAGGAACGGTCGCTTCTTAGTGCGATTTCTTCTGCAAAAGATGAGCTTGTCACACCGGAAGAGATGACACTTCGTGCGGAAGGGGATTGGGCGAAAAAGAAGATTGCACAGGTTTATACCGAGTATGAAAAGCAGCTGAAAGCTAACAATGCACTCGATTTTGACGATCTGCTTTTAAAGACGGTACAGCTTCTTCAGACACAGCCGGACGTGCTGGAGTATTATCAGGAAAGATTCCGTTATATCATGGTGGATGAGTATCAGGATACGAATACGGTACAGTTTAAGCTGGTAAGCCTTCTTGCCGGTAAGTATCAGAATCTGTGTGTAGTTGGTGATGACGACCAGTCGATCTACAAATTCAGGGGTGCGAATATCATGAATATCCTGAATTTTGAAAAAGAATATCCGAATGCGAAAGTGATCAAGCTGGAACAGAATTACCGTTCCACATCCACAATCCTGAACGCCGCAAATGAAGTGATCCGTCACAATACAGGACGAAAAGAGAAGTCGCTCTGGACCGAGAATGGTGAGGGTGAGAAGATTCAGTTCCGTCAGTTGGATTCTGCTTACGATGAGGCGGATTATATTGTCAGTGATATCAAAGACAAGGTGAACAGTGGAAAAAGAGAATATAAGGATTTCGCTATTTTATACAGAACCAATGCGCAGTCACGTATATTCGAGGAAAAGATGGTGGTATCCAATGTTCCGTATAAGATCGTTGGTGGAGTAAACTTCTATGCAAGACGCGAAATAAAGGATCTGCTGGCATATTTAAAAACAGTAGATAATGGAAAAGATGATCTGGCAGTACGGAGGATTATCAATGTACCGAAGAGGGGAATCGGACTGACAACTATCGGAAGGGTGCAGGATTATGCAACGGAACGGGAGATCAGTTTCTATGAAGCAATCCTGGCTGCAGGATCGGTTCCGGGAATCGGACGTGCGCTTGGCAAAATCGAATCCTTTGCAGCCCTGATTGAGCATTTTAAAGCCGAAGGCGAACGCATGAGAGTAGCAGAATTGATGGATGAGATTATCGATGCGACTGGATATGTAGAAGAACTGCAGGCAGATTCTGATGAAGAAGCAGAAAGCCGTCTGGAAAATATTGAAGAGCTCCGGAATAAAATTGTTGCATACGAAGAGTCCTGTGAAGCAGAAGATGAAAAATCGACACTTTCCGGTTTTTTAGAGCAAGTGGCATTGGTTGCAGATATCGACAGTCTTGATGAGGAGACGGACTATGTGGTGCTGATGACTTTACATAGTGCGAAAGGCCTGGAATTTCCACACGTCTATCTCGCCGGCCTGGAAGATGGGATTTTCCCAAGCTATATGACGATCACGGCAGATGATCCGGCAGAGTTGGAAGAAGAGAGAAGACTCTGTTATGTGGGAATTACCCGTGCAAAGGAGAATCTGACGCTGACCTGTGCAAGACGACGGATGGTACACGGTGAGACACAGTATAATAAGATGTCCAGATTCTTAAAAGAGATTCCGCTGAGTCTGCTTTCTACCGGTGCCTTGTTCAAAAAAGAGCAGACAGAGGAGGAACCCAAGGTATCTGCTTACCGTCAGGCAAAGCAGGCATTTGCGACAAAAGCGTTCGCAGCGACAAAGCCTGCACAGCAGTTTACTGTGACCAAGGGAAAAGGTCCGGGATATGATGTGGGGGACAGAGTGCGTCATATTAAGTTTGGGGAAGGTCTGGTGACACAGATCACAGAAGGCGGACGAGACTATGAAGTGACTGTGGACTTTGATACGGCGGGCACGAAGAAGATGTTTGCCATGTTTGCAAAACTGCAGAAAATTGACTAAAATTGCACTATGTGCCTAAGAAACACATTCTTTTTCGTAAAATCTGTGCAATATGGTGGAAATTATGCATGGATTTGTGGTATACTAGCTATAAACAATGAGTGAGCCGAAGCAGAGAGTGACGGCAGAAAGGGCGTGTATGGAGATGAACAGAATCGAAGAATTACTTGCAACAACGAAACTCAACGATATGATGCATAAGAAAGATGATGATCAGAAGACAACTGTTCTCTGGATTCTTGCAATTATCGGTGCGGTAGCAGCAGTTGCAGCAATTGCATATGCAGTATATTGTTTCTTTACTCCGGATTATCTGGAAGACTTTGAAGAAGATTTTGACGATGATTTCGACAATGATTTCTTCAGTGATGAAGATGAAGTACAGTAATATTAAGAAAGCAGCGAAGGCAGGAATTGTCAAAGATTCCTGCCTTTTCTATGTGAGGGTATATAGATAGATGAAAAAAGGACAGATATTAGAAGGATATATAGAAAGGGTAGATTTCCCGAATAAAGGATTTGCCGTGGTAGAGGGCGAAGAAAAAAAAGTGATCGTGAAGAATACCGTTCCGGAACAAAAGGTGCGTTTCGCGGTGAATAAGATACGAAAAGGTCAGGCAGAGGGACGGCTTCTGGAAATTCTGGAGCATTCACCGGAAGAATGTCAGCCGGCATGTCCGCATTTTGGAGTCTGTGGCGGATGCACTTATCAGAATCTGCCGTATGAAAAGCAGGTGGAGATGAAGGAAGCGCAGATCCATGCAATGATGGATGCGGCGGTTGATGGTGATTATATCTGGGAGGGTGTTAAAGAAAGCCCGGTCAGAGAGGCATATCGCAATAAAATGGAATTTTCTTTTGGAGACGAATATAAGGACGGACCTCTTGCACTTGGCATGCATAAAAGAGGCAGCTTTCACGATATTGTAAATGTTACAGAATGCAAGATTGTGGATGAGGATTTCAGACGAATTATAAAGGCTGTTCTGGAGTTTGCGACAGATACAGGTCTTCCGTATTATCACAGAATGCGCCATACTGGATTTTTTCGTCATCTTCTTGTGAGAAAGGCAGTTCGCACCGGAGAAATTCTGATTGATCTAGTAACAACATCGGAGGCACAGCTAGATGAAGCCAGACTGGTGGAAAAGCTTACCGGTCTTTCTTATGATGGGAAGCTTGCCGGAATTCTTCATACAACCAACAACAGCCTTGCGGATGTGGTAAAAGATGAAGGAACCAAAATTTTATATGGACAGGATTATTTCTATGAGGAACTTCTGGGACTGAAGTTCAAGATCACACCATTTTCTTTCTTCCAGACTAATTCCCTTGGCGCGGAAGTGCTTTATGAGGCAGCAAGATCTTATATCGGTGAGACGAAAGATAAGGTAATCTTTGATCTCTACAGTGGAACCGGAACGATTGCACAGATCCTTGCACCAGTGGCAAAAAAAGTAGTAGGTGTGGAGATCGTTGAAGAGGCTGTAGAGGCTGCAAAAGAAAATGCTGCTTTAAATGGACTCGATAACTGTACCTTCTGGGCTGGAGATGTGTTGAAAGTAATCGATGATCTAGGTGAAGTACCGGATCTGATCGTATTGGATCCACCAAGAGACGGTGTGCATCCGAAAGCACTGGAAAAGATCATTGATTTTGGTGTGGAAAGAATGGTTTATATTGCCTGCAAGCCGACCAGCCTGGCAAGAGATCTGGAACTTCTGCAGGGAAGAGGATATCAGGTAGAACGGATTGGGTGTGTGGATCTTTTTCCGAGCACTTATCATGTGGAAACAGTCTGTTTATTATCACGTAAATAAGCGGTTTTACAGGATTTTATGAGTGGAGTTCAGTCTATTTGCCACCCATTTGCCACCGTAATTTTTAAAATCATCACTGAACAAAGAAAAGGGAGTGAACACGCTGAACAATCAGCGGATTCACTCCCGGTATTTTTATTTATGACGTTTTTGCTTGTGTGATTTTTTCAAATAGATCAACAGAACGTTCAGCCATTTTTTCTGTATCATGCACATAGGTCTGCAATGTGGTTTCTATGTTGGTGTGTCCTAATCGTGTCTGAACATTCTTAACATCAGCACCGGATTCAATTAACAGTGTTGCGTGGGTGTGCCTTAAGCTGTGATAATCAAATGCAAGATGCATTTCATGGTGTATAACCCTACTGCAATACTTAAATGAATCAGTAGAAGTATATTGACCGTTTTCATCAATACACACCAACCTGATACGCTGTAGTGGACTTTCAACACATTTTTGAATTGGTACAATCCTGATCATGTCATTACCCTTTTCATCAGTTTCAATCTTTTTAACATGAATCGTGTAATATTCACCATACTTCATTTCATTCCTAAGTTGTTCAGCTTTTTCCTGTTTCAATGCCTGATATAGTGTTTCACCAAAAGGGACTTCACGAATGGAAGTAAAGGTTTTTGGTGTAGTAAAGTACCAAGATGAACGCTGTTCTTTCTTACCTTTCTTTTCAACAACCTTTCTTACATCTGCCCCAAAGTTACGTTTTACAATCTGCTTATTTACAGATATTTTTCTTTTATCAAAATCAATATCATCCCAAGTAAGACCAAAGGTTTCTGATATTCGTAAGCCTGTATAAAATCCAATCATTAAAGGTATATAGTACCGGGTGTTTTGAAATCTGTCACGAATTTTACACCATTCATCTAATGTCAGTACAATTCGTTCACGTGGTTTTCTTTCAACCTTTGGAAATTTCACATATTGCATGGGGTTAGACTGTAAATAGTGCATTGGTTCAACTGCATAATTCAGTGCAGCACTGAATACAGACAAAATACCAACTAAATGACTTTTTGAATTACCGTTCATTTTTAATTCAACAGCGTACTCCTGTAATACTGCCGGGGTGATTGCTTTTAATCTATACATACCAAATTTTGGAATTAAATGCCCTTGAATGATTCTTAAATATCCAACTTGCGTGTTATATTTTAGGTTGGTCTTACAGTACAGATCAAACCACTGATTCAGGTAATCAGCAACCGTTATTTCTGTCTGTTCAAATACAGTCCCGGCATTATTGTATTCATTCATAGCAGCAGTCAATGCCTGTTCAGCTTCCTTCTTGGTTCTGAATCCACCTTTTTCTTTTTTCTTTCTTTTACCGTCAATTTTTCCAAGGTCAAAATAATATGACCATGTTGTACCTCTTTTTCTTACTCCACCTTGCATAAATAGCACTTCCTTTCATTGAAACCGTAAGGAATGAATGCTATAATGGTTTTTGCATAGTCCAAATCATTTCATTCCTTTGGTTTGGTTTTGTTTGACCCTGACCGCTGCAACGGTTGGGGTCGTTTTTTTACTGGTTACACCTTGTTACAGTTGGTGTTACAGATAAAAATAGCTTAAAATCAATCTTGTTACAGATGTTACATTAACAGATAAATTCTTTATATAACGCTTATATAAGTAAAAAAATAAAAAAAGTATAAGATATAAAA
>ERZ779885.499-NODE-499-length-45050-cov-38.848383_pt1 | contig 45050 bp, 59 predicted proteins | sample MGYA00511554_ERZ779885 | MGnify/ENA primary metagenome ERZ779885 (study PRJEB29588, sample SAMEA2160998) | human gut metagenome | biome: human gut; feature: human-associated habitat; material: faeces | place: Denmark | collected 2008/2010 ... | reverse complement strand
CCAGGTATGAGTGCAAATCCGACAATTCACGGAAACCTTGTCATTCATACCTTTGTATGCCCGCAGATTAAGCGTTATCAGCGATTTTAGACCTTTTCGGTATAGCTGTCATAAGCAAGGCAAATCCAGCCTGCGCCGCTTTTCAGCTTGCCCCAGAGACCCTTGTTACCTGCGCTGTCAATCTGCCCCTGCGCTTCCTCAACAATGGTGAATACACCCTTACCCGTATAAGAGCCAGTAGCCGCATAGTTCGTGCCTGCGCCCTTACGAATACGCAAATCAGAAACCTTGACACGCACCATATACGGAACAGCACTTGCCGTACTGCCAGAAGAAGCAGAGCCGTTGACAGTGCAGTAAGACGGGTTGAGCAGATAAATCCAGCCTGCGCCAGATTTAAGCCGTCCCCAGCCGTCTTTGACCTCAACAATAGTGAATACACCCTTGCCAGTCTGCCCCTTCACCTTGCCGCTCATGGACGGTTCAGAGCGGTAGTTCAAATCGTTAATGATGACCTTTACGGTAAAAGGAACATCTGGGAACGTACCGCTTGCACCGCCTGTGCTTTCCGCAGCGTCATAGGCAGTCAGGTTCCAGGTCTCAATGATATTGCAGATTTTCTCCACATAATCCGGGGAGGTAGCGTAGCCGCCGTCCTTGATAATCTGGACTGCCTTTTTGTAGTCAGTACAGCCTTTCAGACCGTCATAGCGTTTCTTGCTGCCGTTCATAGCACCAAGCAGATATGCGGAATGGTCAGCAATGGACTGTTCCACGCTGGAATACTTGCGGAAGTCAGCCGTGACAGTTACATACTGCCCGTTCTCATATTCCTGCGTTTTCTTCGTATACTTGCTTGTGCCATCCCAAGTAGAGCCGCCCCAGGTATTCCCGGACAGACTGCATTTCATACCAAAGCAGTTGTTGGCGTTCTGAGCCAGTTCGGACTTACCATACCCAGACTCAAGGATAAACTGTGCCAGAGACACAGAAGCCAGAACGCCGCTGTTCTTCTGGTCAGCCGTGAACAAACTGCCAATCCTCTTGATAATGTCGGCGTTCTCCATATCTTTCAGGGAAGTAGCCTGCAAGCCAGAAGTGTCAGTGGAGGACGTGCCGCCCAGCTTTTCCGTAACAGCCGCCGCAAGGTCTCCCAGACGGTTGTAAAGCCAATCTCCGGGGCAAGCCTTATTCGCAAACCAGCGGTGGACGGTAAGCATCATTTCACCTGCTTTCGGCTCATAAGCAAGGGTCTTATTCTTGTCACCCAGCCAAATCAACTTCGTCTTGCCGTTGCGCTTGCAAATATCCACACAGAGCGCAATAAGTTTCTGGTAAACGGCATTGTTCATGGCATACGGGTGATTGAGGTCGGACGCACATTCAATCGTGACCGCCCTCTGGTCATTCGCATTGCTGGAAGAACACCAGCTTCTATTCCCTTCATCCACACACAGAACCACTCTGCCGTCTTTGCCGATACCATAATTACAGCTTGCCTGCCGGGAAGTGCTTGTGAAGCACCCACCAATACTTTCTGCCGTAAGCTGCCCCACTACACAGTGGGGCGTGATACGGTCAATGGAATGGGTTCTTGCACCGCTATGGTTCGGGCTTTTAACAGTGCAATCTACCAAAGAACTGTTGCTCATAATTATTCTCCCTTCTTTTTCGGCTCAGTGTAAGTAAGTGCCTGCGTAGAGTCGGCTACACCTTCCGTGGTCGGGTCGGTCACAACACCAAGGATAGCCAGAACCACGAACAGTGCATTGACCACATCAATCAGCTTGTTTCCCAGGTCTCCCAGGTCAAGCGTGAAGCCAAAGAGTGCCGCCACAACCTGCACAAGCAGAAGCAGAGCCGGGATAATAGTCAGCCAGAAGTTCTTGTTCTTAATTCGTACAATCCAGTTAATGTTCGTCATGGTAAATACCTCCTTTAAAAAATTAAGGGGCTAAAGGTATCTCACCCTTAGCCCCATTGAGCCATCCAGAACCGTTGTCCTGGTTTCAATATTCTCACCCCTTAATGGGCAGTTCCTTCACTTCGTTCAGAAGTTCTGTCACCATACCGTTTCCACCAAGCGCATGATAAGCGTCATACATTTCAAGGAAATTCTGCAAGCCATGTTTCGTCACATAACCTCTCGCTTTCCATTCAGCATGATACTCAATCAACTGTACCCGCAGAAGCAGCATAGTACCTTTGCTGTTTGCGTCCCTGTCTTTCTTCTGATTTTTCAGCAAAAAGACTATGTACCCCATAAGAGCCGTAAGCACAATCGGTAACGCAATAGTGTACGTCTGCATTAAAAACTGTTCCACTGGAACCACCTTCTTCCATTATGTGATTTACCTTTCGGAAAGGGAAATGAAGTAAACATATTCACTCCCCCCCCCTTCCAAAATCCTGTAGTTTACTCACCCATGAGGGTTTCCAGTTCCAGGTCAATCAGTAACTCCTTAACCTGGTCTTTGATAGTCTCAGGAACACTATCAAAAGTACGCTTGCCCTTAACAATAAGAGCGACATAAATAACAGCCATGCGTTCCACCTCCTTTCTTCTCACAAAAACAAATAGATTGCCAAAAATATTGAGAAACATATTACTGCTCCTTCAATAATTTCTTGACTTCTGCACGAATTTGTTCGGGAACGTCATCAATAGTTTTTATCCCCTTGCGAATAAGAGCGACATAAATCTTTTCCATTTTACACACCTCCCACTATCATTTCATAAAGTTCAGCAAGAGCAACCTGAATATCGGTTACATTGCTTTCTGTAACTTTATTCTGCAATTCCTGTGCAGAGAGTTCTCTGAAACAGATATGAAAGCCGTCTGCGTCCTCCACCTGCTGAATGAGTTCAGCATTGTGCATGGTGATAGTTTCCTCACCATCCGTAATCTCAAGCGTGGAAAGATTGTCCTTAAAAACACTCTCGTCCACCTTCTCCTTGCGGATATAGTTGTCACCATTCTTTGTGAACCCTGTCAGTTCAGTCCCATCAGCCAAAATCAGTTTGTACATGGTAATGTTCCTCCTTTAACTTATTGTAGAGGTCATTCATATTTGCCCTCTGTTGCCTGCTCATAATTCGGTAGTGATTTTCCATCCACGAATGGTACAGATTGTAAAATTCCTTTTCGGGAAGTCTCCCCGCCAGCTTCTTTAATTTCCGTCTCATAGCCGTAAGTCTTTTCGGGTTGATTTTATGTATCACCCTGCCAGTCTCCGTCAGAGAGTATTGCACTTGAAGAAACCTCCACATTTCAGACAGTTTGCATATTCTGGTCTTTCTCACATTCACGGTAATACCAATCCCTTTTGCAATCTCAATAATTTCTGAGAGCAGGTCTTGTAAGAACTCTTTACTCTCATGGATTGCGTAACTGTCATCCATATACGCACCATAGAATTTTACCCCTTTGACAATCTTCACAAAGTTGTCTATCGGTATTCGATAGGCTATCCCTGCGTCCTGCGCTACCTGGTCTCCAATGTTCAAATGCTTTCGCATGAACTTTTCGCCCGTCAGCAGCCGCCTGTCAATTTTCTCATACTCAAGGGAATTGAATACCATTTCCATACAGTGGGCGTATTCTTCATCCGTCATGTAGGAAACATCTATCTTCTCCCGGTCAATAATCCGCTGTAGCAAACGTAAAGCCCTTCCGTCCGTGATATACTTTGAAAACAGTTTCATCAGAACGTCATGCTGGATATTGTCATAGTATTTTGAAAAATCTATCAAAAGGATATATCCATCATTGGAACCATGTTTGCTGTAAAACCTGTGCAGGTGGGTTTCCAGCCTGCGCCTGGTAAATGCAATTCCCTTACCCTCAAGGCTTGCGCCGTTATCGTAAATGAGGTGTTTGCGTATTGCTGGGGTTATTACTTCATCACATAAAACGTGTTTCACCACTCTATCCTGTATTTGTTCACCAGTAATACATCTGGTCTTGCCACGTTCATTGATAATAAAGCGTGTTCCGGGTAAAAATTCGTAGGTTTCATCCTTTAAATCCTGCTGGACTTTTGCCAGCGATAAAAGGTAGGTCATTTCAAACTTCTGTACCTGCGGTTTCCAGTCACTCCCTTTCTTTGCTTTTATGTAAGCGTCATACAACGCATTGCCGTCAAATATCTCACGCTGATAACAGGAGCGGTCGTAACCGCCTGTGTCGTGTTTAGTATTTACCATACGGAAGGACAATCTCTCCTTTCTCTCACTGTGAAACGGTCAAATGCCTATTTAATCACAGTATCGAAATCGGGACGAACGCCATTAGAGTTAGAAGCGTTGTTGTAGTTCGCATTGCCGTTGTTGTTGACATTGGCAAAGTTAGCAGCGGTATTAGAGATTGCCCTGTGAAAGAGCCGTTTTGAACTTGTTATCAGACTTCCTCCAACCTTTGATAAGGTCAATTTCTTTCTGAATATCAGCACCAAACCGCAAGTAGGTATTCACATCAACTGGTAGCGTCTCGATTGCGTACTGTAATTCCTGAACCAGCCTGTAACATTGACCGATTGCCAAATCCTGATGAAGCCGCCTTTCAACCAGTTCTTCCGGGTATGTAGGATAGATACTGTTTGCTGTATAGACGTGTTCACCGATAGACCGCAGACAGTCAATAATGGCGTTCCTTTCACTCTCGATAAACCACTCGTCAAATGCGTCCTGCTTTTTCTTCTGGCGGTCATACTGCTGTTCCTCAATGTCAGTAAGTTCTTCGTAACTTCTGCTACCGAACCGTCTTTCCAGACGCTTCTCAGATTTTATCGCATTATAGCCAAAGTCCCGGAGAAGCAAATCAGTAATTTCCTTTCTCAATTTATTCAAATGGTGGAATACCTCAAACTGAGAGGGTTTCCGTTTGCTTTTTAATACTGACATATCGCAAGTTCCTTTCTACCCCTCCCCACAAGGGGGAGGGGATTTTAGATTAACCGATACAGAAAGCGGGACGAACGCCAAGAGAGATAGAAGCGTCGGTGTAGCACGCATTGCCGTCGTAGGCGACAAGGGCAAAGCCAGCAGCGGTAATCACATCTCTCAGCCACCATGCAGCCCTGTTACAAATTCTGGACGGTTCCAGAGCAAAGAGCGGCAACTGCCCTTTCTCAACACGGTAATTGTTCGGAACATTGCTACCGTCCGATACCGGGCTGAAAATACCACTTCCGTAAACCATGTGTTCACACATCAGGTCAACGGTACTGTCTGTCCACTCACCAGCAGAAGCCCTACCGTTGGACGTTGCATTGGAAAGATAAATTCTGTGAGACAGAACGTGCGAACTTCCAAACGCACTGTTGATAGTGGACTTCGCCTGCGTCAAGTTCGCCGTGTACATAGCAGAGCCTTTGTATGCGCCAGTGGTCACGTTGGTAGTGTTCATCTGAGCATTGTACAGGCAGGTATCAGGCACAATGACTGCGTGGTGTTTCGTAAAACTGGTATCGCCGCAGTTCAGGTAATAGTCAAACGCCGCAATACGCCAGTTCACGCCGCCGATAACCCAGTAATCACCAATGTACAGGTCAGTGAAAGTACCACTGGAAATAGCTTCCCACTGTTCCTCCGTTACGGTAGTGCCAAGGTTCTTCCCTCTGTAGATAGAGTTGTGCGCCCCAGCATTGTCATAGGTCAACTGCTCCAGAATGGTATTGACCCCTTCCATGTATTCCTTCAAATCCTTTTTGAAGTTCGCCGTGGAGATAGTCTTGACTCCCGTACCATCATGGATAAGAAGCAGGCTGTCATCACCTGCGGTAAGGATAGTCCCAAGGTCTCCAAATTTCTTTGTCTGAACGCTAATAACCGACATTTCTTTATTCCTCCTTATGTTTCCAATCTGCCAAAATAGCGTAATCCAGGTCATCCACAATGAGAGTGATAGTCTCGTCATCCGTAGCAATCGGAGCAGAGAAGTCATTCTGCATAGTCATGTACTCTAAAAGACTGAGCCTTTCGTCCAGTTCCGTACACTGATTTTGCAGGTTCCCCGCAGCGTCCTGAGATAACTGGTTCTGCATAGCCTGAAACCACGCATTGAACGTCTGTTGCTGTTGGCTTTCAAACTGAGCCATACTCGCCTGATATTCAGCTTTTAGATTATCGGTGTAATCGTCAAAATCCTCTGCCTTGCTGTCTGCTTCTTCCTCAAACAAATCCTTCTGCACTGCAAAGTAATTCTGGAAAGCTGTATACAGGTCAGTTCCATTCTCCACCATACTCATAAGCGTATTCAGGGCTTCGTTCATCCTGTTAGCGTCCTTTGCGCCAAAGAAGGATTTTTCCTTTCCTGAATACACCGTTACGTCCTGGAAGGAAACTGTGCCGTCCTCATTGTTCACGGTATTGTACCGCTTCAAGCCACTCCAAACAGCGTCCGTATAATCAACGGGTAAAAGTTCCCATGCCATTTACAAGTCCCCTCCCTTCATTCCAAAATTCCATGTAAACATCCTCCTTCCCTCACTCTCGTTTGTCAGACGGTCATACAGGTCAAGAATTGCGCTTTCCAAGCGGTTCAACTCTGTAAAGTCCATTGTGTTTCCGTTATCGTAATATACGGGCGGCTCCCCGTATGCCATCTGCAAAGTAGAGTTGTTAATGGTTTTCAGATTTTCCTCAAGCTGATTGATTTCATCAGCATAGAAATAATCCTTCGGAGTTCTGTCTGTTCCCAGACTGACAATGGAAAATTCGTCATACAGTTTGATAGCCATATCTCGCAGATAATCAAGGTTATTCTTGATACGGTTAAAATCCGCAGCATTGAACCTGTCACCCGTATAGTTACCGTCACTGTCTGTCTGCCCATGCCAATCTGTTTTGGGTGTAACCCAACTCATTGAACCTCACCTCCTATGCGGTTGTCCTGCGGGCTGTTACCTTCCCGGAGAACGCCTGATTGAAGTTGATAGTGGTTCGGTAGATATTAACCTTCATACCGTCATGGAACTCATTCTCCTGGTACACAATATCGTTTGCGTCAATCTCCGGGTTCCCTCTGGTCGAATACTCATACTCAATGCCTGCGGAATAGTAGTCCCCCAGCCAATCAGCCAAATCCTGCGCCATTTCCATATCACTTATCATGGGGTTTTCCCATTTCACGGTTTTTCCTCTCAGGTTCAAAGATTTTGTCGCATATCGCTCCACAATCTTGTACCGATACCCCAGCACTTCCAGTCGGAAGGTTCCTGTCTGGCTGAATTTGAGGGTCACATAATAGTTGCCCCAGTCGGTGATTGTCACGCCAGAACTTCCTTCATTCAGCGTTGCCCGGAAATTGTAGGAAGGTTCACCAACAAAGAAGGTTTCCACGTCCCCGGCAGTTACGGTAATTTCTTCACTTACCAGTGTTTCCTCAGAAGTTCCCTGCTGATAACTGTAACAGGGGACGATAACCTCTTTTACCAATTCCTGCTTAATTGCTTTCGGGGAACTGGTCATATCCATTCGCTCCATAGTGAAGTCTGTCACATCACCAAAAGCAAAGTTGTTCAGCACAATGCGGTTGTAAGGTTCCGCTGTCCCTGTAAACTCAATCTGCATGGTGTCAAAGTCATCAAAGTCATAGAGGATAACCAGAACTCTCTCCATTTCTTCCTCTACTTCGTACTCTGTCACCAGGTCTCCATTGTTATATGTTCTAATCACAATCCCGGAAGGTAAGGCATTTCCGAACGTGAACTTAACGCCGTGGTACATACAGGCGGCTTCCTGAACAATTGTCACGATAGGGTTTGTAGTGAACTTTCCTTCCCCGTCAGACTGCTCATTGGAAACAAAACCTGTATTGAGCGTCCTCGCACTTGCCGTTCTGGGAAGGAAGTACATCTTCCCGTCAGCAGTCGTGTAATTCGTTGCCAGAGTTGCGTATTCGCTTTTCGTATCGGTATTTAGGATATTCTTCACATTGGAGTAATCCGTCTCACCGTTACTGCTTGCCGCCGCTTCGGGAATGAAGTTGGATTTAATCTGAATGGTTCCGTACCTCGTCTGAGACAACGTGCAACGGCAAGCGTTGGCGATAATCTGCAACGCTTCCTTATGCTGCACACGGGGCAAAGGATTTTTAGAATACAGGTTTTTCAGCCGGGGGTCTATGTAATAGTCTGTCTGTCCTGCGTCCTGCAAAACTTCCAGAGCCAAATCATAGTAGCTTTTCCCTGTGCCAACGTACATTCCCTTGTAATACTCAGAGTCCATAGTCCTGAAAACGTCCTGACAGCGGATAGTCGCTGTATAGTCATCAGACTCCCACTCAGAACAAAGCAGGTGGTTCCCTCTTACCCATTCAATCCCGCCGCCATCTGGAAGCTGATACCCGTAGAAAATTTCCATTTCCTGTCCAGTCTCCAAAAAGTTGATAGCAGACTTCGGGTTGTCCACGTTAAAATATTTATCGTAGTTTTTCAGGGTAACGGTAAAATCAATCTGCGGAATATCACTGCCGATAGGGGAAACATAGCTTTCCAGAGACGAACTCAACACAGAGTCATTCTCATAAATCAAGCCGTAACCAAAACGGAAAGAATAAATCCGCAGCCTGCTTTGAGGGTTCTTCATGCGGTAGATAACCAGCGTCAGCGTAGTTACGCTTTCCAGCACTTCCTCTGTACTGAAAACTGCCTGGTCATTACCTCTGAACTCCACCACCTGCCCCTTATCGGTTACAAAGTCAAAATCGGTAGGGTAGTTCTCACCAAAATTGATTGTGATACCTCTAAAGTCGGTTGCCTTAATATTCAGGTCGATTGTGACCTCATACTGTGCTTCCGATACAAGGTCTCTCCCTACCAGCCCGGTATCAAGGTAGAGTGCAGACGGGGACTCTCTGGGCAGAAAATACATAGAGCCATCTACCCGTGTAAAGTTTTCTTCCAGTGTAGCGTATACCAAGCTGTCATCATGTTCTTTGAACAGATTTTCCTCATTGGAATAATAGGTAAAATCCCCGTCTGAAACCTCTGCCTTTGCCTGTGCTTCCTGATTGACCACGCCGAAAGAGAGCATTATATAACCTCTATCCCGCAAAGGGGCTTTCATGCTTTTCTTATATGCTTTCGATACTTTCTGCATAATCACTCCCCCGTATCAATCAGATTTACCTTGCAATTCCTGTAGTGCGTAGGCTTGCCGTCATCATCAACCCAGTAAGGTTCAGCAGTCCTGTCACCACAGTACATCTTGATTGTTTTCCTGGAATTGGTAACAGGGTCAATAAAGGTTACGTCCACAAAAAAGTTGGATAGAATACTCAGTATCGTTTCCCACTGTTCGGCGGTCAGCCACGGCCATTCAAGATTGTCAATCTTATACTGGTCACGTCCAATTCTCTGTGCCACCACAGTACCGTTAGCGTTTCGCCCGGAGTCAACCAGAGTAGTGACTACCGGGCTTACGCCACGTTTAGGAGACGGTAACTCGTACCCGTTAATTGCCAGATATGCCATTGTCACCGCACCTCCTTACTTCGTAAATCTATATCCATTGGCTTTCGTCTGCACATCTACAGCGTCCGTGATAACACGATTGCCAATCTGCACAATCGGGTGTTCGTCCTTATCTGCCTGTCTGCGGGTATCTTCCGCAATCTGGTTCAGAGTCGGCTCCACATACTCACGATAGAAGTCCTCCATAGCCTGCTTAAACCCAGTGGAAGAAATTTCATTGTTCGTCTCCACATTGGAAGAAATAGTTCTCGCAAATGCGTCAGAGTCGTAATACCGCAGAGCAGAGGTATCAACCGCCATAGCCATTGTCGGCGTAATATTTGTGAACGAGTTAGCCCATTCACCCACCACGCTTCTTGTGGTCTTACCCACTTGAGCAATAGCGTTGTTAAAGCCCGCAACGGCAAATCCACCAATCTTGTAGAAAACCTTAGACGGAGAATTTATATCCAGCGTGTCCTCAAACCAGTTCAGAACGGATTGTCCCCAACTTACTACAGCGTCCTTACACCTTCTCGCCCAACTGGTAACACCGTTTGCAAATCCATCCACAATGTTCTTTGCAATGGTACTCCAAGAGTCATTAGAGTTCTCAGACTGGAACCACTCTTTTACCTTGCTTGCCCAGGTCGTGATATTACTTTTTGCGGTTGTATAATAAGAACCGATTTTGTTCTTAAAACCGTTGATAACATCACTTGCAAACCCAGCGAACGCAGAGTTAGAAGCAATCCCAGTAAACCAGTTCTTTACATTGGTAGCCCACGTCTGAATGTTACTCTTAGTGGTCGTGTAGGCAGAACCGATTTTGTCTTTAAATCCAGTAATGACATTGCTTGCAAACGTAGAGAAGTTTGCGCTGTTCACGCCGCCAAAGGAACTACTGGTAAACCATTCCTTCACCTTGCTTGCCCAAGTCGTAACATTCGTTTTGACCGTGGTATAAGCAGAGCCGATTTTAGACTTAAAGCCCTCAATCGTATTGTTGGCAAAAGTGGAGAAGTTCTGGTAATTCACCCCTCCGTAAGAACTACTGGTAAACCACTCTTTAACCTTAGAAGCCCAGGTGGTAATGTTCGTTTTCACATTCGTATAGGCACTTCCGATTTTGCTTTTGAAACCTTCTATGGTCTCATTGGCATAAGTAGCGAATGTGGAGAGGTTTACACCTCCAAAGGAATTACTGGTGAACCACTCTTTAACTTTGGAAGCCCAGGTAGTCACATTGGTCTTGACGGTCGTATAGGTAGAGCCAACCTTATCTTTAAAACCGCTGATAATATTCCCAGCAATATCTTTGAAATGCTCAACAATTCCCTTGCCGTCCTCACCCTTTGTAAACCACTCAACAACACTGCTTCCCCATTTCTTCACAGTCCCGGCGATAGAAGAAAAGAAGTTGATACCTTCCAAAAATCCCTCTACCACATACTGCCCGATTTCTTTCATCACCGTAGACGGAGAGTGAATACCGAACAGGTCTTTGAACCATTTCACAAACGGGTCAACGATATGCTGTTTAATCCATGCGCCGGGGTCATCAAAGAACTCCTGCACACCCTGAGTGAAGCCGTTCCAGAGGTCTCTACCAGCCTGCTTGAACTCAGCCCATTTTTCCTCCCCAACCAGTGCGTTAAAGAGCGGGTCAATCATGTTGTCCATGACCCAAGAGCCTATGTCGGCAAATCCTTTGCCGATTGCGTTCAGAAGGTTTACAGCGGTTTCCTTCCAATCCTCCCCGGCAATCTCTTTATCCCACCAGTTCTTAATGTCCTTCCCGATACTTCCAAAGAAGCCACCCAGGAACTCAACACAAGAACGAATGGCTGTGCCAAGAAAAGTGAAGATACTGCTTGCGATACCTCCCCAGTCAATGCTGGTGAACAGGTCTTTGATTTTCTGCCAGAGCAGAGAACCCAGGTCAGACCAGTTGTAGCTATTCAGCCACTTTGTAGCTTCATCAAACGCACCAATGATAAAATCACTGATACTCTTACCTACCAGTCCCCAATCCAGTTCACTCAGGAAACCGATAATCAGGTCAGGGAGAATGGTAAACCATTTCACCATCAACCGCCCTGCGTAGGTAAAATCTATCTCACTCAAAGCCGCATTAAGCAATTCTGCTATGTGCGCTCCAAGGTTGGTAAAATCGGCTGTATCAAGGAACCAATACGCCGTCTGAATTGCACCGTTCAGTCCGTAGCCAATCTTATGACCGATACCAGACCAATCAATGCTGTCCACAATCTCATTAAACTTTTCCCCCAGAAGGGTTCCAAGTTCTTTCCAGTCCCCAGCTTCAAACGCCGCTTTCAGCTTGTCGGCAAACTCAGAGATAGAGTTTTCAATCGGCAACTGCTCAAACATGGAGCCATAATCTTTGCCGCCTGCGCCACTGCCACCAGAACCAGAATTATCATTTTGACTGATAATGTTCAGTTCATCAATCCCAGTGGTAGCGTCCTTAATCTCTTTTGCAGCCTTTTTCGCTGTCCCTGCGGTATCACTGATTGTGTCCCCGTAAGAAGCGGCAGATTTTTTCGCCGCAGTATAGGTACTTGCGCCCGTCAATCTCGCAAAAAACTGATTGACGATATTCAGCAGGGCAACAAACTTATCAATCAGGAAGTCAATAGCAGGAGCCAAAGCGTTAATGATAGGAGATACCATAGCCCCCATACTGTTTTTCAAGTATTGGAAACTCGTAGCCAGACTGTCCATACTACTCTTGAACTGACCGCCCATGAGTGAACTGTACTGGTACAGATTGTTGATACCTTCCTTCATGGCATTGGCAAAACCATAAATCAGGCTACTCAACCCCTGATAGAGAAGAACCTGTTTAAAAGCATAGCCCAGTTTCCCCAGACCAGAGGTAGTCTTTTTCACTTGTGCCGCCAGTTTAGAACCAAAGGTACTTCCCAGTTTTTTACCTGCGCTGATTGCAGCTTTCGCCGCAGAACTAATACCATTCAGAGACCCTTTCAGCCCCTTCAAGGTTGCGCCGCCCAAAGCAGAAAATGCACGAGAGAATACCCCTCCAAGATTTCTCAGGGTATTCATAAAGCCATTCGTAGCCGTATTTGCACCCGTGACACTCTGAGTATACTGAGTCATGCCAGAAGTAGCCGCAGCAGCGGCAGCACCCGCCCCAGCAGCACTCGCACCCGTAGAAGCAGGAGCAGTAGCGGGAGCCGGGGCAGAGTTAGCAGAAGAAGTACGTCTGCCGCTCGTAAGCCCTCTCAGGTTCGGAACCTGTAGCCCCTGCATACTCTGTAGAGCCTTTGCCAAATCCTCAACTTTTTCAATATCAGACCAGGTAAGGCTATCCAGTGCCGTACCGATTTCAGTCAGTCTTTTGGAGATTGTGGGGGAAACTTTCACGGTATTCAGTTGATTTAAGGCTTTCGCAAGGCTTTCCAGCTTTTCCATGCCAGTCAGCTTGTCCTTTGCGCTGTTGATAGCTTCCAGTTTCTTACTCACGCCATTTAAGCCAGCGTTACCTTTCAGAGACTTTTTCAGCTTTTCAAAACTGTCTGCCAATGCGTCAACACCTTTCGCCGCCTTGTCAGAGTCGGACTGAATTTGAAACTCAAGACCTTCAATCTCAACTGCCATAAGTTATCCCTCCTTCCCAAATTTCTTGTTAATCCCCGCCATAAGCGCCCTCATAGCACCCAAACCATTTTTCATCTTTTCCCGATTTTCTTCATCCTTCTGCCTGCGGGTTTCGGTTTCAGTAATCGGAATAGGAGATTTCCTGTAGGGATAAGGCTTTTTCTTTTTACTCAGAGCGTTCAGTGCCGGGGAAGCGTCCAACAAGGCTTCATAGATATAAACCCCTTGAAGCCAAGCATTATAATTTTCACGTTCTCTTTTTCGTTCTTCCGCTTCACGAAAATATTTTGCCATCATAGAGTCCCCATCCCAGTATTCGTGATAGGTCATCCCTATGCTCATGTAATATCCGCAAAGTTCTTCAAACTTTTCTCCGTAACGTGAAACAACGGGTCGGCGGCGGTTGCCGCCGCCCGTTGCAGCCCCGGACTCAGAACCCGTTACCAGTTCGTTGTCCACTCCACGTTTTTTCCCGCTTTGTTATCAGGCTCCTCCATCAGAGCGATAATCGGCTCATTGTACATTTCAGCCAACTTGCCAATCAAATCCTCCTTATTCGGCATAGCCGCATAAATCTTGTCAATGGTCTCCTGCTTCACAAAACGGTGGTGTGCTTTAAACGCACCTGCAAACAAAGCAGGGAGCAGCGTCATGGGGCGGGAGTCAATCTCCTGGGCAACAAAGCCCTCGTCCTCCATCTGCTTGACGGTACGCCTGGTAAACTCAAGCGTGTATTCCTTGTCCTCAAAAGTGAAAATAATCTGTTTAGCCATTGCCAAACCCTCCTTTAATTCTTCAAATTAAATGCTTCTCACACTTCGTCCGTAACTTCGCTGATAACCGTGGACGGGGCAATCGTGATAGTCATACCACGAACCTCATTCACGCCGCCGCCCGTAACAAATACGGACAAATCACCACGGAAGGAAAACATACCCTCAGAGCCAGTAGGCGTAGGCAGAGAAGCAGTCTCCGTACCGCCAAACCAAACAGCGTATTCTTCGTCCTTACCTTCAAGTGCTTTCAGAGCCTTGTATTCGGTAAGGTCATAGTTCGCATTGAAATTCAGACCTTCGTTACTCTGAACACCCTTTACATACGTCTGCATACGGTGGGACAGAGTAGTGGTTTCCAGCAGTTCAGGTTCACCGCCCAGGTCGGGGAACTCCGTAATATCCAGCAACTTCTCCCATGCGTCTTCGTTCTTGTGCATGAGGAAAGTCATATAGGTACTCGTAGCCATACTTATTACCTCCTGTAAAAATGTTTCCCGTCAGTCGCTACCCTGTATCGGGCAGTGATACGGTAGATAGTTGCGTCCTCCATGTTCGGAACGGGTGTCATTGCCGTCCGTCTGAAATTCATGGAGTACAATTCGTCATTTATTACTTTCAGAATGTTCTTACATTCTGTTTTCTTACCATCAGTCCTGTTGGAGTACACATTGATTTCAAACATGACCTCAATCATGTTTTCCTTCATGCTCGTGTCTTGCCGCTCATTCAGCGTATAGCTGTCACTCTGGGTAATACTCGCATGAGGAAAAGAAGAAGGTGACTGCACATATTCACTGGCTACGTCTATACCAGGAAACTTTTCACGCAATACCTGTGCGACTCTGGTATAAACTTCATTCTCGCAGTCAATCATGTGTAACACCTCCTTGCAATTTCTTCAAAATGTTTTTCCAACTCCCGAACTGTCTGGTACATACTCATATTGGCAGGATTGCCGTAAGTATGTACCTCGCCAGCGTGTTCTCCACTGGTGATAACCTCACCATTGGAACCCGGATTGCCTGTATAACGCCATCCGTTTTTGAGTCTGCCCAGGTGATACCCATAACCGCCACGGGTAAAACCGTTCTTCCCGGCTTCTGGGTGATTGTCAGGATATTTCACGCCTGTACCAAACTCAATAAACAGAACCGCACTCCCAACGGCAACAACGGCAACGGTATTTTCTTCCCTGTTTTCCACTGAGACTTTTACATCATTCGTACCGTCATAAACTGCCCGCTGAAACTTTGCTGTAGCAATCTGCGCCCCTTCGTCAGCCAGGGCTTTCAGAAATTTCTCAGTGCAATCCTTTAACCATTTCTTATAGTCATTCAGTTCCTTTATGGCTTTATCAATCCCTTTCTGGGATAACTCCACCTTGATAACACGCTTCTTCACGATACAGTCACCTTGCTTATAGCGTAAGAGATATTGTTCAGTGACTTTGCCACTCTCCGCACACGGTAATCAAAGAGCGGTACTCCCTCTTGACTGAACTCAGGCTCCTTATCTACAAAAAGCACTGTGTTTTCATCAATTGGGCAACTCATATCGTCCGTTATCAGAACCTTGTCATAAGACTCCAAATTGCCGAACATATTTACCTGTGCATACCCCGTGGCGGGGGAAACGCTGCACAAAAGAGAAACGGGGGACTCATAAGAAATACGGGTCTCGCCTGTCTCATAACCACTGTCATCAAGCAGCGGTTCTTTCCCTTTGTACAAGCAATAATGAATGGGGGATAAATTGCGCTTCATCAGTTTCATCACAACACCCCCGCTGTAGGAACGATACGGCGCAGCAGAGTAGGCGGTATGTCACCATCTTCATAAGAACGGGAAACGCCGTTTTCGCTATGACTCGTCTCTCCCTCTGCACCACGCTTATTCAGCATATACGCCGCAATCTCAATCTGAACATTGTCATATTGAGTCGGGACTTCCTCAACACCCCCGTAGGGGTAAGCGTGAGTCAGAACCACCCCAGCAGCCAAAGAAAGATAAGTGGACAGCACTTCGTCATCCGTCTCACCCGTAATGCGTTTCAGAATTACCAGTTTTTCATCATTCGTCATGCTGTCCACCCTCCTTTCTTAATCAAGCACCTGCGCCGCCAGTGGGGAACTCAGAAGCGTTCGCCACATAAACAGAACGGCTGTAAGTCGGCTTGTCAAACTTCGTGCTGATACCCGTGAACTTGCCGTGATACCATTCGGGACCATGGTCAAGACCAATCTGCCCGAAAAGCTGATACTTCTCACCTGCGCCAGTCTTTGCAAGCGGCTCAAGGAAGAAGTTTCCCTTACCGGGAACAGGCTGATAAACGGGAGCCAGAACACTCAGGTTCAGAAGCAGAGCCGTACCAGCAGGCAGACACTCGCCAAGATACAGGTAAACCACACCGATAGGCGTTACCACACTGGAAAGAGCGATACCGTTAATCTCACGGGCAGCCGGGACAACGGTAAGACCGTTCTGAACAGCGTCAGCGTTCACCTGGAACAGCGTAGTAGCGTCACACCACAGACAAAGCCCATCAGTCGGGGCGTTTGCACCGTAGATTTTCTTCACCATATCGGCAATATCCCACAGACCCAGGGGCTTACTGCCAAGAGCCATAGTGTTACTGGTGATTGCCGTAATAAGACCACGGGTTTTGTTCGGGGTGTCATCATCTGTTGCCTTCTGATATACGCCGTTGATAAACGTATACTCAATGTCACGGTTCACCTTCTGAACCTTCGCTGCAACCTGGAAGTCCAGTTCGTTCATGGGGTTAGCCTGCTGATTAGCAACATTCAGCCCGGACAGAGTACCCATGTTACTCTGCTTACCGTAAGAGATACCCACGGACTCCTGGAAAATCTGGGTCACATTGGTTTTCTGCTCACGCTTCGTTACCGTAGCGTCAGGGGCAGTCAGAGAAGCGTTCTCACTGATAGCGGGCTGAGAACCATCACCGCCCGCAGTGTATTCCTGCCCGGTCACAAATTCTACATGGTTCGTGGTTTTTGCCTTACTGCCGATAATGGCAGAAAGCGGGGTACGCACGTTACCCTTATTGAACAGCATACCGCTGTAGTTCAGTACACCAAAACTGGTAGCAAACGTATCAGCCATGTTTCGTCACTCCTTTACTTATTTTCTGCCTGTGCCGCAGTCTCCTGTGCCATCAGGCGTGTATAATATGCGGCAGCGGTATAATCGCCGCTTGCCTGTGCTTCTGCGATTTTCTTCTGATAATCTGCGCCGCCAGTATTCTCAGAACCCCCAGCAGGACGTGGGGTTTTCTTCATCTTGTCGGCAAGAATATCCTTCTTCTGGGCTTCGAGATATTTACTCTGATTAGCCATCACAGTGTCCATGTCACCGTCCACCATAGCGGTAGCGGTACTGTCAGCCAACTGCTCGTCATAACCCATTCCAAGCAGTTTTGCCTTTTTCTCAGAAAGAGCGATAGACCGTTTGAGGTCGGCATTTTCCTGAGTCAGCTTTTCCATATTGGCTTTCCGTTCAGCTTCCGCAGCTTCATCATCCGTCTGCTTCGTGCGTAACTGCTTCTTATAGTCGGCAGCTTCGGAATTTGCCTTTGAAAGCGCAGCTTTCAGCCTGTTAATCTCAGCTTCATTTCCCTGTCCAACCGTCTGTAAGGCAGTTGAAATTTCATCTTCGGTCATGCCCTCTTTGTAGGCACTGCCCAGCAAATCACTTAAATAACTCATAATAGTCCTCCTTGCGTTTAAGGTGTTCCCTCACCATGTTTTCCGTTTTATCCTCTTGTCTGAGTTTGCGTTTTAAGGTGTTCCCTCACCATGACAAGCAGAAGGGTTAATTCTGCAAACCATCCATTTTCAGCACCAGCACACAGCGGCAGTTCGCATTGTTCCATACCTGAGTAAATCCATGCGGAGCCAGAGCATAATCCCCATCCCAGGTATAGAAATAGTCATCCAGCGGAACCGTCATACCTTCCAAGTATCTATGGGTATCTCTCACATCTTCGTCCAGCATGGTTCGCCATACCTTTGATACCCTTATCCCTGTATTTCTCTGGTACTGTTCTCCGCCGTCATAAATGGCGGCATTGAAAACCCTTTGATACTCTGACTCCACCAGTAGCTTTAACCCAGTCAGATTATCGGAAGCTACATGGGTTGCCACTCTGTCCTCAAAGGTTTTCCCATCAATCAGGAAATAGATAACGTCTCTCATGCTGTCCACATCTACACTCAGGTCAGCCGTAAGCATTTCACCTGCCGCCGCAATTCCCAGTCGGTAAGCTTGTATCAGAAATGAGAGTACGTCATCTGCAATTTGTTCTTCGTTATCAGCAGAGTAATAACTGGCAGTAGTAAGCACATTGAGTTCGTCAAACGCTTCAATGTAAGAATTAAAAATCTCATTCATGGCAAAAATAAAAGGACTATGAGTTTGTCACTCACAGTCCCATTGGACTCACCAGAGCCGTTGCCCCGGCGTTACTCCTTCATTTTCAGCTTTCGTTTGACTTCTACAATGGCTACCTTACCCTGCTCAATCAGTATTTCCACCCTGCTCCCGTGTTTGAGCAGTGTTTCCATCTGTTCCACCATTTCCTTCGTTATCACTGGGGTCATCTTCATTACCTCCCTCTTTCATAGCTTGCTGTTTCTCAAATAACTCCTGGGCTTTCTTTTCCTGTTCTTCGGCATATTCCACACTCAATGTGTAAGCCAAATCAGAGTCAACAAACAAGCCGCAGTGTTCAAAGGCAAGGCGTGGATGAATTTTCTCATTCTTGAGCATGAGGTCAAGCACCTGTGCCTTTTGGTAAATGTTCTCGTAGTTACGCCTGGTAAAACGGATTTCAATGTTGCAGACCTTCAAATCCATATCTACCAGCGTATGGCAAATGTTTAAAATCAGTCTGAGGAAAACCCTCTCAGACTTTTTAAACATGAGTTCGCTGTCCTTCGCCCTTGCTTCGGCAGCAGACCAGCCATCACGCATAATAACTGCGGAACCTGTATCACTCGTAGAAGAACCGCCGTTACGGTTCGGCATACCGCAAATGGTAAGCACTGTCTGATACATATGGTCTACCAGAGTTTGCGTTTCACTCTGGTTTAGATTGCTAATTAGGTAGTCAATCTCCGCTTTCATCTGCGGGTCAATATCCCGGAACTTAATTGCCCCTTCCTCACGCAACTTTTGATAATCCTCAGAGGAAATATCCACGTTATGGAAAAGCATAAGAGCCTGGACAAACTGCTCAACTCCATCCAACCTGTTACTGTCTGTCAGGTTGATAGCGTCCAGTAGGGGAATAACCAACTCAAATGCGCCGATACGGGCAATATTCAACGGATATTCGATAATCGGAATATCCCCCAGAATGTGCGTATCATGTGCGACAATCTGAGTGTCCACGATTTCAAAATACTCGTGGTCGGAATAGCAACTGTAATGCACCAGCCCGTTTTCGTCCACCACATATTTCACACCCAGAATGGGTTTATTTCCCAGCCCGTTGTGATACACCACAAAAGCGTTTCTGGGGTCAAGGGTATAAATCTCAAACGGAGCGTCATCTTCCTCACCCGCTTCATCAGGCAGAACCATTCGGAAGGAAGTTCCGCAGATATGAAACCAGTCAGCCAGCTCCTTATCCTTTGCAGGCTTTTCTTCTGCAAAAACAAACTCGTTAAGCTGATTGATTGCTTCTGCCAGATTATCACCGTTACCACGGGAGACATACTGTAGCGGTTCTCCCATCAGGTAGCCCGATTTAAAAGAGACAATCTCATTAGCCCGGTTCTCCACAATATGATTGCAGATTTCAGGTCTTACCTCTTTCTGGCGGTTGAGAATGGGCTGTATGCCCCTGTAATACCAATAGAGATAATCAATCTCAGAGCGGTTTTTCCAGTGATAAGGAAGTGCTTTTTGCAGGATAGTAAGCACATTGTTCATGGTTACTTCTGTTTCGTCAGTCGTAATCATCATTCTTCCATGCAGTACCATACCCACGTTAATCACCTCCCTCACTGCACAAAATATCTTCTAACATGAGTATATCATCCTCCAATGCTCATTTCAAGGAAAAATTTTAGATAACCATTGAGGGATTAACAGGGACGCTTAAACACCTCAACCTTTGCGCCGACAAGCCCCCTGAGTTCATTTTCCAGTAGAGAAAGGGAGTCAGGAGCGTCATCATGCGGCACTTTACCAGAGCGGGTGTATGTAATTACCTGCTTAATGAAAGCTGCATACTGACTGTTCCTCGCATAAAGAGACGGGTCTTTAAAATAAAAGTTTTTCAGGATGGTATCAGAAGCAAACTCAATTCTTGTTTGCTTGTTGCTGATAGTCCTTTTCGTTCTCACATTGCAGACGTACTCCCGCTTCGTCATAATATCCTGCACGTCCCTTGCAAAGTACGAACCCGCATTATTGGACTCAAAGGTACAGGCAACCACCTTGTTATCCATCAGAGCCTTTGCACATTCTGGCTTCGTCACCTCTGGGGGAGAGTCATCAAACACCACGTCAATGATATACACTTCATCCCCATAGACCGCCGCAATCGGCATAGCGCAATAGTCCTCACCTTTATCCGCAGTATCGCAGACCGCAATGATACTGTCAGGGTCACGGTCAATCGGAAGTTCAAAGAAACGGTTCAAACTGGCTTCCGGGAAAAGTAAGCCCTTCGCTTCAAAAGGTTGCTGCTGAAATTCAGACTCAAACTGTTCAGCCGAAAGCATTTCTCTCTGGTCACGGAAATACTGCGTGGTGAAAACTTTCCTTCCCTCACGCACATACTCAAAGTTGCTTTCATCCGTCACAAGGTCAAGAGCCGGGGTTTCGATAATCTTCATTCGCTTACCCTGCTTACGCATTTCCTCTTGTAACCGCCCGATAGGGTCATACAGAGAATACCGTGTACCGCAAATCACAATGGGCGTTCCTTCGATTGCACGTCCGATAACGTCACCAGAAATAACCTCCCATTTATCATCAAGCCGCTGTCTGTTCTTTGCTTCCTCACGTCCCTCTACACAGTCATCCAGATAAAGCAGGTTCGTTGCTTCGGAAAGACCTACCTGCCTTGCGTCAATGGAACGGCACATTACCGTGGGGAAACGGGATTTATGGAGCAAGTTAATAATCTTCGTATCTGCGTTTGTCTGCACCAACTTACTCTCAGGGAAAATATCATAAAAGTGATAGTCACTGGGGGTGGTCATATATTCCAGGCAACCCAAATAGAACGACTTCACAAGGTCATCACCTGTACCTTCCATCAGGGTAGAGCGGTCAGGAAATTTCCCGGAAAGCATATTGGTAAAGTTGATACCTAACTGAGACTTACCCGCACGTTTCGGCATGGAGATAGAGAGAAAGTCCAGCTTCCCCTCAAGCACTTCCTGATATGCGTCTACATACCGTTTCAGGTAATGACGGCGGGGCTGATAGAACTTCTTATCAAGCGGCTTGCCAAATTCCACTGCCTGCAAGTAATCATCAAAGAAATGCGGCGCACCAAAAAGTAGAGAGCGGAACAAAAGATTGTCGAACTGTTCAGCCGCCAGCATATCTCCATCCGTTACAGACAGACGAATGGCAGCAGATATTTTCTTTCTAAAAGCCTGGTTCCATTTATGAGCCTTTGCAAAATCTTCCTTCTCCATATCCCGGCAGAGGGAAAACATATCCTCATACGGCACTGGGTCAGAAGGAGACTTTCGCACAGCATTTTCAATCTGTGTTTTGATTTTCTTATATTCCATAATATCCTCCTGCAAAAAAATAAGGACTGTCATCAGACAGTCCCATTGGACAAACGGTTGACTTCTCAGCCGTTAATCATTTCATATAGAAAAATGTCATTTTCAAGAGCCAGTTCCTTTGCTTTATCAGTCAGCTTAGAATTGGTCATCACGCCCGCTTTGTTGGCATGGTAATGAGCCTTTGCCGCTACCACCTCCTGCACAGCACTGTTTCCCACTTTGTTCTGGAAGTGCTTACATTGAAATACCCAGCAGTCACCCTTTTTGTCATAAGCTATCAGGTCGGCTCCATAATCCCCGGAAGCAGGGGTGACAGTCACCTTCTTAAATCCTTTCTTTCTCAGATAGTCAGCGCAATACTGCTCAAACTCAAGCCCCGTCATTCCTCTCACGCTATCATTCCATTTTGGATAAAGCATGATGGAATACCTTCCCACCTTCGGCGTTTTCAACTTGAGCAGTTTGCAGAAAACCCACGCCAGAAGAAACAAAGGAATGGTGAAAACATTGAAGCATAGGAAGATGAATGAGTATATTGCTATCCAGCAGACCCAGCACAACAGCTTCATGGTCTTAAAAATCCATCCGAACAAAATCATCCCTCCTTGTAGAGTATTTTTAAAAATCTCTGTAAGTTTTCTTAGATAGACCCTTACTAAGAAAAGTTATACGAAAATCGGATTTTCCTCTACAAAAGTCACTCAGAAAGAGTGTATTCACCATTTCCATCTTTCTCACGGACAACCAACTCATATCCCAGTTTACTCAACATATCGTTCAGTTTCCCAATCGTCATGTTGTTGGTCTTTTTGGGATTGAGTCTGTCCCAGAGTGCAGCCTGAGTAATACCCAGAGCGTTTGCCATTTCTGCATTACTCACGTCCTTCTCTACCATAAGGGTTTTAACCAATTCTTTTGCTGTCATCTGTATACCTCCGTTCTGATAAAAGAATATCACTAAAGTTTTAACTTGTCAAGTTTTACCTTGAACTTTTTTATTTTTGCGGTATTTTTGACCCTCACCCGGCTCGGCTCGGCGGGGGTCGATTTCCCCCGCAGGGGGGGTGCAGCCGCCAGGGTTCCACCCGGTACGAAAGCCAGCCAGGCGAAAAAAAACTTTGAAAAATTTCAAGTTATAACTTGACAATCAAGAAATAACTTGATATACTTTAATCAAGATAAAACTTGATAGCTTGCAAGGCAACAGCCACGCAAGCCCCACCAAATGAAAGGAAGTAAAAGACTATGACCAATTACAATTATTTAGAAGCTGTCACTTCTGACGTTCTGGACTACATCAAAGAGGAAATAAACCTTGATGAATGGAAAGGCAACCGGGAAGGACTGGAAGAAAAATTAAATGATGAATTATGGACAGTTGACAGCGTGACAGGCAACGCAAGCGGAAGTTACACTTTCAACACCTGGGAAGCGGAAGAAAACCTTGCCCACAACTGGGACTTGTTAGCGGAAGCCCTGGACGAGTTCGGACAGGACGGGACGGACGTATTAAGACAAGGTGCGGAAGCTATGGACGTAACTATAAGATGTTATTTGTTAGGGCAGGCAATAGCGGAAGCCCTGGATGAACTGGAAGAAGAACTTGCAGAGGATGACGAGGAAGAATAACAACCCGTTGCGCCGGGTATAAATAGCCAGTTAGGGCGCAAGCGTTCCCAGGGTGCAAGCCCTGGGAGGTCTGGAAAAAGTGGGATTTCAAACCCGCAGCAATGCCAGTTAATAGCACATTGACAAAATGCACAAATACAGGAGGTTAAACCATGAAAAAATACACCTACACAGACGGCGGGCGGTTGTTCGTCCGTATCACTAAAACCACAGCCCGGAAAGCGTACAACAACGGCTTGCGGGTTGTCCTCTGTCCTTCAAACTTGCGCCCCGGCTTTCCATATCATCCAGAAATAAGCATAAGCGGAAAAGCCGCCGCCAGCTTTGAAGAAGCTGTAAATTCGTTTGAATACTACAATTTGAGAGGGAAAAGGAACCGTACAGCGTTTTATATCCCTGTTAGAACTGTAGACCGTTTCACAGGTGAAAAGCCCACAGCGGAAACCCTGGGAACCGTTCAAGGGTACGATTATAGCTATATAGGACAGTAGCCCACAGGCAAGCCCCGACAGGCACACAAGCCCGCCGGGGCTTTTCTCAAAATGGAGGTTAAAAGAATGTTTAAAAAGACCTGGACAACGCCAGCGGGTGCAGTATATGACCTTTACAACGATATGCTACAACAACCCCATTTATTAGCAGCAGGGGCAACGGGTAGCGGTAAAAGCGTTGTTATAAATGGCATAATGTACACAGCTTTATTTAAAAGCCCCGCACAAGTGCAATTTATCTTGATAGACCCGAAACGGGTTGAACTGATAGACTATAAACCGTTACCGCATACGCTCAAATATTCCAGTGAACCGGGGGAAATGGTTCAAGCATTGAATTATGCTATGGAAATAACAGAACGCCGCTATAAAGCCATGCAAACCCGCCATATAAAGAATTATGACGGCGGGGCAGTCTATGTCATCATTGACGAATTAGCCGATTTAATGACCACCGCCCGCCGCCAGGTGCAGCCCGTTTTACAGCGGCTTGCACAAGTAGGCAGGGCGGCAAACGTCCATATTATAACCGCTACACAATGCCCGCTTTCCTCTGTTATCCCTACCCCTATAAAAGTAAACTTTGATAGCCGGGTTGCCTTGCGTACCCGTTGCGCCCAGGACAGCCGCAATATTTTAGGTGTTAAAGGTTGCGAACTGTTGCCCAGATATGGCAAGGGGTACTATATGACCCCCGCAGGCTTGCAACTGTATAATATACCCATGTACAGCCCCGATAAAGTAAAAGAAATGTTAGACTATTGGAAAAGGCAGAAAAAGCCCCGTTTAAGATGGTTATAACAGAAAAGCCCCGACAGGCTCCACAGCTTGCCGGGGTTTCTTTTTATCCTCTGTAACGCTCCACACGTCCCACGGAGCCGCTTTAATTGTAGGGTGGATAAAGAGGACAGACACGCTATACTGGCGGCTTGAATTTTCAGACAGCCGCCTATACTGCGCCAAAATATTTTGGTGAAACCTCTCTATACTGCGGCTCAATCTTCGGCAGGGGTTTCTATAATTTCTGCCGTCTCTGTCTCGTCCGATACCTCTACTATATCGGCGGCTTCAAGATACTTCTGCTTTAAGGCTTCCGTGTCTTTACTGTCTCCCAGAGGATTGTTAGGCGTGAGAACCACTTCGGACTGGTCTTTCATACCGTCATAGTTCTTCTGCCAGAAAATACCAGTGACGGGGTTTATCTTGCCATCCTGCATTAAACCCTCTCTATAAAGCCCGCAAATTTGACGAACTTTTTTGATAAAGTCAGTGCGGCGGGGGTTCCCCTTCGTCACATTCTCCCATTCCCACGCTTGTTCTTTAGTAATGCCTATAGCAGTATACGCCGCCTGGTTTCCTACTTTCATATCCCATGCAGCGCACATTTCCAGATAATTATAGAACCGTCTCTCCATCTCGTCCACGTCACTATAGTCAAGCGGCTCCTTTGGGGTAATAGCCAAAATGAAACTAACCATCTTCGCATTATACCCCTTCGGCATTTCTCCCTTCTGTCCCTGCATAATGGGGGAATTACTTCTCGCTTTCTCTAAGTTCTTCGGACTGCTTTCTTTGTACCCCTCTGTCCGTCTGGGCTTTCTGTCCTTGCTGCCCTTCGGTCTCCCCATCTTTACGGGCTTTTCGTTTTCTGCCATTGTTGCTCACATCCTTCCTATACCGGGCTTCCTCTTTCTCTCGTTTCCATCTTTCAACGTAGCTTTCCATGATAAACTCCTTCCTGGGCTACAGGGTTGTAGAGTAAAATCGTATTTTACTATAACTTCTTCTATATACGCGCGTACTAAGAAAACTTATAGGAAAAAGCGAAAATACTCTACTAAACTGCTTTCAAAGCCAGTCCATGATATACTGTAACCCCTGCAATAAGATTTTTTTCGTGATACCATTCTGGGTGCGTTGTCAGTTCTGCATTGAATTTCTTCATACTGCAAACATAATACCCATTGCTTTTACACCAGATTTTATAGTTGTCATACAGCGTTTTAGCTTTTGTATACCCTTCGTCTGTACCCTCACACTTTTCTTCAAGGAATTGCAGAACCAGGTCATTGTCCTTCTCATACTGCTTGATAACCTTCTTCATATCGTCACACATTTTCAAACCAAAGCGGCGATACTTGAAATATCCAGTTACCAGCCATGTAAAGATACCCTTCATAGCTTCGGGCGTTTCAAAATAATCCTTCAACCCTTTGTCCTGTTCTTCATCTGAGAAGTGACGGTTAAACTCAATGACTCTTACACGGTCAGAAGCAAACAGGCTTTTGTCCTTTACTGCGGGCAGGTCATTACAGGAGAGCCACATGGTAAACTGGGGCTTGAATGTAATCGCACTCTGATACAGTTCACGGGCGGTAATATCCTCACCACCTGTATACTGCTTTATCGTGGCTTCATCCAGCTTGCCCGCCGTGTCGGACTCTGACATAGTAACCATTCTCTTTCCCTTTAACCGGGCAAGCACAGGGTTTGCAGCTTCGGCGTTCTTCTGTCTCTCATTGCGGCAGATAAGTTCCACAGGAGCCACGGTAGAGTAATCGCCCAGCAGGTGTTGAATAGCGTCCAGCATAGTTGACTTGCCGTTGCGGGTGGTCTTGCCGTGAAGGATGAACATACATTCCTCTTTACCCGTTCCCAGAATAGAATAGCCCAAAGCCCGCTGCAAGTAATCTGCTTTATCTTTATTATCCTGAGTGACTTCCTTTATGAACTGTTCCCATCTGGGGCAGGTGACTTCCTGCATAGTATAATCAAAGTTAGTCTGCATTGTCAGAAAGTCTTTCCAGTCATGCTCCCGGAAAGTCATAGTCTCAAGGTCATAAGTGCCATTCTTACAGTTAATCAGATACGGGTGAGTATCAAACTCAGCGGCGGCAATCGTCATGCTGTCAGCGGCGTCCTTCATCATACGGTCACGAAACCGTCTGTCACCCATCTTCGACACAAAGCCCATATATTGCTTGCGCTTTTCTTCGTCAGGGATTTCTCCGCAGTACAGTGCCATAAGCCGCACAAACTCTTTAATCTTTGAAGATACCAGCAAAGAACCAACGTCTTTCTGCCATCTGCCGCCATCATAGGTATACCATGATTTAGCTTCCGGGCAGTAACGGGTGTCATTCTGGTAACATTCAGAGAAAAGGTCTGCCATACCTGCTTCATCCCATGAATACCCTGTAGAATTTTCCTGATAAGGGGTTTCCGGGTGAATGGACTTTATGTAAAACATCTTTTTGCTGATTTCCTCAGACGTGATATATCGCCCATTGGAAAGCTGAAACAATTCATCAGCCATTATCATTTCTCCTTTCTTTAAATTCCCATTTATCACATTTCAGGGTGTTCTCATAGCAAAGACCATATTTTAGGTCACAGCATAGTCCCCAGTCCCCGCCGCCTATGAAATGACTACAGCTTTCACAGGTTCCTATGCCAAGGTCTAAATCTGTAGGGCTTTCTAATGGGCAGGCATACCATTTGTCCATACCGGGCATTGTGCAGCCCATATCCGGGTCATAGCAATCGCAGCCCAAACAGGGATTTTTATTCATACACCGCACCTCCCTTACAGATTGTTATACAGGTCATTTCTCGCTTCCTGTAAACACTTTTGCAGTTCTTTACGATTGAGCCGGGACTGGCTGAAAAACTTCAAAGCCGTGTCCAGATTTTCCAGAGCGTTTTGCAACATCTGACAATACCCATCAGCAATTCTCTCGTAATCTTCTTTGCCGTTTGTGTCCCAAGGTTCCTCAATCCATTCCTCTTTAATATCGTCAAAGAGTTCTTTACAATCTCTCCCCAGCCGTTCTTCAATAATCCTTCCCAGAACTTCTTCCTGGTCTCCAATGACAACCTCTGTAGAGCCGTCATTCAGATAAAGTGTTCTTGCCATACTGTTTACCTCCTATACCGTGTCACGCTTTCCGTGATAGTCTGGATTTCTCTGTCCTTTAACGGCGGCTTACACTGCATTTGATTTACCTTACAGAGTTCGGCGTATATCTGCGCTTTAGTGTACCCGGTATTGTGCAAGGCTCCCGCCAGAGACGTAAGGGAGAGATTTCTGCCGCCAGCCGGGATAGGGGGATATTCAGGAGCAAGAGGTATTTTGCCGTCTGCGGGCTTCTGGTACATAGGAGCATAAATCCGCTGCACCATTGAAGATTTGCCGTTTCCCGTTTTCTCTGTCTCAGGGAAGTATTTCTGCACCACATAGTCAATGGCTTCCTGATTTTCTATAATTTCTGGGAAGATAAGCACCTTCCCGGTCATTATAAAAAATCGTCTCGACTGGTAAATCTCCACGCCTTTCAGATTATTGCGTCCGTGAAATGGTAATTTCCCTTTTAGGAAGATATGTACCCCACGTCCACTTCGGGACTTCTCTGTGTAAGACTGGCAGTGCTGCATAATATCAGCGCAAAGGGGTGTCATCAAGCCGTCATCAAATCCCACGTCAATATCTATCCCTACAAGGTCACTGCCTGCAAATACAAATCCCAAGTGGTCATAAAGCCCGTCCTTTACCGCCGCTTCTGCCTGGTCAAAGGTTGCCCAGGTTTCAGGGGCGGTAGAGGAAGCAGCTTTCTTTTCAAAGGCTTTCATAGGGATTTTGGAATTATCCCAGGCACACACCCACTGGGGCAATTTTTTCAATTCATCTGGTATTCTGGTATAATCCATTACCCCACGCTCCTTTACTCTGTGTCGGTGATAAGTTCACTATACGGCAAATCTTTAATCCAGCCGCAGAAGTCCAGCCATTCATTCAGCTTATGATTTTTCCGACTGTGATAGATATTCCTGAGAACAGCATAGTTAAGCTGTACCGTTCGTCTTTGGTTATATGACGTAGGAAGAAGCTGTATCATCTGCCACCAGTACGCCTTGTCTTTTGTGTCCAGATAGCAGTGACGGGCTTCATTCAGAGCCATAATCACATAATCCAGTGCTTCACTATACATGGGGTCACAGTTCGGAACATTGCCGATATGCTCCATGCTAAAGTCATTATAGGTAAATTCTTTTGCCTGGATTTTGTGCATTGTGGAGCAGGAATTGGCAACCGTACCTACCTTATAGGTGTCAAACTCCTTCCACCAGTAGAGAGGGGCGGTAATGTCAACCGTGACGGTAATCATCCGCATAAACTTCCCGTGGTCATTGCCTGCTGCCCTCAACTTTTTCATAAGAGCCAGGTCGTTTTCACCTATTGCATAGCAGCGATACGGGGTGCAGTCATGTTCTTTGGGAACGCATACCCCTTCACGGTCTACAATTCCACATTTACCACAATCCACAGCCGGGTAACTGTCAGATTTTGCCCAAGAGTTCAACGGATTTCTCATACCACGAATAGCCGTTTCCCAGCCGTAAGTTTCTGTATGTTCAAACTTAATCATTCCATACCTGCCTTTCTGCGAACCTTCATGTAGTCCTTATATCCAAGGTCATTCAGTTTTGCCGCCTTATGTAATGCCTGCTTTTTAGTCCCGTAGGTATTCGGGATAGGAGAGGGGTTGCCCACTTCATGGACATAGTAACGGCTACTCCCTCTTTCCTTCGCAATCGTGTATTTCAGTTCCATCTTTTTTAGTTTCCTTTCCAGTTCTTCAAGAATGTAATCGGGATTTACTTTGCTGAGTAATGAATACCAGTCAGAGTGAAAGAACCTCTTTATTTCCTTCACATTACAGTCTGCGGTCTCCACAGCAAATCCACCCCGCAGGTCAACATAATCCTCTGCCGCCTGCTTTACGATTGCAATTTTCAGATTTTCAATACCGACTGGGGAGAGTCCCCCCCCGTGACTGCTTTTCCCATTGCTCATACATCACATGGATTTCCTTTCTGCAATCTCAGCCATCTTTGCAGCATTGAGCCGGGTATCGCCGTGGACTCTGCTGTAAGACAGATAGCCGTTCATGCGGTCTATCTTTGTTAAGTTCCTGCTGCCACACTTCGGGCAAACGTCCATTTCCAACTCCTGGTGTCCACAGTCATCACAGTATGCCAGGGAGAGGTTCACACCTTCATAATATCCCAGCTTCATAGCCCGCTTTACCAGCGTTCTTACGGCTTCGATATTGTAATCTACAGGGTATCTCACATACTGGATTTTCCCACCGTTGAACAGGTTCCAGAACCGCCCCTCCAAATCCTGCTTCTGAATAGGGGTAATATCTTCGGTCACATGGCAGTGAAACGAGTTGGACACATACGGGCGGTCAGAAACGTTATGGATAACCCCGTACTTTTTGCGGAACTGCTCAACCTGCAATCCACAAAGGCTTTCGGCAGGCGTACCGTAAATTGCATACAGCCAGCCGTCCTTCTGCTTGAACTCATTCACCTTGTCATTGATATGGTTCATAACTTCCAAGGCAAAGGCTCCGTCCTCTGCAATGGACTTTCCGTTATAAAGTTCCTGCAACTCATTGAGAGCCGTAATACCAAAAGAGGAAGTCATAGGTTTCAGAAGCGGCTTGATTTTATCGGTAGGTTTTAAGTGACCGCCGTAAAAACCTCCCTCACAGTAGGCAATCGGGTTGGTACTGGCTTTCATTTCCCCCAGATATTCATAAGTGCGTTTGTGAATACCTCTAATCATTTCCAGATAGTAGTCAAGCACCTCATAGAAGTCTCTGTTTTCCTCTCGTGCTTTTGCCAGTATCATAGGCAGGTGAAGGGAAACTGCGCCGACATTAAACCGCCCGACATATACAGGCTTGTCATCTTCGTCAGCGGGAGTCATGCCGCCACGTTCAAACCACGGGGAGAGAAAAGCCCTGCACCCCATAGGGTGAACCACTCTGCCATACTTTTTGTACATTTCAGCCACATAACCTTCTCCAGTAAGAGAAAGCCAATCAGGGTACATGGTCTTTGCGCTGCACTGAATACCTGCTTCAAACACGTCCTCATTGATACAGCCCTCACCATGAAGGTTTTCGTCATAAAGGAAAACCAGTTTCGGGAACAGAACGGGCTTCTTATTCCCAGGCTTACCCTGTCCGTTCTTATGCACGTCAAGGAAAGTGATTGCTGCCATTTTTCCGAACGTGTCGGTTGCCAGCCCAAAAGTCATTGTGATAAAGGGGTAATCTCCACGGGAACTGCCAACTGTGTTCAGCTTCATTTCAATTCCCTGGAAACCCTGCTCAAAATCACGGCGTACCTTCTGCATAGCCCAGTCTCGGACTTCCGTAGTAAAAGTCTGCTGATTGCGAATTTCCATATACTCAGCCACATACTTTTTGTAGGACTTCTCAGCATAGGGGGAGAGGATTTTATCAACCTCCGGGACGGTAAAGCCGCCATACTGCTGAGAAGCAGTGGCAAGGATAATATCTCCCATCACATCAAAGGCAGTATCAAGGGTTTTCGGTTCGTTGTACCAAACATTACCCATTTCAAAACCACCCGTCATAATGGAAGCAATATCGCAGAGACAGCAGTTCATGGTGTCCAGACGGGCAGACTGGTCATGGATATAAATATAGCCGTCCTTGCAAGCCTGCAACTCGTCCTGAGTCATAAAGAACTTCCGATACAGACGCTTGTTAAGTTCGTTGAAAATCAAGCAGCGTTTTGTGGCAACCAGGGCAGAGTCCGTATTGGCATTTTCCTTATCTCCGATAAAACGAATAGACTGGCTTTTCTGATATACCTTGTCCATAAGATGAACAAAATCCTTCTTATAGTTACGATAATCCCGATAGGACTTTGCAACTCTCGGTTCCACATCATCCAGAACCTTCTCCACCATATTGTGCATTTCTGTAACGGGTACGGCTCCAAAGAACTTGTCATAAACCATAGCGTTGACTCTTGCCACAATATCCGCATACTGGCTTTCAGTCAGTTCCACCATAGCCCTTGCAGCAGATTTATGAACGGCGTTCACAATTTTCTGCTCATTGTAATCTTCCAGTGTTCCATCCTTCTTAATGACTTTCATACAGTACCACCTTTCCTTCCTTTAAAGTTTGCGGTACATCAATCACTCTCTGATTGATAGACCCCGCCCAGTGATAATTAACGTCTTTCAGTTCTTCCTCAAAGCGTCCATCCACCAGAACGTCCACATACTTCATAACGGTAGGAAGATATTTGTTTGCCATAATTTCATCCCAAGTGTACCCCGTATAAACCCAGATTGTCTTTTTCGGGAACCGCTGCTTAATATCCTTCATCAGAAGGTATACACAGGCACGATTAGAAGGGTGTAGCGGGTCTCCACCAGAAAATGTTATCCCTGCAATATACGGTTTCTTGAGAGCATTGAAGATTTCCTTCCTTTCACGCTTCCCAAATACCAAACCGTCATCAGGGTTCCAAGTGACGGGATTTTGACAGCCCTTACAGTGGTGTTCACACCCTGATACCCAGAGAACTACTCTCAGTCCGTCACCGTTATTCATATCATCATGGGTGATATTGTGATATTTCATCACACATCACCTTCTGCCCTATGAAGGGAATGTTGAGTGTCAAAGCCCTCTGGGTAACGGGCTTTCAGCTTATCAATATTAAGCTGCATAACATCATCCATCCCAAAGTCCAGTGCTTCACACGCTTCTGCAATCATCCACAGGCAGTCACCAAGTTCTTTCTTGATATGCTCCTTGTCAAACGGGTGTCCCTGGTACACCTTCTGTAAAATTCCTGCAACCTCCCCAGCTTCGGAAGTCAGACCAAAAACAGCATGGTTCAAACGGTCATCCTTCTTATCATAGGGAATACTGCAAGTTCTCATTGCCAACTTCTGATATTCATTTCCAGTCATGGTTTTACCCTCCCTTAATCACTGTGAGTAACAGAAAATCCATATTCAGGCAGGAAGTTGATTTCATAATGGTACTTATCTACTTCCGCACCAGAAATATCTTCCACCACATATAGCGTATATTCATTCAGATAAACAAAGTGCTTTTGGTAGACACCGTCATCAACCTCACAAATAATTTCCAGTTCATTTGTACTGTTATTGCTGAGTGAGAATGTGCCAATCATTTCAAGCAATACCGTATCAGTGCGGGCATTGATAACGGTCAGCTTTCGGGTTACATTGAAGTTATTGGCTTCCTTACTGATATTATAGGAAACCTGGTCTGACTCAGTGCAGCCCGTCAGCATACACATTCCCAGAACCATAACCATGAGCAAAGCAACAAATTTCTTCATAGAAAATCCCTCCTTAAACTTTGAGAATTTTTGCCGCTATCATATCGGCAGTATGAGTGTAGAGTACGTTAGGGTATTGCTCAATCGCCGCTCCATAAGCGTTCCAGTTCTCCTTACTGTCATAGGCTCCCATGTGCCACCTGATACAGAGAATTTCTTCATCCGTAAGGTGAAGAAGCGACTGAGCCATAATGACCGACTTATCACCATGTCCCGTCAAAGTAAGCCCTGTATTATACTCGTAGGTATCATCAGGCTTACGAATATAGTTGTCGCACTTGCATAGGTCGTGGAGCATACCAATCAGGTAAGGACTCTGAGGACGCTTCCATTTGAGTTCCAGCCGTTCAGTGAGGGAAAGAAGCGTTTTGGTCACGGCAAAGCTATGGTCAAACAGCCCTCCGGGATAATTCCCGTGATACTTCGTAGAAGCAAGAGCGTCAAAGAAACCAATACTTTCAAGGTTTGCAATGAGCAGCGTTACCGTCTTTTTGTCAAAGACCTCTTTCATAATCTGGTAAAACAGCCGCACACGTCCGTTTTTATCCATGAATTAACCTCCATTTCTTTATTTTTGACATTTTCAGATATAACCATTGGAGAGTTTAGGCGTAAACCTTAACTCTCCGCAGGTCATCTTTCTCACCCTAACAAAGTGTCAAGGTCAAATCCACCTTTCTTTGCGGTATGCGCTGTCTCGGGCGAGTTCATTGCAGGAGCAGGCTTCGTCTCCTTCTTAGGCGCAGCGGTTTCTTCTTCAAAACCATCCGCAGGCTCCTTATCACCCAGCCGCACAAACTTGAGCATTTTCCCAGGGGTACGATTGCTTTCTACTTCCTCATGGTCAACCTCACAACGGATAAAATGCCCTACCAAATCTTCATGGTCGATTTCCGTAAGGGAAAAATCATTCAGTGCGGTCTTTGCAAAGTAGCTGAAAGCGTTCAAGCCACCCTGGTTCGGCTCCCCGTTAGAGTCCAGCAGAGAGAACCGTTCAACGTGTTTCTGCCCGGAAGCAAGCTGCATGGTGACTTCCATCTTGCCAAAATCCTCTTTATAGTTGACCTTGACAATCTGGAAAACATGAGTGCCTTTCGGGATAAGGGAAAACCCCTCACTCAAACCAATTTTTGCCATTGTAAATTCCTCCTTATAGTTTTCGTAATATATCCAGAGATTGTGCCTTTAAGGTATCAATCCGACTGGTATCGGGGTAGAGTTTTCGGAACAGGTGTTCCAGCATGGTAACAGCAATCGAATTGCCAGCCATCTTATAAATCTGTGTTTTGGAAATACCATTGGACGCAAGCACTTCATAATCACTGTCTGTAAATCCCATCAGTCTGAAATACTCTTTAGGTGTCAGCTTTCGGTATCTCCCGTTATCCTCTATTTTCACCTCACGTCCCCCCCCCACTAACGGTTTTCAGTGTTGGGGCAAGCCCTTCTGGTGAATAGATACGGTTCATCTGGTCATTACCGTAATGGTTCAAATCTGCCGCCTGAATGATTTTCATAGGCACAATTATCACTTTCGGGTCTTTGCAGTCTCTTGATAGGAGCGTAGGGCATATCCCCCCCCCTGTCTGCAATATGACCAGGGTGTTTATCATTGTGAGAAATGACGCTTCGGGTCTTATCCTCTGAAAGATAAAATGCTTCTGGCACATCATCCTCCAACATATCAGCAAGACAACATGTAAGAGGAATTGGGTCAGGGAATTGGAAAGAGCCATTATCAATATCCTTACGGATTGATACGATAATCACTCGTTCCCGTGATTGAGGAATACCATAATCAGTAGCGTTCATTACTTTCCAGTAGCAGTTATAGCCCGCTTCGTCCAGAGAGTTCAGAACAATATCAAAAATGCCTTTCATGTTTTTACTGGTCAGGTTTTTCACGTTTTCTGCAATAGCCACTTTAGGTTTGCAGTGTTCGATAATCCTCAATGCGTCAAAGAACAACCCGCTTCGGGTCTTTTTCCCATCTTCACTTACAAATCCCTGTTTCTTTCCCGCAATAGAAATGTCCTGGCAGGGAAAGCCGTATGTAATCAAGTCAACATCTGAGGGGAGAGCGGTTTCATCCACCTTTGTAATGTCCCACAGATTTTTACTTTCGGGGATATGGTGTATCAAAGAATATGCCTTACTTGCGTACTTATCTATCTCACAATAATTTATCAGTTCATACGGTACGCCAATGTTGAAAAGGGCTTTCTCAAAGGCTCCTATACCGCTGAATAAGCTGATATATTTGAGCAAAGGGCATTACCCCCTTCTCTTGTTATGAGAATGACGGCTTTCATAAATTCCGTAGCAGACTGCGACTCCAATAACCAGAGCCATTTCCACGAACAGAGTAGCCAGCACTCCCAGAACAAACGCATTTACATACATAATTACTTATCCTCCCGTTTCTTTGCTGTAAACCTGTACTCAGGGGTTTCCGTCTCGCTTACATACTTACTGTAAACCCCGTCTTTTTCCATAGCCCCTACATTAAACTCCTGCTTCTTTTTGATTGATACAGAAGTCACCCAGTTGTAAGAGCCGCCCTCAATCGTCACAGTCTTGTCACCCGGCTTAAACTGTTTAACCGCAGCCGCCTTAATCAGTTCTTTCAGCTTTTTCAGCCGCTTCTCGTCATCTGCGATTGTGGCAGATACCGTTTCAATATGGCTCATAAGGCTTTCTGCTTCTTTTACCAGAGCGTCCAAATCCGTGTCAGGAGAAAGATTGTTGTCCCGCAGCACTTTCAGAATATCAGCGTCAGCCTTTTCGTCATACTTAGGGGACACGCCGCCCTCCACATGAGTTTTCCACCATTTCTTCACCTGCTCAATGGTCTTTTTCAGGGTAGGATAACGCTCAGACAGCTTAAAAGGACGAACAATCGTATTCTTTGTGCTGCACTGATAATCTTCCGGGCGTTCATAATCCTTTTCCTCAAGGAAGGAACACACCATGATAACGTCATCCACCCCCAGAAGGTAAGCATAGAGAGCCGCCTGCAAAGCATAATATTCAGGCACATCATCCAGCCAATCCTCACTGCGCTTCGTGGTTTTCATTTCCAGTACGGTAGTAGGCTTTCCGTCCTTATCTACCAGCAGATAGTCCCACATTCCACCAAAGAAAGGCGTATCATGGAAGAAGTCACCCCAGGTCTTTTTGAAGTAATCCTTCCCGTACATATCTGTAGGGGAAATGAGGTTACTCATAAAATAGGACTTCTTCATAAAGTCAGCCTGCTTCGGTTCGATAGTCTTACCAGCCACAGTGTAGATAGTGTCCTCAAACGGTTCCTCATAGGTTCTGGTGATTGCACACCAGGCATTGAAAGGGGTAGTCCACTGGTTCAGCCCCATAATCGCTGCAAACCGTGTACCCGTGATTTTCTTCGGTTTTTTCGGTGGGACAATCGTAATTGTTTTATCGTCATTCCACTTCATGGCTTATCCCTCCTTAAACGTACTCTCTCCACAGCTTTGAAAAAGTGCTTCTTCCATCTCCGCCCTTTTTGTTCAGCCGGGTAAATCCCGCCCGCAACATATTGTGTCTTGCTACACTTCGTCTCAGTTTTCTCATGGTCTTTTTCCTCCAATTCAACAGCTTTATTCAGATACCAGATTGCCTTTCTTATATCCTCAAACCCATTCTTGCGCTTGTGACGGTAGATATATTTGAGTGCATTGCAGATACAAAAACTCTTTACCGCTTCCGTACCCTGGGTTTCCAGCATAACGTCAATACACTCAAATCTACCTGTTTCGTAATGGGCAGGGTGATTTACATTGTCACCCATCCTTATTCCTCCGTACCGTAAGACTCAATCATTTCACCAAGGTTCTTGATAAGCTGTTCGCAAGCCGAACGGGTCACAACGGTAAAGCCCTGAGTTTTCATGGCAATCTGCTGAACAAAATCTTCCTGAGTCTCGTCCTTTTCCAAAAGTTCCTTACAAACCTTCTTGAGAGCCGCAATCTGCAAAGCGTCAGCGTTGCCCTCAGTATCGGTCAGATTTTCCTTTGCTGCCTTACGCTCAGTAGCGGTAGCCGGGGGCTTCTGCTTCTTCTCTTTCTTTGCAGTCTCAGGGTTTGGGGCGGGAATTTCTGCTTCCTCTGTTCCTTCGTCCTCTGCCCCCAGAGTTGCGTCAATGTCATCAGGTTCCGTAATATCAAGAACGGTCATCCAGAGATAGCGCCGCAGATATGTAACGGAAGAACCCAAAGCCTGCATGGGGTTTGTGACTTCTTTTCCCTGATTGCTGATAATCGGCTTTACCTCACGATAAGGAACCGTGAAGGACAGCGGGGGTTCATTCACATCATCCGTGTTGAACACATTCATTACTGCCTTATCATCCGTAAACTCAATGTTGGTAGTAAGACCGACACGGGCGAAAATGCGGATTGCCGGGGGTACAATGTCCTCCAATTCAAAATACTTGAACTCAAGGTGCATATTCTTACCAGATTTCTTGATTTTCTGATTGAGGAAGTACAGCCTTGCCTTTGCCAACTTCTGCCGTACATTCATTCCTTCATAGATATTTGCCATTTCAAATTCCTCCTTAACCGTTGTTTCTGGGCTTAAAAATACTCTGAGCGACAAGGAACAAAATCCATAACCCTAAAGCCAGTTTCCATGAGAATACAAAGCCAAAACACAGGCTCAATACCCACACAATGAGTGCTGCCAGTCCGAAACTGAGGGCTTCAAGGGCAATGAGTAAAAGTAAGAAAAGAAATACTTTCATCTGCTTGTCCTCCTTACTCAACCACATACCAGTCATCAGCCAGCATATCAGTCTGAGAAGCAAGCCAACCTGTAACGTATGTACCGTCAGCAGCTTTCATATCAATGTGCGGATTGATAGTAACCGTGTCCTGTTTCTCGTTCTGGTAGAATTTCTTGACTTCCTTGACCTTCATGTGGTCAGCGGGAACCTTATTACCAGGGCAAAGCACAAGAAACATTCCCTTGCCGTTCCAACCCTTGCGGGCAACCTTCTTACCGTTCTTGAGTTCAGAAATGGCGTAGCCAAAGGGATAGGTCTTTTCTTCCTTCGGCTCCTGAACAACTTCCCAGTCATCACGCATAACCCAGATAAGGTCATTCGGGAAAAGTGCTACAGCAGGGACTTCCTCACCTTCTTCAAAGTGATTGATAATGCAACCTTCTTCGTCCATGTACCAGTAGGCGTTCTTCCACTTAGCCAGCTTGATTTTTGCTCCATTCTTCATCATGGGTTCAACATCTGTAAACTTCATAGTCTTATCCTCCTTAATCGAATAATGCTAAAGATTTCTTTTTGAGTGAGTTAACCCGTCTGGTATTTTTTCTGGGCGGCTTAATGCCCAAAAAATCATTGATATACTTCTTTGCCAATTTGACATACCACTTTCGGTCAACTACCTCTATGGAGAGATTGTTGTTATTGTCAATGGCACAATGCGTGGGAAGTCCAGCCACTTTAGCGTCTCTACCTGTAACAGCGTGGGTTTTATAGACTGTTCCTTTGCTTTTGTCTGATACCGCATAAACACGGTTCACCTTTTGAACAATCACTTTTTCCCCGCCTACCAGGTGATAGCACTGAGAATACTTACCTCCCGCCTTTGCGATAAGCTGAAAATCCAGAATGTTCTCACTTGCCGCAATGGTTTCCTCCGGGGGAGTACCGTCAATGAAATACTGCTTTATCGCCCTTGCGACTACCACAGCATTATTGTTGATATTAAAGGCTCCCGCAGGAGCAATCCCCCGCACAAGCTGTCCACCTTTGACCTTCGGCTCCCCGCCGTCAGCCGGGACTTCCACATAGTTGTTTACGTCCTTCTGAACAATCTTGCGAATAAAATCTTCTTCCAGTTCAAAACCTGTTCTGTCCTGCCATTCCTGGGTGATTTCCTGATATTTTGCTTCATCCTCATGGTCAAAACTCATCATGATACCATCTGTGTTAAGCTGAATGATTTTCAAAGTAGGACACTCAGCAATCAGGTGTTCGGAAAGTTCCAAGAGGAAAAGCTGCCCAGAAATGCACACGGAACGTCCCATCAGGGGGTCATACAGGTCATTGAACGCTGTTCCGTCCTTACCGTTCAGCATGGCTCCGTATGTTGTATTAAGAACCAACTTCAAAGCGTTTGCAGTGGCTTTATCGCCTGCCTTTTTAGCGGCAACTCTTTCTTCCAGTGTGTCCTCAAACATCTTCGGAGACGGCATATTGCGGCTGCAATAACCCATAAGCGTCATCAAGTGCGGATAGTAGCTTGCCACGTCTTTGTTGCGAATTGTGCGTGTTTCCGTGGCTTCTTCCACATAAGTAGGAATTGCGCCGTGAATACCACCATAAGCGATAGTGCAGGGGCAAACACCCACCATGATTTCCAGTTTGCTACTGAACAGTTCATCATTCGGTATGCGGTCATCTTTCATGCGGTCAAAGAAGTCAAATACCCCTTGAGGGATATATTGCCGTAACAGCTTTTCCGGGTATTGATAGTTCCTTTCGTCATTCCAGGGCTTTTCAGGCTTTTGCGCTTTCAGATAAACAGAGGTCAGTTTTGCATTGGTCATGTACATTGCCTGTCTATCTGTCAGGTTTCTCGCTTTACCCAGAGTGACTTTGTTTTTCAGATACGCTTGCCGCAGGTGATACAGCTTCTCAGTAGCGTCCACGTCATATTTGCAGTAGTAAATGGTTTCCTGCAATTCTTTCTCTGAGAGCCTATGAGTGATATTGAAGTCAACCTCAGTTTCCTCAATCGGTATTCCCAGGTGGGCTTCAATCGCTTTAAGAGACAACCCAACCTGGCAATCGTCCATAAGGTCAAAGCTGTCAAAGTATACTCTGTACTCTCTGAGAACGGGTATATCCCATCCGTTGACTTCCTCCACAATGATAAGGTCATTGATTTCCTTAATCTGTTCGGGAGTAAGCCCGCACATCACCCCTTTTAAAATGAAATTGTCATAGTGCTTGTTGTTAAATCCTCCCAGGAACGGGTTGCGCTCCATGAAAGCAACTACAGCGTCATTGTCATTATGGATAACTGTGTATTCCCCAGTGGCTATCTCTTTGAAAACGAACAGCCAATCGTGAGCGAACACCTCACAGTCAAAGATAAAAATGTCATTTTCCATCATTCACCCTCCAATATCACGCAACCGCACTTGCGATAACTCGTGCAGCGTTTCTTGAAGGATTTTTGCAATGACCGTATGTAGTCCACATAATCGTATGCAATGGGTTGTTGTTTCCCGTCAAAGGTTCTGGCAATTCGTCCCACACTCTGAACTATGACTGCATAATCCTTTTGTGGCGTGGTCAGATAGAGCCTATCCAGCCGGGGAATATCCAACCCTTCCTTTGCCAAAGCATAAGTGGCAAACAGGTAATGCTTCTTTCCGGAGCGCATATCTTCAAGTGCCTGTTCCCGTTCTGCTTTCAGCTTTTTGGTAGTCATTTTCCCATCAATTACCGCCGCCCGAACTTTCAGTGCCAGTGGCAAACTTTCATACAGACTTCTCAGGTGGTCAACTCTGTCTGAGAGGATAAGGTTGTAATGGTCACAGTTTTCCAAAAGGTCATCCATGATAATCTCATTCCGTTCCTCATTCTCAGTCAGATAAGTAATCATCTTCGGATAATTGATAGTGCCGTCACTGTTTAAAAAATCTGAACTGAGTTTTACCCCTGTCCCTTTCGGCTGCACATGAACTGTCATTATCTTTGACTTCACAGCTTCATCAGGAACGGTATAAACCACTTCCCCAAGCATTGCGTAGGTTGCCTTTATCAATCCGTCAGCCCTATGTACCGTAGCAGATAGTCCGTATTTGTGCCTTGCCCTGAGAGCGTTCAGAACCCTTGAGAACTGCGTGACTGCCGTAGGCGTTCCGCTTACTCTGTGACATTCATCCACGATAATACAGTCCCAGGTATCACGGTATTGTTCCAAATCCAATTTGCACATGGTCTGTATCGTGGCAAACGTCATAGCTGTCCCGATATTGACTTTTCCCTCTGTAATGGTTCCCATGAGGTCAGGAGAGAAGTATTGTTCAGCCCTGTTCTTACTCTGGGTTAGAAGGTCTTTCGTATGGGTCAGCCAAAGCGTCCTTACACCTAAATCACTGGCAAGAGCAATTCCCATCTGCGTTTTTCCGCTTCCAGCGGGAGATTGCAAGATACCGTAATGATTTATCAGCATGGCTCCTACAGCTTCTTCCTGATAGTCGTATAACGGCACAGAGCCGCCGTATTTGACGTTTCTTTTCTCAGGGAAGTATTTCACCACCTCCCCTTCCAAAAGCGGCAGGATACCCCTCAGACAGCCGAAAGGAAGGATTATAGCGTTGCCCTCTATCTCATATAAAATGAGAGTTCTGGGCGTATTTCCCAGCCACAAATTCATCCTTGCTTTCTTCTGATACTCTGGGTTCGGCATTTCCAGATTTTTCTTGCACCAGGCAACCAGTTCCGGGGAAGGGTCAGTGATTTTCAAACGGCTTCCGATTTCCGTTATCATTCAAATTCCTCCACCCACTGTTTGAAGGTCTTGAACTCTGGAAACTCTTTTTCGGTAATGCTCCCTTCGCCGTACAACTCCCGCAGGCAAAGTTCATCAAAATGCACCATGTAAATCTGCCCTGTATTCAGCCGCATAGCAAAGTAACAATGCTCATTCCCTGTAGCTTCCCAGCGGGTCATAGCCCCTTCCTGGTTCGCTTCAATACGAGACAGGGTGAAAATGTTATTGGCACAGTCCTTGCAGTCAATCAGTACGGGAATACCTTTTTTGACCGCTATCACATCTGCGGGCTGCCCTGTCTGGTTCTGCGCCATATTGTGCGCCCACCATCCATGTTCAGCCAGAAGTCTACAGAGTTCTTCTTCAAACTGATTTCCTATTGTTTTGTTCACTCGCTTCATGTAGTACCTCCCCTACACCCCACAAGGGGGTGTAGATTAAAGAACCCTGATTTTGAAAGCGGGACGAACGCCATTAGAGTTAGAAGCGTAGTTGTAGTTCGCATAGCCGTTGAGGTTGACACTGGCAAAGCGAGCAGCGGAGTCTCTACACTTATTCTGGAGCCAGTACCATTCCCAGCCACCATTCTTACCCTGAAATGCAATGCGGTTCCGTCTCTGCTTCATAGGCTTCCACTGCTGCACATACGGACTCTCGTACTCGCCATAGTAGTTCTCACCGAAAATCTCTTTTTCAGTTGGCAGACGGAGATAATCTCCATTTCCGAAAGGAACCATCATAGCCTTAATGTCGGCAGGGAAGCGGGCAATAATCTCAGTGTTCAGCTTCTTTCTGAGGTCACTGCCCTCATAGCCGCCCTCATTGGTGTTCGTATCGTTCATGGAATACTCGTCAGCCAAGCAGTCCACCAGACAGAACAGCATACCGTCATTTTCCTGCTGTACCGCCATTGCCTGTACCTTTTCGCCGTCTGTCAGTTTGAACTTGATAATATCTCCAACCCGGAAAGTATCAACGTCAGACTTAATCATTCTTTTTACCTTCATGGTAATATCCTCCTTCAAATCTCTTGCAATACTTCTTCAAGTACCATTCTTCAAATTCTTTCTGGTGTTCCTTGTCCTGGAAGTAGGCTTTAACCCTTTTCGCAAGCAGGGAACCCAAAGCACTTTCTTCCATTTTCGGAAACATTACTTCTCACCAACGAGGACAGAACCCTGTTCGTAACTGTCCAGAATATCGTTGGCAGTCTGGATGATTGAGTCGGCTTTTGCCCCGTTCCTCACCCCAGAAATGACAGAACTCATTTCCGTCTTGTCCGTGACAATGCCCCTCATGCGTAACTGGCTGATAAGCCAAACGTAAGAAAGACTGTGCTTCCTCAATCGTTCACGAATATTCTCACGTTCCTCCACGTCTCATGTACCTCCTTCCTTTGAGTATTCTTGTAAACAATAGTTGACAGAGAACTCCCCAAAGGTTATAATGAAGCTACCACACTCATAAACCATTGAGAACTCTCCGGGCAAAAAATATATCCCAGAGGGGCGTTATTCTTTTGCCTTTTTGTAAACAACTCTTGTTGACATACTCAGTATAATCCCGTAATTAGGGATTGTCAACCCCTAAATTTAAAAATTAGGGAAATATTTTGCCGTGGAGTCCTCAATTTAGGGAAAGGAGCTTTTAGCATGATATTCTCACAAAGATTGAAAGGACTTCTGAGCGAAACCAAAACCACATGGAAAGAAGTCAGCATGACCTTAGATATTGGTAAAAATCAGCAAAAATACTGGGAAGATAAGGATATTGCCCCTGACGGGAAAACACTATGTAAGTTGTGTGAATACTTCCATGTTACTTCGGATTATCTGTTAGGTCTGAGTGACAGCAAAACCCCACAAGGGGATAATCTCACGGAAGAAGAACGCCTTTTGCTGGAAGCCTACCGTTCAGCCAGCACCCAGGGACGCTTCCACATCATTCAGGTTTGCATGAATGAAAAAACAGCCGCACCCAAAGGGGAGGTAGTTGCCGGGTGATTGACTTAACGGAATGGAGGAAGAACCATGTATGAGGATATAAAAACAGCCTGCCTTTACGTCAGATTTTCCAGCCATAATCAGACGGAACAATCCATTGAAGGGCAGACCAGAGTGTGCCAGGAATTTTGCCAGCGGCACAATATCAAGATTGTAGAAATTTATGCAGACAGAGCCACGTCTGCCAGCAAGAATACTGAGAAGCGTGTTTCCTTTCTCAAAATGATAAAGGACTCTGAGAAGGGACTGTTTGACGCAGTGGTGGTCTATAAATTAGACCGCTTCGCCCGTTCCCGATATGACTCAGCCACCTATAAATACCGCCTGAAAAAGAACGGCGTACAGCTTATCTCAGCCACGGAAAACATAACCAATAGTCCAGAGGGTATTATCCTTGAGTCCGTTCTGGAAGGTATGGCTGAGTTCTATAGTGCCGAACTCTCCCAGAAAATCAATCGTGGTATGCGGGAGTCAGCCTATAAGCACAATTCCATAGGCGGCGCACTCCCCTTGGGATATAAGACCGTGGATAAGAAGTTGGTCATAGATGAAAAGACCGCCCCTATTGTGCGGGAAGCCTTTACCATGTATGCAGAGGGTCACAGCGTTGCGGAAATTTGCAGGATATTCAACGCCAGAGGGTATAAGACCTCAAAGGGTACAGAGTTTGGCAAAAACTCATTCAGTAAGATTTTTCGTAATGAGCGGTATATCGGCACATACACTTACCATGACTACAGGGCAGAGGACGCTATACCAGCCATCATTGACCGTGACTTATGGGACAGAGTGCAACTTCGCTTGAAGAAAGTAAAAAACTCTCCCGGCAGAAACAAAGCCAAGAGAGTTTATCTGTTATCAGGGAAACTATTCTGCGGTCACTGCGGAGAGTCAATGAACGGAAACTGCAACGGAAACAAATATGCGTTCTATGAGTGCTATGGGAAGAAGTCAAAGTATAACGGCTGCCAAAAGAGAAACCTGCGAAAAGAATATATTGAAAGACTGATAGCCCAGGACGCACTCTCTTTGCTCACAGACGAAAATATAGAACACCTTGCCACGGTTGCCTGTGAGCGAAACGACTATGAGATTGAGACTGGTTCACCCATCCCTGTTATCAGAGACAGAATACACCAAACTGAGGTCTCTATCAATAACCTCACCAAAGCGATTGAAACAGGAGCCACGCCAGACGCACTTGTAAAACGTATGGTGGAGCTGGAACGGGAAAAGAAAGACCTGTCTACCCAACTGAAAAAGGAAGAAGAACTGATTGTGCCGCTTGAGAAAGAGCAGGTCATATTCTGGCTTGAGAAGTTCAAGGACGGGGATATTGAGGATGAAGAATTTTGCAGGCTGCTCATAGACCTCTTTGTAAACTCAGTGACCGTATGGGATGAAGATAACGATATGCTCAAGGTCACAATCGCTTATAATCTCACCTCTTTACCGACAAAAACGTACCGCCTTACAAAAGACGGTACGTTGTCGGATTTCACGGGCAATGCACC
>ERZ779885.478-NODE-478-length-45882-cov-6.362101_pt1 | contig 45882 bp, 33 predicted proteins | sample MGYA00511554_ERZ779885 | MGnify/ENA primary metagenome ERZ779885 (study PRJEB29588, sample SAMEA2160998) | human gut metagenome | biome: human gut; feature: human-associated habitat; material: faeces | place: Denmark | collected 2008/2010 ... | reverse complement strand
CCGGATCGTCGCAGTTCTTCGTATCGCTCGAAGACGACCTGATGCGTCTGTTCGGCTCGGGCCGCATCGCCTCGATGATGGACCGCATGGGCCTCAAGGAGGGCGAAGTGATCCAGGCAGGCCTGATGACCAAAGCCATCGAACGCGCACAGAAGAAGGTCGAGGAGAACAACTTCGGCATCCGCAAACGCCTGCTGGAATACGACGACGTGATGAACTCGCAGCGCGAGGTGATCTACACGCGCCGCCGCCATGCCCTCTACGGCGAACGGATCGAGATCGACCTGAACAACATCATGTACGACTTCGCCACGACGTTCGTGGAGAATCACGAAGGCGTCGAATTCGACGATTTCCGTATCGAAATGATCCGCGAAGCGGCCATCCAGCCTTCGTTCGACGAGGCGGCGTACGAAAAAGCCAAGCCCCGCGAGCTGATCGAACTGATCGTTGCCGACCTGCAGGCCGCCTATACCCGCCGGATGAAGGCGATCGCCGATATGGTACGCCCCGTTATGGAGCGTGTTTATGAAGACCGCAAAGGCCAGCTGGACACCAATATCTACTTCCCCATCACGGACGGACACCTGGGCTACAACGTCCCGGTGAACCTGCAGCGCTGCAAGGATTCGGACGGGGAGGAGATCTTCAAGGTATTCTCCAAGGTGGTGATGTTCACCACGATCGACGACGCATGGCGCGAGCACCTGCGCGAAATGGACGACCTGCGCCAGAGCGTGCAGAACGCCACCTATGAACAGAAAGACCCGCTGCTGATCTACAAACTCGAGTCGTTCCAGCTCTTCTCGAAAATGCTCAACAAAGTCAATGCCGACGTATTGAGCACCCTCAACAAGGCCTACATCCCGGTACGGGAGAATACGGCCGAGAACGTACAGCGCGAACGCCAGGAGCGAGCCAAAGTCGATGTCAATAAGTTGCAGGCTTCGCGCATGCAGGCTGCGGCACAGGCGGGACAGGCCGAAAAACAGAAGCCGATGCCCGTGCATGTCGAGAAAAAAGCCGGCCGCAACGATCCCTGTCCCTGCGGCAGCGGCAAAAAATACAAGAACTGTCACGGCAAAGGTTTATAACCGCAAAAACGGACCGACGATGGGTTACAAGGAAGAGAAACAACACCAGCTCGACATGCGCTACCTGCGCATGGCACGCATCTGGGCGGAAAACTCCTACTGCGTGCGCCGCAAGGTCGGGGCGCTGATCGTCAAAGACAAGATGATCATCTCGGACGGCTACAACGGCACGCCGGCCGGCTTCGAGAATATCTGCGAGGACGAAACGGGTAAGACCAAATCCTATGTCCTGCACGCCGAAGCCAACGCCATTACCAAGGTGGCCAAAAGCGCCAACAACTGCGACGGCTCGACGCTCTACATCACCGCCGCCCCTTGTATCGAATGTTCGAAACTGATTATTCAGGCCGGTATCCGACGGGTGGTTTACAGCGACGATTACCGCTCCGAAGAGGGACTCGACCTGCTGCGCCGGGTCGGTATCGAATGCGTACAGATTCCAGGAGAAGAGTAGCCGCCCGGAATTCCGCTGACACGAATCTTCTATCCGCAAACAAATCGAGGGGAGCGTATTCTACGCTCCCCTCGATCTTTTATAAAATTCCGTCAACAACTTACCTCATCCGAGCGAACGACGAGAGTCGCTGAAAAACCACCGGATGCGGTTCCGACTTCATACCGCGATTGCTCCGGAACGAAGCCGTCCGCGCAACAGTTGCACCCTTTCGAGCGACATCCGCCTTGCGCGTCAATACAATATCCGAGCTACCCTGGTAGTCGATACCGTATTCCCCGTAACCGTCGTAAATCACACTTGGATAGTAAATCGCACCATCCGCCTCATAACCTTTAACCGTAAGGGTCTGAAGATCCTCCGAGATTTCGACCTCGAATCTCTTGCCGAACAGGTAATAATTTCCTTCGCCCGACATACCGATCAGATAGTTCTTGTAGTTCTTCAAGTAATGGAACAACGTTTCATCGTCTGCCGGAACACTCACCGTTCCGTCGGATGCAATTTCGAGGAACCACTTGGGTCCATAGTCCTGACGCGCTGCAACCTCATTCCCCTCCCAAGGATTGTACGACTCCGTACCCGGAACTTTTCCGGCCATAAGATCCTCCGGAGTAAAATACGGCAAAGCTCCGTCATAATCGAACCCGAGACATACCAAACGGTTCTGCGCCCGATAGTCCGCCGCTGTCTGCTCATCGGCTCCGGCGGCAATCGTCACGGGGAAGGAAACCTCGATGCCTCCGCCCATTCCGCCGACACGTCCGGTCATGGTCGCCGTCCACTCGCCCTGCAAGGTCGTGAAAAGTTCCGACTCCACCGGCGGCAGCATGGGAGCCGTCGCCGTCCGAGCCAGCTCTTTGGCCAACGCAACGCTACCCTCGGTATTCGCCACTGATACGATCACCACATACTCCGTGTCCGGGTGCAGTTTCCGATGGGAATTCACCGCTCCCTCGGGTTCGAGCATGAGCACAATACTCTCCGAATCGATCGGATTGCCGTAATTCTTAGGCAGCGTTTCATCCGTATAACCGTATTCGAGATTCGCCTCGTAGTTGCTCTTGGTGTCGAAATAGTAGTAACCCGAAGAGGCATTGGCCGCTTTCATGGTCACGATCAGACTCTTGTGAGGATCATATCCATCCGTTCCGTCACCCGGAACGATCGTAACCTCGATCGTCGGCAATGCCATCTGAGGCTCACCCGAACGACATACAGTTTCGACGATCTCGGTAGGCACATCCCCGACCATACCGTAAACGACCACGCAATAATCGGTATTCGGAGCGATTCCGACGTCCCACACTTTCGTCTGCACGCCCTGAAGCGGTTCGCTGTAACGCAGCAGCATCTTCATCAGTTCCGGACGAGCCATATCCTTGTAATTCAACTCATAATCATCCTTCTCGAAAGGAACGGCATAATATGAATCAACCGCCTCATCAGGCGTTATCTTCACGGCCAGCGCCAGCGAAGTGGTCTTATCCAAATCCTGCTCGACGACGATCTGCGCCTTGGAGTATTCTACCTCTTTCGTAGTCACGGACACCGAGGTTATCTCGCCCTTAATGACACCCTTCTCGTCGCAGACAGCAGCAAGAATCACATAGTCGGCCTTTCCGAGAATGAATATCGTGGTACCGTCGGGGTAAGCGTCGCCGTTCTTTACCGTATAACTCTGGGTGCCCGTACCCCGTTTACCGTCTTTCTGCAACAAGTCGGCCGGCTGGTAAAATACTCCGACCACTCCATCGTAAAAACTCTTATCGTAAACCACGTGCAGGTATTCATTGCCGTCCTTTCCGGCCGTAACGGTATAGGCCAGCGAATTGAAATCGGTATCTCCGGCCTTCAATTCAAGCTTATCGGGTATCTCCTCAGAACCAGGCGGAACGGGAGGAACATCTTCGGTCTTGTCCTTCGAGCAAGCCAACAACCCGCTCAGACAAAGCATCAGCAATAAAAATCTTTTCATAGAACTTCAAGAATAAAATGATACAATAAAATAATATGTCAATAGTAAAGATAATATTTTTTCTTTATAATTTGTCATAAACGGTCTATTATTTTTCAAAAACGAGCTTTTTTTTTGACCCCGGCATGAAAAAAATCGAACGACCTCACTCAATCACTCGAATCGTATTACCTTTGCCGATCGTACAAATCACTCGCTACTTATGAATCGAATCGTCATCCTCGGGGCCACTTCCGGCATCGGACTGGAGATCGCCAAACTGTATATCGCCGCCGGCTGGCAGGTCGGGGCCGCAGGTCGCCGCACAGAAAACCTCGAAGCACTTCGGGCAGCGGCGCCGGACCGGGTAAAAATACGTTCGATCGACATCACGGCCCCGGAAGCGGAAGAGCGGCTGCTGCGGTTGATTGCCGATCTGGGCGGCTGCGACCTGCTGCTGCATTGCGCGGGCATCGGCTACAACAACCCGCAGCTCGACGCCGCACGGGAAATCGCAACGGCGGAAACCAATACCGTAGGGTTCACGCGCATCATGGACACGGCTTTCGACTATTTCCGCAGGCAGGGCGGAGGACATCTGGCAGCGATCAGTTCGATCGCCGGGACCAAAGGCCTCGGCGCAGCGGCGGCTTACTCCGCCAGCAAACGCTACCAGAACACCTATCTCGACGCATTGGCACAACTCTCACGGATGCAACGGCTCGACATCCGCATCACCGACATCCGGCCCGGATTCGTGGACACACCCCTGCTGCGCGAAGGGAAATACCCGATGCTGATGCGCCCCGAAAAAGTCGCCGCACGAATCGTCCGGGCGCTGGAACAACGGAAACGGCGCATCGTCATCGACCGCCGTTACGCCGTGCTGGTATTTTTCTGGAGGCTGATTCCCGAATGGCTCTGGGAGCGGCTGCCGATCCGCACGAAATAAGGCCCGTCAGCAAGATTTCTCCCGACACCCCATGCTCCCGCCACAGCTATCCACCTCTAAAATTTCCCCAATGACATCCCAACAAATCGCTGCCATCGCCGCCCGCAACACAGAGAAAGCCCGACGGATCATCCGAGATACCGGCATCATCGACATCTGGGAATCCGCCGGAGCCGAAATAAACCTGGTCGGCTCGCTCAGCACCGGTCTTTTCATGAAGCACCGGGACATCGACTTCCATATCTATTCGGCTGTCCTCCGGCCAGAAGATGATTTTACCGCTTTAGCGAAGCTTGCCGCCAATCCTGCCGTCAAACGAATCGAATACGGCAACTTGCTGGCGACGGAAGAGCGGTGCCTCGAATGGCACGCTTGGTACGAAGACCAGGAAGGCGAACTCTGGCAGTTGGATATGATCCATATCGAGAAAGGCTCCCGCTACGACGGCTACTTCGAAGAGGTGGCCCGACGCATTTCGGCGGCCCTGACCGATGAAACGCGCGAGGCGATCCTGCGGCTCAAGTGGGAAACGCCCGATACGGAAAAAATCGCAGGCATCGAATACTACATGGCCGTCCTGCGGGACGGCATCCGCAGCTACCCCGATTTCGTTCGCTGGCGCGAAGCACATCCCCTGACGGGTGTAGCGGAGTGGATGCCCTGAACCGGATCGCCCCCTATCTCCATCCGGCAGCGCTGCGATACCGTCGGCGCCCGAAATACAGACCTATAAGGCCGGGGGGAGGGCAAATCCGGTCGTCATCATTCTCAGCCTCGGGAAATATTCACCGACCTGCCCCGCTTCCAACAATCCCCTTCCCCCAAATATTGTCGGATAACCGCCGGACACGCACCCGACTCCCGAAAGGTAAAATCCCGCCCTCATATCGGGCCGAAAAAAATCCGCCGGACAGGTAAAACCGGCCCGGCGGATATTCAATTGTAATAGTATGGAAAATCAGAACGGGAGATCGTCCGGATCGTCCGCAGCAGGCGTAACGGGAGTCTGGGCCGCAGGCTGCTGGTACGAAGGCTGCGCCGGCTGCTGATAGGACGGCTGTCCCTGCGGCTGGGCATACCCGCCTGCCGGAGCTCCCGCCGACTGGTTATCCCCACGGCGTCCCAACAACTTCATATCGTCGGCCAGAATTTCGGTCGTATAACGCTTGTTGTTATCCTTGTCCGTCCACTCGCGGGTACGCAGGCGCCCCTCGATGTAAATCTGCGATCCTTTATTGACGTAGCGATCCACTACGTCGGCCAAACCGCGCCACAAAGTGATCGTATGCCACTCGGTATGTTCCTTGGTTTCGTTGGCCTGGCGGTCGAACAGCCGTTCGGTCGTCGCCAGACGAACCCGGGCAACTTTCGCTCCGCTTTCGAGCGTGCGGACCTCGGGATCCACACCTACGTTGCCGATCAAAATCACTTTATTTACCATATCGCCTCGTTATAAGTTTTTTATCATCTCCATAAAGAGCTCGGCCATCTTCACGCCGGCTTTGGCCCCCTGACGCTGCACATCCTCGTGGTCGCCGACCTCATCGCTCAACCCGCAGTTCGTAATGACCGATACCCCGAAAACGGGAATCGACATGTGCCGGGCCACGATTACCTCAGGCACGGTGGACATACCGGCGGCATCGCCGCCGATCGCCTTGAAATAACGGTATTCGGCCTGCGTTTCGAACGTCGGACCCGTACCGCCCACATAAACGCCGTACTGCAACTTGATTCCCTTCTCCTCGGCAATACGGGTCGCACGGATAATCAAGTGCTGATCGTAACAGTTGTGCATATCTGGGAAACGGGGGCCGAACTCGGCCATGTTGGGGCCGATCAGCGGATTGGGCATCAGGTTGATGTGGTCGGTGATGACCATCAGATCGCCTACCCGAAACGAAGGATTCACGCCGCCGCTGGCGTTCGATACGAACAGGTAGCGGATCCCGAGCAGCTTGAGCACCCGCACGGGGAACGTCACCTGCTGCATGGTGTAACCTTCGTAATAGTGGAACCGCCCCTGCATGGCCACTACGCGGCGCCCTTCGAGCAAACCGAAAATCAATTTTCCCTTATGTCCCTCGACCGTCGAAACGGGAAAATTGGGAATCTCCTTATAGTCGATCGAATATTTCTCATCGATACGGTCGGCGAAATCGCCCAATCCGGTACCGAGAATAATGCCTACTTCCGGTTGGAAGTTTTCGATGCGTGCCTGAATGAAGGCCGCAGTCTCTTTAATTCTCTCTAACATCGCACTCTAATTTTTGGAGAAAATCCGTTTCCGAATCATCTATGAATGAAATATTGATGGGCAGGAAATACATTCTCTTGCGTACTTCCGCCGGTATCTTTTCGGGATGGCTCATCTTGACCGCGTCCTTTTCGGTCATGATGATCGCCGCCTTCGGGTGTTTTGCCAGCAAATTCGCTACCAATTTCATATCTTTTACCCGGTAAACATGGTGGTCGTCGAAACGAACGTCCTCGATCACCTTGTAATTGTTCCTCAATCCCTCCACGAAAGGTCCCGGATTGCCGATACCCGACATGGCGATCACCTGCTGGCCGTAATTCAGTTCCTCATCCACGAACTCAGGGAAGAGCGGCCGAGGCCGGAAACTTTCGAAACGGGTAAAGTAAACACGCTGATAGGCGACCTGAACCAGAACCTTGCGCAGGATGCGTCGGTCTATCGGAGCCATATTCTCAGGGCATTTGGTCACGATGAAATAATGCGCCCGGTGCAACTGTTCGGGCAAATCCCGCAGATTGCCCGCAGGCAACATCCGATCATGCTGCACGGGCCGTGTCGCATCGATCATGACGATATTGACTTTAGGCTCTACGTAACGGTGCTGGAAGCCGTCGTCCATCACGACGAGATCGACCTCCGGATGCTCCTGCCGAAGACGGCGGATCCCCTCTGCCCGTTTCTCGCACACGACCACGACCGTATCGGGAAATTTGCGCTTGATCTGCAACGGCTCGTCCCCCACTTCGCGGTAGTGCGATTCGGGAGTGACCTCAATATATCCTTTCGTTCGCCGCCCGTATCCTCTGGAAATCAACGCTACGTGATGCCTTTGAGCCATGTAGGCGATCACCATCTCGGCCATCGGGGTTTTGCCCGTACCGCCTACGGTGATATTGCCGATGCAGACGACCGGAATATCGAACTTCTCCTGTTTCAGAATCCCCCAATCGAAAAGCCGGTGGCGCAACAAGACCCCCAACTTATAAAGGAAAGAAACAGGCATCAAAAAAAAATTCGACATTCTCAATACTGGTTTATAGCAATCAAAGATAGCAACAATTCAATGAATTACAAAAGAAACACCCCAAAACTTGGATAATCCGACCGCAGAGCAGCGGAAATTTTGTTTTTTTTCTTATCTTTACCGGAAGAAAACTTCCGTTAAAAATCAGGATACATCCCGACCGGACTCCAAAAAATTTGACCCGGTTCGCAGTTTTATACCTTAATTATTAACATGATCAAACAACTGAAACCAGCTGTCGCATTGTTAGCAGGCCTGCTCTTTTTTGCAGGATGCGGCCGCACGGCAACGGATGCCGAAGAAAATTCCGATGAAATCATAGAACCCAACCTTTTATACGGCATTCCCGCCGACAACTACCGGCTCGAACAGCAGATCATCGACCGTGGCGAAACCCTCGGTCAGATTCTGAACCGATACGGTGTTTCCGCCGCCCAGATCGATCAGCTCGACAAAGCGTCCAAAGACGTATTCCCGCTCCGCAACATCCGGGCCGGGCGCAGCTACACGGCTTTCATCCACGAAGATTCGCTCAACGCGCCCCATCTGGACTATCTGGTGTACGAACAGAGCATTTCCCAGTATGTCGTTTTCGGACTGGCCGACGACTCGATCAGTGTCACCAAAGGCGAAAAAGAGTATGAAATACGTCGCCAGAAAAAGACTGCCACGATCGATTCCTCGCTCTGGGAGGCGATCGTAGGCGCCGGCATGCCAGCCTCTCTCGCCGCCGAAATGGAGGACATCTATCAATCGACGATCAGTTTCTTCAGCATCCAGAAAGGAGATAACTTCACGGTCATCTACGACGAGCGTTACATCGACACCCTACCGGCCGGCATCGGGCGTATATGGGGTGCCAAATTCAACTACGGCGGCAAGACCTATTACGCCATTCCGTTCCGCCAGGGCAATAAAATCGCCTACTGGGACCAGGACGGCAACAGCCTGCGCAAGTTGATGCTTATCACGCCGCTCAAATATACGCGCATCAGCTCCCGGTTCACCTATTCGCGGCTCCACCCCATCTACAAAACCTACCGAGCCCATACGGGCGTCGATTTCGCAGCTCCGAAAGGTACTCCGGTACACGCCGTAGCGGATGGCACGGTCATCTTCAAAGGCTGGGGAGGCGGAGGCGGCAATACCCTCAAGATCAAACACAACAACGGTTTTATGACCGGTTATCTGCACTTGAGCGGCTATGCCAAAGGGATTCGCCAGGGCAGCCGCGTATCGCAGGGGCAGTTGATCGGCTATGTCGGCAGCACCGGAGCATCGACGGGTCCGCATCTGGACTATCGCGTCTGGCGCAACGGCAAACCGATCGACCCGCTGAAAATTCCGCAGGAACCGGGCGAACCGATTCACAAAGCCAACCGTGCCGCTTACGAATATGTCCGCGACCGAATTATGGCCGAACTGGACGGCGAGGTAAAGGAAGAAGACAAGATCAAACAACTCGACTCGATCGTACTCACCCCGTCGAAAACGGCAGACAGCCTGGTTTTCAGCAGTAAATTATGATCGACCCGCGCATTGTCCGCTTTATCGGCCGACACCACGTCCTGACACTGGCGACCGTCGCCGGAGAACAGCCCTATTGCTCGCACGCGTTTTACGCCTACGACCCAGAGCGCAATCTGCTCGTATTCGCGGCCGATAAGACGACGCGCCATGCGGAGGAGATGCAGGCGAACCGGCAGGTAGCGCTGGGCATCGCGCTCGAAAGCAAGGCAGTGGGCAAACTTCAGGGGCTCCAGCTTTGCGGAACGGTGCGGGAAGCGGACGAAGAGGCACGAAAAACATATATCCGCCGCTTCCCGTTCGCAGCACTCGCCGAGCTGACGTTGTGGGTTGTAGAGATTTCCTACATGAAATTCACGGACAATACCCTCGGATTCGGAAAGAAACTGATATGGAACAGCAAGGAACAGGAGTAATCATCGTCGCCGGCGGGAGCGGCAGCCGCCTGGGAGGTCCGCTTCCCAAACAATTCCGCATGCTGGGATCGCTGCCGGTATTGGGCCATGCGATAAACGCCTTTGCAAGAACGCTGCACAGCACGCAGATCGTCGTCGTCCTTCCCGAAGGACAGATCGATTTCTGGAAGAATCTGGCAGCCCGTTTCGACATAGCCAAGCACACCTGCACGGCGGGCGGGCCGCAACGGTTCCACTCGGTACGCAACGGCCTGTCCGCTCTGCCCCGAACCGTCGCACTGATCGCGGTCCACGACGGCGTACGTCCGCTGGTATCGTCCGACTTGATTTTGAAAGCCGTGGAGTGTGCGGCGGCCCACGGGACGGCCATTCCGGTCGTCGAAGCCGTCGATTCCCTGCGGCAGCTCACACCCGACGGATCGCACCCGATCGACCGCAATACGCTGCGAATCGTACAAACGCCCCAGGTCTTCGACGCGGAATTGCTCCGTCGTGCCTATGAACTCGACTACTCCCCCGACTTCACCGACGACGCCTCGGTCGTCGAACGGGCGGGACATGCGGTCACGCTCTGCCACGGAGAGCGCGGCAACCTGAAAATCACGACAGCGGACGATCTTCCGATCGCTGAAGCAATTCTTTTATCCAGAGCATCCCGTGAAGAAAATCTATAAATACAGCTTCAGCCGCCACACGCTTTCGCTCACGACGATCTACCTCACGATCTTCCTCGCACTGGGGATCGGGCTCTACTTTCTATATGAAGGAGGCTATCTTTCGGCCTGGTTCTTTTCGTTCATCGTGGCGCTCGTCGCCCTGATGTCACTCTCCATTCCGCGTCGCATCCTCGTGGACGACGAAGGACTGCATATCCTCTGTCTGCTCGACATCACGGAGCTTCATCCCGAAGAGATCGCCTCCGTACGGCAAGTCGAGAAGCAGGAACTCCGAGGCTACGTGCCCTATTTCGGCGGTTACGGATTTTTCGGGTTCTACGGACACTATTTCGACCTGAAAAATCTCGAAAGGGTCAAAATCTACGCTTCCGAATGGCGGAATTTCGTCGAAATCACCGATATATATGAAAATCGGATCTATGTCTCCTGTACCCAGGGAGAAGAACTCGTAAACGACCTACGGGAACTCATCTCGCACGCCCGAGAACGACGAGCACAGGAGCTACAGTCCCAGGAAACGACGGAAACACGATAGTTTCCACCTTCCGACGTCAAAACAAAAGACACCGGCCTCTACACTTCTCCCCCCCCTCTCCCAAATTCTCTTCCCGAAGGGGATCTCGATTCATTACCTTCCCCAAAAGGATGCTATATAATCGCAGGTTGTGTATATCAGTATCTGCATGTTAAGGGATGATAAACACACGAATTCCGAATTCGAAATACGATACACGACAATCCGGCCTACATTAACGCATCTTACGATTTTCCATTCGCCGCAGAAAAACAATCAGGGGAAACTGTGTACCAGTTTCCCCTGATTTCAATGTATCGTTCAATCTTAATTCAGATTCGGCAGGAAGGAGTAATCCCGGCTGTATTCGAGCATCTGCTTCACGTAGTCGTTCGGATAAGAAACCTTCACATCCACGACCTTGCCGTTCTTCTCCACCAGCTCGTACTGCGGATTCACAAAACCGCTGTAAGGCTCGATATCGAGGGCTTTGTAACGGGTCAGCACTTCGGCGTGCAGCTTCGGATCGACCGTCACGGCATATTTCTCGACCAGTGTTTTGCCGGCCTCGAAATCGCCTTCGGACTTGATACGCTGCACCTCGCGGAGCATACGGCCCAACAGCTCGCGCAGCTTCGTATAATCATTCACCACGACATACGTTTTACCATCCTGCTCGATCCACTCGATCACGTTGTCGGCCTTCCCCTGCTCGTAGCACCATTCGGCGATCAGCTTGCGGTTGCGCATGTGCGCCTCCTCGACATTCTTGCCCGGCTCGATACGTGCGAGCTGCGTCATCATACCATTCATGATATACCGGGCATATTCCGCATATGCCACATCCAGCGACGGAATCAACCCCAATTCGACCATTTTCGGATCGCCCAGGTAGTAGAGCCCGAAAAGATCGGCACGGGCCTCCTCGAGCGTCGAGGTATAGTTCTTCAACTCACCGCCCTTCACACCCGGAGCCAACTGCCCGGAACCGTGTCCCAAACATTCATGCAGGTCGGTATGCAGATCGTCGGCCAACTTGCCGTACTTGTCGATACGTTCGCGGTCTTCGGGACGCAGCATGAACTCCTCGAGGAATCCGTCGCCATGCGCCGCCTGGGCATAAGCGTAGGTAATGTTGTCGATGGTCACCGACTTCGAACCGTGCTCCTTGCGGATCCAATCCGCATTGGGCAGATTGATACCGATCGGTGTCGCAGGATAACAGTCGCCGCCCAGCATCGCTGCCGTAATCACCTTGGCCGAAACCCCTTTGACCACCTTCTTCCGGTAGGCGGAATCCACGGGAGAATGATCCTCGAACCACTGCGCATTCTCGGAGATAACCTCCGTACGGCGACAGGCCTCCTTGTCCATGAAGTTGACCAGCGACTCCCACGACGCCTTGCGTCCCAGCGGATCGCCGTAATCTTCGATAAATCCGTTCACGAAATCGACGTTGGATACGGTATCCCGCACCCACAGGATGTTATAACGGTCGAAATCGTGCAGGTTACCCGTCTTATAATAGTCAATCAGGGCTGCGATGGTCGCCTTCTGCGGCTCCTGGGCAACGCCTTGCGCCTTCTCCAGCCAGTAAACGATCTTCTCGATCGCCGGCGAATACATACCGCCTACTTTCCACACCCGCTCGCGGATCGTTCCGTCCTCATCCTTCACGAGCTTCGAATTCAACCCATAGGAGACCGGTTCGGGATCGGCAGGATCGGCCATGGCACGATAGAAATCTTCGGCCTCGGCCTGTGTCACGCCTTCGTAATAGTTGTTGGCGGAAGTGGCCACCAAATCCTGACCTTCAGCCTGATTGAGTTGAGTCTTATAAAGTTCGGGGTTGAAAATCGCCTCGCAGACCACAGCCCGCAGCGCATTGAGCTCGTCGCCGAACTTCTCGACGGGGATCGACTCGGCAACCGCGAGGAAATACTCCTTCGGAAATTCGGGTACGAACTTGTCGTTGGAATAGTGGTGATGGATGCCGTTGGCGAACCACACTTTTTTGAGGTATTTCTCCAACGCTTTCCATTCGGGCGTCGTCCGGTCGCCGTCGTAATTCTCATAAATCACCTCCAACGTGCGGCGCACGGGAAGGTTGTATTTGAAATTCTGGTCGAACATGATGTCGCGGCCGCATTTGGCGGCTTCGGCCAGGTAGTAGATCAACTCTTTCTCCCGAAGAGGCAGCTCGGCAAAGCCCGACACCTCGTAGCGGAGAATTTTAATATCGTCGAAGCGGTCCAGGATCCAGGGAGCATCCTCCGTCTTCTTTTCATGGCAGGAAATCATCGTCGTTGCGGTTAAAGTCAAACAAATTGCACTCAATCGGGTCTTCATAGGCACCAGGTCGTCGGTTTAACGGGATTTTACAAAACAGCACGAACGAAACACACGGCCTCGATTCGCGCATCTTTGCAAAGATACGAATAAGCCGGGTACAAAAGCAAATTTATTTGCATTTTGCCGCAATGAAATATCCAATTATCCGATCCAAATCGAAGACAGAGAAAAATGAGAACAATCGTACAGGCTTATACACAAAAATCGCCCAACCGCTTCCTATCTTGAACAAGGATAAACAAATATTCATCCCCGGCAAACACGGAACATCAGTCCCCCAACAGTCCGACCAGCTCCGATAAAACCGACCGCAACTGGTTCAATCCGACACACAACCCTTTCGGGTTATTTCGTTTTTCAGACAAAATACGTTCCACACCACATATCGTCCACAACCGAACAAAAAAGTCCCGGTCGGAAAATACCGACCGGGACTCCAATTAGCGTTCCGCATATCTAGACATCGATGCCCGACACGGCTTCAATTATCTAACGACCGATGCGGACGGCATTTCATCGTTACTATGCCAAGTACCAGTCCACTTGTAATTTGTCTCAAAATACTTCTGGAATGCTTCGATCTGCGCCGAAGTAGCCCAAATATCGACCAGATTAGCCGCAGGAATGAAATTAGCAGGATCTGTCAACTTTGTATTGGTATAGATATTTATCGAAGGATAGATCCATTTACCACTATTAGGTTCACTCTCCCACTTCTCCAAATAAGAGCCGGAAAGATTCAGAGAAGTCAATTCCGTACAACCAGTTACGGTCACAGCAACAATCGCCCGACAATCCTTTACCGTCACGGATTCGATCTTCGGACATTTATCCAGTTCGACACGCTTCGGCCCAACCTCCGTACCGGCCGCACCTGTCACCACCAAGGAGAAAGTCGTCAGGCTCTGAAGACCGTTGCAATCGATTGCCGTCAAACCTTTCACCAACGAAATATCAACCGAAGTCAAATTGATATTACCAACAGCCAAATTCGTATCATCCAAAGACTCCAACCCAGACACCTTCAGCGTCTTCAAATTCCGAAAATATTCGATACCAGCCAAAGACTTCACTTCCGCCGCATTGTCGGCATTAAGCTCCAAATCCGTAACCCGATCAGCTTCCTCCTGCGTAATACCCCCATTGGAACCATAGGTCTCAATCAGGAACTCACGGAATGCATTATCTTTGATCGCATCGACAATCGTACTCGTTTCGATAATCGTATAGCTCTCCTTCTCGATATTGATAGCTTCCACGTCGAGAGTTCCGGCAAATATCTTGGTCAGCGTCGCACACCCCATTACATTCAGAGACTGCAACGACATATTACCCGAAATATCCAGACTCGACAATGCAGTATTGCTCGCATCGAGCGTCTTCAAAGCTGTCCCGTAACCGGCACCAAACAAAGTAAGTTCCACAAGCGGATTTCCGCTGACATTATAATTCTCCAACATCGGAGTCGAATGGAGATAAACATACTTGAGATTGTTATTACTTACGTTCCAATCCGTAAGAACCGCATTGTCGGAACAACTGAAACCGGAAGACTCGCTCAACAAATTATTCGCCACATTTACGCTTTTCAAAGTACTCGTATTATACGAACACTGGAAGCGGGTCAGTTGGTTGTTACTCAAATCGACAGACTCCAATACCGAGTTTTCGAAAGCAACCTCCTCGAGCATATTGCCGCTACCTTTCAGAATACGCAACTTCTTACATTTATTCAGTTCGATTCGCCCGGTCAGTTGATTGTTCGAAAAATCAATCTCCTCGAGATTGGTGAAGAATCCGGCAACAGGAAGCTCAGTCAGCTCGTTGTCCGAGCAATCCAGTTTCCGCACATTCGTGAAATTGACATATTCCACACCTTTAAGGGACTTAATACCCAAACCTTTGATATTGATCTCGGTGATCGCCTCGACCTCGGTTTTGTCGAGCTTACCGTCCCCGTTCTTATCGAAAGTCAGCAGATAAGTCTTATACGCTTCGTCTTCGATGTTAGCGATAGCATCCGGCCCTGCCTCATAATCCTTGTATTGGATAAAGCTCTCGATATTCGACGTGCTCTCGATCGTCTGCCCCTTACTCAACCAAACCGTTTTCAGGGAGTTCGCCATATATGCCAATGCCGAAGTCAGCAGCAGGTTTCTCGAAAGGTCGATCTCGACGATCGGGGTGCTGCCGAAGTCGATCGAACGCAGATAAGGACAGTTCGTTACGTCGATCTCTGAAATCTTGGTGTTGCTGATATTCAGAACTTCCAACTGTGCGCTTTTCGTAAGATCGAGCGTTGTAATTGTACCCGTTACCGCCAAATTTGTCAATTTTGTATTGTTCGTAACATCCAAACTGTTGAACACGTCGCCGCCGACATTCAGCGACTTCAGTTCCGTGTTCTTCGAAACGTCGATCGTACTGAATTTAGCCGAACTGAAGCCGATGATTTCCAGCTTGGTGTTCTTGCTCAAATCGGGAGCGACCACGAAACCAGCACTCGAAGCATAGAGATTTTTCAAATTAGGTGCAACCGAAAGATCGATCTTTTTGAGCTTATTACACGACATAACGGAGAGTTCTTCCAAGCTGGCAGGAAGCACGACCGACGAAAGGCCGGCGCCGCTGCTCAGGTTAAGCTCCTTCAAAGCATAACACTGCGAGAAATCGGCCTTTAACAAACGGTGCGTAGTGAAATCGACCGTTTCCAAATTCGGGAAATATTCCAGACCGTCGATCGATGCGATCTCCGACCCCGTAAGCTCGATCGCCTTTACCGCTTCGGCTTCTTCCTTCGAAATCTCACCGTCCTTATTCGTATCGAAGTTCGTCATGATGTAGGTCTTCAGCACCTTATCGGGAATCACGGCAGGATAGGTCAGTTCCTTGCCCGCCTGCTTGATTACGATCTGCTCCGAATCATCCGAATTCGTGAAGGTAATCGTCGCCTCACGCGGACCACCCGTATTGGCCAGCACCTTGAACGAGAACTCCTTGTCGATCATAGCGCGGGTATCCACAGCCTCGATCCAATCGACTCCCTCCGCGATCGTAGCCGTCACAGGCTCGATGTTCGTCTGAAGTTTCACCGTTACATTCTGCTCCGTATTGGACACAGATATCGTTTTCGAATCCTCGTCGATGATGAGCTTCCCCTCCTGATTCTGCTGGATTTTGAGAGGGGCCTTCTCACTGCCACTTACGAAATTGAATGTCACCTCCTTGGCCGCATCTGTCTCATTGGTCGTAGAAACCGTAAACTTCACGACGCTCTCGCCAGATTCGCCTTCCGTCTTGTCCACCTCAACCCAATCTGCGCTACCTTCCAGCGTCCAGGATTTCGAACTGGTAACGGTAACAGTCTCCTCGCCGCCCTTGTACGAGAACGACAAGGTCTTCGGACTGATCGAAATAGACTCCGAAGCAGACATCTGACGAACCGTCAATTCCACACTCGTTGCCTCCGGGTAAGTCAGCGTGAGTTTAGCTTCCCGCGCAGCACCCGGATTGGCGTCTGCCTGAAGAGTGAATTTATCTGCACTGACCGACAGATCGTGCAGCCAAGTCGCATCCCACGTCACATCGAGAGAACAACCATCTACGGCATAATCCACGGTGTAAGGTACTGTTACCTTACCCGCAACGGCTGCGATGTCTGCAGGATTCGAGGCCTTAATGACTGGTGTCTCCAGTTTCACATCCGGGTCGTCGCTACAACCTGTGAGGCCCAAAGCGAAAACCGCGAAAAACGACAGCAAAAAAGCGATAGTTTTTTCATACTGGTTAATGATTTTTTTGTGAAAGCACTTCCGGTATCGCTACCGTAAATACTTCCGGGGTTAATATAAAAAGTTAATTGAATGGATGTTTCTGCAATAAGTTTCGAACAAACGGGCCTTGACTACTTCGAAAAAAGCGCAACGACCGCCGGCAATCGGCGTCGAACCCGACATCTTTACGGCTCCGGCCCCGCTTATCGTCGTATTTTTACCCTTTGCCATACTTCTCGATCTTAAAAAACAGCTTTCTGCGTCGCTTCTCCGGTTCCTTTCACATTATCTTCCCGCCATTCCTTCCCTCTGCGAATAAAACTGTGTTATCACGAGCCGCCACGAGTTTTTCTTTCAATCGATACTATAAAGATATAAAAATAATTTCAAAAAACGCCAAGCATTTTCCGGAAAAAATTTCATTCATTTTCTGAAAATCTATTACTCAACATTTCCCAAGCTCATACCGACACGACACAAGACGCATAGCCTATGTCTCTTCCCCATAACAATACGAAGCCGATCGCGACAGAACGTAGTCTACAACATCCGCCCGCATCATAAACAAGATCTGCCATGCCTCCCGGCACACGCCCGAAGCCGACAAAACGATCCGCCGTGGCAAAACAACGGAACACGTAGCGTTATGAGCGCCAGCCGGAGAACGCAACACATAACCTAATGCCCTATATTCTATATTCAAACACGCCTCCCCCTTCTCACCCGACTAAAGGATCCCGACCTTCCCCACCCGACCTTCCCGACATTACAATGACAGCACTACCTTATATTCCCTCTCGTATAAATACAAAAATCCCGACCGGGATAAACCCGGCCGGGATTCGATTCGAACGGAAACGCACAAGTAAACCTACAGCTATTTCCAGACAGGAACTAAAAAATTACTCTTCAATTTTCATCTCGCAATAAGGAGATTCTCCATAGTAGTCATACCAGCTGCTTCTCAACGCATCGTACTGCTCCTGCGAGCCAACGATAATCGTTGCGCCCCTCTGATCGAAAGGAAGATTTGCTCCCTCGGCAGCCTGTGCTCCGACATACCCTTGCAGCAAATCACAACCGCTAATGTTGATGGTTTTAGCCGAAGCAAAAGCAGCACGAATAAGTTTTAACTTAGCCAAGCCTTTGCAGTTCAACGAAACCAATGCTTTGCTGCCGCTGCCCCAAGAAGTACCGCCGACATCCACAGTTTCCAGATTGGTATAAGCCGTCAAATCCAAATCGACAGGACCGATCGACTGCGCATTCGAACAAACCGAAGTGAAGTTTACAATACCGGCAGGAAGTTTAATTGACTTATACCCCTTCGACGGAGACACCGTAACAGTCGTCAGATTCGTATAAGCAGAGAGATCCACATCCTCCAATTGCGCATTAGGAGCGACTACGCTGAGCGTCGTCATGTTTTTGAAGACTTCCAACCCTGCCAGGGATTTCAAATTCGCAACATTATCCTCGTAGCCTACAATGTAAAGTCCAGTAACCCGGTCAGCAATCTCCTGCGTAATCACGGTATTGCCTTGATCCGGATTGTAACTCTCATCCGCCAAAATCTTCGCACGGAGGATCGGATCGACGTTCTTCGCCACATCGGATGCACCGAATGAGATACTCGGATAAGTCGAAGACAATGCAGCGGCTTGGGCTGCCGTAGCGCTAACCTCCTTCATAGCCTTACCAAAGAGCACCTTAGCAGGATCGACAAGCAGCGGCGATTCGCTGATATCGAGCGTTGTCAGAGCGTCCAGCCCCGTCGCGATGTCGAGCGAAGCGAGCTTCTCGCAACCGGCGAGGTTCATCTCTGCCAATTTCGAAGCATTCTTGATCGTAATCGAAGAGAGTCTCGAGGCAAGCGGAGAGAAGTCGAGCGTCACAGGCCCCACATTGGCAGCAGGATCCGAGAAGATCAACTCGACTTTAACCGGATCACCCCACTCTACGATATCTGTAAATTTCAACGACTTCACACCATTAGCCAAACTCAACACAAGATTCGTCAGATAAGTCTGGTTCGACAGATCGACATCCTCCAGAGCGGTCGCTCCCGTGATGTAGATGTTTTTCAAATATTTAAAATTCTCGATACCCTTAAGACTCTTAAGATCCCCTACGTTCGGCGTATCCTTATCGATAACCAACGTCGCATTCGTACCCGAAACCTTGCCCGCCTCGATCGCAGAGAGTTTGCCGTTGCCATCCAGGTCGAATTGCTCGATACAAGCGGCACGGAATACGGGATCCCAATCCTCCGAAACATCGGGAGCATCGGTAACCGCCCAAATTCCGAAGAACGACTCTTGCATATAAGCCAGATCCTCATAGAACTTATCGTACTGCGCCTGTGTCAGAACGAGTTTACCGAGGTTTGATGCGCAAATAAACTTGGAAAGGTTAGGACATACGGAAATATCGATCGTTGTCGGCTCCTCGACCAATGCCTTGTCCGCGAACGAACTTTCGAGCGTCAGCGTTGCGAGGTCTTTCGAATCTTTGAAAGAGAGCGTCCTCAAATTGGTAATCCGGACAACGCTGATCTCTCCCAGTTTCGGACAGCCATCCAGATTGATCGTTTCCAGACCGGTATCCTCGAACTTATCGGGGCTGGTATCAGACTCGGAGAGACGCTTCATCTGGAAATAAGTCAATTCAGGCAGATTAGCACAATTAATGCCCATGACACCCGAACCCAAAGTCATATCGATGCTCGTCAGCTTCGTATTCTTGGACAGATCGACAGCTTCGATCGCAGGCGTGATCCAGTTCAGCTTGAGGGCAGTCAGTTCCGGGAAATACTCGATACCGGCCAGCGAAGCGATCGGACGCAGTTCAGGATCACCGTTGGTTGCATCACCGTCCAATGTGATCGACGTTACGTTAGCCGCCTCTTCCGTAGTCAGCACACCGTCCTCATCAAGGTCGTAGTTCTCCATGATATACTTCCGGAAAAGCTCGTCCGTCAGCTTCTTGGCGATATTCGGGTTGGTGCTTTCCTGCGTAATTACGAACTGCTCGGTAGCGTCCGTATTCGAGAAAGTGATCGTTACGCTACGATCGGTGTCGTCATTGTTGGGCTCCACCTTGAACTGGAACTCCTTCTCCGTCATCGCACGAGTCGTAACGTCCGTAATCCAGTCGATCGTCTCGCCTTCCGGCACATTGATCTTCGCCGTTACAGGCTCGATGTTGGTCTGGAGTTTCACGGTAACCGTCTCGCCTTCGGGAGCAACCGCCAGCGGAGATTCGGTCACGAAGATCAACTGACCTTTCACGTTCTGGGTTACTGTAAGCGTCACTTGAGCGCCCTTGCAGTCGAAAGTGAACTCGGCCGTCTTCTCCTCTTCAGTATCGTTCTCCGCTGCTACGTTGAACTTTACTACGTCACCGCTCTTACCCGAAGTAGCGGAAGGAACGACCCAACTGTCGGAACCGCTCGGCACCGTCAGCGTCCAATCGCCGCTGCTGGTCACCGTAACGGACTCCTCGCCGCCGGTGTAAGCAAACGACAACGTCTTCGGCGAAATGTCGATCGAAGCGTCGAAAGCCATCTGCTTAACCTCGACTTTCAGATCCGCAGCACCCTCGTACTTCAACGTCAGCGTAGCCGTACGAGCCTCGCCCTCATTGGCATCTACCTGGAAAGCGATCTGTGCGTCCGTGTACTCGAAATCGTGAATCCAGGTCTGATCCGATTCAGCGACGATAGACTGGCCCTCGACCGGATTTGCGATCGAATAAGCCAATTTCTGTTTTCCAGCGGAAGCAGGCACCTGTATGCCTTCCGCAGAGATGACCGGAGCTTCGGGACCGACATCCGGATCATCGCTACAACCGCTAAAGATCAGCGCTACGGCCGTCATAAGAGCCGCAAACGCCAGAGATAGGGTGAATTTTTTCATAAAAGATAAATGGTTAGTTAATTAATTTATGAACTCGGGACCGGCCGATCAAAACCGCCCCTCCTTCGGAATGAATAATATTGGGTTCACATCTAAATAATATCCGAGAATAATTTCCGTAAAATAAAATGCAGAACAGCATTTACCGGAAAATCAGATATTGGGGCTTCCTGTTCATAATCTATATTGAAAATAAATATAGGTTACATATCCGTACGAAATTATTGTCTTAATCTGTTTGACATTTTTACAAAATCCGTCCGCACAATCTCTCTCACCAATAAACGCCCTGTCTCGGGAGTCTGTTTTTCAGGCTTTTCCCATAAAACTATCGTAAAGATAAATAAAAAATTCAAAACTGCCATCATTTTTCAGACAATTTTTTTCACATAAAGGACAAAAACCGCTTCGAAACCTGCCAATCGAAACCTTACGGATCGAAATCAAAGAGATGACAAAAGACGATTATATACTTTTGGCATGCCGCGATTTATCCACCTCACAAATTAGAAAACCAACCGCTGCTGTTCACGATCAGCAACCGGATCTGCAACTCCGGTCCGGCCCCTCTCCCGGCTCCGCTCCTGTTTTTTCCGGAAGAAAATTCCGGTTCATCCTCCGCAAATAGGGGGACAGGATTGTTGGTATAAGATATGATTACGCAATAAAAACGATGCGGACCGGCAAAATATTGCCGGTCCGCATAAAATTCCGCAATGCAGCAGGAAACTACATATTCTTTTTCAGCTGCCGCAGCGTGACAGCGTGTGCAATCAAATCGACACCGGCCAGCAGCAGGGACAATCCCACCCAGAACACGACTACACCGATACCGATAATCGGATTGAACAGAACGAGGAACGCGGAAATAATCACGAGAATACCCAGCGTCATCGTCCAGCCGGCGCCCTTGATACCTACGCTCATCATCTCGCTGGCGACACCGACGGCCATGAATCCCCGGAAGAGGAGCCAGAAGCCGAGCACGAACGGCAGGATCGTGAAAAGCATCGACGGAGTGCACAGCAGCAGGATACCCAGCAGGATTTCGACTACGCCGCCTGCGATGTACCATCCCTTGCCCGATCCGGCGGGAGCCTTCGTACCCAGATACAGTTCGAAAGCGCCCGAAAGGATCACGACGATCCCGAACAGTACGGAAAGCGCGAGATAAGTACCGCCCGGCTCGAAAAAGACGACGATGCCCACGATGAAGAAAATAATACCGAGCAGCATGGAGAGCTGCCAATTGTCGATGGAGTGTCGGAATCGACCGACATCATAAATTTTATCTGCCATAATAACGCGAATTTAAGTTTCTACAAGGTATCCGCAAGAAACCTGCCAAACCCGGAATCGCCTTTTGACCGCACGGATCCGGAGAGATGGAGCGTCCGTCCCATTTTTTGAATTTTTCTCTTCCGATTCTTAATTGTTATTTCTACCTTTGCCGCCGTCAATACGACTAACTTTTCAAACCAAGAAAATGGAAACAATCACAAACAGCGAGGAACTGCGCCGAGCACTCGGCAGCCGGGACCGGTCCGGGATCGGCTTCGTCCCCACCATGGGTGCACTCCACGCAGGACACCGGTCGCTGGTTGAACGAGCACGCCGGGAGTGTGAGACCGTCGTGGTGAGCGTATTCGTCAATCCGACACAATTCAACGACAAAACCGACCTGAAAAATTACCCCCGGACCCCGGAAGCCGACCTGCGCCTGCTCGAAGAGGTCGGTGCGGACTACGTTTTCATGCCCTCGGTCGAGGAGGTATATCCCGAACCCGACACCCGCACGTTCGACTTCGGCATGATCGACAAAGTGATGGAGGGTGCGACCCGCCCCGGCCATTTCAACGGCGTGGCACAGGTCGTAAGCCGGCTGTTCGACCTGATAAAGCCGGCCAAAGCCTATTTCGGCGAGAAAGATTTCCAACAGATCGCCGTCATCCGCGACATGGTGCGGCAACTGAACATTTCGGTCGAGATCATCCCCTGCCCGATCGTGCGCGGAGAGGACGGCCTGGCGCTTTCATCGCGCAACACCCTGCTCGATCCCGCACACCGGAGCGCAGCTCCCCATATATATGAAGTATTAAAAGCCTCCGTCGAAGAGTCCCGCCATAAGACTCCGGCGCAGCTTACTGCTTGGGTTACGGAACAGGTCGAAAGCGATCCGCTGCTGAAAGTGATCTACTTCCAGGCGGTCGATGCCGCGACCATGCAGCAAGTCCGCACCTGGGAAGAGAGTCCGGCCGTACAGGGCTGCATCGCCGTGCAGGCCGGAGATATCCGTTTAATCGATAACATCAAATTGCGATGAAATTCCAGATCGAAGTTCTCAAATCCAAAATACACCGTGTTTCGGTCACGCAGGCCGACCTGAACTACGTGGGCAGCATCACCATCGACGAGGAGTTGATGGATGCGGCCAACATGATCGAAGGCGAAAAAGTACAGGTACTGGACGTCGATAACGGCGAACGCCTCGAAACCTATATTATTAAAGGAGAGCGGGGCAGCGGTGCGATCTGTCTGAACGGCCCCGCCGCACGCAAGGTGCAGGTGGGCGATGTGGTAATCATCGCCTCCTACGCCCTGCTGGATTTCGAAGAGGCCAAAGCCTTCAAGCCCTGGGTGATATTCCCGGATACGAAAACCAACAAGCTGATCCGGTAAAAAGCTCCGGCAAACGATCGAAAATCCTGCCCCGCAACGGCAGGATTTTTTCATACGCAGTACGAACCGTCAAAAATGCCCCTAAATATTTGGTGACGGAGCCGATAACCCATATATTTGCATGAAAGTTCCCGAAAAGCGAGGGCTATGCCGAGCAAGTTCGGGCACTGCCGGACGGAGAACTCCGGAAAAACGACTCAACCTATTTCGTCGGCCGCATTTTTATGGACATCGCGCTTTCGATCGCAGCGTTCCTGTTTTCGATCACAGGTATCGTCGGATGTATCGTTCCGATCATTCCGGGCGTAGCGTTGAGCTACGCGGGATTGCTCTGCGCCTTTTTTTGCAGCTATTCCGAAATATCGTCCGCGACACTTTGGATCTGGCTGGCCGTGACGGTGGCCGTTTCGGTCATCGACTACTTCCTGCCCGGCTATTTCGCACGTCTGGCGGGCGGTACGCGGGCGGGATCGATCGGGGCGACCGTCGGCATGATCGCCGGATTCTTCGCCGGCGGATTGATCGGCGTCATCCTCGGCCCTTTCTTCGGTGCGGTCATCGGCGAGCTGGTCCACGACCGCAGCGACTCGGCCAAGGCGTTCCGTTCGGGCTTCGGCTCCTTCCTCGCCTTCATCGCAGGTACGGGTCTGAAACTCGTAGCCGCCATCTGGATGATCTGCCTCGTCTGGTCGGACACCTACCCTGTCGTAAAAAACTGGATCGTAACAACATTCTAAAATATAAACCGTATGAAAAAATTTCTGTTATTAATCGCGGCAACGGCCTTCGCGCTGCTTACCACGGCTTGTACCGACTCATCCGGGTACACGTACGAAACGGTCAAGAACGACCCGCTCAAGACCCGTATCTACACGCTGGATAACGGACTGAAAGTCTATATGAGCGTCAATAAGGCAGAACCGCGCATCGAAACCTACATCGCCGTGAAAGTCGGCGGCAAGAACGACCCGAGCGAAACGACCGGTCTGGCCCACTATTTCGAGCATCTGATGTTCAAGGGCACCCAACAGTTCGGCACGAGCAACTACGAAGCCGAGAAGCCCCTGCTCGACCAGATCGAACAGCTCTTCGAAGTTTACCGCAAGACGACCGACGATGCGGAGCGTGCGGCAATTTACCGTCAGATCGACAGCATCAGCTACGAAGCTTCGAAATACGCCATCCCCAACGAGTACGACAAACTGATGTCGGCGATCGGCGCTCTGGAAACCAACGCCAACACCTCGATGGACCGGACGGTCTATATCGAAAACATTCCTTCGAACCAGATCGAGAACTGGGCCAGGATCCAGGCCGACCGCTTCAAGAACGTCGTGATCCGCGGATTCCACACCGAGCTCGAAACGATCTACGAGGAGAAAAACATGTCCCTGACGGACGACAACCGGAAGGTTTACACCACGATCGGCGAAGTGCTCTATCCGAACCACCCCTACGGCAAACAATCCGTACTCGGCACGCAGGAACACCTGAAAAACCCGTCGATTACCAACGTAAAGAACTATCACACGCAGTATTACGTGCCCAATAACATGGCCATCCTGCTTTCGGGCGACTTCGATCCCGACCAGATGATCGCCACGATCGACAAATATTTCGGCGATATGCAGCCGAACGAGAATATCCCGCAGCTCGCCTTCGAACCCGAAGCCCCGATCACCAAACCCATCGTCAAGGAGGTTTACGGTCCCGACGCCGCGAACGTAACGCTGGCATGGCGCACGGACAACGCCGCATCGTCCGATGCGGAATACCTGCTGTTGGCCAGCCGGATCCTCTACAACGGACAGGCCGGCATGATCGACCTCGACCTGATGCAGCAACAGAAAGTACTCGACGCCTTCTCGTACCCGGATCAGCGGGCCGACTACGGAGCCCTCGTGCTGCAAGGTCTTCCGAAAGCGGGTCAGACCCTCGACGAGGTCCGGGATCTGTTGCTCGCAGAGGTAGCGAAACTCCGCAACGGCGAATTCAGCGAAGAGCTGATCAAGGCGGTCGTAAACAACCTGAAAGTATCGACCATGCGCGAGGAAGAGACGAACGTGGGACGTGTCGAAATGTACCTTTCGTCCTTCTACAACGACATTCCCTGGAGCGACGAAGTGACCAAGCTCGACCGCATCGGCTCCATCACCAAGGAACAACTGGTGGCCTGGGCCAATGAAAAACTCGGCACCGAGAATTACGGCATTATCTACAAACGCCAGGGAGAGGACCCCAGCGTGCAGAAGATCGCCAAACCGGCCCTCACCCCGATCCAGATGAACCGCGACACCCAGAGTGCATTCCTGACCGAAATTCAAAATTCGACGGTAACTCCGATCGAACCCGTATTCGTGGATTTCAACCGCGATATGGAGATTTTCAAAACCGATTCCAGCCTCGAAGTCCTCTATAAGAAAAATGACATCAACGACCTTTTCTCGCTGACCTACCTCTTCGATACCGGCGTGCTGAACGATCCGGCGCTCAACAATGCCTTCGCTTATATCGACTACCTCGGCACCCAGGCCAAGACAGCTGCGGAGATCGCATCCGAACTCTACGACATCGCCTGCTACTACGACCTGTCGGCCAGTCAGAACCGCTGTGCGATAACCTTCAAGGGATTGAGCGAAAACATGGGACAGGTCATGGATATCTTCGAAGACCTGGTAGCCAATGCACAGGGCGACGAAGAGATTCTCGCCAACTACAAGGCCGACCTGCTGAAAAAACGTGCAGACAACAAACTGAACCAGGAAGCGAATTTCGCAGCCTTGCAGCGTTTCGCCTTCTTCGGCGGAGAAGCTATCCAGCGCACGACCCTCAACAACGAGCAGCTCGAAGCGCTCACGTCGGACGTACTGATCGGCAAGGTCCGCGACCTGCTGAAAAAGCAGCACACCATCCTCTATTACGGTCCTAAGGACAAAGCCGGGCTGCTCGCCGACCTGAAAGCACACCACCAAACGCCGGAAGTGCTCGAACCGCTGACTCGGGGAAATATCGCGTTCCAGCCTACGGAACAGAACAAGGTCTGCCTGGCCAACTACAACGCGCCGCAGCTCTACTTCCTCCAGTACTCGAACCTGGGCAAAAAATTCGACGTAGCGGTCGATCCCGCTCTGAAACTGTACAACGAATACAACAGCGGCAGCATGGGAGCCATCGTCTTCCAGGAGATGCGCGAATCCCGCAGCCTGGCTTACATGGCCTTCACGGAGTGGATCAATCCGAGCTACCTGGACGACAATTATCTTTTCGCAGCGATCATCGCCACGCAAAACGACAAAATGGCCCAGGCCATCGACGCATTCGATGAGATCATCAACAACATGCCCGAATCGGAAGCAGCCTTCAAACTGGCCAAAGAAGCCGTACTGACCAATCTGCGGACCTCGCGTACGATCAAGGACGAAGTGCTCTGGAAATACATCGCCAACAAAGATCTGGGCGTAACGGAAGACCGCAACAAAGCCATCTTCGAAAAGGTCCAGGACATGACCTTCGCCGACCTCAAAGCCGCCCAGGAACAGTGGATCAAGGACCGCAAATACACCTATTGCATCCTCGGCGACCTGAAAGACCTCGACCAGGATTACCTGCGCAAGCTGGGCCCGGTACAGATCGTGAGCCAAAAGGAGATGTTCGGCTATTAATTCCACCGACCCGATCATTCAAAACGTCTTCGGAAAAATCCGAAGACGTTTTTTATCCTCCTTTCCCCGGAGGCAAAGCAAGCGGTACGTCCTGTTTCGGATGCACCTTACTCGACCAATCGCCCGCAGCCCGAAAACAATAAACCCGGCGTCAGACAAACTGACACCAGGTTTATTTTCGGGAACCGAACGGAACCCGATCTATTTTAATACCGATAATGCTCGGCCTTGTAAGGACCCTCGACCGGTACGCCGATATAGTCGGCCTGTTTTTTCGTAAGCTGCGTAAGCTCCACACCGAGGTTATCCAGATGCAGCCGGGCAACCTCCTCGTCCAGATGTTTGGGCAGACGATACACGCCCACCTCCAGTTTCTTCTGCCACAACTCGATCTGCGCCAGACACTGGTTGGTGAACGAATTGCTCATCACGAACGAAGGATGTCCCGTAGCGCAACCCAAGTTCACCAGGCGGCCTTCGGCCAGGATAAAGATCGAATGGCCGTCGGGGAAGGTGAACTTATCCACCTGCGGTTTGATGTTGGTACGCACGGCATCCGAAGCCTCAAGACGGGCCATCTGGATTTCGTTGTCGAAATGGCCGATGTTGCAGACGATCGCCTGGTCCCGCATCCGCTGCATGTGCTCGAGCGTGATGATGTCGCAGTTTCCCGTGCAAGTCACATAAATATTACCCTCGGCCAGAGCACTCTCGACGGTCTTCACCTCGAAACCCTCCATCGCGGCCTGCAAAGCGCAGATCGGGTCGATCTCCGTAACGATGACCCGGGCTCCGTACGAACGCATCGAACGGGCACAGCCCTTGCCGACATCGCCGTAACCGCAAACGACCACCACCTTGCCGGCAATCATCACGTCGGTCGCCCGCTTGATACCGTCCGCCAGCGACTCGCGGCAACCGTACAGGTTGTCGAATTTCGACTTGGTGCAGGAGTCGTTCACGTTGATCGCAGGAACGAGCAGTTCGCCCGCCTCCTGCATCTGATAAAGGCGATGCACGCCGGTCGTCGTTTCTTCGCTCACACCCCGCCACTCGGCTACCGTTCGGTGCCATTTGCCGTTATCTTCGGCCAGAATCTTCTTCAGCGTATCGAGAATGACCTCCTCCTCGTAAGACGACGGTTCGTAATCCAGCGTCGAAGCGTCGTTTTCGGCCTTATACCCTTTGTGGATCAACAACGTGGCATCGCCGCCGTCATCGACGATCAACTGAGGGCCCTTCCCGCCGGGGAACGACATGGCCATCGCCGTACACCACCAGTACTCGGGCAGCGTTTCGCCCTTCCACGCAAATACGGGAACCCCCGCTTCGGCGATGGCCGCCGCCGCATGGTCCTGCGTCGAAAAAATATTGCACGAACACCAGCGCACGTCGGCGCCCAACTCGACCAGCGTTTCGATCAACACGGCGGTCTGAATCGTCATATGCAGCGACCCCATGATACGCACGCCCTTCAACGGTTTCTGCGGGCCGTACTTGCGGCGTATGGCCATCAGTCCGGGCATCTCGTGCTCCGAAATCTCAATCTCTTTCCGGCCCCATTCGGCCAATGACATATCGGCCACTTTGTAAGGCAGGGACAAATCCAAAAACATACTTTTTATCATTTAATCAATTATACATAATCTCTTGCTGAATCGTCGGCTCTCGTCGGCCGCATTGCGACACCGACTCCCGCCGAAGAGAATCGAAGCCACGAAGCGGTAAACACGGCCTCCGGCCGAAAAACGGCATAAACCGCCGCACGGTCATCGCCGCCGATTCTCCGAACTCAAAATACAGCTGCGATCCCGTTCGATCTGGCGCTGCAACTCCTCCAGCGAATCGAACTTGCGCTCGTCGCGGATCTTACGCCGCAGCTCAACCCGGAGTCTCCGACCGTAGAGATCGCCCGAAAAGTCGAAAATATGGGTTTCGAGATGTCGGGGACCTCCACCCACCGAGGGGTTGCTCCCCAGATTCGACATGGCCTTATACTCCACGCCGTCGATCTCCACATAGGACTCATACACTCCGCTTTCGATCGTATCCGCATCCGCAGCAACCTCCATATTGGCGGTCGGAAATCCCAACTCACGGCCCAGTTGCCGTCCGTGCATCACCTCTCCTTCGATCCAGACAGACATAGCCTCAAATCTTTTCGGTCAGCTTGCGCACCAGGGAAATTTGGGAGAAAAACTCCTTGGCGAAAACCCGCAGCACGGTATAAAGCGGTATGGCCAGCAGCATGCCGATCACCCCGGCCAACGACCCGGCGATCAGGATCACGAGAAATATCTCGAGCGGCTGCGCCTTGACCCGCTCGGAGTAGAGCGTCGGTTGCAGCACGAAATCATCCAGCCCCTTCAAAATCAACAGCGATCCTGCAATGACCAGCATCGTATGGCCGATCGACATCCCTTCGATCGGGGTGATGATACCCATGCAGACCGAAACCGCGCCGCCGATGGTCGGACCGGCGTATGGCACGACGTTCATAACCCCCATGATAAGACCGATGAAAAAGGCATCCTGCGCCCTCATGCCGAAAGCCATCATCACAAGCGATACGGCCAGCATCAACAGGAAGCTCTCGGCCAAAATCCCCCGGAAGTAGCGGGACAAAAGCACTGTAACCGAATTGAGGGCATGCGTCACGTTCTGTTGGTATCGATCCGGGAAAAGTGCTGTTACCATCGCATAGAAAAGTCCGTCGTCCCGCAGGAAAAAGAACGTGATGAACGAAATCGAAAAAAAGGCGATCACGCTCGAAACGGCCAAACTCACCACCGATGAAAACGCCGTATTGATCGTGTCGAAATTAATCAGCGACTGCAGGAAAGAGATCAGCGTATCCTTGAACGACACCTGGGTTTCGGGCAACGAGAAGAAGTGAGTGAGATAATCCTGAATACGCTGCAGCGGCTCCTCGACAGAAGTCAGCACCGTCGAAAAATCGAGGTGCGCCAACTGGTAGAGCTTGTTGGTCACCAGCGGCACGAAAAGCCCGCACATCACCGCGAAAACGATCCAGATCACCAGCAGCGTGACGAGCGCTCCGCACCAGCGCGGCACACGCCATCGCCCGATCCGGCCTCGGGATATCCGGGCTACCAGCGGGCGCCCCATGATGGCCAGCACCGCCGAAACCAGAATGTAGATCACGATGGAGCTGAAGTACCACATCAAAAAGAGGACGACGGCCGTAATGGCCGCCCCCACTGTAAAACGAAGCAATGTTTGAGGTGTAATACTCATACGTACCGCAACGCGAAAACCGCCGCCAATAAGTTACTTCAACCGGGCGATGGGAGTTTGCGATCCCACGACAGGATCCCCGATCTCCACGAGCAGTTCGGTATCCTTCGGCAGAAGGATGTCGATGCGGGAGCCGAACTTGATGAACCCGCAAACCGAATTTTGCTCCACCTTCGAGCCGACTTTCATATAAGAAACGATACGACGGGCGATCAGACCCGCAATTTGACGGAAGAGCACCTCCTTGCCGTCGGGGGTTCGCACGACGGTCGTCGTCCGCTCGTTCTCGGTCGAGGACTTGGGATGCCACGCCACCAGGAAACGCCCCGGATGATACTTGAAATACTCCACAGTACCTCCGACCGGCACCCAGTTCATGTGAACGTTGGTAATCGACATGAAGATCGAAATCTGCAGCATCTCCCGATCGAGGTATTCGCTCTCGTGCACCATTTCGGTCACTACGACCCGGCCGTCGCACGGAGCGAAGACCAACTCCGCATCATGGATCTTCACACGCCGCGGCTCCCGGAAAAATGCCACGATAAAGAACCAAAACAGCACAAGCAGAATGGATCCGAACCAGAGCAGTCCCGCTTCGGCATGGCGCGACATCAGATAGTACATCAGCGCCCAAAGCAGGAAACAAACGACTCCTGTCAGCCCGATAATCTTGTAGCCTTCCTTGTTTATTTTCATATTCGGATAGTAAGTTTTCTTATGAAATATGCAGCAATAGCAGATAAGCGACCACGAACGGCAACGAGAAAATGAGCGCATCGAAACGGTCGAGCCAGCCGCCGTGCCCCGGCAGAATATTGCCCGAATCCTTCACGCCGGCCGCACGCTTGAACATCGACTCGATCAAATCGCCCAACACACCGCTCACGGCAGCGATCGCAGCTAAACAGCACCACAACCAATAGCTACCGTCGAGCCACCATGCGGCAAGGCAACCCATGGCGATCGCACCGACGATGCCGCCGAAGAACCCCTCCCACGACTTGTTGGGCGAAATTCGCTCGTAAAGATGATGTCGGCCGACGCTGACCCCCACCAGGTAGGCGAATACGTCGTTGGCCCAAATAATGAAGATGTAGGCCAAAATCACCCAGGGATTCCAGCCACCCTCCCCCGTCAGCAGAGGCAGATAGGCCATCATCGACAAAGGCACGGCCACATAAAAGACGCCTCCGAGCGTCGCCCCCACATCGGCGGCGGGGCGGGCACGCTTGAGGAACAGTTCACAGACGAACATCAGTGGTATGAGCAAAATAAAAACCGGCAACAACCACAAGAGGACGGAAAGCGCTCTCGGCAACAACGCCACCTGCTCCGCAGAAACCGCCAGCAGGAAACTCGCCACGAAAAGAGCCGTACCCGTAACCAGTCCGAGCCATTTGAGAGGGTAAATATCCTCCCGGCGGGCCATCCGGTAAAACTCCCACATACCGCCGACGAGAATCGCCAGCAACAGCACTCCGAAACTCCACTGCGACCAAAGCACCGCTCCGACTACCACGACAGTCAGGACGGCACCGCTCAAGGTTCGCACCAGAAGATTCCTCATTTTATCAGACATAATTCAACCTTTTTCGGGTAAACCTCGTTAAACTTCAGGCGTTTCCGCCGACGATTTTCCGTCCGACACAGCGGAAGCGGCGGTTCCGGAAATCTTTTCTTCGTCCTTTCGGGACTCGGCCGGCGCAACCTCTTTTTTCCCGGCTGCCTCTTCCGCATCGCCAGATGCAGCTTTCCGCTCCGCCAAAGCCTTCTGCTCGGCCTCTTTCCGTTCCCGCAGAATATCCTTTTTCCGTTTACCGAAGATACGCTCCACATCCTCCGTAAAGACCACTTCGCGCTCCAACAGCAGTTCGGCCAGCTCCTTCAAACCGTCGGCATGGCTGCGGAGGACCTCCGCCGCCATCGCCTAGGCTTCGGCAATGGGATTTTTAGCCTCGGCGTCGATCTGCTGGGCCGTCAGTTCGGAATAGGGCTTGGTCAGCGCCATGTCGCTCTGGCCCGTAGAGTCGTAATAGCTGATCGTCCCGACCTTCTCGCTCATACCGTAATAAGCCACCATGGCATACGCCATCTTGGTCGCCCGCTCCAGATCGTTGAGCGCTCCGGTCGAAACCTCGCCGAAATTGATCTGCTCGGACACCCGGCCGCCGAGCATCGCAGCCAGCTCGTCCATCATCTGCTCGCGCGTGGTGATCTGCCGTTCTTCGGGCAGGTACCAGGCCGCGCCCAACGACTTGCCGCGCGGAATGATAGTCACCTTGATCAGCGGACTGGCATTCTCCAAAATCCAGCTTACCGTAGCGTGTCCGGCCTCGTGATAGGCAATCACCCGCTTCTCTTCGTCGGAAATGATCTTGTTCTTACGCTCCAGACCGCCGATAATGCGGTCGATCGCCGCCAGGAAATCCTCGCGCGACACATATTTCTTATTGTGACGGGCCGCGATCAACGCCGCCTCGTTGCAGACATTGGCGATGTCGGCACCCGAAAAGCCGGGCGTCTGCTTGGCCAGAAAAGTACGGTCCAGCTCCGGATCGAGCTTCAACGGACGCAGATGCACGTCGAAAATCTCCTCGCGCTCCTTCACGTCGGGCAATCCCACCTCGATCTGCCGGTCGAAACGTCCGGCACGCATCAGCGCCTTGTCCAAAATATCAACCCGGTTAGTCGCCGCCAGGACGATCACGCCCGTATTGGTCTGGAAACCGTCCATCTCGGTCAGCAACTGGTTGAGTGTATTCTCCCGCTCGTCATTGCCCGAGAACCCGGCGTTCTTACCGCGGGCCCGGCCGATGGCGTCGATTTCGTCGATGAAAAGAATACAGGGAGCTTTCTGTTTGGCCTGCTCGAAAAGGTCGCGCACGCGCGAAGCGCCCACGCCCACGAACATCTCCACGAAATCCGAGCCGGAAATCGACAGGAACGGCACATTGGCCTCTCCCGCCACCGCCTTCGCCAACAGGGTTTTACCCGTTCCCGGAGGGCCTACCAGCAACGCGCCCTTGGGAATTTTCGCACCGATGGATTTGTATTTGTCGGGGTTCTTGAGGAAATCGACGATCTCCATGATCTCGACCTTTGCCTCCTCCAGTCCGGCAACGTCCTTGAAAGTCACCTTTTTCGAGTTCTCCTTGTCGAACACCTGCGCCCGGGCCTTCCCCACGTTCATAATACCGCCAGCACCGCCTCCGGCACCCCGCGACATGCGGCTCATCAGGAAGAACCAGCCGCCGATAATAATGATCCAGGGAAGCATCTGAAGCAGAATCGATGTCCAGGAATTCTCCCGGTTCTCGTACACCAGCACCACCTTGTTACCCGACTCGGCCGTCACCTTATCCAAATCCTGACGGAACGTATCCACCGACCCGATATTGAAAGTAAGCTGAGCCCCCGTTTCGGGCATATTACGGAAACGCGGGTCCGCAGCATCCTTACGGTACCGGTCCGCAGCATCCTTCTTAAGGTAGATTTCCGCCAGGTCACGATTGACGACCTGGATTTTTTCGACGTCGCCCTGCTCGATCATCTGCGCCACGGTATTCCAGTCGCTCTTGACCGGGACTCCGTTGCCGGGTCCGAACATCCAGTAGCCGACAATAAAAATAATGATGACGCCGTATATCCACATCCACGAAGGACGCGGCATATTCATTTTGTTGTTTATTTTCTGTTGTGCCATAAAATATTATTCGTCATACTCATAACGGGTCGCCGGGGCATCGGCCCACAGCTCCTCCAATTTGTAAAATTCACGCAATTCTGTCTGAAAAATATGCACCACCACATCCACGTAGTCCATAGCGATCCACAGCGCATTTTGCTGTCCTTCCACGCGCCAGACCTTCTCGCCGAGGGTTTCCAATACCTGCTCCTCGATACCCGCCGCGATCGCAGCGACCTGCGTGGTGGAGTCGGCGTTGCAAACGATGAAGCAGGAGCAGATCGCCCCGTCGATTTTCGAAAGATCCAACGATACGATATTTTTACCCTTCTTATCCTGGATTGCACGAATTATCGTGCCTGTCAATTTTTCCATAGTTTGAATTTACCGGTCAATACAACTTTGCAAAGGTAGCGAAAATGAGGGCAGAACAAAACAAACCCGTTTGTTTTTTTATGCCGAACGCATCCCGCTTCCCGCAAAGATACAAGAGAATATCCGAAAATTTGCTCTGCAAATATCCGTCCCGAATCCCTATTGGCGGGAAACTTTCGACAAAATAGTATCGATCAAGGCTTTGATGATCGAACTTTTGACATAGGTCCGGCGCACGGCCACGGCGATCTTGCGCGAAGTAGCCCCCTTGGCCAGCGTTTTGACCTGACAACGATGCTCCGCAGGAATGTATTCCACGGCCATTTCGGGGATAATCGTCACACAGTGCGTGTAATCGACGATCCGCATCAACGTATCGAGCGAACCGGATTCGAACGTATAGTGCGAGGGGACCTCCCGTTTGGCCTGGCACAGCTCGATGATCTGGTCACGCATACAATGCCCCGGACTTAACAGCACCAGCTCCTTGAGGTCGATATCCTCGATACGGACGTTCGTGCGTTCAAAAAGCGGATTCTCCCGGGACACGTAAAGATGGAACCTGTCGTCGAACAACTCGTGTTCCTGAATCCCCTCGCCGCAGGTTCCGCCGGCGACCAATGCCGCATCGATCCGGTCGCGGCGCAGCGCATCGACGATGTCGGCGGTCACCATCTCCGCAATCTCCAGTTCGACTTTGGGATAGTCCCGCACGAAATCGGGAATAAACTTATGCAACAGGTAAGGTGCGATGGTCGGAATGACGCCGAGCCGCAACCGACCGGAAGTTTCGCCTTTGAGTTCCGCGACCGCTTCGCGGATATGATCGTAAGCCCGGAGGGTTTCCCGGATTTCGGCAAGCACCACCTCGCCCGCCTCGGTCGGAATGACCGGTTTCTTGCTGCGATCGAGCAGCACCACGCCCAATTCTTCCTCCAAAGACTTGATCTGCATGCTCAACGACGGCTGGGTCACGAAACAGTGTTCCGCTGCCAGAGAGAAACTGCCGCAATTGGCTACCGCCAGCAGGTATTCGAGTTGGATGATAGTCATAGTTTATCTTATTTGCACGCACGAAAATATAAAAAAAACCGATACTTCGCAATTATTATTCGACCATCGGTTTAGTTTTTCGTACATTTGCAGACTATTTATTATTAGAAACTTTTTAACTGATGGGAAAAATCATACTCACCGGAGATCGTCCGACCGGCAAACTCCACCTGGGACATTACGTAGGTTCGCTGCGCCGCCGCGTGGAGTTGCAGAATTCGGGCGAATTCGAGAAAATATTCATCATGATCGCCGACGCCCAGGCGCTGACCGATAATGCGGACAACCCGGAAAAAGTGCGGCAGAACATCCTCGAGGTCGCCCTCGACTATCTCTCTTGCGGACTGGATCCCGCGCAATCGACGCTCTTCATCCAGTCGCAGGTGCCGGAACTCTGCGAGCTGGCTTTCTACTACATGAACCTGGTGACCGTAGCCCGTCTGCAGCGCAATCCGACGGTGAAGGCCGAAATCCAGTTGCGCGGCTTCGCCGAAGGCAACGAAGAAGAGGGATCGCAGCGCCAGGGTATTCCGGTAGGATTCTTCACCTACCCGATCAGCCAGGCCTCGGATATCACCGCTTTCAAGGCCACGACCGTACCGGTCGGCGAGGATCAGGAACCGATGATCGAACAGACGCGCGAAATCGTCCATAAATTCAACTCCGTATATGGAGAAACACTCGTCATGCCGGGAATTCTGCTGCCCGACAACGCGGCCTGCCTGCGTCTGCCCGGTACGGACGGCAAGGCCAAGATGTCGAAATCGCTGGGCAACTGCATCTACCTCTCCGACTCGGCCGATGAAGTGAAGAAGAAGGTGATGGGTATGTATACCGATCCCGACCACCTGCGGGTGAAGGACCCGGGCAAGGTCGAGGGCAACACCGTCTTCACCTACCTGGACGCCTTCAGCCGCCCGGAACATTTTCAGCGATACCTGCCCGATTACGCCTCGCTCGACGAGTTGAAGGCGCACTACCGCCGGGGCGGGCTGGGCGACGTGAAGGTCAAGAAGTTCCTGATCGCCGTGCTGAACGAAACGCTGGAGCCGATCCGCGAGCGCCGCAAGCAGTACGAAGGCCGCATCGAAGAGGTCTATGAAATTCTGCGCAAAGGTTCGGAGCATGCCCGGGCAACAGCCGCGCAAACGCTCGGCGAAGTGCGCCACGCCATGCGGATCGACTACTTCGACGACAAGGAGCTGATCGCCGAGCAGGCTCGCCAATACCAGCAACAGCGATAACGCGCATAACCAGCAGACAAGGTACCCGAAATGTTCAAACGCATAACACCGCAGACGATCGCGGATTGGGGCGAACGTATCTACATCCGTTTCCTGGAGCTTACCAAACGGTTCACCAGTACGCAGATCATGGCGCTGCTGGCCATCATCGTAGGGGTTCTGGCCGGATTGGGTACCTGCCTGTTCGAACTGCTGCTCTACGGAATCAAAGCAGGGCTGACCCATTGGTTCCCCGTCGAACAGTCGCATTTTCTCTTCCTGTTCTATCCGGTCATCGGTATCATTCTGGCCTCGCTTTTCGTCAAATACGTCGTCAAAGACAACATTTCGGAAGGCGTTACACGCGTGTTATATGCCATGTCGCGTAAAAACTCGTACATTGCCTCCCACAACTGCTGGACTTCGGTCGTAGGCGGTGCGACGACGATCGGATTCGGCGGTTCGGTCGGTCCCGAGGCCCCGATCGTCCTGACGGGCGCAGCCATCGGTTCGAACATCAGCCGCCTGGCCCACCTGAACTACAAAAACACCACCCTGCTGCTCTGCTGCGGAGCCGGGGCGGCCCTTGCAGCCATCTTCAAAGCCCCGATCACGGGCGTGGTCTTCGTGCTCGAAATCCTGATGCTCGATCTCACCTCGCGCACGGTCGTACCGCTGCTCATCTCTTCGATCACGGCCGCCGCTGTCGCCCTCACGATCCGGGGATTCGATCCGATCATCGCCATCTCGCTGACTCCCGACGATGCGTTCCGGCTCAACCAAATTCCGCTTTTCGTCCTGCTGGGTATCTTCTGCGGGCTGATGTCCTACTACTTCACCACGGTCAATGCCCGGGTGGGCGCCTTCTTCAAAAAGATCGACAGTCCCTACAAGAAGTGGCTGATCGGCGGAGCCGTACTCGGCATCCTGATCTACATTTTCCCGCCCCTCTACGGCGAAGGCTACGAAGGTTTCATGTCGCTCATGCACGGCAACACGACCGAGTTGTTCAACAACTCGCTCTTCTACCGCTTCAGTCAGATCGACTGGGTGGTCATTCTCTTCATCGTAGGCACGATGTTCTTCAAAGTGATCGCTATGGCCTCGACCAACGCTGCGGGCGGCGTCGGCGGTACGTTCGCCCCTTCGCTGTTCGTCGGCGCATTCATGGGCGCTATCACGGCGCTGGTCTGCAACACCCTGTTCGGATGGAACCTGTCGCTGGTTTCTTTCACCCTGGTAGGTATGGCGGGCGTAATGTCGGGCGTGATGAAGGCCCCCCTGACCTCGATCTTCCTGATCGCCGAACTATCGAGCGGTTACGGCCTTTTCATCCCGCTGATGATCACCGCCTGCATCGCCTTCGCCATCGACTACTACCTCGATCCCGACTCGATCTATACCAAGCAACTGCGTCAGAACGGGGAGTTGATCACCCACAACAAGGACGAATCGGTCTTCGTCTTTCTGAGGCTCGACGACCTGATTCAGGACGACGGGGTTTACATCCACCCGTCCCAGACTTTGGGCGACATCGTGCAGATCATGTCCCGGGAGCGTCACGACGACTATTTCCCGGTTCTCGACAACGAAAAACACCTGCTGGGCATCGTCCGCCTGAACGACGTGCGGGAAGACCTGTTCAATCCGCAAAAGTACGGCAACCCGATTACACGCTACATGCTCCTGTCCCCCGACACGATCCTGCAACATGAACAGATCCAGAGCGTGCTGCGCCGTTTCGACGAAAACCACGTCTGGGTGTTACCCGTCGTGGACAAGGAGAAACACTACCTGGGCTACATCTCCAAATCGCGAATCATGACCGCCTACCGCGAACAACTGGTCAAGATTTCGCAATAAAATACAGTCCCGACCTCGCTTTCTACAACCGAAGAAACTATAAAAACAGAATAGTACTATGAATTTTAATTGGGCTGACGACACGAACTGCGCCGTAACGGTATGCGACACCGAAGGCGTGGTAATTTACCAGAACAAGCAATCTATCTCCGTCAATGGAGAGTATCGCGGCAAAAGCATGCTCCCCTGCCACAACGAGCGCTCGAAGGGGATCATCGCCCGCATCCTCGAAAAAGGCGACACGAATGCCTACACCATCGAGAAAAAAGGGATCCGCAAAATGATCTACCAAACAGCCTGGCGCCGCGAGGACGGCACCGTAGGCGGTATCATCGAACTGTCGATGCCGATTCCCGCCGAAATGCCGCACTACGTACGGGGATAATAGAGCACCCCGGACCAGAAGCATCCGAACCACTCAACGACACCAGGAACTTCAACCGGAAAGCCGCAAAAAAATACACGAAACAACCCCTATCCGATACAGGAGAAGAGTCAAACGACCGCCTTTCTTCCAAAACGTTACGAAGAGGCGGATCAAAACGGTTTACAACACTTTCCACAGCCGTTTTCCGAAAACAGGAGCGCCCGCGATTAGTCGCGGGCGCTCCTGTTTATTTGCTTACTACCGAAATTTCTCGAATCCGGGAAGATACTTGGTCGGTTCGAACTCGACGATCGTATAATCTGCGATCTCATGCCGGAAGAACGGATCTTCCCGCGTAAAGGCTTCGGCTTCCGCACGATTCGCGGCTTTCGAAACGATCACACCGCCCGTACGGGGATTCTGCGGCCCGGTGCAAAGCAATTTGCCCTGAGCGAAATAACGGTCGAGAAAAGCCCAATGCTCCGCCAGGTAGCGCTCCACCTCTTCGAGCGGCTTCTTGTAATCGACGATAATCAGAAACATAGTTTTTCAAAGTTTTATGTCGTAAATCTGGATTACACCGACAAGTTTGCCTTGGTCGTCGGTCACCAGCAGCGAATTGATCTTATGCTGGGTCATTTTCTTCTCCGCAGCGATCAGTTTCTCATCGGGCCCGATGGTCTTGGGATTGGGCGTGGCGATGTCCATGGCCCGGATCGAGAAAAACTCCGATTCGCGGCGTTCCATCGCCCGGCGGATATCCCCGTCGGTGACGATCCCCAGCACTTTGTCCCCCTCGCAAATGACGATCAGCCCCAGACCGCCTTTGCTGACGGCGTGGATCATATCCTTGGCCGAACAGTCCGGAGCTACCACGGGCAACCCCTCCTTGTGCATCACATTGCCGACAGTCATCAGCAGACGGCGGCCCAGGCTGCCGCCCGGATGCAGCCGCGCGAAGTCGATGCTCGTGAAATTGCGCAGCTTCATCAGCGCTACGGCCATCGCGTCGCCCATGGCAATCTGTGCCGTAGTCGAAGTGGTAGGCGCCAGGTGCAGGATGCAGGCCTCGTGGCGCACGGCCACGTCGAGGTGCACGTCCGAATTGCGGGCCAACGTCGATTCGGGATTGCCCGTCATCGAAATCAGCTTGTTGCCGTTGGTATGGATAAACGGCACGATCTTGAGGATTTCATCCGTCTCGCCCGAATAAGAGAGCGCCAGCACGGTATCTTCCGGAGAGATCATTCCCAGATCGCCATGAAAAGCCTCGCCCGGATGCAGGAAGAAACTCGGCGTACCGGTGCTCGCCAGCGTCGCGGCGATCTTGCGGCCGATCAGCCCCGATTTTCCCATTCCGGTCACCACGAGCTTGCCCCGGCTGTGCAGGATAAGTTCGACAGCGCACACGAAATCATCGCCCAGCGTCTGTTCGAGATGCTTGAGCGCCAGCGCTTCGGTATGGATCGTCTTTCGGGCCAGCGAGAGGATATCGGCCCGCTTGTCTGCGGTCATATTATAGCAAAGATTTTATTACGTTTTCCAAATCATTCAGATAAAGCATGTTCGGACCGTCACTCAAAGCATGATCGGGATCGGGATGCACCTCGAAGAAGAAACCGTTGGCACCGAACGCCCGGGCTGCCCGGGCCATGGCAGGCACGAACTCGCGGTTACCGCCCGTCTTGCCGCCGGCGGCACCGGGGCGCTGTACGGAATGCGTGCAGTCCATGACGACCGTCGAAGCGATACCGAGCATATCGGGAATGTTGCGGAAATCGACCACCAGGTTGTTGTAGCCGTACATATTGCCACGTTCGGTAAGCCAAACCTCACCGGCACCGGCCTTCATCGCCTTTTCATAAGGGTATCGCATATCTTCACCCGAAAGGAACTGCGCTTTCTTGATATTGACCGTACGTCCCGTACGGGCCGCAGCGACCAACAGATCGGTCTGGCGGCAAAGAAACGCCGGAATCTGGATCACATCGACGACTTCACCGACCGGAGCGGCCTGACAGGATTCGTGAATGTCGGTCAGCAGCCGCAGCCCCCACTTCGACCGAACGTCGGCGAGCATCCGAAGGCCCTTTTCCAGCCCCGGCCCCCGGAACGACGAAATCGACGTGCGGTTGGCCTTGTCGAACGAAGCCTTGAAAATGATTTCGACGCCCAGCCGGCGATTGATGTCCGCCAGCGTCGCAGCGACCGTATCGAGCAATTCCGCCGATTCGATCACGCAGGGACCGGCTATAAAGAGAGGTTTTTTATCCATGATTCTATCGCTTCATTCGTTTCAAAAATTCCTCGGCGGCCGCCAAATCTTCGGGCGTGTCGATGCCGATGGTTTCCACGTCGGAAATACCCACGCCGATCCTGTAGCCGTTCTCCAGCCAGCGCAACTGTTCGAGCGACTCGGCCTTCTCCAGCGAAGATTGCGGCAAGGCCGTCACCTCGGCGAGCACCTTCGTACGAAAGGCATACATACCGATATGTTTATAGAAAGTATGTTTCGCCAGCCACTCCGACCGCTCCACCCCCCGCAGGTAGGGAATCACCGAACGCGAAAAGTAGATCGCCCGCGACTCGCCGTCGAGCACCACTTTCGGCGAATTGGGATTTTCGAGCGCCGCCAGTCCGTCCGACTCGGCAAAGGGCCGCACCAGGGTAGCGATGTCCGTACCCGGCACGTCGAAGCAGCGCATGATCGCCCGAAGCTGTTCCGGACGGATGAAAGGCTCGTCGCCCTGCACGTTGATCACGGCGTCGTACTCCCGGCCGAGCTTTCCATAAGCCTCCCAGCAACGGTCGGTGCCGCTGCGGTGCTCGGCCGAAGTCATCACGGCACGACCGCCGAACTCCTCGACGGCACGCAGGATCCGCTCGTCGTCGGTCGCCACGACCGCATCGGGCAGCACGCCGGTCACCTGTTCATACACCCGGCGGATGACGGGCTTTCCCCCGAGCATCGCCAGCGGCTTGCCCGGGAAGCGGGTCGATGCATAGCGGGCGGGAATGATCGCAACAAACTCCATAACTCGTGACTCTATCTGTTTCAAGTCGCTAAAATACGAAAAAAGCGGGACATTGCGTCCCGCTTTTCAAATTAACACGGATTATTTCTTCTCCTCGAGAGCCAAACGCAACACATCCTCGTTCGTCCGCACGTAGTGGAACGTCAGACCGTCGATGTACTCCGCCTTGATCTCCGAGATGTCCTTGCGGTTGTCTTCCGAAAGGATCAGCTCCTTGATACCGGCACGCTTGGCCGCCAGGATCTTCTCCTTGATACCGCCTACCGGCATTACACGTCCCCGCAGGGTCGTCTCTCCGGTCATGGCGATACGCTCGCGCACCTTGCGCCCCGTATAGGTCGAAACGATCGAGGTGACCATCGTGATACCCGCCGAAGGACCGTCCTTGGGAATGGCTCCCTCCGGTACGTGGATGTTGATGTCGTTCTTCTCGAACATTTCGGGATCGATACCCAACTCCTTGTGGTGCGCCATCACCCACTCGTGGGCGATCGTCGCCGACTCCTTCATCACCTCGCCCAGGTTACCCGTCAGGCTCACTTTGCCCTTGCCGGGGGTCAGCACCGACTCGATGTAGAGGATATCGCCGCCGACCTCGGTCCAAGCCAGGCCGGTGACTACGCCGACCATGTCCCCGACCTCGTACTCTTCGCGCAGGAATTTCGGGATGCCGAGAATCTTCTCGACATCGGCCTGCGTAAGCTCCGGCGTATAAGCCTCCTCGAAAGCGATCTGCTTGGCCCGGTAGCGGGCGATCTTCGCCAGGTGCTTGTCCAGCGAACGGACACCCGACTCGCGGGTATAGCCCGCGATAACCTGCTCGACGACCTCGGGCGTCAGCACCAACTGCCCCTCGGGAATGCCGTGCGCCGTCATCTGCTTGGGCAGCAAGTGGTCAAGGCCGATCCGCACCTTCTCTTCGAGAATGTAGCCCGGAATGTTGATCATCTCCATACGGTCGCGCAGCGCCGGGTTGATGTTGCCGATGTTGTTGGCCGTGGCGATGAAAAGCACTTTCGAAAGGTCGTACTCCGTATCGAGGTAGTTGTCGTGGAACGTCGTATTCTGTTCAGGATCGAGCACTTCGAGCAGCGCACTCGACGGGTCGCCGTGATTGCTTACGGTCACCTTGTCCACCTCGTCGAGGATGATGACCGGATTGGACGACCCGCAGCGTTTGATGGTCTGGATGATCCGGCCCGGCATCGCCCCGATGTAGGTGCGGCGGTGACCGCGTATCTCGGCCTCGTCGTGCAGACCGCCCAGCGAAATACGGCCGAACTTACGTCCCAGCGCCGCCGCCACGGACTTGCCCAGCGAGGTCTTGCCTACGCCCGGAGGGCCGTACAGACAGAGGATCGGGGATTTCAAGTCGCCTTTCAGCTTGATGACGGCCAAATGCTCCAACAGACGCTCTTTCACTTCGTCCAGCCCGAAATGGTCGTGGTCGAGCTGCTCGCGTGCGCATTTCAGATCGAGATTATCCTGCGTCACATCGTTCCAGGGCAGCTCGAGCATCAGTTGCAGATAGGTAACTTGCACCGAATATTCGGCCACGGCGGGATTGAGCCGTTCGAGCTTGGTGATCTCCTTCTCGAAAAGTTCGGCCACCTCCTTGGGCCAGTTCTTCTTGGACGCCTTCTCGCGCAATCCCTCCAGCTCGCTGTCGGCACCTTCGCCCAGCTCGTCCTGAATCGTGCGCATCTGCTGCTGCAGGTAGTAATCGCGCTGCTGCTTGTCGATCTCCTGCTTGACACGGCTCTGGATCTCGTTCTTCAGCTCGACGAGCTGCTGCTCGCGCACCAGAATCTCCAACAACTTGCGGGCACGGGCCAGCAGACCGGGAGACTCCAGCAGCGACTGGCGGTCTTCGTCCGAAAGCTCGAGGTTCGAACAGATGAAGTTGATGATTCCCCGCTTGGAGTCGATATTCTTGATGGCGAACGCCGCCTCCTTGGGCATGTCCGGCGAAATAGCGATGATACCCAGCGCAATGTCGCGGATCGAATCCACGAGAGCCTCGAACTCCAGGCTCTTTACATCGGGAGAAGAGTCGCGCAACGGCGTCACGCTGGCCTGGAAATAAGGTTCCGTGGAGACATACTCCTTCACCTCGATTTTCTCCAGTCCGTTCAGAATCACCGTCAGGTTACCGTTGGGCATCTCCAGAATCTTGATAATACGGGCCGCAGTGCCGACCTTATACATATCGTCCGGCGCCGGGTCTTCGACTTCGCTTTCGCGTTGCAGCACGGCCCCCAGCAATCCGTTGCGCTCGTTCACTTCGCGCACCAGCCGGATGCTCTTCTCTCGGCCGACCGTAATCGGCGTGATCGCTCCGGGAAACAGCACCGAACTGCGCAAGGTCAATATCGGCAATATTTCGGGCACGTTGACCTCTTCCAACACCTCGTCCCCGCCCGTTACGATGGGAATGACGTGATGGCGTCCGTCCAGGACATCGGGCAGTGCCTTCAGATCGTCCATGTCGATGTTTTTTATTTTATCCTTCTTACTCATATTTTTCTCTTTTACCGAAAACAGGTGCAGCCCCGTACGTCGAACGGATTTCCTTTCGGAAAATTCCGTTTCTCCCGCCTCCCTACAGTTTCTCCTTTCCTCAATCGGGGAAGTTTTTAAGTACAGCGGGCACCTATTTCTTAAAAAATTTACAGATTTTGCAAAGATAACGATTTTCCTCCTAATTTTATTTCATATTAACAGAATGTTCATAACTTTGCAAATCCTGTACAAATTATAAATATCCCACATAATATGATGCAAATCGCCGACAAATACGCCCCGCAGCAGATCGAATCCAAATGGTACGACTACTGGATGGAGCACCGCCTTTTCCATTCCGAACCCGATGAACGGGAACCCTATACGATCGTCATCCCGCCACCCAACGTCACGGGTATGCTCCACATGGGACATATGCTCAACAACACGTTGCAGGACGTACTGGTGCGCCGCGCCCGCATGCAGGGCAAGAACGCCTGCTGGGTTCCGGGCACCGACCACGCCTCGATCGCCACGGAAGCCAAGGTGGTGGCCAAGCTCAAGGCCGAGGGGATCGAGAAATCGTCGCTCTCGCGCGAAGAGTTCCTGCGTCATGCCTGGGACTGGAAAGAGAAATACGGCGGCGTGATCCTGCAACAACTGCGCAAGCTGGGCGCCTCGTGCGACTGGGAACGCACCTGCTTCACGATGGACGAAGCTCGTACCGAAAGCGTCCTGCGGGTCTTCTGCGACCTCTACGAAAAGGGGTTGATTTACCGGGGCGTACGCATGGTCAATTGGGACCCGTCGGCCCAGACCGCCCTTTCGGACGAAGAGGTGGTATTCAAAGAGTCGCACGGCAAACTCTACTACCTGCGCTACCGGGTCGAAGGCACCGACCGCACGATCATCGTCGCCACGACACGGCCCGAAACGATCCTCGGCGATACGGCCCTCTGCGTCAATCCCGACGACGAACGCTACGCCTGGCTGCCCAAAGACGCCCGGGTCATCGTCCCGCTGGTGGGCCGGTCGGTGCCCGTGATCCGCGATACGTACGTGGACATCGCTTTCGGCACGGGTGCCCTGAAGGTTACTCCGGCGCACGACGTGAACGACTATATGCTCGGTGAAAAATACGGGCTCGAATCGATAGACATCTTCAACGACGACGGCACGATCAACGACAAGGTAGGGCTTTATGCCGGTATGGAGCGCTTCGCCCTGCGCAAACAGATCGAAAAGGATCTCGACGCGGTC
>ERZ779885.477-NODE-477-length-45969-cov-8.158862_pt1 | contig 45969 bp, 55 predicted proteins | sample MGYA00511554_ERZ779885 | MGnify/ENA primary metagenome ERZ779885 (study PRJEB29588, sample SAMEA2160998) | human gut metagenome | biome: human gut; feature: human-associated habitat; material: faeces | place: Denmark | collected 2008/2010 ... | reverse complement strand
CCCATATTGATAACCTCCAACTTTGAACATCAACCCCATTAAAATTGCCTTCGGCAGGGCTGACACTATCCTTTAATTTTCCACCTTTAAAGCAGTCATTTATTGCTCTATTGCTTTATTCTCTTCATAGAATTTCATAATTAGCCTTTTACTTAAAAATATTATAGTTGCTAAAAATCGACATGTATTGTATAGTAAATACGTTAAATGGCAAATCAATAGCATATCGCTGAATTTTCCATGACAAATAAAATTGAATACATTGCATAACCGCTTCCCTTTTTATATAATGTAAGGGAGGATAATCATTGAATTACAGAAGAACAAAAAGCTGGTTAAAGTTTGTTCGCAGACTGAAGTTTCACAATCGGAAGTACAAGGACCGTTTATTTCAGAGAGTGTTTCAGGATAAACGGGATCTTTTGAACTTGTACAATGCGATCAACGGAACAAATCATCAGGATCCAGAGGAACTGGAGATTACAACGTTAGAGGATGTCATATTTATGTCGATGAAAAATGATAAATCATTTATGATTTCTTCGACGATGAATTTATAGGAACATCAATCGACGGTGAATCCGAATATGCCAATCCGGGGATTGCTCTATTTTGCACAATTGTATGATGAATACATTAAGCTGCACGATTTGAATATGTAAGGGCATAAGCTTATCAAGTTGCCGATGCCGCAGTATATTGTATTTTATAATGGCACAGAACAAATCCCAGATGATCACACGCTTGTGTTATCAGATGCTTTTGAAAGTGATCCGACTGCGAACGAGATGGAACCAGCATTGGAATGCAAAGCGCGGGTAATGAATGTCAACAGTGGACATAATGCGGAGCTGATGAATAAGTGCAAACGATTAATGCATTATTCATTGTTTATTGCAAGAATTCGGCAGAATACCAACAATGGAATGTCAGTTGAACAGGCAATTGATGAAACTATCACATATTGCATTGATCATGACATCCTCAAAGATGTTCTGCTGAAAAATCGAAGCGAGGTGCGTCATATGATTTTAACAGAGTTTGATGAAAAGAAATTTGCCAAGTCCATGTGGGAGGAAGGACACGAATCTGGTTACTTAGAATGTCGCGATTCAATTCTTAAGATCATGGATGAAATCAACAACGGAAATGATACCGTGGAAAAACTGGTTGCATTAGGATATGATGCAACACTTGCCCAAAAAGTATTGGAGAAAAAATAAACCGGAAACGATTATGCAATGTTGAATGGGAAAATTCATAAGAAACACGACTCCAAAAAGCTGTAAAGACAAATGCTTTACAGCTTTTCTTATATCATTCATCTTTTGTCATTACTTTCACCATCGTTTCTTTTATCATGGTTTTTCATTCTAAGTTCATTAATTCCCCAGGCAAAAAATGGAAATGCACCTGCAACCATAATAGAAATCAGTAAATAGATTACATCAATTTCTTTTTTTCCAATACAGAAGGCTACGAAAATACCAATCATGATCATCGCAACTCCACCAAAATGTTTTACATAGTATTTGCAAAACCCGTCTTCTCTCTCCACAATCCATTTGTCTTCAAAATCAAGTTCCTGTTTTTTTCCCATATTGATAACCTCCAACTTTGAACATCAACCCCATTAAAATTGCCTTCGGCCGGGCTGACACTATCCTTTAATTTTTCGCTTTTAAAGCAGCCATTAATTGCTCTTTTGCTTTATTCTCTTCATACATTGTAATGACTTCCTGGTCATATTTCATGTCGAACTTCACACGAATATTCCCCCGGTTTTCAATCATGCTTTCTGCAATATAATACAAATCCTCTCGTACCTTTTCAAATTTCTCTTCGGTGCTTTTCCAGATATTATAATCGAAAACATAATTACATGCCAAAACCATATTTCTATCATCGTCCCATTCTTCTTCTGAAGCATAATATGTTGGATACAAATAAGGAAAATCTCTCATAAGTTCACCCGGGCGATTAATATCTTCTAAATATAACAAGGATATTACCGTTTTTCCATTCGTGATTTCAAAAAGCATCTGATTCTGTTCATTCCATACTAATTTATATATGTAATTAATCATGCCTGTTTTTTCTCCCTTTGTATCAAATGGTTCCATCTTTTGTCAATAGTTTCTTTTAGCCCATTCGTTTCCATACCGTACATATTGTATAAATATTCTAGCAAATCAAATGGTTTCTGCTCCAATCGAAAATCCTCATAGTATTTACAAACATTTTTATCATAACAAATATTAAAATTTTCATCAGGAATTTCACTATCTTCCATGAATTTTTTGACAAATTCATTTAATTCGTTTCGTTTTTCTTTTGCTTTATTTCCCCATTTATATAAAAAACTATGATTTAAGACATATATTGCCGCCGAATGTTGACATTCACACTGCCACAAAAGCGCAATACCTTCTCCTTCATTCTGTATATAAAACAGTAAATTACCATCACAGTTCCACTCTAATTCATATATCCAATTCACCATATTTATTTCTTTACAATAATTTATAAAATTATCATATATTTCCTTTCCGTAACTCATAGTATTTTTATAATTGTATTCTTGATCCTTTTATATCATATCTGTATCCTGCAGATATATCCTATGATTATACAACAGCTAACAATGCTGGTAAGCACTCTGGAGCACATATAAGAAATCCAACAACAATTACTACTATGGCTATTGCAACCAATAATTCGTTTGGCTTATCCAAATCTAAATCTTTTGCCTCTATTTTAGCCTTTGCCCTTTTCATTTTCTTTAATCCCTTTTTTTGTTTTTGATATTCTGGAGTATTGCGAGCCTTATCTCGAACTTTTTTAGGGATTTTTTTATCGTCTAATGTTTTGCCATGACTAGGTGTTCCATCAACATTTTCTACACCTTCAACAATTTTTTTCCCACTTTTTCCTTTTACATGTACGTGTGGTTTGGAATCTCCGCCATGTTCTGGTAAATCAACACGATACTTCCATCCTTTATACCCTAAGTCCTTCCACCCTCCACTGCTTCCTTTAAGAGTTATTACATCTCCTTTATCTGCTTGTTTGTTTTCACTTATCAAATTGTCATCATCTATTCGTTTTAACTCTTTTTGCAATTTTCTTGCAGTTTTATTTGATATTTCCCCATCCTTTTTCTTTTCTTGATTTGCCTGCTTAACAAGAATTTTAATATTTTCAATTGTTTGTTTTCTTGATTGTGCATAAGCTGTGCTTGAAGTATCTAATACTATTATACACATCAACATAAATATTAACAATTTTTTTAGTACCATTCTAGCCTGATCGTTTTTTTTCATAATTACTATTTCTCCTTTTCTTTTGCCTTTTATTAATTTCCTGTTTGATCCCCTTGTAAATATTTTATTCTCTCCTTTCTACAAAAGCCAAAGTATTTTTTAATAACACACAGCTCTTATTTTATCTATTTTAATAAATCAGACTATTATATTCAACAAAAACTTCACCAACGACCATATTTTTACACCATCGACATAAGAAAACCCATTTTACCAGTTTCCTGATAAAATGGGTTTTTCTATCTTGCTTACTTATGTCCAGCGACATTAATACGTATCAATGCCTTGTGGAGTGCATACTCTGCACGCTTCAAATCGAGATTCTGTGACTTCGCGGCAATTCGTTCTTCTGCACGCTCCTTCGCGGCTTCCGCACGATTGATGTCGATTTCATCCGGCCATTCGGCAAGCTCCGCAAGCAGCGTAACTTTCTCGCCGAGAATTTCTGCAAATCCTGCATGGACGGCTGCAACTTTCTGTTCATCACCGTTGTGTATGATCACAACACCGGGTTCAAGGACGGTGGTCAGTGGAATATGATTTTTGTACACTCCGATTTCTCCATCCGCCGTATTGAATTCCAGCATATCTGCCTCACCGGCAAAAAATATACGATCCGGTGTGATGATCTCGACCTGAAATAAATCTTTTCCTTCTGCCATAATACCCCTTTCCTGCCTTTGCAAATTTTTACTTTGCTTTCGAATAAGACTCTTTTACATCGTCAATCGTTCCGGCATTGAGGAAGTAACTTTCCGGTACATCATCGAGTTTTCCGTCCAGGATTTCGCGGAAACCACGGATGGTCTCGGCGATCGGCACGTATTTTCCTTCCAGTCCGGTAAACTGTACAGCTACCGAGAATGGCTGGGACAGGAATCGCTGTACCTTTCTTGCACGGCTTACAACAAGCTTATCATCCTCAGATAATTCGTCCATACCAAGGATGGCAATGATATCCTGCAATTCTTTGTACTTCTGTAAGATTTCCTGTACTTCACGGGCAACCTTAAAATGCTCCTCGCCAACAATACGTGGATCAAGGATACGGGAAGTGGATGCCAGTGGATCAACTGCAGGGTAAATACCAAGCTCTACGATCGAACGGTCCAATACCGTTGTTGCATCCAAATGCGCAAATGTCGTTGCCGGAGCCGGGTCTGTCAAGTCATCCGCAGGCACATAGACTGCCTGTACAGATGTAATAGAACCGTTCTTTGTGGATGTAATTCGCTCCTGCAATGCGCCCATCTCCGTCTGCAGTGTCGGCTGATATCCTACAGCGGATGGCATACGGCCAAGCAACGCGGATACCTCAGAACCTGCCTGTGTGAAACGGAAAATATTGTCGATGAAAAGAAGCACGTCTTTTCCACCTTTGTCACGGAAATATTCTGCCATCGTAAGTCCGGTCAACGCTACACGCATACGGGCTCCCGGTGGCTCATTCATCTGTCCGAATACCATGGTCGTCTTGTCGATTACGCCGGATTCTTTCATTTCGTAGTAAAGGTCATTTCCCTCACGGGTACGCTCTCCTACTCCGGTAAATACGGAATATCCGCCATGCTCCGTCGCAATATTGTGAATCAGCTCCTGGATCAGTACGGTCTTTCCTACACCCGCACCTCCAAACAGTCCGATTTTTCCACCCTTTTGATATGGGCAAAGCAAATCTACGACTTTGATACCGGTCTCAAGCATCTCCTGTGAAGTTGCCTGCTCCTCGAATGATGGTGCCGGTCTGTGGATCGGCCATTTCTCCTCGGTATCCGGAGCTGCGATTTCATCAATTGGATCACCCAATACATTAAACAGTCTGCCCAGTGTCTTCTCTCCAACAGGAACAGAGATCGGGGCACCTGTTGCAATGGCATCCATACCACGAACCAATCCGTCGGTTGGTCCCAAAGCGATACATCTTACTGTATCATCACCCAGATGCTGAGCCACTTCCACAACCAGTCTTCCGCCATCTTTTAACGGCACTTCGATTGCTTCGTTGATCTCAGGCAGATGTCCTTCCTGGAATTTGATATCCAGTACGGCACTGATAATCTGTGTGATTTTACCAATATTATTACCTGCCATTTATTTTCTCCTTATTTTTTACGTTGAAATTGCATTTGCGCCCGCCACAATTTCGGTAAGTTCCTGCGTAATGGAACCCTGGCGCGCGCGATTGTACTTCAGTGACAGATCACTGATCATTTCTTCCGCATTGCTGGTTGCTGAATCCATTGCCTGCATACGTGCACCGTTCTCACTGGCTACCGCCTCAACGAGTGCTCCGTAAAATAAGCTCGTCACATATTTCGGAATAATCATATTCAATGCCTCTTCCTCGTTTGGCTCATAATTCATCAGAACATTGGAATCCTCTGCGTCCTCCGGATCGATTTCAACCGGAAGGAGTTTGATCATCTTTGCTTCCTGACTTACTGTATTCTTAAAATGCGTGTATGCCAGATAGATTTCTCCTACTTCTCCGTTTGTAAATGCTTCGAGTACCTTGTTGCACAAAGCCGCCGCATCCGGATAGGTCGGAGCTTCCATCATGTAAGAAGCATCCAGTGCAATGTGATAATCTCTCCGTCCGAGTGCCTCTACACCTTTTCCTCCTACGGCATAGATGTCGAGATCTTCTTTCGGAAAATCACTGCCTGTAATCAGTTTGACAATGTTGGAATTATATCCACCTGCCAGTCCTCGATTCGAAGTAATGACAACGATTGCTTTTCTTTTGGAATCGCCTGCCTGCAAATACGGATGATTGATATTGCCACTTCGTGCCAGCATGGAACTTACGGTTTTGTACATATAATTGAAATACGGGTCCGTCTGTTCCGCACGGCTTTTGGCTTTCTGTAGCTTAACGGTTGAAACCAGCTTCATGGCTTTGGTGATCTGCTGCGTACTCTGTATGCTGCTTTTTCTTCGCTTTATGTCTCGCATGGAGGCCATGTCTTACCACCTACTTTCTGCCATTATCGGAAGGATGCTTTGCATTCTTCGATTGCTTTCACCAGCTTCTGTTCTGTCTCTTCATCCATCACTTTCGTTGCTGCAATGCTTCCCGGAATCTCCGGATATCTGGTATCGATATAATCAAAGAGTTCATTCTGGAAACGCAGAATGTCTGCTACCGGAATGTCCATAAGATATTTCTTGATTGCTGCATAAATAATGATAACCTGTTTCTCAACCGGCATCGGCTGATACTGTGGCTGCTTTAAGATTTCCTTCAGACGCTCGCCCTGTGCCAGCTTCTCGGTCGTATCGGCATCCAGTTCCGAACCAAACTGTGAGAATGCTGCCAGCTCACGGTACTGTGCCAACTCGGTACGAATCGGCGCTGCGATCTTCTTCATCGCCTTGATCTGCGCAGAACCACCTACACGGGATACCGAAAGTCCGGCATTGATTGCCGGCCGGAAACCTGCATTGAACATCTCTGTCTCCAGGTAAATCTGACCATCCGTGATGGAAATAACGTTGGTTGGAATATAGGCAGATACATCGCCTGCCTGTGTTTCGATAATCGGTAATGCAGTTAGGGAACCGCCACCCAACTTATCAGAAAGTCTTGCTGCACGCTCAAGGAGTCTTGAATGCAGATAGAAGACATCTCCCGGATAAGCCTCACGTCCCGGTGCTCGTTTCAAAAGCAGGGAAAGTGTACGATATGCAGCTGCATGCTTACTCAGATCATCGTATACAACAAGGACATCTTCGCCATTTTCCATCCACTCCTCACCGATTGCACAGCCTGCATATGGTGCGATGTACTGCAATGGCGCAAGCTCACTGGCAGTCGCTGCAACTACGGTCGTATATGCCATAGCTCCGTATTCTTCCAGTGTCTTTACAATCGTTGCAACGGTGGAAGCTTTCTGTCCGATTGCGACATAAATACACTTCACACCCTGTCCCTTCTGGTTGATAATGGTATCCACAGCAATCGCTGTCTTTCCTGTCTGACGGTCTCCGATGATCAGCTCTCGCTGTCCACGTCCAATCGGCACCATGGAATCGATTGCCTTGATACCTGTCTGCAATGGTGTATCTACGGATTTTCTTGAGATGACACCGGATGCTACACGCTCAATTCTACGATACTTATCCGTATCTACCGGACCCTTGCCATCGATTGGCTGTCCCAGCGCATTTACGACACGACCAAGCATAACATCTCCGACTGGTACCTCTACCACTCGTCCGGTTGTCTTTACCGTGTCACCTTCATTAATATTTTTCTGAGAGCCAAGAAGTACGGCACCTACGTTGTCTTCCTCAAGGTTCATGACCATTCCGTAGACCTCTCCTGGAAACTCCAAAAGCTCTCCCTGCATTGCGTTCTCCAGACCATGGATACGTGCAATACCATCTGCTACCTGGATAACGGTTCCCACATCTGCAACTTCCAGTTGGGAAGCGTATCGTTTAATCTGCTCCTTGATTACGGAACTGATTTCTTCTGGTTTTAAATTCATGGAGCGCACTCACCTACTTTCAACTGTATTTTGGATAATTCGCGGGTTAAATCATACAGTTTTGTCTGAATACTGCTGTCTACCACGCGGTCTTTGATGCGGATAACCATGCCGCCGATCAATGCGGCATCCACATCGTAATGCATTTCAAATTTCACATATTTTGTTGTCTCAAGCAGTCTCTTTTCGACTGCTGCCTTCTGCGCATCACTCAGTTCCATGGCAGAAGTTACATAGGCGGTTCCGATATTTTTGTACTCTTTGACCTGTTCCATGAAGTACGTAAAAACGCTCTCAATCTCATTGTAATGATCCTTCTCTACAATCATTCGCATCAGACCTACAAGTTCATCCTCTACCTGCCCTTTGAAAATATCTTCGATCAGTTTAACCTTCTCTTCTTTATCAATCTTGGGATGGTTCATCAGCCGGGTCAGATCCGGGTTCTCCTGCAAAGCGACAGCCACAGTCCGGACTTCCTCGAACATGGTGTCAATGCGGTTCTCTTCCACAGCCAGCTGAAACAATGCATCCCCATATGTTCTGGATACTAGCTTAGCCATGTTGATTCACCCATCTCTTTCAATGTCTCATCCACAAGGGAATCCTGGATACTGGTATCAATGGATGCTGCCACAACTTTCTGTGCCATCATAGCTGCGATGGTAATCATCTCCTGCTTCATATCATCCATTGCGTGCTTTTTCTCCAGTTCTGCTTCCTGTTTGGCATGTGCAATAATGCGGGAAGCTTCCTCTTTCGCCTCGTCAATGATTTTGGTCTGATTCTTCATCGCCTTCTGTCTCGCATCGGCAAGAATCACTTCAGCTTCTTTGTCAACTTCTTTGAGCTTTGCCTCATATTCTGCTTTCAGGGCTTCGGCACTCTCTTTGTCTTCCTTCGCACTGTCAATATCATTGGCAATCCGCTCCTGCCTGTCTTTCAACAGTTTCCGCGCCGGATTAAAAAGCAGATATGACATTGCAAGTACAAGGAAAAATACTGCAATTGCCAGTAACGCTGTATCGAAGAGCAACTGTGGATCAAGATTAAATAAAAATGTCTGTTTAGCTAACACTCCTGCTTACTCTCCTTTCCTTCTTTATATTGAAACACATTTTTAATGTGTCTCAAGGAGCACACCGCATGAATAATCGCTTCGCGATGCGGTGTTCGTAGGAGACATATCTTCGATATGCCTCATTATCCTAACGGATGAACGAAAAGTAAAAGCATGGCAACAAGCAGACCATAGAGACCGGTTGTCTCGGCAACGGCCTGTCCCAAAAGCATGGTAGACATGATCTGTCCTCTTGCTCCCGGATTACGTCCTACTGCTGCAGCACCATGTCCGGCTGCGATACCCTGTCCAATACCAGGTCCGATACCTGCGATTACTGCAAGTCCTGCACCGATGGCGGAGCATGCTCTAATTAAATCCTGTCCTGAAATATTCATATAAAAATCCTCCTTAACCATATAAGATCTTTTTGTTAATAGTACATCAATTCGCTTCGCGAATGCAATTTGCGTAGGACATGTATCTTCGATACATGTCATCCATCACAAGCCTGTGATACATAAGTCATGGTCAGCATACAGAATACATATGTCTGAATTGCTCCGGAGAACAAATCAAAATATACATGCAATGCTGCCGGCCATACGATGGCCAGTTTTCCAAGTAGTCCATATACCAGTGCCATGATAACGGTTCCTGAAAGTATGTTTGCGAACAAACGCAGCGACAGGGAAATCGGTATCGCAATCTCACTGATAATGTTGATTGGCGCCCAGATTGGGAGCCATGGCGGTAATGGTGAACACATTCCCGTCCAGATTTGTTTTGCGCTCTGATGCTTAACTTTGCAGACACGAATCATAAAGAATGTTATCAGCGCAAGCGCAAGTGTTGTGCCGTAATCGGCTGTCGGCGGCCGGAGTCCTACAAGTCCGGAAATATTACTCATCAGTATGAAAATAAAAATCGTACTGATATAATTTACGAACTTCGGAGCCCATTTGCCCATGGTGGATTCCACCATATCATCTAACTTTTCTACGATCAGCTCAATGACGTTCTGGAAAGCATCGGGTTTGTCCGTTGCATGCTTCAGCTTCCGGTTTGCAATGATTGCAAAAATCAGCATGATTGCCATAACAATAAGAATGCACGCATGACTGGTCGTAATCCAGACTTTCTGCCCGAATACCTCCACCTGAAAAATCCCATGGATCATAAAATCAATGTCAGCTGACATTAAAATCCCCTGATTCACATAGTCACCTCCTTTATATTTATTTTTATTCCACTATTTCTTCGTCAGAAGCTGCATCACGTCTTCCAAACAATCTGCCCGCTGCTTTTTCAAAAAGCGGCTGAAGGTAGGCTCCTATCTTTAGTCCCAATACCCCAAGAAAAGCGGTAAACAGATTCCCGAAATGAAAATAGCCCAATATAATTAACAGAACTGCCACAACGAAGTACCGTAGCAGGCACTTTGCGATAATTCTGCGATTGGCATCTTTGCTCTCGCCCATGGATACTGCATCCCACAGTACACTTGCAATATGAATCGCAAGTCCGACTGCAATCGCTATTCCATACCACAGGCCTATGGAATAAGCGGCTTTATCTTCTACAAACCACACCCCGGCAAACTGAATCACCAACCCGTATCCGATGATTGTTGCAACCAGTCCCGGTAATGCATCGTTTAATCTTCTTAGCATGTGTACGCCCCAATCCTGTCTGGCAGCATATACTGCCTATTTTTTCATTAATTTTCTGACCATCTTGTATATATTGGTAGATCCGGCCAAAGCACCGATAAAGAAAAACGGAATCATCATCCATGAAATCCCTGTTTTTTCCCCAAGCCAGATACCAAATATCGAGCATAAAAAAATAGGAACAAGCATATTGATTCCAAATTGAAATACCAATATCAGTGCATTCCATACCTGTTTATTATCTTTCTTCATGGCTCCCCTTTATACTTTCTCGCAACTATATTTTATTATACCATTTTTCGTCGATTTGTCCATAAGAACTGGCTTTTGCATAAGCTTTTCGTCAATATGTTAACAAATTTTACCAAAACTTCGTATAAATGACAAAAGGAGCCCTACATTACTGCGCTTTCGTGCATATGTATTGCTCCTGTGTATGTCTCTCTCTAAAATTATTTACTTTTAAAGTGTTTCCTATGCTACAACCCCAACGAAACATTTCTTCCTGTATGCTCATATCTGCGCAGCGTTACCCCTGCGGCACGGAGCATTTTCTTGGAAGCCATGACTCCTGCGGTATCTGCATATTTGTCACTGTCATATACAACTTCGCGAATGCCCGACTGAATGATGGCCTTTGCACATTCGTTACATGGGAAAAGCGTCACATAAATGCTAGCTCCCTCAAGGCTGCCACCGCGATAATTCAGTATCGCATTCAGTTCACTGTGCGTTGTATAAAAATATTTGTTGTCATCTCCTTCCCGAACCCACGGAAATTCATCATCGGAACATCCGGTCGGGAATCCATTGTATCCCATCGATAGGATTTTGTGCTCGGAGCTTACGATACAGGCTCCCACCTGGGTATTCGGATCTTTTGAGCGCATGCCCGAAAGCATCGCGATTCCCATGAAGTATTCATCCCAACTGATATAATCCTGTCTCTTCGTGCTCATATTCTACACCTCTTTAATATGTGATAAGTTTTCATAGAAAACTTATTTCGTACCAAAAATACGGTCTCCAGCGTCTCCAAGTCCCGGAACGATATATTTCTTTTCATTCAGATGCTCATCAAGTGCACCGATGAAAATGTCAACATCCGGATGTGCTTCTTTCAGTCTCTGTACGCCTTCCGGAGCAGCAATGATGCACATAAAGCGAATGCTCTTTACCCCTTTGTCCTTTAACATCTGTAATGCTGCCACTGCAGATCCACCGGTTGCCAGCATTGGATCTACAACAAATACTTCACGGTTTGAACAGTCAGCCGGAAGTTTGCAGTAATATTCTACCGGCTCTGCAGTCTCCGGATCACGGTAAAGTCCGATATGACCGACTTTTGCTGCCGGAATCATCTCAAGCATCCCTTCCACCATACCAAGACCTGCACGCAGGATTGGTACGACTGCCAGTTTCTTTCCCTTCAATTCTTTTACGGTTGTCTTGCAGATTGGAGTCTCGATCTCTACATCTGTAAGTTCAAGGTCTCTGGTCGCTTCATAGCACTCTAACATTGCCACTTCACTTACCAGTGTACGGAACTCTTTGGAACCGGTTTCCTTTCTTCTCATAATTCCAATCTTATGCTGGATCAGTGGATGATCCATAACTACTACTTTTGCCATGCTCGTATTCTCCTTCGTTTTCGTTTAATTTTTTTACGAGTTTTTTGATTGATTTGCGCAATGTCTCATAGCATAATCCATATGCCGGCAACGCACCTCCATACGGATCTAATATTTCCAGTTCATCGCCCACATAAGATGTAAGCACGTGAATATTTTCCGGAATCGCATTCTCGAACTGTTCAAGAATCCGTTCTCTCTGCACCTCTTCCATTGGCAGGACCAGCGCATCTTCCGTCAGATCTTCCTCTGTCAACTGCTGCGAAACAAAACCCTCCATATTGATTCCATTACTGATCAGAACAGCCTCCGCCTTCTGGTTCATCGGTTCTGGAAACTGTACAACAAGTCCGCGGGACACAACCTCTACCGGATGTTTCAGTGAAAAATCCCCAAATATTCCTGCGGCCATCGCTTCGCGGCACGTTCCTGTCTGCGAAACGAAAATAATTTTGTTATATTCCATACTCTGCCCTCTCTTATTCTATACATGTATTACGGTATGTCCGGCCGCTTTAAGTAACCTGTTCATAATCGCCTGTCCAATTCTCGGTGTCTGGAAACATTCTGAATAAATTTCCCCCACATTTAATTCATCACATTCCCTGAGAATTTTATATAAATGCTGCGCAATGGCATCCTCATCTGCACGTTTTCCAATACAGAGGATCACATCTGCATCATACTGTTCTTTTGTCTCTTCGGTTGCAATGACGGCTACTTTCTTGCCTTCTGCCTGACGTGCTGCTGTCAGCTCATTAATCTTTGCAACGACTGCATCCTGCGCACCGTCCACAATTACCATGTCAGCCTTCGGCGCATAATGCTTATACTTCATCCCCGGTGCTTTCGGCTTTCTTGTATCATCTGCCGCAATAATGCCCGGATCAATGACAACTTCCTCTCCTAACACTTCGGACAGCATCTCCGGGGTAATATATCCCGGACGAAGCACCATCGGTTTGTCCTCGGTCAGGTCAATGATCGTAGATTCAATTCCAATGCCTACCGGACCTCCATCGAGGATCATTGCAATCCTTCCGGAAAGATCTTCTGCTACATGCTGCGCCTCTGTTGGGCTTGGACGTCCGGATGTATTGGCGCTTGGTGCTGCGATCAGGCATCCGCTTTTACGGATGAGATCGAGCGCTACCGGATGATTCGGCATACGCACTGCCACCGTGTCCATTCCTCCGGTTGTGGCTGACGGCACGGCATCACTCTTCCATACGATCATCGTCAGTGGTCCCGGCCAGAATGCATCTGCCAGCTTTTTGGCCTGTTCCGGAATCGTTTTTGCAACGCGTTCCATATCCGAAAATTCTGCAATGTGCACAATCAGCGGATTGTCCGAAGGACGTCCTTTCGCTGCGTAAATCTTCTTCGCTGCTTCCGGATGCAACGCATCTCCACCAAGTCCATAAACGGTCTCGGTCGGAAACGCAACAAGCTCTCCCTCCGCAATCAGTTGTCCTGCCTGTTCCATTATATGTTCGTCAATCTGTCTGGGATCAACTTTCTCTATTATTGTCTCCATAACTCCCACACTTTTCATTTCTGTCAAAGACTTATTTTTACCATTCAATCTATTATATGATACACAAAGCATCATTGTCAAATTGAACAAAAAAAAGCGCGTTTTGCAAGATATGTCGTAAAAACACGACGAAAAAAGTTTGAATCATAAGACCTTAATATCTATAATATACTTATAATTTCAGAAAAGGAGGATATGTCGTGGAAAAAGTACGTTACATGATTTCCGATGCCGCCGCCATGGCCGGTGTGGAGACACATGTGTTACGTTACTGGGAAGAGGAACTCGATCTGACCATCCCGCGAAATGAGATGGGCCATCGATATTATACACGCGAAAATATACTGGAATTTCAAAAGATCAAAGAATTGAAAGAACAAGGCTATCAGCTGAAAGCCATCCGGATGATCATACATAGTCAGGATGTGGAAAAAGCGCAGGCGCTCTATCGCCCGGATGCAGGCACTTCCGACGGTCATTCTGCGAATGATCTGTTAAATATGCCGTCCGGCTGCCAGTCCAGACATACCTTTGTGTCAAGCCACAAAGATACGGAAAACGGACTGTCCGCCGAGGAACGCATGGCGCAATTCCGCGAACTGATGAGTGACATTGTCGGCCGCGCCATTGCGCAGAACAACGAAGAACTAAGTCTGAGTATCAGTCAGGAGGTGCGAGAGACCGTCTTGAAAGAAATGAATTATCTTTTCCGGGAACAGGAAGAGTCCCAGGAGGAGCGCTACAGAAAACTCGATGCCGCAATCCGTAGCAAACTCCGCAAAAAACACTCGCTTTTTTCCCGGAAAGACAAGTCCAAAAAGGTTTCAAAAGTCAAAGGCGATGCCGTGCCTACTACATAACTTCAAGTACGACTGCCTGATATCCGTCAAGTGTGATCTCTGATCCTTTTACGGATATCCCCTGCAACGCGGACGCCGTATTATCGAGTACGACCTTAGCCTCCCCTGTTGGAAGTGCTACGCGTTGCGGTTCTTTCTGGAAATTGACCAGCACCATTAGGCGCTCTCCACCGAGTGTTCTTGTATAGATAAAAAGTTCTTCATTCTCCGGTTCATCTCCTGTAAATACTCATGTACATGCGAAATCCGTCAATTCCCTTTTCGCACCACCAATTCATCATGTCATAGACATGTTCACGTACCTGTGGATTATCCCAGTTGAGATCCGGCTGTTTTGTGGAAAACAGATGCAGGAAATACATGTCTGTCTGCGGATCGTATTTCCATGCGGAACCACTGAAACAGGAACCCCAGTTATTCGGCTCGCTGCCATCTTCCCTGCCTTTTCGCCAGATATAAAAATCACGGTAAGGATTGTCTACGCTCTTGCGGCTTTCCAGCTTCCGCCACATCCTTGATTCGAACCATTTTCCCCTCTCTTTAACTAATCCGACTCGTACAGTATGCAAACGATACTAGCCTCTCTTTGCTGCAACAAGTTCGATATACGTACAGATTATTTTCACAACACCGTCCACACCAAGTGCGGTCTCATCCAGACACAGGTCATAATTGCCTGCCTGTCCCCACTCCTGTCCGGTGTAATAATTGTGATATGCACTGCGCTTTTCATCGGTTTTATCTACAAGACGAGCTGCCTCTCGCTCTGTGCATCCATGTTTTTCTTTAATCGCCTGTACTCGTTTCTTCTTATCTCCGGATAAAAAGACTTTTATGGCCTGCTCATTGTATACATAATTACCACAGCGACCGATCAGCACGCCCTGCGGCTCAGTAATAACTGCTTTCATCGCTTTCTTTGGAATGCTGCGAATCACATCGCTGTCCATATCCATTGCGATTGCCTCTAGGAAATCGCTCGTCTCTTTCTCTCCGAAAAAGGTCGGAAATCGCCCAAACGCATCACTTTTCTCTGCAATCTTCTGAATTTTTTTCTTATTATAAAATGGAATGGAAAAATGCTCCGCCAGCTTTTCTCCTATTTTATCTCCGTCACATCCACATTCTCTTGCAATTGTAATAATCATAGTCTACCTCCATTGCTCCCAATTCACAATTTTACCACTTCTGCCGAATCCCCGGAAAAATCCGGCATTCCTTCCCTGCCTTTTTCCTCTGCTTTTAGACACCATAAGCTGCTGCCGAAAATGAAAATCCTCCCATTCAAGCATCGTAAATGGCTGCTCCTCAGTGACAAGCACCTGGGTATTTTTCTTATGGTACTCCGGATAATGCCCGACATATCCGCAACTATGCAGTTCTTTTTCGACCTGTCTGCGTTTCTGCCGGATCTCCAGATTCTTCGTTTCTCCGTAATCTCTTGGCGGATACGGACTTGATGCTTTCTGTACCAGCTCATATATATGCTGATACAAAGCCTCCCTCTTCGGTGACAGCAACTGCCGGCTCAGATACACTTCCATTTTTTCCGTTGCGTTATTTGCGTACTGCTGCACCAGTGAAATAAATTCCGTATCGTTTACCTCTTTTGCCAGACGAAGTACTGTCTCCACGCCTTCCTCACGCAATGGAAAATGGTCTGCCATAAGATCATCCACCACCGGAGACCACCTCCGGAATGGGGGAAAATAAATCAATCCCTGCAACGCGATCTCCGTCTCATTGCAATATTCCGGTCCCATATAACGGTATTTGTCCGCCATCGTTCCGACCATATAAACCAGTTGCCGCCACTGTTCCTGTCCCTTTACCCAAAAATGCCCGATTTCATGGTACCGGTAACAGGCCACATGCATCACAAGTGTCTCGAACCATAAGGTGACGACATTGTCATATCCCTGATGTACGATCAGCCCATATCTTCCATCCTCCTGCGGGACAAGCAGCTCCACCTCCGTCACTTCCTGTTCCGGCTGGTAATCACCGCGCCGCGACGCATTCTCCAGCGTAAGATAACACTCCACCGCATCATTCATAATATAGGGAATAATATATTCTTTTCTACCATCCTTTTCCTGTATACAAAGCTCAAAAGAGCCATAATCCAATAACTCACCGATCATGTAAAACGGTTTTGGCATGTCCTCCTGCAACCCCGGAAGAATGGATTTTAATTCATTATAATCTTTCATGTTTTATTCAAGTTCTTTCCGTTCTTTCTTCGATTTCATACTGTCTCTGCCACTTACATTATACGCAAAAAGCTGTAAAATTCAATGCGGATTTTACAGCCTTTTTATAACACTTCTCTTGCCTGTCCGCAGAAAACGCGGTACAATGCAAATCAAATACTACATGCACAAGGAGAACTTATGAAAAAAATCGCTTTTTTTGATATTGACGGTACACTTACCTCAGAAATAGATGGGTCCATTCCGGTCAGCGCAATCGAAGCTATACGCGCCGCCCGCGCAAACGGGAATTTAATGTTCATCAATACAGGAAGATGCTTTCAAAATGTGGAAGAACGTTTCCGTTCCATCGGATTTGACGGACTCGTGTGCGGATGCGGCACCAATATTTACTGTGAGGACAGGGAAATTCTACATGTGTCTCAGACACATGATGTCACTATGGAACTCCTAAAAGCTGCCCAGGACGCAGACTTAGATATTCTTTTTGAATCCTACAAGGAAGTTACCTTTGACCGCAGCCGTCCTTTACATGACTCGGAAGCAATAAAGTTATACCGACAGTTTGCAAGCTTTGATTATCATATGCCGGACCCGAACACAACCCCGGATTTTGCATGTGATAAATTTGTTACCTGGTTCCAAAAGCCCGCACAGCTTGCTGAGTTTCGTCAGGTAAGTGATCAATATTTTACCTGTATTGACCGTGGCGGAAATTTCCGTGAATATGTTCCGCATGGATATAGCAAAGCGACCGGTATCCAGTATGTTCTGGATCATTATGGTCTTCGCAAGGAAGACGCCTATGTCTTTGGTGACAGCAACAATGATCTGCCTATGCTCACATATATTCCAAACAGCGTGGCCATGGGAAATGCAAGTCCAGCATCGCTCTTTGACGAGGTATCCTATGTGACAAAGAAAGCCAGCGAAGATGGCATTTCTGTGGCATTGGAACACTTTGGATTCATTTAAACCGCTTTAAAACAATTTCTTACTATAACAAAAAGAAGCCGCTACATGAATTACTTCATGTAACAGCTTCTTTCGTTTTACCTGTATGTAGCTGTGATTAGCCCTGAGCAATAGCTCCAGTAGGGCAAACACCTGCACATGTACCACAATCTACACAAGCAGATCCGTCGATCTCGTACTGAGAAGCACCTGCAGAGATTGCTCCTACAGGACACTCACCTGCACATGTACCACAGCTAACGCATGAATCAGAAATTACGTATGCCATAATAGAATCCTCCTTAAATAATGATCATTATTCGCCTCATTGGCTTAAGGATATTCTAGTACAAACCCCAAAGAAGTTCAAGAGTTCCGACAAATGTATTTAATTTGATGCATGCGCACATATTCCTAATTCCAGGTAATAAAATGATAACTGTCAAGTACCTGAAAGAATTTTGCCAGTCTTTCGTACAATGGATTGGCTTTCTCTCCGAACTGCTCCTCCACTTCTTTGCCAATGGCGATGATGTCTTTCTCACCATCCATGATTGGCCAGACAAAACTTCCCATTTCGTCAAGGTGAATGTGCGTAACCTTTGGCTTGTGAAAAAATTTCTGTGCCAGCCGATTGAAAAAGCCGGTATTTTCGATATCCAGTGTAACGATTCCTTTTTCGTCCTTCGCCCATGCAATGGCTTCATGACGCTTTGGTTTTCTTTCCAGATAATTTTCCTGTTGATCTTTGTTTGTTTTTTTCTTCATCTCTATTTACTTTCTTTTTTCTTCTTCCAAAAAGAAAATTTCAGTACCAAAAGAATAATCAGTGCAAATACAACCAGACTTCCGATTGTAGCTACCGGCTCAGAAAGGTTGAGCTTTCCGGACAAGTCGATAACCTCGTCAATCTTAAATACAGCAAATACGGCAAGAAGGATACCAATGATACCTTCACCTGCGATCATACCTGAGCAGTATAGCATACCATCGCTGATTATACGCTCCTTGTCTTTCTTCTCCTTCTTAGACTTCTCAAAGGCAAGACGGATAAGTCCACCAACCATGATGCATGCGTTCAGCTGTACTGGAAGGTATACACCAATTGCGAATGGAAGTACCGGAATTCCAACAACTTCTACTGCAATAGCAAGGAATACACCGATGAATACCAATGCCCATGGAAGGTTGTTGTTCATAACACCCTCGATGATCATCTTCATCAGCATTGCCTGTGGAGCACCAAGCTGCTCGGTACCGAATCCCCATGCAGAATCTAACAGATACAGTACACCACTGATTGCAAGACCTGCTGCGATAACACCGATGATCTCACCGATCTGCTGCTTCTTTGGTGTTGCACCAAGCAGATAACCGGTCTTCAAATCCTGTGACGTATCACCAGCAATAGCTGCTACAATACAGATGATAGAACCGATAGCGATCGCTCCCTGCATTCCGTGGATACCAGAATCACCAGTTGCCTTCAGAATAATTGTTGCAATCAAAAGTGTTGCAATTGCCATACCGGAAACCGGGTTATTGGAACTTCCTACTAAACCAACCATTCTTGAAGAAACAGTTGCGAAGAAAAATCCGAAAATAACTACGATCACTGCACCCAGTAATGAAACTGGAATCTGTGGAAGTAACCATACAAGGATGGTCAGAATTGCAATTGCTACAAGGATGATTTTCATGTTCAGATCCTGATTGGTACGAACATTTCCACCCTCTTTTGTTCCATTCATGCTCTTTAATGCATCACGGAAAGTACGTACAATAAGTGGCAATGACTTGATCAGACTGATGATACCTCCAGCTGCGAGTGCACCCGCACCGATATAACGAATATAACTTCCCCAGATAGCGCTTGCTCCACCGCTTGCGAACATCTCGCCAATTGGAGCTGTACCAGGATAAAGTGTAAGATCCGATCCAAATAATACGATTGCCGGAATCAATACTAACCAGCTGATGATACCACCGGCGAACATATAAGAAGAAATTCTAGGTCCACAAATGTAACCGACACTCATTACAGCCGGATAAATCTGTGTTCCGATTTCACCTGCATATCCCTTTACGCGGATATTAATTTCACTTGGAACAAGTTTCAAACCATCGATGATGAATTTGAACGCTCCTGCGATACCCAGTCCTGCGAATACAGTTGAAGCATTTGCTCCTCCCTCTTCACCTGCTAAAAGTACCTCTGCACATGCAGTTCCTTCCGGATATGGAAGCACTCCATGCTCTCTTACGATCAGCGCATTACGAAGTGGCACCATGAAAAACACACCGAGAAGACCACCGATTAATGCAATAACCGTAATCTCAAGAATACTAGGCTTGTCCATTTTGCCTTCTGCTGCCCATAAGAACAAAGCAGGAAGTGTAAAGATTGCACCTGCTGCCAGAGATTCACCAGCGGAACCGATGGTCTGTACCAGGTTGCTCTCCAAAATGGAGTTCTTTTTCATAATCACTCGAATGACACCCATAGAAATAACGGCTGCCGGAATAGATGCGGATACCGTCATACCAACGCGCAATCCCAGATACGCGTTTGCTGCACCGAATACAACTGCCAGAAGGACTCCCATAATAATGGATGTTACTGTAAGTTCAGGGGTAACTTTTTCTGGCGCAATATACGGCTTAAACTCTTGTTTTTCGTTCAATGTTATTCTCCTTTCCCCTTAATAGTAAAGTATCTTCAATATTATATCTTATTTTCTCATTATTGGCAACTATTTATGCTTTTCTACAGTTTTGAAAGGTAAATTTATTTTATAGCCTGCCAATGCTTCTGGCGGTTAAATCCCTGATTTTCTATTTTCCATCTGCCTGGACTTTCCTTTCTGCGTAATAAATCAGATTTACATCTGTGTTCTGAAATATGATCTCATTCTGGTACTCTATTTCGGAACCTATCTTTTCTTTTTCAGGCAGTGCCTGATATTCCCGTGCTATGCTTGGTGCACATCCTTCTTTATAACTTCATCTGCTTTCCCCCGGTTATAGCAGCGGCTCAGATACGAATCATTCTTTTTCTGGTATCCTTCATCCAGTTCCGTGGCATCAATGATCACCTGCCACTTTTTCAACACTCTGGCATCCTCAAATGTTTTTCTGCGGATCATGGTATAAGCAATCCCTTTTTGTAAGTTCTCAAGGTTCTCCGGATCCAGCCTTTCCAGAAACTCATTTTCGGTAACACCATGCGGAAGATATTCCTTTACGGGATCTCCCATAAAAAAGCCGCCTGCCTCATAAGAGACAGGCGGTTATACGTCTTAAAATGTAAATCTATTTATTCCACTTTTTCGCACCAGCGCTGCACTGTCCGAGTTTGGTCTGTGCAAGCAGTTTGTCGTTGTCGTATACCAGCACTTTGACCTTGTAGTAGTATTTCTTACCCTTTGTGCCCTTGGTGCTGACAAACGTATTGTTCTTTTTCGTTGCCAGTGCTTTGTAGCCTGTGGACTTCTTCTGTGAGCGGTAGAACCGGTATTTTACGGTATAGCCCATCGCCCCCAGCTCTGCTATCAGCTTCTTGTCTTTCTTCACAGCAAGGCGGATCCTGACATTCTTCTTTTCTGTCTTTGCCGTAACCGCCTTGAATCCCACCTGATTAAGCCGCGCTTTCCACTGTGCCTGTTCCTGTGCTGCCGTATTCTCTACAACCGCAAACGTCGAGAAGTGTGAAGTCGTAAATTTCACGTAGCTGTCACCGCCGATGATTTCCATGCTGTGATTAATGATCTCACAAAGTCCCTCATCATTGATATATACGACACTGATCTCTTTGCCTTTCAGCGCCTTCGGTACGGGCAGGGTGATATGTGCCTTACCGCCCTCAAAGTCGTGCAGCTGACTGTCACCGACTTTAGCAGCCAGATCAAACAGTCTGCCGTTGCTGCCGATGACATCCGCGGCGGATTTCTGCGCATCCGTCAACTGCGTATTCTCGCTGACAACGATCTGAACCGCATCGCCGCCCGCTTTGGAAGCCATCGTCTGTAACGTCTTGTTGTCTAAAACGACCTCACCGTGTCCGGTCCTGATCACAAGGTCTGCATCCGTGTCCTTTGCGATCGATGTAACTGCTGATTTCGGCAGTGTGAGTTCAGTCGATTTCACGCTGTCTGCCGCGCCTGCATCACTATTTTTGCCATCTGGCGAAACCGTGATCTCAATGATATCGGACTTATTCTTAACCGCCTGATTCACCAGCTGCTCTGCTATCTTTTCAGATACGACTGCCGCCGTCTTTGCGACGTCCTGTCCCTGTGCATTCTTCGTCGTCTCGGTTTTGGCATCCTTTACCGTCGTCTTTGTGATGACCTCTGTGGATGCACCGGCTTTATTCTCCACGGTCACGACAGCACTGCCCTCTGCCGGAGCAGATGAACCGCCGCTGCTGCCACCACTGCTGCCGCCGGTAGAAGCAGCCGCCCAGAGGACAATCTCCCCACTCAGTGTGTGGTAGTTTTTCGTATCTGCCGGTGTAAACAGCCACTTGTAGGCAGTACCCTGTTTGACCTCAGTATCTTTAGGCAGATCATTTCCATCGTTATCGACCCATTTCACACTACCTGTCCTAGAAAATGTGCCACACTCAACCGTGAGTGCCGCATCCGACACCGTTTTGCCGCTCTGTGTGATCGCCGTGTACTTCGGCGCACCGATCACTTTTGCACGATCAACCGTAACCGTCACCGTGCCGTTCGCACCGGCGTACTTCGCACCGTCTGTCGGTGTAAATACCCAGTCTGCTTCCTGTGTGCCCGCCTCTAACCGCTTGTCAGGCTCCTTCCATGACAGTGTACCCGCAACCGGATTTGATGTGCCAGGCTCCACAAACGTAAACGCCGTAAAATCGGCTTTACTTAACGGCTCGCCGTAAGTGATCGTAGAAACGTCGATCGACTGTTTCTGCGGGACGATCTTATTTGCCGCACTGACATTGACCGTCAGCACAGCATCCTGATAGTTTCTTGTCCTTACAAGCACACGGATCATGCCGATACTGCCCTCTGTATCTGCCGCAACCGCCTGGATCGGCAGTGTCAGAACGCCATTTTTATCTACGGACGCACTATCAGCTCTGTAATATCTTTTATCCAGCGTATCATCCTTAAGCTTATAAGTGATACCGCCGTAATTACAAGCTCCGGGCAGCTGTGGAAGTGCCGGAAGCTTTATCTTATAGGTCAATGCCTGATTGTTGACTACGTTCAGTGACATCGTCTTGTCAAATTCCGGCATCGCAGCCTGATTGATCACTACTTGCGTATTCGAATAAAATGTCTTGTTGACCATCAAGTCTCTGATTGTCTTTCTGCCCTCAAAGATATAATTTGGGTTGTGCATCGTAAGCGTCAATCGGACCGTCTTGTCCTTGCCGACATCTGCATCGCTATAGTGTGCGGTGGTCATCGTATAATCCTTACCCGCAGTAAGCGATACGGTTTTACCGGTACTCTCACTTTTAAAACCGTCTAATTTGAAATCAGCCGGCAGATCGGTCGTGCCGTCATAGGTTTTGATGATATCAGGAATAGTCGGTACTTTGAGCGTATCTGGCTGAATCTTCCATCTGGCTGTCTCTGTCCCCGTATAATTGCCTTTTCCGATGATCGTCAGCGTGTAAGTACCCGCATCCGTTGCCTCGTTTCCGGTAACCGTGTAATCCGTGTCTGCTGTCAAACTCTTGGAACCCCGGTTAACAACGATATTCGCTGTGAGGGGAGTGCCGTTTCCATCTGCACCGGGTGTAAACACCAGCTTATCCTCATTGCTAACGACGATCTGTGCATCCTTAATATCCGCAGGATTCACTGTCACCGTGGCATCAGAGCTCTTGCTGTATCCGTCTATTGTTACCGTCAGGCGGTAGGTGTAGGTTCCCGCCGCCAGATATGTGGGCGGTTTATAGGCAAGACTCCCTGCATCCGGAATCTCCGTCGCCTTGCCATCTTTCACCTGATACCATTTCTGAGTTGCAGTGCCACTACCACTACCATAGTCGATGTTACCTGTCAGCTTCACATCCGACTGACCGTAGGTCTTTGTAATGACAAGACCAGCCTTCTCGCCGTTGATCGTAACGCTCTTGATCGGTGCCTTCTCTACCTTGACATTGGATGCCGAATTTGCCGACTCTGCCACCCAGCTGCCGTCCTTTGACTTCCATCCATAGCCGTCCTCACACAGACTGCCGAGTGTCACTCCGGTACCGGCGGTCAGCGTCGTGATCGTTCCCTTTGTCTCGCTGGAATCCTTGATCTTCGCCGCCGGATCGTTAACTATCAGGGACGTGACATTCTTACCGTTCAGGTCGAGTGTCACTGCGGAAGAAATCGTGATGGGAGCAGTCACATCCGCTTCCAGCGTGACCGTACCACCGGCAGACTCTGCCGCCAGTGCTTTGTTTACGTCGTCATAGAGATTTCCGTTGCTTGTACTGGCTGCTTTTTTGAAACCGCAGGCTGTACATGTGATACCATCTGTTTCCCACGTATGCGCTTCCACCTCATCGCTGCCATAGCCGCATCGACACTTTCCGCTATGTCCTTTTCCGTCAGCCGTCGGTTTGAATGCCAGATCGTGCTTTTCCACGCCATTCGCCCCACCCTCACGCCCGTTACACCACTCACAGACTTTGTAATGATTTGTATCATCAAACTTGAAATACTCCCAATTCTCATCCTTGTGGTCACACCATCCCAGCCTAAAGGATCGGGCAGAAAACGCAGTTTTACTGTTATTGCTGCTCCAATGGGGTTCGTCCGGATTGGTTTTGGAAGCTGTTGCCCTTACCTTCTGTCCATCAGCTACGCATAGGATCGGTGTCGAATTCATCCTCGATGCTTTATACAAGTATACCCTTTCCCCCAGTGCTCCATCCTTGCCGGTAGCCTGCAGTCTGCCGCTAGTCATACATATTGACGCCGTACTACCACTTGCGAGCTCAAACGCATTGCCGCCTTGATCATACACAATCATCTGACCTGCATCTTTTCCAGTTGACTGTCCATAGATGGTAAGTCCCCCGGCGCCACTAATCTTCACACTGCCATAGATCCTCAATGTCGCGCCATCGTAAAGGCAAAGGGATACGTTCCCCTCGACCCTCACATAATTGTCGATCGTTACATCACCTTTAACGAAATAATTAGCATTCTTGTCCCATACAGTTTTATCTGCTGTGATAATACAGTCATCAGAAGTTTGCCTCGGTTCCTTTTTTACAGATCCATCATTATTTGTGCCCACAATCCAATCTGCGGAAAACATGGTTTCCTTCTCAGCGATCCCTTGGATGTTCTGTACACTGATTCCGTCATCCTCCGCCCACGCTGCCGTCGGCATCATTCCGATACACAGCGTCAATGCCAGCGCAATACTTGCCAGTCGTTTCTTCATGCTTCGTCCTCCTTATTTCCTGTGTATTACAGTAATTATATCTACTGGAGACCTTTTTTGACTTTCAGCGACACGAATTACACTTTTTTCGACATGAACGATGGTGTTTCAACAAAAGGGCGTGTGAAAAAACGAGAGTTTTTCTGTGCAAAAACTTTGCAGTGCATGATCCACATTCGTCACTGGTCAATCATGCAGGCATGTTGACCAGCTTTGAAAGGTAAATTTATTTTACAGCCTGTCAATTTGGAAGATTCATATTTTTTCACATTTCTTATAAATTTAGGAAAGTTATCCACATTGGATAATTACACTGATTCCTCTACGAAAAAAATGTGTATAAATTTGTATTTTCCTCTTGGCAAGCCTCACCTTCTTTGCTAAAATGTAATCAGTTTAGAACTGCGTTATGCTTGGTGCACATCCTTCTTTATAACGGATGATATAATCCCAGCCATTATCCGTACAGATTTGTATCACTTTCTGGCTGACATACAATCCATCGGCTGTTATGATAATCGGAAGTCTCGGAAAACTCTCTTTTATCTTTTTGCCAGTCTGACAAATGCCTTGCTTTCACAATCCTGTTTTATTTTTTCTTCACTCTGATTGATATACTCCTCCGAATTTTCAATTCCTGCATGCTTGAAATTCCACCTATACATTTATAATACAGGACTCCCAGCATGACTTTTACGGTATAATCAATATAACTCTGATTTCGTGGATCATTTACCTCGACGAATCTTGAAAATAAGTCGGAATAATATTTGTTTTGAATCTTATTGCATTCTACAATAGGATTTTTTTCAAGTTTTTTCTTTGCTCTGTCTTGTTCTCTGCTCATTTTTCTTCCTTTGCGATAAAGTTTTTTCATTGGATTTTGTGAATGGATAGACTTTGAATTTTTCGGTATCGTGTGTTGTCAGAAAGGTGCAATACATGATGGATATGGATATTTTTCAACTACTTTATAACCATCTGGAAGAACAACATTACAATAACATTTGTCAGAATGCTAAACAGGATGCCAACTATCTTAAAGCCGCAGTACTGGAAAATGAACTGAATGCAGCATATGAAAAACTTAATTTATCTGATGAACAGCAAAATGTCATAATGCAGTGGATAGATGCTATCCATGCCCAGGAAGCTGCTTATACCGTTGTTGCTTTCCGAATGGGGATGCAATGCTGTTTTTCCTTACTAATGCAGTTGGTTAATTTGTAATTACACAAAAAAACAGCGGTATTCATAACCGTTTAGGTCTAGGAATACCGCTGATACTGTATTTCTATTTAGTTATAAAAGGAATCTTTTTTCCCCCTTATCCCCCTTGGTGCGCGCCATTGTAACACGGGTGTTTGAAATCGTCAAGTGGAACCATTACAAAATTATTACAGAACACTTTTCTGTTTTTTTATCCCAACATTTCAACAAACTCTGAGAATGTATCTGCTACCTTGTATGTTACAGGAGCAAAATCTTCTGATTCCTCATGGCTCCATACACAAATTGAAGGTTTCTCTTTACTTTTTCTATAATCTAAACATACATAATCTCCTGCGAATAACTCTGCTATCGGCAGAACCTCTACTCCAATTAAATCTTCATTATCCGTCAAACGCTCTCCTATTTGGGATTCTACAACGCTTATATCATACCAACCATTTTGAGTTTCTTGAACATTCTTCAAAATACACAAAAATCTTGTAACTGCATAATTATGTTTATTACACTCAAATGATTTTTCATTTGGTATACCACCATTATAATTCACAACAAAATTTCTGTAATCCGCTGGCAAAACCAATCTCCATTTTCTCTCTTTTTCTGCTAATAATTCATCAGTTGGTATCGGTTGAATAATCGTATTATCTTGTATCGTCATTTTATATCCTCCTATTATCGAGGGGCATCTGCCCACATTCCAGCAGTTCGTCCTCCATTGTGCGTTGTTATATTATGTATTCCTGTTGGTACTAATTGCATTTTACCTGGTATTTCTGTATGATGCCATGTATATCCGTCTACAGTTCCACCAATTTGTTCATCCAGCCATTTAAACTGCTCTGCATCGCTCATTTTCCACATGTTTTCTGGCAAATATTGTGTTTCCTTTACTACTCCTGCAGATTCAAAATCGGCAAAGCCATATCTCATGCCTTCTACTTTGGTAACCTTTATGTCAGGAATTAATCCAGCATCTATAGCCTGTTGTTTAATAATACTTCTTTGCTTTTTGGTGAGATTCTCTCGCATGAAATATTAAAAGTGCGCTATCCATTTCTGATACCCTTTCAAGAAGTTCACCTTATATAACTCAAGTAACTCCCTCAAAGCATAATCTATATTTTCAAAATTGGTATTATTACAATCAATGGAATATGTGTATAGTTTTCTGGTCTTTTCATAAATCCTCCAGATTATGATAATAATTTATTTTTTGAAAAAGGGATTTAGATAGTCGGAAGTCCTAAAGTATTGCCATAATTAAATTAATTTGCTTTCAATTTTTCATTCAAAATACTTAATACAACTTTCAATCTTCGTTCCAACATATTCACATCCTGCTCCTCTTGTTCTATAGAATATATCATGTTTCCAAAATCCTCATGCCACAATAACTCATAGTTAATCTTATCTAAATGTAATTTTATTACGCTGAAATATATATAGTCCACCTTTTCTTCTGCTGACATACCAAACTCCTTGCAGAAAATTTTTGCTAAATAGTCACTGCCATCCTCATAATCCCAATTAACAAGCAAGAACTCTGTTCTATTTTCTTTATCTACATTTATATGTTTTTTATATGTTACTTCCATATTTTTCACTCCAGCTAAGTACTTTTTCTATGTAAGATACAAAAAGACAGACTTTGGACACGATATTCGAAAGAAGTAGATCGATATCAGCAGTCTGGGAAAAATTAATTTGCACCTAATCTGAGTCACAAATTACCAAATATCAATTCTAGATACTTCAAACTGAATACACATTCCATTTGACATATCTTTTGGAATTTTGTCTTCATCAATATGTAAATTAAAGCCTTTTACCTCAACAATTCCATTCTGCATATCTATTAATTTACCGCTTAATTTATACTTAAATTCGCCCTCTATTTTTTCAATAATATTGTCCTTTGTTTCACACAATATAATATTATCTGTATTAAGACATTCTAACGGTTCTGTTAATACAGCTCCAACATCATATGAACATGGGCATGAAAAACAAATTAAACAATCTGCATCACTTACAACTTTTAAAACGGCCTCTTTTCCCCCTATATCTAACCAGTTAATTTCTTCAATGCGCATACTGTATACCTGCCTCATATTATAACTACATGTCTACTAACAAATTTTATTTTTTCTGTATCAACTTCTGTTACATTTTTTGTACATAGACCGTATTCCGTTTCATCACTTTCTATATCTTCAATATATGTTGTTATTATATTCCGCCCACACACAGGGCATCTCCATCCTTGGGTAGCACCTTCAGCACTCCAATTCATTTTTCCATTACATTTTTCACATATCATTTTCTAATTCACAAGTATTTGTCAAACTTATACTCATCCTATGAATTACTCTCTAGCTATAGAAACCTCATAATTATTTAAAATAGCTTCTTTGAGCATATTACATAATAGCATTAAAATTTCTATAGCTTCATCACATAACTTCGTCCTATCTATTGATTCGAACTGTTTTAATGCTATTTGCAAATCCTCTATTACCCATGGACTATCTTCATACCATCCTGTGTACATATTATAACAATAGGCTAAACCAGTCCAACCCTGCTCATTAGGAAGCATTAATCTCATTATTTGGTCAAAATAACCTTCCCATATAGAGAGAATTTCAGTATCATTTCCTTTTTTGTAGATAAACTGAATCTCTGGTTCTCCCTCGAAACCATCATAGTATTTTTTATTAACTAATTCCATCTTGTTCCTTTCTATGGAGCTTGCCAATGTCCATCTTTTAACAATTGCAATTGCTCTTGTGTCGCTGTTCCATTCCTATATGCACTAATAGCATCTTGCCATTGATACCTTGGAATCCATGTATTGCCCTTCTGGTGCACCAGGCGTTTTTGTATGCCATCTTACTTCGTAATTTTGACCATTCTCAGTCCATTTAAAGGTTACTTGATCATAACCATTTTTGCTTGAACTTTTACTGTTGCACTTGATGGAATCTCAATAGGAGCCTGTTTTGACAAACCCGGGATTTTATTTACCCAGTCATTTAATGTTGATGTGCCACCCTCATCCCCAGCTCCTCTTATGGTCACCGAATCTTCCAGCGAACTGCCGGAAGCCCGTTAAAGAAGTAAAATAAGACAGGAGCAAAATCTATTTTTAGTATACAGATTTGCTTTAACTATGTATAGGTACGAACTATCTACCGTTTACATGTGTTTGTCGACTATTATTAGGAACCGCATGTCGATTAATTATCATAACAAAAACGCATTGTCTCCACAACACCAAGTGCTATGAAAATAATGCGTTATAAACCTTTGGTAAATAATATCCAATTCTAGCTTTGAATATTATTAAATAGAGACATATCTAAAATGATTGGCACTCGTCACAATAATAATTGTCTATATTTGTTAATAACTGCCAAAATATATCATGGGCACAGAGATCATCATAATCTGAAATCCAACTTTAAAAAGTCCCTTAAGCTATTATCTGTTTAAATTTCATCACTCATAATGACTTCAACAAATTATGCAATATATCATCACTCATAATTTTTATAGCTCCTTCCGGGTACCCGATATCATCATATGATATAGAATAAATTTCTTTCCCTTCTAGCAAAAAAGATAATACATATTTATCCTGATTTCTGTCAATCTTATTGTACACCCAACTACTCTTTCTTATAAATTTATCAATAACTTTATTCCTTGGTAAAGACCATGTTGAATCACGATGTGTCACGACTAGTGTATCGAATTCTTTTGGAAATTGAGGTTTAAAGGTTTCGCTTTTGGGAATTACAAAATAATATTGTTCATATTGTTTAAACATTATACCATCTTTCACAGCTTGTTCACATATTTTTTTTATTAGGTTTCCATCGTAATATTCAATATATTGACTTTTATTTTTTTTTATGGTCATCGCAAGTTTCCAAGGATTTATACCGCACCATCTACTTCTATATCCAAATTCCCAGTCCAGAAAAAAATCTTTCTTAAAAGCCACACAACCTTTACCATGAAGTCTATCTCAAATTCCATCTTTGATGTTTTCATTCTATAAACAAAAAAATCTTTTTTTGTTTTCAGATTAAGGTTATCATTATAATTAATTCCCTCTAATAAAATATTACAAGTGTCTTCAACATTTTTTATATACTCTTGCATAATGTCTCTAATTTTTTCTTCCATAATGTCTTCCTTTAACTCTTTAATTACTCAATTTTGCTGCGGTCAGCAATTCTTCAAGTGATCTATAATAAGTTCCATCTGAAAGCACTTTCCCCAACTGTGAACTGTGTAAATACTTGATAGGCACTCTATCATATCCCAATTGACGAAAAGCTTCTAATCTATGATGCCCATCAACAACTAATACCTGTCCATTATCAACTCTTATTTCTATTGGTGGCACAGCATTGGGTCCATTTTGTGCAATTGTTTGTTTTATAGAATCAACATTTTCTGGATATGTATATGGCTGTGTCTTTTGTAACTTATTAATGTCATAACTATTTCCTTCTATCCGAGATGATAGTTTGGTATTACTACTACCCTCATCCCCAGCTCCTCTTATGTTCACCCCACTTTCTGCTATCTCTGCTCCTTCATCACTCTTTTCTGCTTCAGATGAAGAGCTTCCACTTCCACTTCGTTGATATCCTCGGGTCGTAAGATCCAGTAACCCGTCATTAAGTACCTGCAGTGCTACCACGCATGCTTCGTAGTTCTCCTCATTTCCTTCAAATACCGTATCCACAGCAAGATTCTGTCCGGTGCACATGGTATTTATCTCATTTAACACGTAAGCTCCATCTGTTGCCAGTAATGTCATTCCTCCTGCTGTTACAATATCCGGAATTGTGCTTACTGTCAATGCATTTGTTCCCATAAGAAAAGATGCCTCAAATCCTGCCTGCTCTCCTGCCACTGTAAGCGCAGGGCCTGCATACATAATTCCTACTCCTGTCAAAGCCCCTACTGCTGCACCCAACATCAATCCAATTCCATATTCTAAATTACTCCGGTTCTTCTGATTCTTTTTATCCGCATATGACATTCCAGCTGTCATTACTCCAGTTCCGACTGCTGCACTCGCGAACGCAACAACCGCAAGTGCTGCACCTCCAGTTGCCACAACTGCAACTGCACATGCAGCAAGACCCAAAGTAGCCACAATTCCTGTCGCCAGATTAAATGCCCATGCCCCCTCATCAAACACTTCCAGTTCACGCGGCTCATCCATGATATCCCCATATACATCCGTTTCCGTTGTATAAATATTTACACAGGACGCAAACAAATCCACTTCTTCATTCAGACTCATTACGGATGATGGTTCACCGGGTTTGTAAAAAACATTCTCTTCCATAATCCTCTATTCCTTTTAAGTACGTACCATTTGAACCGCTTTCGGTGTGTCTATCTTAATACATCTGCCTTCAATCTTTATTTCATCGGCTGCATAGATCCCCACCTTCATAGTTCCTCCGATATCAACTCCTCTTGCATCTGATAATTCGATCATCTGATCACTTTCAGACATTTTCAATCCGGTCTCTTCCGGATGAAGATATAATTGTTTTCCCGTCGGATTTGCGAAATTTTTCATCTCTGTGTCTGTCATCGCCTGACACTTTGCTCCATTTTCACGAATACAACTTACCGCAATTGCATTTCTTTCATCCTCATCTGGAAAATACAAGGAAACGGTCGTTCCCTTTTCCGGCATACAATACATTACACTCCCCGTATCCGGTACCCATTGATAAAAATAAGCCGTTGCCGCGTTCTGGTCTGTGTCGATTGCAAGATGCAGCTTTACATTTTCGCCATCTGTGCACAATATCTTTCCCAATACCGTAAGTCCTGCAAAGCCTCGCCGATACGCGGTCGGTACACTGAGAAACAATCTCCCGGACACAATATATTCAAACTCCAAAACACTATTTTTCAGCTTGCATCTTTTCTCAAGAATGTACATTTTTCGATTGTCAAAAATCACACATTGTCCAACCTCCAAATTTTCATAAGATGTGACTCTGTAATATTCAAAATCAGATGCATAAGCATCCATTTTGCCTTTTACCTTCCAATATCTTTCATCAATCCCATGGCTGTAACTCTCTGTTTTGATTTGCTTAGTATCCATTCCCACTGTTTTGCATCCAAACCAGATCGATGGTTTCGATGCGGTTTCAAAATGTATTTTTGGTCAATTATAGTCAGACAATTTATTATACTGCGAAAATTTCCCTTAATTAATCTTCATACTCTTCGATTTTATAGGATAATAGTCTCACATCTATTTTCAAAAGCTTGTATATAATATTCTCCAAATACCAAGACATATCTGTATACTTTCCCTTAATAGTCTTACGATTTATTGTTATGCTCAATAGAATCTGACTGGTATTATTTGCTATTAAAGAAATCCCTTCAGTACCACCATAATAAAATAAATTTATACCTATCTGTTCTTTGCCAGCAATTTTTTTAGAAATAATATCATAAAGCTCACTTTCAGATATCTCGTCACATTGCCAATCGTACTCATCGTCATCACCAATTGGCAAATATTCAACCTTCCCTTGTGGATTATAAATATACCATCCTATTTGTTGAAATATCTTTAAAACATCTGCTATACTTTCTGAATAATCGCTACAATCTAATGTCATTAATGCTTCCATTCACATGCTCCTTTAATCTAATAATTCTGTAAATGCTATTCCTTTTTTGGTAAGCCATTGTTTTATTGATTCTGGTATTGGTGTATTTGAAAATATCTCATATGTTGCACCATTTTCAGTGGCTATTCTCAATCTGTCACCCATATCAGACTTAAACTTTGCCAGTTTGTTAGGATTCTCTTCCAACATACTCCAATAATTACCGGATTTTGCTTCCCACCAACGATTACCAATACCGCCATCAAAATCTCTGCCTCCAACACTAAAAGAACCTTCTCCACCAATAGTCTTGGATAAATAATCCTCAAAGTCATGTCCTATTAATCCTTTAGCTGATATCCTCCCCTCATCCCCAGCTCCTCTTATGTTCACTCCACTTTCTGATATCTCTGCTCCTTCATCACTCTTTTCTGCTTCAGATGAAAAGCTTCCACTTCCACTTCGTTGATATCCTCGGGTCGTAAGATCCAGTAACCCGTCATTAAGTACCTGCAGTGCTACCACGCATGCTTCGTAGTTCTCCTCATTTCCTTCAAATACCGTATCCACAGCAAGATTCTGTCCGGTGCACATGGTATTTATCTCATTTAACACGTAAGCTCCATCTGTTGCCAGTAATGTCATTCCTCCTGCTGTTACAATATCCGGAATTGTGCTTACTGTCAATGCATTTGTTCCCATAAGAAAAGATGCCTCAAATCCTGCCTGCTCTCCTGCCACTGTAAGCGCAGGGCCTGCATACATAATTCCTACTCCTGTCAAAGCCCCTACTGCTGCACCCAACATCAATCCAATTCCATATTCTAAATTACTCCGGTTCTTCTGATTCTTTTTATCCGCATATGACATTCCAGCTGTCATTACTCCAGTTCCGACTGCTGCACTCGCGAACGCAACAACCGCAAGTGCTGCACCTCCAGTTGCCACAACTGCAACTGCACATGCAGCAAGACCCAAAGTAGCCACAATTCCTGTCGCCAGATTAAATGCCCATGCCCCCTCATCAAACACTTCCAGTTCACGCGGCTCATCCATGATATCCCCATATACATCCGTTTCCGTTGTATAAATATTTACACAGGACGCAAACAAATCCACTTCTTCATTCAGACTCATTACGGATGATGGTTCACCGGGTTTGTAAAAAACATTCTCTTCCATAATCCTCTATTCCTTTTAAGTACGTACCATTTGAACCGCTTTCGGTGTGTCTATCTTAATACATCTGCCTTCAATCTTTATTTCATCGGCTGCATAGATCCCCACCTTCATAGTTCCTCCGATATCAACTCCTCTTGCATCTGATAATTCGATCATCTGATCACTTTCAGACATTTTCAATCCGGTCTCTTCCGGATGAAGATATAATTGTTTTCCCGTCGGATTTGCGAAATTTTTCATCTCTGTGTCTGTCATCGCCTGACACTTTGCTCCATTTTCACGAATACAACTTACCGCAATTGCATTTCTTTCATCCTCATCTGGAAAATACAAGGAAACGGTCGTTCCCTTTTCCGGCATACAATACATTACACTCCCCGTATCCGGTACCCATTGATAAAAATAAGCCGTTGCCGCGTTCTGGTCTGTGTCGATTGCAAGATGCAGCTTTACATTTTCGCCATCTGTGCACAATATCTTTCCCAATACCGTAAGTCCTGCAAAGCCTCGCCGATACGCGGTCGGTACACTGAGAAACAATCTCCCGGACACAATATATTCAAACTCCAAAACACTATTTTTCAGCTTGCATCTTTTCTCAAGAATGTACATTTTTCGATTGTCAAAAATCACACATTGTCCAACCTCCAAATTTTCATAAGATGTGACTCTGTAATATTCAAAATCAGATGCATAAGCATCCATTTTGCCTTTTACCTTCCAATATCTTTCATCAATCCCATGGCTGTAACTCTCTGTTTTGATTTGCTTAGTATCCATTCCCACTGTTTTGCATCCAAACCAGATCGATGGTTTCGATGCGGTTTCAATCGGGTATATCACTGTATGAAAATGACTGGCCATTCGAATTGCAAATTCCCAGGTTGTCTCTCTATAACGAATGATTGGCCTTCCTATCTTTTTCTCATCCACATCAAAGGTACATGCTGCCTGCTCTTCAGATACACAATCTTCGATAATCTCTTTATAACTTGCAGAGACATCCTGAAAAGATTTTGACTTTCTTACACGATCCATCCCTTCCGTTGTTGATACAAGTTCAAGTATGATATGATGTATTCGGTTTTCAAAACAGCATTCCGCAGTTTTTACATATCCTGCAAATAATATATTTTCTCCGGTATATACCTTTACCAGCATGTCTTCTTTTGTATTTTTCCACTGATCATATGCCCCAAAATCTGTAGCCATACCAACGAGATACGCTTTGGCATGCTGATTGGGAACAATTTCCATAAAAAATTTTTCTATTTTTTTTATGCCAAATGCTTTCCCTACATTCACTTCACCCTGTGTTATCAATGTTCTAAACTCCTTACTGCATATACACCTTCGATCCTTCTACTGTTATGCTGTCCTTCATTGTAATTTTGCTGCTGTTTTGTGTTAAGATAATCTGTTCTTCCGCATTTACATTAATGGCTGCATTGGTACTTAAAATGTCAATTTCATCCTCTGATTGAATAGAAATTTTCTTATCACTTACTATTGATATTCCTTCCTCGTCATCAAGTGTAATACTCATTCCATTATTATTCGTCATCACAATTGTAGTAGGTGTCAATTGAATTTGCTTATTATACTTATTCGAAATTGACTTATTATCCGGATTACTTCTCGGTGCATTTGCACCTCTTGCTGCTCCTGTATTTCCAGTATGTATAGAACTTATAATGTATCCATCGTCCTCTATTTCATCAGGAAAATACAACCTTACATGATCTCCCTTTTCTGGCATACAATACCAGCCTGTCCCATCCGGGGACGAATAAACTGTAGAATATGGAAACCATTTGGCTTTTGATTCCTCCTGTCCCCCATCAACATCCACGGCCACCTTCACCGTATCATTGCTTACAGCGATAACCGATGCATTTAATGAAGCGCCCGTTAATCCCCAGTTATATAACGTTTCTACCATAAACCCTCTTTTACTTCTTAACTCATAGGTATGGATAATTTCCGCTCCACGCAAAACACTGTCTGCCTGATATATATACAAACTTTGCCCATCAAATTTTACTTTCTCTCCCAGTTCACGAAAATCTCTTGTGGTTACTTTGATATAATTAAAATCCCCTGGCAATATATCCAAATCTTTATGATATTCCTTTTTACAATTTCCCTTTGAATAAGACAAAACTTCTATCCCGTATTCTTTTTTCTGTGTATTAAGTCCAAAATCGCAGGATACATTTTCTTTGTCATAACGTGGAATGAGTGGCTGATTATGTAATGAGGCAAGCCTTGTTAAAAATGTCCAGTCATCCTCTTTATACTGTACAATAAGCTTTCCAAGCGGTACTCCACATGCAACATTCTGCAGTATATTTATGTTTTGATATGATGCACTAACAGTGGAAACAAGTTCTTCATATGTCATGTTTACATTCTGAAAGGTTCTGGTTCTGATGTCATTCGAAAGGAGTCTGGTTCCATCTCCCAGTTTTATAGTTGCGATCTTAACACCACTTTCATTACTTATATCCACACTCAAAATCACACCACAAAATAGTGGTTTGTCTTTCCCGTTTTCCTGTGTATAAAATGATGCAAATTCGTTGGTAAGTACACTTCTGATTACTTTATTCTCATCAGACGCAGCAATCATGCCCTTTACAATTGCATATCCGTGTTCCCCAACTTTTTTATGCATTTTAAAATAAATAACTGAGATCATCTTTACAATTGAATTGGTGATAATATACTTTTCCATAACTTATTCTCCCTGTGAAATTCTTATTGTTTTAAGAACATCCATAAATACAACCCGCCAATTCTTTAAATCCTGTTCCGCACAATTACATACTCCATTCATCAGCTTTCCATCTACACTTGTAAAAAACATCAGATTATATAATCTTCCATCAATTCCATGACTGATAAAATCAAACCATGCAATTGTTGTTCCATATGGATTCACTTCAATTTTTTGCTCCATAAACAGATTGTTTGGATAAACATTTGCAATCGCACCTTTAAATATTTTTAAAACGGCTTCTGCCTGTTTATTTTCATATGGCTGCTGTGTCAGATTTAAAGATATATTAATATCCGTTTTCTCATTTGTCTTTATAACAGCTGGTCTTTGTTCCATAGGATACTTTATTTTTGCGACTTCCAGTGGCATATCTTCAAATTTTTCCGGCAGCATAATTTTCATTTTGTTTTCAAAAAAAGTTTCTTCCTGAAAATAATATTCCTCTTCCCTAATAATGTATCCACTTGCTATAGAGCCTTGGGTTTTTTCCTTATATTGGTTCATAACCCTTATCATTTCTTCATCAACATACTTCATTTGTCTAATCCTCATATTCGATTCCGGAAGAAAGCGGGTATACCATTCCTCCGCATTTACACATTAAATACGACTGCATCGTAACTGAATTACCATGAACTTCCTGCCACTCCGCCGTTGTAAAACACGGACAACATTGTATTCCCTGTACATCTTCCGCTGGTTTTCCCTCTTCATCATATCCACCTTCATAACGTACAACATTTCCTGCCTCCGGTGGATTCTCACTAAAACATACTCCAAAAAATTTGATATTGTCTGGTCCAACATCCGTTTTCGTCACCAATGGATGATTCATTACATAAGCTCCATGGCTTTCTGGAAGATTATATCTTCTGATATGACTGCCCATATTGCATACCAGCTGTGCCCCTCTTACAAGATACTCTTTGTTTTCTTCTGACATATTTTTTCTATCCCTTCATCTTCTACTTCTGATACCATAACACCCATAATCCCTCTTCGGAATATACACTCAAATGCATCCTGTCTTATCACATATTTGCTTTTCTCATTCTCTTTTATCTTGAAAATAGTCTTGTCCTCAGGTACACAATCCATATCCCCATACTCTTTTACGTGCAGAACATAATATCTTTTGTCTGTTTTCGTATGCATATCAAAAAGTATTTTTTCTTCTACATGCATATTGGGTTCAAACAATTTCAGGCAATTTTTAATTTCTTCTGTTACCAATAACTCTTCTGCAATCATAATATTCGGGTAAAAGGTAAACTCTGTGGATGCCACATAGACAACCGTCCGAATACAAGGAAAACGATTTGGTATTTTTCTGATTATACTTGGCATGCTTCCAAAATTTTTATCCATATACAAATAAAAATATCTCATAACGTATCCTCCATTGCATCTTTTACAGACCATACGGACACCGCTCTGTCCATATACCCGCCAAATGCCATGCAAATTTGAGAATCTTTATTCATAACTTTGAATGAATCAAGCTCTGTAATTTCCGGCGCCACACGATGTAAGTAATTAAAAATCTGCAAATTATACAGCGCATATGACCATGATTTCAATTGCATATACTGCTGTCGACTGTATCCTCTAACTCGCTGTCTTGCCAACTTATCGACCGATTTTACGCTTTCCATATGATACTTCAGTATAAAATCCGGATTCCATATTGCCATTACCTCTTTTTTATCCATATAGGATTCTTTTGAGAAGAGATTAACTTGAATTTCATTACAATCCATAATGATTGATGATCCCAGAAAAAAGAAATGAATATAACGAATTGACTCCTTCAACCCCTTTTTTTGCAACTCACAAACATCTTTAAACACCCCATCCATTAACGCTGTTAACTTATGATCATCCTGTATATTTTTACAATCTCTTTTATAATTTTCAAATAATTTATGCTTTGCAAAATTCTCGAAATCATTAAGAGGAATCCAAAGTCTATCATTTGGTTCCATGTTAATGAGCCTATATCCTTTTCCCACTTTAATTTTCTTTCTCTCTGTTGTATCCCTCTATACAACTTCAAGTATAGATTTTTTCATTTTCTTCGTCAATTATACTTTAGTCCCAGTTTTCTATACACACTATCTAATATCTACATTTTATATTCCACTTTTACAAATTTTTGTATGTATTTTTACAAAAAAGCTGCCACATTCCTGCGACAGCCTGTCTTATTAAAATATTCTAATGTTCCAGATTTGCAAACTTTGTATACTCAGGCAACCATGCCAGATTCACGGTTCCAATTGGACCATTACGTTGTTTTGCAATAATGATTTCTGAAATACCTTTCAATTCGGTATCCTTGTTATAGTAGTCATCGCGGTAAATAAACATTACCACATCGGCATCCTGCTCGATGGCTCCGGACTCTCGAAGGTCGGAAAGCATCGGTCTGTGATCCGGTCGCTGCTCCACGGCTCGGGACAACTGGGACAAAGCGACAACCGGTACATTTAATTCTCTGGCCAGAGCTTTCAGCGAACGGGAGATATCGGAAATCTCCTGCTGACGGCTGTCCGTACTTCTACCCGATCCGGACATCAACTGTAAGTAGTCGATAATGATCAGCTTCAAATCATGCTCCAGCTTGTATTTTCTGCATTTACTACGCATCTCAGAGATACTGATACCCGGCGTATCATCTATGATCAATTCGGAATCACCAATGATTCCGGCACCTTCTACCAGTTTTTCCCAGTCTGCGTCCGACAGATTACCGGTACGGAGCGCCTGGGCATCGACACGCGACTCAAGGGAGAACAGTCGGTTTACCAGCTGTTCTTTTGACATTTCCAGTGAGAATATTGCAGTACACATATTCTTGTGAAAAGCAACATATTGCGCAATATTAAGAACAAACGCCGTCTTACCCATAGAAGGACGGGCTGCCACAAGAATCAGGTCGGAAGGCTGCAGACCCGCGGTACGATAATCCAGATCGATAAACCCGGTCGGAATACCGGTTACGGTTCCGGACTGCTGCGATGCTTTCTCAATCTTTTCCAATGCATTCATCACGACCTGACGAATCGGCACATACTCTCCACCGGTCCGGCTGGAAAGAAGCGCGAAAATGTCATGCTCCGTCTTGTCCATAACACTCTCTAATGATTCTTTTCCTGCATAGCATTCATTCTCGATATCTTCCATGACACGAATCAGTTTCCTCTTCATAGAAGTCTCTTTTACGATGTTACAATAATATTTGATATTCGCAGATGTCGGCACTGCACGAACAAGTTCGCCGACAAACTCCAGACTGGAAATCTCTTTCGGAACATCTTTTTCTTTCAGTTTATTCTGCAGGGTCACCAGATCCACCGGCTGGCCTTCACTGTACAATTCGATCATAGCGTCAAAAAGAATGCCATACTGCTGGTGATAGAAATCCTCCTTCAGGAGAATTTCCATCGCCGTAACTATGGCATCCTTATCCATGATCATCGATCCTACGACCGACTGCTCTGCTTCCAGACTGTTTGGCATAATCCGCTTGATCAATGTCTCTTCCAAGCGTATACCTCCTTATCCCTCAACCACCTGAACGGTTAACTTTGCGGTTACCTTTGGGTGCAGCTTTACCGGAACTTCATAAGTTCCAAGTGCCTTGATTGCTTCCGGCAACTGCATTTTCTTTTTATCCAGATCAAGACCTGTCTGTGCTTTTGTCTCCTGCGCAATTTCTTTCGTGGAAACAGAACCGAAGATTCTTCCACCTTCGCCGGATTTGATCTTGATTACAACTTTCTGCTGCTCTACAACTTTTGCAAGTTCTTTGGCATTCTCCAGATTCTCAGCTGCGACTTTGTCTGCATGCTGATTCTGAAGCTTTAAGTCATTGAGGTTCTTGCTTGTAGCTTCTACACCCAGTTTTTTTGGCAGGATTGCGTTACGTGCGTAACCATCGCTTACATTAACAATCTCACCTTTTTTTCCTAATGATTTCACATCTTCTAATAAAATGATTTTCATTCTTGTATGTCTCCTTCTTTCAGCATTTCATCCAGTGTATCCATGATCGCATGTTTTGCCTGAACAATGGTACAATCCTTCAGCTGTGCGCCTGCCACATTTAAATGGCCACCGCCACCAAGGCGTTCCATGATCAGCTGTACATTAATCTCATCAATAGAACGGGAACTGATATAGATTTTTCCATTGTATTCGGTCAATACAAAGGATGCTTTGATTCCAATAATATTAAGTAATTCGTTTGCTGCCTGCGCACCAACGATTGTCGGACTCTCGACATTTTCGCTTGGGCAGACAGAGATTGCAAACGCACCGCGGTATACTTCTGCGTGGCGGACAGCTTCTGCTCTGGCTTTGTAGCAGGCCATATCATTACGCAGCATCTTACGCACACGGGTAACTTCCGCACCGGAACGCTTCAGATAAGCTGCTGCCTCAAACGTACGCACACCGGTCTTTGTCATGAAGTTGTTGGTATCGATAAGAATGCCTGCATAAATACAGTCCGCTTCCGCTGCGGAAAGCTTGAATCCATCCTGAAAATACTGCAATACTTCCGCAACCATCTCACAGGCTGAGGATGCATATGGCTCGATATAGGACAATACCGGATTCTCAATTACTTCACTGTTCTGTCTGTGGTGATCGAACACGACAATCGTATCTGTCTTTTTCAAAAGTTCCGGACACTCTGTATAACTCGGCCGGTTCGTATCAACTACCATCACAAGCGTATTACGGCTTACCATTTCAAGGGCAATTTCGCTCGTGATAAACATATCCTCCGGATATCCCTTATCTACAGAAAAGCATTCCATCAATGGCCGAATGGATGATGTCGGATCGTTGATTACAATCTGCGCTTTCTTTCCAAGTACTTTTGCAGCACAGAAAATACCGATTCCGGCACCCAGAGAATCTACATCCGTCAGACTGTGTCCCATAATAATAACATTCTCTCGGCTCTCGATGATTTCATGCAACGCGTGCGCCTTGACTCTTGCCTTTACACGGGTGTTTCGTTCCACCTGCTTTGCTTTACCGCCAAAGTAAGCAATGTCTTCACCGTCTTTTACAACGACCTGGTCGCCCCCTCGTCCCAAAGCCAGATCAATAGCGGCACGGGCATGCTCATAACTTGCATTATAAGAAGAACCCTTGATTCCAATACCAATACTCAATGTCACCGCCATCTCGTTACCGACTTTAACTGTCTTGACATCTTCCAGAATGCTGAACTTGTCGTCCATCATCGGTTTGAGATATTTGTACTTAAATACGACAAAATATTTGTCTTTTTCAATTTTACGTACCAACGCATCCATCTTTGCAAAATACTGGTTTACCTTTCTGTCTACCAGTGCAATCAAAAGAGAACGTTTTACGTCTTCAATACTATCAAGCGCCTCATCATAGTTGTCAATGTATACAAGTCCTGCAACTTGTTTCTGTTCCTGATTTTCCTGCTTATAATGACTGAGTTCAGTCTCGTCAAACAGATACAGCGCCGTAAGGAATTCCTCGGAATTATCTACTTCAATCGCTTTACTCTGTTCCATGATATCATCAAAGTAAATACGGTTGAGTGAGATTCTGAAAATCCGTTCCTTCATGGTAACCTGTACATTCTTTGTTCCCTCATTCTTTTGCAGAAATTCCCGTGTAATCGTGGAAAAAAGCGTCGTGATCGATTTATGATACTCCCTGCTTACCCCTGTCAATTCCGAAAACTGCTCGTTCACCCAAAGAATCTTGCCTGTATAGTCCAACAGGGCATACGGTATCTCAAACTCATTGAGTAACCGCTTCTGTACCGTGGCATACTGTGTGGCGAAGTTAATGATCTCATTGGTCAGATGTGGCTTATTATAATAGTACAGACTGATCTCCACTGTGAAATAAATCACAATAAATCCAGACACCACAATACCTGTGGCAACGTCATAGAAATAAAGCCCTATATCCGCCAATATCAACGGAAGCGTCAACAAAAGCGGCCAACACAAATACGACCTTAGCTTTCCTTTAAATCGAATTTTTGATTTCATTTTGCTCTCCTGTTCTTTGCAGCTAAAGGCTGCGCAATCCATCGGAATAAAATGCGATATTTGTTTTCTAGTATACCATTTTCAGTCACGTAAGTAAATAAAAAAGAACTGTCCCGCACTCTTCCAGATGCGAAACAGTTCTCATTAATACATAAATCTTATTTTTCTTTTGCAACTTCTACGATAGACTTGCTCAGACCAGCGATTCCCTGAATTTCTGATGGAATGATGATCTTGGTTGCCTGACCATCTGCTGCCTTGGCAAATGCTTCCAGACTCTTAAGCTGAAGCACTGCATTGTCCGGGGAAGCTTCCTTTAACATACGAAGACCATCTGCGTTGGCCTGCTGAATCTTAAGGATTGCCTGTGCCTGACCTTCGGCTTCCTTAACGGTTGCTTCCTTCTTAGCTTCTGCACGAAGGATTGCTGCCTGCTTTTCAGCTTCTGCGTCAAGAATTGCAGATTCCTTGTTACCTTCTGCTACAAGAATGGTAGACTTCTTCTCACCTTCTGCACGAAGAATAGCCTCACGACGTTCACGCTCAGCCTTCATCTGCTTCTCCATGGCATCCTGAATTGCCTTCGGTGGAATAATATTCTTTAACTCAACACGGTTTACCTTGATACCCCAAGGATCAGTTGCAACGTCCAGTGTTGCACGCATCTTGGTATTGATTGTCTCACGGGATGTCAATGTCTCATCCAGTTCGAGATCACCGATGATATTACGAAGTGTTGTTGCTGTCAGGTTCTCAATTGCCATGATCGGGTTTTCAACACCGTAAGCATAAAGCTTCGGGTCTGTAATCTGGAAATATACAACCGTGTCAATCTGCATGGTTACATTATCCTTTGTAATTACCGGCTGTGGTGGAAAATCCACTACCTGTTCCTTTAAAAGTACCTTTCTTGCAATACGGTCGATGAACGGAACTTTGAAATGAAGACCTACTGACCAGGTTGTCAGATATCCTCCAAGACGTTCGATAACCATTGCATGTGCCTGCGGTACAATCTTGACACAATTCACGATGATGACCAGCGCAATAATCACGATGATGATTAATGCAATCAATCCTCCTCCAATGCCATACATAAATAAAATCCTCCTTTTTATGCCTTTTCAACTATTAGTTTGACACCACTGATTTCAAGAACTCTGGCATAAGCTCCCTGCTCAATGATCTCTCTATCATCACGGGTACGCACGGTCCATTCCTGTCCATTGACCACTGCCATCCCGGTCTGATCCAAATTACTTACGCGCTCTGTAATACGAATAGTCTCTCCGATAACACGATCCGCGTTTGTTCTTTGTGTTCTGGAATTGATGTATTTTTTTGCCCACGGTCTTGTCGCTGCAAGCAATCCCACGGCAACCACCAGAAACAGTATGATCTGTACAACCGGATTTGCCCCCAGAACTGCTGCAAGCAAAGCAACCAGAGATCCTGCTGCAAACCAGATGGATGTAAGCCCTACAGTAATCAATTCTCCAACTACAAATGCAATAAGCAAAATCACCCATAAAAGAATGCATGGATCCATTCCTGCCATAATCATAAACATAACATTTCTTCTCCTTTCAGAATTAATTGTAATCAATTTTCCTTATGACGACAAGTGCTTTCTTGCATTTATATCACCTTAACTACTCATATACTATCCTTTACAACTATAATGATTTTGTATTGACTAGCTTTAACAGGTATTCCATATTCTCCCTTGATATTGCGGACAATTCATCGATTACTTTTTTCAAGTTGTAATTTGTATCCCATTCCATCCTTTTTCATACTTATTTTAACAAAAGCGCCTACTAATATTAGTAACCGCTTTGTTATCTTAGAATATTTAAAAAACTCGGGTTTTCATTCTGAAAACACCTCGCGGAATAGTGGTTGTGAACAGTTACCATTTATCCATATAACTCTTTTCGTATTTCTTCGCAAACCTGAGACATTTCTACCATATCTTCCTCATCAACCATCTCACATAAATCATATGACAGCGGTTTTGTTGCAAAATCTTTAAGAGCTTTATTTATCAATTCATGTTCCTGTTCTGTTGCAGTGATTCTTATTGTGCAATTCGTATCATCATCTGCCAAATCACTTATATTTACAGCCCCATTAATTTTGCATTCTAACAATAAAACTGAAAGATCTGAAATAAGATTAATTGCATAATGTATTTCTGCCTCAAACTCTTCAATTGGTACCGTTAATGGATAATCTGTATTCTGAAAAGAACTTAATTTATCCAATCCCGTTTCTGAAATAATTTCTCCTAGTGTAAATTCATCTTTTTGTTTGCTAATGAGATAATCCAACAAGGTAAGACTGTCATCTGTCCCACCTATATAGTCTCCCCAGTACTTGTGAACTACCCATTGTCTAAAGCCAATGGGCTTCCTGCTTCGCAGACCTCGTTTCTACGTTCCACTCCGGTCGGAGCAGAACAAACATCCACCGGATGTTTTGCTCCCTACTATCTCCACAGGCGTTAATTCGGGCAGTCCCTGCCCTATATTGTTATTTTTATGCTATTTGTCTTAATCCTTCTTCCAGTATATTCTTTGCTGCATTGATATCCCTGTCATGATTTGTTCCACAGACAGGACATATCCATTCCCTTACTGACAGATTTTTCGTCTCTGTATTTTGGTATCCACAGACTGAACACAATTGACTACTGGCATAGAATGTATCTATTTTGACATATTTTCTGCCATTCCACTTGGCCTTATATTCTAACTGTCTTGTCAGCTCATGCCATGATACATCACTTATGGACTTTGCCAAATGATGATTTTTTACCATGTTTTTTATCTGCAAATCTTCCGAAACTATCACTTGGTTTT
>ERZ779885.473-NODE-473-length-46121-cov-4.433769_pt1 | contig 46121 bp, 33 predicted proteins | sample MGYA00511554_ERZ779885 | MGnify/ENA primary metagenome ERZ779885 (study PRJEB29588, sample SAMEA2160998) | human gut metagenome | biome: human gut; feature: human-associated habitat; material: faeces | place: Denmark | collected 2008/2010 ... | reverse complement strand
GCAGCAGCCGTAACCGGAGTGATAACCGACCCCAGAACTTTGATGTAACCCACAAAAGCAAACGATTATGAAACAGAAATTCAATATCATAACAAGCACCTGCGTACCTCTCCCTCTCGAAAATGTCGATACGGATCAAATCATACCGGCACGTTTTCTCAAAGCAACCACCCGAGAGGGATTCGGTGAAAATCTTTTTCGAGACTGGCGTTACAATCCCGACGGTTCCATAAATAAAGATTTTGTACTCAATAACCCTACTTACGGAGGTGAAATATTGGTGGCCGGTAAAAATTTCGGTTCGGGATCGAGTCGGGAACATGCTGCTTGGGCCATCGCCGATTACGGATTCCGAGTCGTCGTATCGAGTTTCTTTGCCGATATTCACAAGAACAACGAGCTCAATAATTTCGTACTTCCGGTCGTCGTAAGCGAATCTTTTCTTAAAGAACTGTTCGATTCGATTTCGGCCGACCCCAAAACCGAAGTAGAAGTAAACCTGCCCGAGCAAACCATTACGAATAAAGCCACCGGACACAACGAACACTTCGAAATCAACGCATACAAAAAACACTGCCTTATGAACGGCCTCGACGACATCGACTATCTGTTGAGTCAAAAAGCAGAAACAGAGGCTTGGGAAAAAGCACACAACAAATAATTCCATGCGTATAGAGATATTGGATACTACCTTGCGCGACGGCGAGCAAACTTCGGGTGTCTCATTCGCACCTCAGGAAAAATTGAGTATCGCCCGTTTGCTGCTCACAGAATTGCATATCGACCGGATAGAAATCGCATCGGCGCGCGTATCCGAGGGAGAAATTCTATCGGTAAACCAAGTATGCTCTTGGGCGAGCAAACAAAATTTCATCGATAAAATCGAGATTCTCGGGTTTATCGACAAAGGTATTTCCATTCGCTGGATCAAAGAAGCCGGCGGAAAAATCATCAACCTCCTTTGCAAAGGTTCATTACGCCATTGTCGGGAACAACTGAAAAAGACCCCAGAAGAGCATATTGCCGACATAAAAGCCGAAATCGCCTTAGCACGAGAGAACGATATGCGGGTAAACATTTACCTCGAAGACTGGTCGAACGGCATGATACATTCCCCCGAATACGTATTTGCACTCATGGATGCCCTGCACGATGAAGACATAGAGCACTTCATGTTGCCCGACACGTTGGGAATCCTCAACCCTTACCAATGTTTCGAATTTTGCTCGACGATGATAAAACGTTATCCCAACTGTCGGTTCGACTTTCACGGGCACAATGACTATGATCTGGCCATAGCAAATGTCTACTCGGCCGTAAAAGCCGGGATACAAGGTGTACATTGTACAATCAACGGATTGGGTGAACGTGCCGGGAATGCCCCGCTTTCGAGCGTATTGGCCGTGATACACGACCAGCTCAAATGCACAACCGGAATCGACGAGAAAAAAATCAATCAAGTAAGCCGGGTCGTCGAGTCATACTCCGGCGTGCGTATTCCCGCCAACAAGCCGGTCATCGGCGAACATGTATTCACACAATGTGCCGGAGTACACGCCGACGGAGACAGCAAAAACAATCTCTATTACAACGACTTACTTCCTGAGCGTTTCGGTCGTACTCGCGAATATGCATTGGGAAAGACTTCGGGGAAAGCCAATATCCGTAAGAACCTTGAAACTTTGGGTATCGAACTCGATGAAGAATCGATGCGCAAAGTAACCGAACGGATTATTGCTTTGGGCGACAAGAAAGAACAGGTAACACAAGACGACCTGCCTTATATCATCTCTGATGTGTTGAAGCACGACATCAAAGACCAAAAGATACGTCTGCTCAACTATTCGCTCGCTTTGGCACAAGGATTGCACCCGGTTGCCGTCGTAAAAATAGAGATACACGGCAAACAATACGAACAAACTTCCACCGGAGACGGTCAATACGACGCTTTCGTAAAAGCGGTACGTACCATTTACAAACAACAACTGGGTCTCGAATTCCCGATGCTGACCGATTACACAGTCGATATTCCTCCCGGAGGTCGCACCGACGCTTTCGTGCAAACCGTCATCACTTGGAATTACCATAACCACACGTTCAAAACCCGAGGTCTCGATGCCGACCAGACCGAAGCGGCCATACAAGCCACCGTGAAAATGCTGAATCAAATCGAAGAATTATAAAATCTCTAAAAAATCCTGATATGAAACTGAAAATCGCCGTATTGCCGGGCGACGGTATCGGCCCCGAAATCGTGGGACAAGCCCTGCAAGTTACCGAAGCCGTTTGTAAACGCTTCGGTCATGAACTGTCTCATCAACACGCTTGGGTAGGTGCCTGCGCGATAGACCGTTGCGGAAATCCCTACCCCGAAGAAACTCATAAATTGTGTATGGAATCCGACGCCGTATTGTTCGGCGCTATCGGCGATCCCAAATACGACAACAATCCCTCGGCCAAAGTTCGTCCCGAACAAGGTCTGCTGGGTATGCGCAAGCAACTGGGACTTTATGCCAACATACGTCCCGTAACCACGTTCTCCTCGTTGCTTCACAAGTCTCCGTTACGTAGGGATATTGTGGAAGGTACCGACCTCATGTGTATACGCGAGCTCACGGGAGGAATTTATTTCGGCCGTCCGCAAGGCCGGAGCGAAGACGGTACAGTAGCATACGATACTTGCGTGTACAGTCGCGAGGAAGTTGAGCGTATCGTCCGGCTGGCTTATAAATACGCTCGTCAGCGTCGTAAAAAAGTAACGGTCGTAGACAAAGCCAATGTCCTCTGTACATCTCGTTTATGGCGCGAAGTATCGCAGGAAATCGCCAAAGAAAATGCCGACGTTACGACCGAGTATATGTTTGTCGACAACGCCGCCATGCAGCTCGTCCAGTTCCCGAGCCGTTTCGACGTCATCGTAACCGAAAACATGTTCGGCGATATTCTCACCGATGAAGCCTCGGTCATCACCGGTTCTTTGGGAATGCTTCCTTCGGCTTCGATAGGAATACATACCTCGGTATTCGAACCGATACATGGCTCATACCCTCAGGCCGCCGGAAAAGACATAGCCAATCCTGTTGCCACGATACTCTCGGCCGCCCTGATGTTCGAATACGCATTCGGACTCACGGAAGAAGGCGCTGCCATACGCCGGGCCGTCGCCGCATCGCTCGAAGCCGGTATTGTTACCGAAGATATTTGCGGAGATGGGAAAGCATACAAATGTTCCGAAGTGGGACAATGGATCACCGACTATATCATCAACGAAAAATAATCTACCTACGTTACAACACGGCGAAAGGCCGTGCAGATAATCTGCACGGCCTTTCGCTTTTATCGTCAAAAAGGTTTCTCTCGTCTGTCCCGAAACGACACTATCCGTCATTCGAGATGACAATCGATATTCTCAATTAACTTCCGCCCCTATCCCGAAACGATAAAGGCCGGAACAACGACCGAGGCAAGAGCACATCGGCCTCCACTCATTTATTTTGTCGAGAAAAGAACAATGCGATTCCAACTGTTATCTTGCGGATAGGGCTGGCTGGTACTTCCCCCTGCAATCATTTCGATACGACCAGCCGGTATATTATATTGCTTGATGAGTGTATCCATGACGGCTTGCGCACGACGTTGGCTCAACTGTTTATTGTACTCGGGCGTACCGGTCTTCTCGTCGGCATAACCTGTAACAACGAGCGTACAGTTTTTATGTGTCTTCATATATTGGGCTACGTTGTAGATATTTACCATCTCCACCGGAGCAATCTGAGCACTGTTGAGCGAAAAGCGAACTACCGACATGAGTTTTCCGGTGCACTCGGGTGTGGTATCGACCGGTGCAGGTACGGTTTTATACATGATTATTTTCTCGGGAGGAGGCAATGGTCGGTTTTCACAATCTTCGAGCTCCTCACGCAAGTCATTGATACGTTCATTCATAGAAGAGACAAGTGCCTGCTCGGCATAGGGATTGTAAGAGGAGAATCGTTCTTTTCCCAACTTTATTGTAATACCTGCAACAGCCGAAACAACGGTTTCGATGCGGCGGCTTGCCCAAAACTGCTCAGAGAAGTTATTACTCATCATATTGGCTCGTCCCTCAATAAAGAGGTCGGCATAGTGGCACAAACGGAAGTTGATATTGATACCGGCCGATACGGGGAAAAGATATGTATCGCGTCCTGCCATTTCATTTTTGAAAGTGTACATGGCACCCACACCGGCAAAAGGACGGAACGAGACAATACGCATGGGATTATAACCACCGAGAGCATTGGTAAGATCCCACATCAAGTCGCCATAAAGAGCCACATAACGAGCCGTTTGCGGCTCTCCCACGCGAGGCCACATTTTTTTGACGCTTCCTCCCATGAAATCAAGACGCAAGGCAAGATAGGGCGAAATCCATTTACCGGCAGCCACATCGAGAGCCAACGTAAACTGCTGTTTACCGCGGTGAAGAGACTTGACATAGGTCTGTGTTCCGGCTCCGACCGATATAAACCAGTTGCTTCTTGCCCCTTTACTGCTATAATACTGTGTACCGGATAAAGGTTGCACCTCGACGATCTCCTCTTCGACGACCAGCGTCTGGGCACTCACGTTCTGTCCCGCTAAAAATCCGGCAACGGCAACAATCGCCGCCGCACCCCATAAACGTTTTTTTGTTTCCATACAATTTATCAAAAAAATTATCGATCCCGGATAAACAAAAGATATGCCCCTCTCCCGGGAAATTCAAAGGAAGCCATCTGCATTTACAAGCATACATATAACAGAAACGGGGCAGATTAAGTTCGTCTACCTTACAAAAATGGCAATCAAACAAAAAGACAATCGACGAAAAATCAAAACTTTTCTAAAAATAGAAAGAGACCCGCAAGGTATAGCGAATAATTATTAACTTTGCAAATTAGGATAAAAATTTCCCATATATAGCACAAGTGTAATATCGCAATACGCAAGGCATGCAGACAAGCAACAAAATAAAATCGGTGTGGAAAAAACTCCGATTCTCCTATAAACTTACGATCTTCAACGAACACACGTTGGAGCAGGTCGTGATGTTACGCATATCGAGGCTAACAGTGATTCTTTCGATCCTCATCGCCGTAATCCTTATCGGCGGATTGACGACTTACCTCATTACCCGCACGCCGCTACGCCGCACACTACCGGGATATATCAGCCCCGAAATGCGCCGTCAAATCGTAGATAACGCCATATCGGTCGACTCTCTGTCCCGTATCGTAAACATCAACAAAGCGTATCTCGACAATTTATCCAACATCATCTCGGGAAATATTCCACTCGACTCGGTCGATATCAACAATGAACAACTTCTGCACACCTATTCCATAGATTCCCTTTTACCAGCCTCCAACGCGACAAATTCATTCCTACGCAAATATGCCGAAGAAGGGAAATATACACTCGATGTTTTCAACCAAAACGTAGCCGACAACCTGATTTTTTACCCGCCGGTCAAAGGTCGGATAACACAGACTTTCAACCCTCAAAGGAAAATCTTCGGCATACGCATCACACCGCCGCGTCAATCGCCCGTAGCGACCGTACTCGACGGGACTGTTATCGCCACTTATTTCAGCGCCGAAGAAGGATATGTCATCGAAGTACAACACAATAACAACTACATATCGATATACCGATGCAACGACCGATTGCTGAAATCGGTCGGACAAAAAGTCTCGGAAGGCGAAAACATCGCCATATCGGGCAATCTCATCGAAGGAAAAATCCGCCCGTACGTAGAATTCCAACTCTGGCATCAGGGTATTCCTTTGAATCCATCGGAATATATTCATTTCTGACAGCGCACGTTTTTTATGGGAACAAAAAAACAATTAGCCATATTGGGATCGACCGGCTCGATCGGAACACAAGCTCTACAAGTCGTAGCAGAACACTCAGACCTCTTTGAAGTATATGCACTCACGGCAAATCGCAATATCGATTTACTGGCAGAACAAGCACGTCGTTTCTCGCCCGAAGCCGTCGTCATTGCCGATAAAAGCCTCTACCCCCGTTTGAAAGAGGCATTGAGCGACCTGCCGATAAAAGTATATGCCGGCAGCGAGTCCATCGCACAAATCGTCGAGGCGCAACCTATCGACATGGTACTTACGGCCATGATGGGATATGCGGGACTTTACCCGACAATAAAAGCGATCGAAGCAGGCAAAGCCATAGCATTGGCCAATAAAGAAACCCTTGTCGTCGCAGGTGAACTGATTACGGGTCTGGCTCTCGAAAAACGAGTACCCATCATTCCGGTCGACTCGGAACACTCGGCGATTTTCCAATGTCTATCGGGCGAAAACAACAACCCCATCGAGAAAATCATTCTTACGGCTTCGGGAGGTCCTTTCCGGAATCTCTCGGCAGAGAAACTGAAATATGTTACCAAAAACGAAGCTTTGAAACACCCCAACTGGAAAATGGGAGCCAAAATCACAATCGATTCGGCATCGATGATGAACAAGGGATTTGAAGTCATCGAAGCCCGGTGGCTTTTCAATGCCGAACCCGAACAAATAGAGGTGGCCGTCCACCCGCAATCCATCGTACATTCGATGGTACAATTTCAAGACGGTGCCATCAAAGCCCAGTTAGGTCTGCCCAACATGAAACTTCCCATACAATACGCATTCGCTTACCCTTACCGGCTGCCCAATCCCGACCCGAAACCGCAACTGGACCACTACATGACATTGACTTTCGAGCGTCCCGATACCAGCCGTTTCCCTTTGCTGGAATATGCATACGAAGCTATGCGACGAGGAGGAAATATGCCATGCATCATGAATGCCGCCAACGAAATCGTTGTAGAGGCATTCCTGCACGACCGTATTGCTTTTACCGATATGCCGCAACTCATCGCCCGTGCAATGAACACCGTTTCGTTTGTATCTTCCCCTACTTACGACGATTATGTCGCCACCGATACCGAAACGCGACGTCTTACCCGAGAATGGATATAACCCTATAAAACTATTACACAAGCCGACTTATGGAAACTTTTCTGATAAAAGCCGCCCAACTTATGCTCAGTCTCTCGATTCTCGTGTTTATACACGAATTGGGACATTTCTTTTTTGCCCGTCTGTTCAAAGTACGGGTCGAAAAATTTTACCTCTTCTTCGATCCCTGGTTCTCCTTGTTTAAATACAAACCCAAAAACAGCGATACCGAATACGGTATAGGTTGGCTACCTCTAGGCGGATATGTAAAAATTGCCGGAATGATAGACGAGTCTATGGATAAGGAACAAATGGCTCAACCCGAAAAGCCCTGGGAGTTCCGTTCCAAACCGGCTTGGCAACGATTGCTCATCATGACTGCGGGTGTCATCAACAATTTCCTGCTTGCCCTCGTTATTTATGCCATGATAGCCTTTGTATGGGGCGATACAATACTTCCCATAAAAAATATCGGAAACGGACTCGTTTACAGCGAAGTGGCCCAAAACGCCGGATTCCAAAACGGTGATGTACCCTTAACGGCCGACGGCAAAACACTTTACGACTTCTCGGGCGAAACTATCCGTGCCCTCGCCGAAGCCCACGAAGTAGAAGTCCTGCGCAATAACGAAGTGGTAAAACTGAACTTACCCGAAGACCTCATGCTGCAACTCATCGGAGCCAACCAAAGTTTTGCCAGTTGTCGTATGCCGGTTGTCGTACAAAGTGCCGTCGCAGGATATGGAGCCTCCGATGCCGGAATGCAAGCCGGAGACAGCATCATTGCCGTAAACGGTGCGGCGACACCCGATTATACCGACTTCACCGCCGCACTCGGAGCCCATAAAGGAGCTTCGGCCGAAATATCCTTTATCCGCAAAGGCGAAGAAATGGTACTCCCCGTCACCGTCAACACCGAAGGGCAAATAGGTATCACACTTGTTCCCGCCTCGACGTTCTACCCCACAGAAACCATATATTACGGATTTTTCGAATCGATACCCAAAGGTATCAAAAAAGGTTTCAATACGCTTACCGGATATGTCGGAGATTTCAAATACGTATTTACCAAAGAAGGTGCCAACAGTTTAGGCGGATTCGGAACAATCGGCAGTATTTTCCCCTCGATATGGAATTGGGAAGCTTTCTGGGAAATGACAGCATTCCTTTCTATCATACTCGCATTTATGAATATACTGCCCATTCCGGCTCTCGACGGAGGTCATGTTCTTTTCCTTCTTTACGAAGTCATCGCCCGCCGCAAACCGAACGAAAAATTCATGGAATATGCGCAAATCACCGGTATGGTACTGTTGTTTGCCTTGTTGATTTACGCCAATCTCAATGACGTGATAAGATTCTTCTTTTAAGATAGTCTCATGGAATATATACAGATAAAACTAAAACCCGGCAAGGACGAATCGTTGCGCCGATTCCACCCGTGGGTTTTCTCCGGTGCCATACAAAGTATGACGGGACAACCCGAAGAGGGAGATGTTGTAGAGGTCTGCAACAACCGAGGCGAGTTTATCGCCCTCGGACATTACCAAATAGGCAGCATCACGGTGAGAATCTTGACTTTTGAGAAAGAAAATATCGACCTCGAATTCTATAAAACCCGTCTGCGCGCCGCCTATGACGTACGTTACAGCGTAGGCCTCATCGAAGAAGGCTACAACAACACCTACCGGCTCGTACACGGAGAAGGCGATTATCTGCCGGGGCTCATTATCGACATCTACGATAAAACGGCCGTCATGCAAGCACATTCGCCGGGTATGCACTATGCCCGACACCTTTTGGCACAGGCTCTGCAAGAAGTCATGGGAGAATCGTTGAAAAGCGTATTCTACAAGTCGGAAACGACCCTCCCCTATAAAGCCCAGCTCGACCCGACCAATGAATACCTCATCGGCGACGATTGCGGAAACATCGCAACCGAACGGGGCTTGAAATTCTACGTTGACTGGCTAAAAGGGCAGAAAACCGGATTCTTCGTCGACCAACGGGAAAACCGCGCTTTGCTCGAACGTTATGCCCACGACCGCACGGTTCTGAACATGTTTTGCTATACCGGCGGATTTTCTTTCGCCGCCATGCGAGGGGGGGCAAAACTGGTACATTCGGTCGACAGTTCGTCGAAAGCCATCGACCTCACCAATAAAAACGTAGAACTCAATTTCCCGGGAGATACGCGGCATAAAGCATTCGCCGAAGACGCCTTCAAATTTCTCGAACAAATGGGAGACCGGTACAACCTCATCGTTCTCGATCCTCCTGCTTTTGCCAAACACAAGAACGTATTGCACAATGCACTGCAAGGTTACAGGAAGCTCAACGCTTTGGCTTTTGAAAAAATCCAACCGGGAGGATTGCTCTTTACGTTCTCTTGCTCTCAGGTCGTCAGCAAAAACGATTTCCGTCTGGCCGTATTCAGCGCTGCGGCACAAGCCCGGCGGAAAGTCCGCATTCTGCACCAACTGACGCAGCCGGCCGATCACCCCGTAAACATTTACCATCCCGAAGGGGAATATCTCAAAGGGCTGGTACTTTATGTTGAATAATCGACACTCTTTTCCCCATATAAAACAACAATGATGAAAAATTTATCTTCGTTATGGTTACAGCATCTCTTCTTTCGGCTTGCACCGACAAAAAAAATACCCAGTCGCAAACCGAAGATTTCAATTACTCGGTAGAACAGTTTGCCGACTTGGAAATACTTCGGTATCGGGTACCGGGATTCGAAAGTCTTTCCCTCCGACAAAAAGAACTCGTTTATTATCTCACCGAAGCCGCCCTGCAAGGCAGAGACATTCTTTTTGATCAAAACGGGAAATGGAATCTGCCCATACGCCGCACGCTCGAAGCCGTATACACGCAATACAAAGGCGATAAAGAAAGTCGTGATTTCAAGGCACTCGAAAAATATTTGAAACAAGTATGGTTTGCCAACGGAATCCATCATCACTACTCGACCGATAAATTCACGCCCGAATTCAGTCAAGCGTTTTTCGAAGAAGCCGTACGTTCGCTACCGTCAGAAATTCTGCCGTTGCAAAAGAACGGAAGCATCGAACAATTACTCGAAAACATCTGTCCAATTATTTTCGACCCCGATACTCTGTCCAAACGGGTAAATCTTACCGCCGGTGAAGACCTTATCGCCACCTCGGCCAGCAACTATTACGACAGCGTAACACAAGACGAAGCAGAGGCTTTCTACGCTGCCATGAAAACGCCCGGCGACATCATGCCTGTTTCTTACGGCTTGAACAGCCGTCTGGTAAAACGTGAAGGGAAAATTTATGAAGAAGTAAACCGAGTGGGCGAACATTACAGCGCCGCTATCGAAAAAATCGTTTACTGGCTCGAAAAAGCCTCGGCAGTAGCAGAAAACGAAAAACAACGCCAAGTCATCGACCTGCTTATCGAATACTATCGTACAGGCGACTTAAAGACATTTGACGAATACTCTATACAATGGGTAACCGACCTCGACTCCCGCATCGATTTTGTAAACGGATTCATAGAAGTGTATGGCGACCCCATCGGATTGAAAGGCAGTTGGGAATCGATCGTAAACTTTAAAGACCTCGACGCCTCCCACCGTACTGAAATCATCAGCGCCAATGCCCAGTGGTTCGAGAACAACTCCCCGACCGACACCGCATTCAAGAAAGAAGAGGTCAAAGGCGTATCGGCCAAAGTCATCACGGCTGCCATTCTCGCCGGCGATTGCTATCCCTCGACCCCCATCGGTATCAACCTGCCCAATGCCGACTGGATACGCCATGTACACGGCTCCAAATCGGTAACCATCGAAAATATCACCTCGGCCTATGACAAAGCCGCACAAGGAAACGGATTCAACCAAGAATTCATGTGGAGCGATACCGAACGGAAATCGGTCGAAAAATACGGATTCCTCGTCGACAACCTCCATACCGACTTGCATGAGTGTCTCGGACATGGTTCGGGAAAACTGTTGCCGGGTACCGATCCCGATGCCATGCGGTCATACAGCTCTACGCTCGAAGAGACCCGCGCCGACCTCTTTGCCCTCTATTTCTTAGCCGACCAAAAACTGATCGAGTTAGGACTTGTTCCCGATGCGGAAGCATACAAAGCCGAATATTACCGATATATGATGAATGGGTTGATGACCCAACTCACCCGTATCGCACCGGGAAAAAATATCGAGGAATCCCACATGCGCAACCGCCAGCTTATCACCCGCTGGATTTTGGAAAAAGGAGCAGATGATAAAGTACTCGAACTGAAAAAACGCGACGGAAAAACCTATGTCGTCGTCAACGATTATGAGAAAATGCGTACACTCATAGGGGAACTGCTCGCCGAAGTACAACGCATCAAATCGACAGGAGATTACGAAGCCGGGAAAAAGCTCGTAGAAACTTACGGCGTAAAAGTCGACCCCGAACTGCATGCCGAAGTTCTCGACCGATATGCTCATCTGGGTATCAAGCCCTATAAAGGTTTTGTCAATCCCGTATATACCCCGGTACTCGACGAGAAAGGCGAAATAACGGATATCACCGTATCCTATGATGAGGGATATGCCGAACAAATGCTTCGCTACTCACGCGACTATTCACCGCTGCCTTCTTATAATTGATCATGATACGATTCGAATTTAAGCGGCTGTTCCGGTATCGGACAGCCGCTTTCTTTTCTGAATAACACCACCACATCTTCTTTGCTCCTCACACGAAATCCTGCATAACAGAAGCTTTGTCATTCCAAATCTACATCCAAAAGTATGTTTTTTGATAAATTATTTTCTTATTGTTTTTTATATCAAATAATATTATATCTTTGCAATATTGTGTTTTTTAATATAATCAAGATGAAAAGATTATTCGTTACAGGAGTATTGTCATTAATTTCTATCTTTTCTTTATCGGCACAAAACTACCAAGAGGCGGTTTACCTTAAAAGCGGCAGCGTGGTACGAGGTACAATCATCGAACAGCAACCCAATGTTTCATTGAAAATAAAAACGGCCGATGGCAGTATCTTTGTCTACCCGATGAATGAAGTCGAAAAGATAACCAAAGAAGAGAGGACGAATCGGAGGTCGGAAAAGAGTAATCGGATACGAACCGATGTGAAAGGATACCGAGGATTGGTGGAGGTCGGGACTATCGTCAATTTCAGGGCCAGCGGTACAGCAATTGACAAAGGAGCTTTTTCTGCAACCACTTCACACGGCTATCAATTCAACCCTCACGTATTTCTGGGTGCAGGTTTCGGTCTTGATTATCATGCGGCAGGAAAGCGTCTGTTCATTCCCCTATTCGTCGATTTGCGCACGAACTTTTTAGACACAAATATCACGCCTTTTTGGGGAATAAAAGCAGGATATTCGATTGGCAGTAAAAAAGCATACAATAAAGTCAGCACCGGAGCTTATTTCAACCCGACATTCGGCGTGCGTTTTATACTCAATCGTCAATCAGCCATGAACGTGGCATTCGGCTATAACCTGCAACAACAGGTCGTGAAAAAGGATATACATTATAACGACGACTACTTCATTTATACCGGAGTCTATCATTATCGATTTCTCCGCCATGCTCTTTCTCTACGCTTAGGCGTCGAATTCTAACCTATACACATTCATCGATAGCGGGTTAAAATTTTAACCCGCTATCGATGAATCATGAAATGCTATCTCTACACCGCCGTACTCTTTTTCGGAGATATGGATTGCGAAAGTTTCTTCCGGGAAAAACGCTCTTCAAGACGTTGCATCAGACAATAAAAATAAGGAATAAACAATGTTCCCAAAATCATATTTACCGCCATACCGAAAACGACCGCCGTGCCTAATGCAATCCGGCTTTCAGCCCCTGCTCCCGAAGCGAAAAGCAAAGGCATCACACCAAATACAAACGCCAATGAAGTCATAAGAATCGGACGCAAACGCACCCGACCGGCCTCGATTGCAGCTTGATCTATGGGCTCTCCCTGTGCCCTATAATCCCGTGCAAACTCTACAATAAGAATGGCATTTTTGGCAGAAAGAGCAATGAGCAACACAATTCCTATCTGACTATACACACTGATAGAAAGCCCCATGAGAAAACAGCCCAACACCGCACCGAGAATGGCAAACGGAAGTCCGAGAATAACAGCTACCGGACTTGTCCAACTCTCATATTGTGCAGATAGTACCAGCCAAACGACAAACAGGGCCAATATAAAAATAAGACTTATCGATGTTCCGGCCTGCGTTTCCTGATAAGTTGTGCCCGTCCACTCATAACCGAAATTATTGCCCAATAAACGCCCCACAAGTTGTTCTACCGCATCGATCCCCTGTTGAGAACTATACCCCTCGGCTGTTACAGCCGTAAGGGCTGCCGCCGAATACATGTTATAACGGGAAATTGTAGCCAGCCCCTGCTGTTCTTCGATTGTAACAAACGATGAGAACGGGACCATATCTCCCGAGGCATTACGCACGCTCAACCGAAGTACATCGTCGATACGCGCCCGACTATCGGATTGCGCTCCGATTTTTACCTGAAAGATACGACCGAAATCGACGAAGTCATTCACATATGCCGATCCCAAATAGAGCGAGAGTGTCGTAAAGATATCATCGATTTTCAACCCCTGCATCTTCGCTTTATCTCTATCGACATTCAAAAAGTATTGAGGAGAATTTCCTTGAAAAGAGCTGTTCACCGTAGCCAACTCGGGTACGTCCCGTACCCCTATCAACAAGGCATCGACCGCATTTTCGAGTTCGGTCGTCCCCAGATTCCGAATATCCTGCAATTCCAAAGCCAATCCGCCGCTTACTCCCAATCCCGAAATCGACGGAGGGTTCACGGCATACACGATAGCCTCTTCGATTTCTTGTGCACGCACATTGAAATCATCGATGATGTCGAATGCACTCTTCCCTTTTCCCTTACGAAGTTCCCAATTCTGTAAAACGACAAAAAGGGTGGCCGCATTGGAGAGCTCCCCGCCTCCCATTACCGAATATCCGTTGATACCGGTACAAGAAACCACTTCGGGATATTCGCCCAATAACTTGCCGACACGGGCAGTAACCTCTTCGGTACGCTGTAAGCCCGAAGCCTGCGGAAGTTGTACCGAAACAATAAAATACCCCTGATCTTCGTCGGGAATAAAAGAGGTAGGCCAACGCAAAAAAAGAACAATGGCAGCCGTCGAAAGCAAAAGAAATACCACAGTCGTAAATATAGGACGTCGTATCAACCGGGTTATCACCGACACATAAACCGATACAAGCCGGTCATACCCTTTATTGAAAATCCGGTAAAATGCGAACTTTTTCTCGGAAGAGGGCCGTAAAAAAAGAGCACAAAGAGCCGGTGTCAGAGTCAGCGAATTGAATCCGCTGAAAAAAGTTGCGGCGGCGATAGTCAAGGCAAACTGCTTATACAACTCCCCGGTAATGCCCCCGACAAACGCCGTAGGTATAAAAACGGCCATCAATACCAAAACAACCCCTATAACCGGCCCGGTAATCTCTCCCATAGCTTGTTCGACTGCCTCCTTCGACGAATACTTTCCCGTATCGAGTAAACGTGTCGAATTCTCGACCACGACAATAGCATCATCGACAACAATGGCAATAGCCAACACCAAGCCGAAAAGAGTCAGCATATTCACAGAAAACCCGAATAAATGCATGACGGCAAATGTGCAAATCAGCGATACTGGAATAGTAAGAGATGGGATAATCACTGCCCGCCAATTCTGTAAGAACAGTAAAATCACCAATATGACAAGCAGTGTCGTCTCGACAAATGTTACCAATACCTCATCGATCGAAGCCGATACAAAATCGGTCGTATCGAGAACTACTTCATACCGAACGCCCGTCGGCAAATTCTCGGCGAGTTTTTCCATTTCGGCCCGAACCTGCTTTGAAACACTCAATGCATTCGAACCGGGAGATTGGTAAACGGCTATCGATGCCGACGGCTTGCCGTTTTGTGTAGAAACGACATCATACGTCTGGCTGCCGAGATCGATTCGGGCAATATCCCGCAAACGTAAATAATTTCCTCCCGGTAAAACCCTGACCACCAGATTGCCAAAATCTTCGACTGTCGTCAGAAGTCCCTGCGCAGTAAGCGTAAACTGAAAATCGGTACGGCTATCGAGCGGTTCACTCCCTATCGTCCCAGCCGACACCTCAACATTTTGCGCCTGTATCGCCGAAAAAACATCCGTAGGTGTTACCCCTCGAATACGCATCAACTCCGGGTCGAGCCACACTCTCATACTATAACGTCCCGCACCGAAAACCGTTACACTACCGACACCGGGCAAGCGGGACAACGCATCGGTAAAATTGAGCTGCGCATAATTGGAAAGATACAAACCGCTATACAAAGCAGAATCGGACTCCAACGAAAGCAGCAATACGATATCGGTCGATTGCTTGCGCGTCGTGATTCCCTGTGTTACCACAGCCTCGGGCAGATTTCCCTCGGCAATAGCAACCCGGTTCTGCACCAATACTGTTGCCATATCGATATCAGTTCCCACCTCGAAAGTAACGGTAAGCGTGTACGCACCCGAAGATGATGAGGTAGAATTCATGTATATCATACCGTCGACACCGTTCACCTGCTCTTCTATCACTGTACCTACCGTGCGAGCCACCGTCTCGGCACTCGCACCGGGATATACAGCCGACACCTGCACGGTAGGCGGCGTAATATCGGGAAACTGAGCGACCGGCAACACTTCGAGTGAAACAACTCCGGCCAAAACCATGAGTATGGCCAAGACCGTTGCAAAAATAGGCCGGTTTATAAAAAATTTAGAGAACATAATTTTTGAGTTTTATGGTTACGGTTCAAGCCTCGGGTTTACAATCATACCTTCCCTGACTTTCAACAAGGCTTTGCTTACATAGCGTTCTCCCGGTTGTAATCCGCTCTCAACGATAGTGAGTGTATCTTCGACCGTACCTGAGGTTTCGATATGGCGATAATTCACCCTGTTGTCCGCCCCTACGACATACAGATATTTACCGAGTTGGTCGGTTCCGACAGACATGCTCGGGACAAGCAGGGCATTCTCTTTATATGCCGATTTGATACGTACCGTTACATACAACCCGTCTTTCAATTCTCCCCGAGGATTTTCGATAGAAGCCCGCAAAGTAATCGTACCGGTAGAAAGATTGATATTAGGAGACAAGTATCCCAGCGTTCCGGAATAAGGAGCGGAATTTTCCCGCGTGTAAACCTCGACCTTACGGTCGGCAGCCGATGGTTTCATCTTACGCAGATTTTCCACGATAGTAAGGTATTGGGCATCTTCGATAGAAAAATAGGCATACACGGCCGAGTCCTGATACACGGTAGACAGACGTGCCGGAGAAGTAGCACCTGATATATAACCGCCTACGGCATAAGCCGTAAGGGAAATATGCCCCGTGTAGGGCGACCGTACATAACAATAACTCAAATTGGTCTGTGCCGTATTCAATGCCGCCTCGGCATCAGCCAACGCAGCTTCGGCTATTTGCATATTCGACCGGGCCTGAATCAAATCGATTTCACTTACGGCATTACTGCTTCGGGCTTCTTTCATACGGGTATAGTTGTTACGGGCATAATCGAGTGTAGCCCGTGCATTGAGTACTCCTGCTTCGGCCTGTTTTACGGCATTTTCATACAAAGTAGGTTCTATCACATAAAGCAATTCCCCCTGTTTCACCAAAGTACCGGCCTCGGGACGGCTTTCCCGCAAATATCCCGATACTCTTGCCACGACATCGACGGCATTCCATGCCGATATATAACCGGGATACTCCTTGTATAAAGTAACAGATCGCTGCTGCGGATAAGCAACCGTTATAAGCGGAGCCTCTTTGGAAACAGTCGCCGGTTTCTCCCGACAGGCTTGCAGTATAAAACCCGCTGCCAAAAAACAAATAAACAAATTTCGAGATGTCATAACCCATATTTTCATTTAGCATTAATTATTCTGAGGAACCGTTATCCCAACCGCCTCCCAAAGCCCGATAAAGGTCTATTACCGCCGAGAGAGCGGCACCTTGCGCCGAAACAAGTCCGTTTTGATAATCCAACAACGAACGCTGCGCATCGAGCACATTTTGGAAAGTCGAAAGTCCCCGCTTGTATAGATCGAGAGAAAGATTCAATGTGATTTTACCTTGTTCAACCAAATCGTAAAGGACATTCAGCTGCTTGACAGCCCCCTTATAATTGACCATTGCATTGTCGACCTCCTGAACAGCCGTAAGCACAGCTAAGTTATACTGCTCGATACTCGCACGCCACTCGGCTTTGGCCTGACGGGTAGCCTGTGTGTATTGTCGTCCTTGAAAAAGCGTCCAGCTAAGGGTCGGTACAATCGAATAGGTAAGACTGCGGTGGTCGAAGAAGGTATCCATTTTTTTCGACGCAAATCCGATAGAACCCGTCAACACCAAATGGGGCATATAATCGGAACGGGAAGCCCCGACCAGCGAAGCAGCAGAAACGACAGATTGCTCGGCCGCCCGAATATCGGGTCGTTGTCGCAACAGATTGGCAGGGACGCCGACAGGGACGATCGTCCTGTAATCGGGAATAGGTCGTTCCTTTTCCAAAACAGGCATCAACGCCTGCGGGTGTGTTCCCACCAACAGCGCCAACAAATTGATTTGTACCACTACATTGGCTTCCAAAGACGGTATCGTCGCCAGTGTACTGTAATAGACCGACCGCGCCTGAGCCACATCGAGTTGAGAAGCCAACCCGGTTTCATAACGGACTTCGGTCATATCCAGAATCGATTTCTGCGAATCGATATTACGACGAGCGACAATCACCTGTTGCTGAATCATCCGCAACTGGGCATAAGCCGAAGATACCTGCGCTGCCAAAGATACCAATGCGGCATTATACGACTCTATCGACACCTGATATTGAGCCTTTTGCGAACGAACCCGAAGATAGGTAGAACCGAAAAGGTCTATTTCCCAAGAGGTAGTCAAGGCTCCCGAAAAATATTGTTCTCGCGTCGGAGTATCGGAATCTGATATACGACCGCTGGTCTGGGTTTTATTCCAACCGAACGAGGCTCCGAGCGACGGATAGTATCCGCTCTGTTTCATGCGCAGAGCTGCATGGGAAGCCTGTACCCGATAAAAAACAGTTTTCAAGTCGGGGCTGTTGGCAAAAGAGACGGTTATCAAAGAATCGAGTAGCGAATCGTCGAGATTCAACCACCAGCGTCCGGTAACCGGCAACTGTTGAACAAACAGGGAATCCCCCGACCATCTTTCGGGCAATGGTCGGGAAAGATGCCTCTCTCCTACGGACTCCTGAGCAGAGACAGAAGAAACGAATAATATCACGGCAATCGGAAGTATCCGGTTCAATCGGAAAAGAAAAAATTTTTTCATCAGACTATATTGTTTTGTCTGACGATATAACCAATCTGATTTGCCTTTGGTTTATCTCTTCCCCAAATTCGTTTTTACAAGACACTGTCCAATCACCTCGGGATACGATAGAATAAGTTCCTTTTCAAAATACGTTTTCCTACCGATCGATTTGCCTTGTTCCGGAAAACCCGTACCTTTGTCCCACCATTAACCTAAATCGAATTTTTCTCGAAATGAACGATAAAGAACGAATCGATAGGCAACGTCTCTTTTTCGGGAAACGAAAACCCCTCTCCCTCAAATACAGGTTACAATCGCTCAAACGGTTGCAAAAAACCATACGGCAATACGAGACCGATATAGAAAAAGCCCTTGAAAACGACTTACACAAATCTGTATACGAAAGCTATACGACCGAAATCGGATTTGTTTTGAACGAATTACGACACACAATCAAGCATTTGAAGCAATGGGCTGCACCTCGACGCACCCGCACGCCGCTTTTTCTTCTCGGCTCGACAAGCCGCATCGAATTCCAAGCATACGGAAATGTATTGATTCTCTCACCCTGGAATTACCCGTTCCAATTGGTCTTCACCCCTCTTATCGGTGCAGTTGCCGCCGGAAACTGCGTAACCGTAAAATGTTCTCCTTATGCTGTCCACACAAGTGAGATATGTCGGAAAATCATCGACGAAGCCTTTGACAGAAGGCACGTTTCATGGATCGATACCGATAATAAAGGAACCGACCGATTGCTCGAAATGAAATGGGACTATATTTTTTATACAGGAGGACCTGTCTACGGACGTAAAGTAGCCGAGGCGGCAGCCCGCCATCTGACCCCGATTACACTCGAACTGGGAGGAAAAAGCCCATGCATCGTACATCACGATGCACATCTGGCATCTACTGCAAGACGTATCGTCTGGGGAAAATTCATGAATTGCGGACAAACCTGTGTGGCCCCCGATTACCTGCTCGTACACCGCGATATAGCCGATGAACTCATCGACTCTTTACGACAAGAAATTGTACGACAATACGGAAAAAATCCTCAAGAAAACCGCGATTATCCACGTATCATCAATGAAAAAAGATTTTACGAACTTATACTGCTTACAAAACAAGGACATATCGAACACGGCGGAATATATGATACGGACGACTTATACATCGCACCGACACTTATTTCGCATATAACTCCCGATATGCGCATCATGCACGAAGAAATCTTCGGCCCTATACTTCCCATTTTGCAATATACAACCCTCGATGAAGTCATCGATTTTATCAACAGCCGGGAAAAGCCGCTCGCATTGTACTATTTCGGGAACAAACGGAAGGACATAAAAAAAGTATTGAGACAAACTTCATCGGGCGGTTCCTGCATCAATGATGTCGTATCACATGTCGCCAATTCACACCTCCCGTTCGGTGGTGTGGGAAACAGCGGAACGGGTCGTTACCACGGACGGGAAAGTTTTTATACTTTCAGCCACACCCGCTCGGTGCTACAAAACAATACAAAATGGAATCCCGGCATCAAGTTCGCACCTTTCGCCGGGAAACTGTCTCTTATAAAACGACTGTTGCGATAACGGACTATTTCTTTTCGGAGAGTTTCAATCCCAACGCCTGTCGGTCGAAAGCAATATACTTCGGTGTAGAGGGTACATAGTCGTCATTATCCCACAATGTGCTGGTTATCATCAGATCGGCACTGTATCTGTTGCAGGCGATAGGCACATTGTGCACACGACACTGGCGCAGCAGCATCTGTATATCGGCCTCATGAGGCTGAGGATTGAGATCATCAATGAGAAAAATCGCCAAATTGATTTTATGTTGCACGACAAGCGCTGCTATTTCGGCATCTCCGCCCAGCGGTCCGGAATTCATACAAGTAATATCGGCAGTAATACCTTTTTGTTCAAAGGCTTCTTTCACCAATGTCCCGGTCGTTCCGGTACAAACAAGATGATGCTTGGATAGCACGTCGGAATTAAAAACCGCCCACTCCACCAAATCGGCCTTACGGTTATCGTGCGCTACCAGCGCAATAGTCAGTCTCTTTTTCATAATCTTATCTCATTTAATAGGGTCATACTTTTATTCTTCCTGTCCAGCCACAGCTATATAAAAATTTTCTTTATTGAGATAACAGCGTGCCGCAGCCTGTAACTGCTCGGCTGTAAACGAACGTATTACGCCGAAACGTTCATCGTAATAAGAAAAATCGAGCCCGTTCGCCAACAAGGTTACAAAAACCTCGGCCACCGAAAACGGCGAGTCGAAAAGCCTCAACATCTCACCCGTCATATAACTACGCACCATACGCAGCTCGTCGGGTTCTACAAGTTCGTTCCTCAAACGGGAAAACTCATTGAATATTTCATCGATAAGAGGTTTCACATAAGAGGTCGCAGCTTGCGTCTGCACGACCAGATAAGATGCATCGGGGTAAGTTACGACAGATGACTGAATACCATAGGTATATCCTTTTTCTTCCCGAATATTGGACATGAGACGACTTCCGAAATAACCGCCTAATACGGTATTCAACACGTGTAATATATGATGGTCGGGATGATCGCGTCCGACGACAAGGCGTCCGACCCTAATCCCTGCCTGCAACGCTCCCGCTTTCTCTACAAACCGATAATGCTCACTGCTGCTATGAATCACGGGAAACAAAAATTTCTCGAATTCGCTTTTCGACGGTACAGCCGCAAATGTTTCCATTACAACAGCTTTCATTTCAGGAGTTATTCGCCCCGAAAGTACAATGCGACACTGTCCTGCGGTATAATGTCGGGAATGAAATTCCCGTAAATGTTCGGTTGTAAGAGTATCATAGTCGGTAAGCTGTTCCGATTTTCCATAAGGATTTTCCGAACCGAATAACTGTTCCGAGAAAATTCGCGAAGCCAAGATATTGACTTTCATCAAGTCGACCGATAAAGCCTGACGATTACGCTCTTTTAATGTGCGAAACTCTTCTTCGGGAAAATCGGGCGAAACGACCAACTTACACAAGAGCGGAAGTATATCAAAAAAATATCGGTTGGCCGAATAGAGCGTGATATAAGTATTCCGTTGAGTTGCCAATGTCTGTAAGGTCGCACCGTAATAATCGAGCTTTTCGGCAATATACGCCGAAGAAAGACCTGCCGCCCCTTCCCGCAACATGGCTGCGGTGAATTTTGCCGTCAGCGGTTGGCGTTCCTGAACTTTTCCGACAGAGAAAAGGATATCGATACGAGACAATTCCTGATCTCCCCGATCGATGATATATAGCGGGATTCCGTTGGAAAGGCGGCATGAATCGACTTCGGGAAAAATCAACGTTTCAACTTCTTTTATCGGAGGTGGCGTAGATCTGTCAAGCATACGTTTTTTATTCATGGGATAATGAGTCGAGAAAATGAAGTGCTTTTTCGAGATCGGCAGGGGTATCGATTCCTATCGTTTCCTGTGCAGTAATACCCACTTTTATACGATAACCATTCTGTAACCAACGTAGTTGTTCAAGCGACTCGACCATTTCGAGTGAAGATTGCGGCAATCGGGTTATCTCGGATAAAACATCGGCCCGATAAGCATACATGCCGATATGTTTATAGTAAGTATGGCGGCTCAACCACTCGCCCGTAGGGTAATTACGCAAATAGGGTACGACAGAACGGCTGAAATACATTGCCTCGTTGCGATCGTTGAGAACGACTTTCGGAGAATTGGGATTGAACAAAGCAGCCTCCCCATCGGCCTCGGAAAAAGGTTTTACGAGAGTGGCTATCTGTGTCGACGGATCATCGAAACAGCTCATAATATCCCGTATCTGTCGGGGTTGAATAAATGGCTCGTCCCCTTGCACATTGATAACGACCTCCTCATGGCCACCGATTCGTTCATAGGCTTCCCAACAACGGTCTGTACCCGAACGATGATTGTCCGAAGTCATCACGACACGCCCGCCAAACCCCTCTACCGTTTCATAAATACGGGAATCGTCGGTCGCCACATAAACGGTATCGATACATGTCGATACCTGCTCGTAAACCCGCTGAATCATCGTCTTGCCCCGCATATCGACAAGCGGCTTTCCGGGAAAACGAGTCGACGCATAACGAGCCGGAATAATAGCTATAAATTTCATTTTTCATCAAGATTTACCGATACGACATAAAGTTGCATATTTTCGACTTTCACCACTTTGACCGGCGTACCGGAATCGAGGTAAGTATTATAATACGATATGGCATCGTAATCGTCTTCATCGATACGGACTTTTCCCGAAGGTCGCATTACGGTAACCGCAACACCTTCCCGACCGACCATGCTCGTGAGATGTCCCGATACAGCCACATAACCGTCTTCGATATTCTGCTCAGCATGAAGAGCGACTCTATAAAACAATCCCTTGCGACCGATGCGTTTCATCAAAAACAACGATAAAAGCACGGTTCCCAGCAATCCTCCCAAGATAACGATCGACCCCCGCGTGATACTATCGACCGGAACCCAGAAAAAATCGAAGTCGGTATTGTTGAGCAGAGCCAACAACAAGCCGCCAAAGAAGCATATAAGCCCCAATATGCCGGCAATACCAAATCCTGGTATGACCAAAAGTTCGAGTACCAATAAAATAATACCCAATAGAAAAACCAAGATTTCCCATGAAGCCGCCAAACCGGAAAGATACAGCGGGGCAAAATAAAGAACTGCCGCTATGACAGATACGGCCAAAGGCAACCCTACACCGGGAGTCTGTATTTCAAAATAGATACCACCGATTATCAACATAATAAGAATTCCCTGTACAACAGGATTTTGTAAAAAGCCTACAAGGTCATCATAAAAAGAGGGTTCAAATTGCTCGACTTTATATTGCCGATAACCGAGTCGGGCCGTTATAATATCGTCGACACTCTCCGCAATCGATTCACAATAACCCCATTGGAGAGCCTCACGAGCCGTCAACGTAAGCACTTTTGTCGAATCGCAAAGGCCGGGAATAACAATACGCTCATCGACCATTGCTTCCGCAATTTGCGGATTTCGTCTCCAACGCACTTCGGTGGCTCCCGAAACCGTATATACCGTATCATAACCCTGAGCCTCGGCCGTAGAACGTATCGTCGCACGCATATACGATTGATACTTATCGGGCATAGCCTCACCCGTCTGGTTCACAACCGTTGCAGCACCAATGTTCGCCCCCTCCCTCATGTAAATGCTATCGCAGGAAATCGCTATCAAAGCCCCGGCAGAAGCAGCGTTGTTATCGATAAAAGCATACACGGGCATAGAACTGTTAAGAATCAGCGTGCGTATCGAATCGGCATGTACGACCGTACCTCCATAGGTATTAAGACGCAATATGATCGCTTCCGCACCCACTTTCCTAGCCTCATCATACCCTTTCTGCATATATCTCCACGTAGTAGCACCGATCTCTTTATCGATATCTATTCTATAAAAAAGAGGAGTTTCTGATACGGCATCACCAACAGCCGCATTCAAAGAAAATAGAGAGACAAAAAAAGTCAGGAAAAATAGTATCTTTTTCATATCAAACGGTTATGAGACGAAGTTACATTTTTTTATCGAGAAAATATCCGGCCGACGATACATTTTCGACAGAATTTTACAAATAACCGATTTTTATATAAAGAAATGCAATAAATTAATGCTCATAAACGTATGTTATTTAACAGATTAGAATGAAAATTTTATACTAAAAGATTTTGCATTCCCCTATATGCGTTCTATATTTGCAACATATCCATAAAGGATATACACACAATTACTCAATTCATTTTCAATTTATTCATCAATGGAATCACAATTATTTGAACAAAAACTATTGCAGCTTCAAGACAACTTACTGAACTTTGCCTACATGCTGACCAGCGACAGAGACGAAGCAGAAGATTTACTACAAGACACGACCTTGAAAGCTCTCGACAACAGCGATAAATACATCGACAACATCAATTTCAAAGGATGGGTATTTACCATTATGCGGAACATTTTCATAAATAATTACCGCAAAGGTGTCCGCAATCAGACCATCATCGACCAAACCGAAGATCTATATCATCTGAACCTTCCGCAAGAATCGGGTTTCGATACTCCCGAAGGTTCACTCTCGGTAAAAGAGATTTCCAAAGCCATCAACAAATTTCCCGACGACTATAAAATTCCCTTTTCGATGCACGTGGCCGGATTTAAATATCAGGAAATCGCCGAGAAAATGGAATTACCTTTGGGTACGGTAAAAAGTCGTATATTTTTTGCCCGTCAACGATTGCAAATCATTCTTAAAGACTACCGATAAATCAATTGGCGAAGTCGACGCACAAACCAAATTGCAACATGGCCGGATTATAGGGATAGTTGGGCATGAGGAAATAATTATTCCCTCCGAACAACCCTTGATTGAAATGCGTGTACATGACATAAAAACGCACCATCTTCATTTTCATGTTGGCATACACGTTCATCAACGGATAGTTTCCCACCTTCACCTCATCTTGTGTATGGAACGAGAGAGTAGCCGGTTGATAGGCTTCGGCATAATATGAGGTGTGATACTTACAATCTACGCCGAACTGTACCTGCAATACTTTGGCAATTTTAAAGTCGAGATACATCTGTGCGTATGCACTCAAATCGGGCAACGGTATTACTTTGGAATCGCTCGATTTCTGATATACGGCTTCAAGATTGAGGTTGAAAATACCCCATTTTATCTTTTGTTTCAACGTAGCACTGAAAATCTGCAAAATACGGTCGTCCTGACGTGGCAGACAACTATTGTCGAAATATACATAATTCTGTACATTTTCTACGCCGATATTGAGATATGTCCCCGTTGCCGGTAAAGAAAATTCTCCTCCGACCCGAAACTTACGGGTCTTCCCGAAATTATTGTCCCAAATGAAATGGTTGGAAACATAATGCCTGTAATAAAAGGCCGGAGCCTGATTCTTGAAAAAACCATAAGCCCTTAATTGTACAGCCGTTTTGCGTATGCGGAAACGGGTCTGTATCTCGCCTTCGATGTCGGTAGCACCCGCATCGACCCCGATTAGTCCCACCTTGCCATCGACCGTATATGTCAACAACTCGCCTTGTTGTTTCGAGAGAATCCCCCCTACCCATAAAACATTTTCGGTATAAATCTGCGGAGATTGCACCAAACGGAAAACATTTGCATCGGCATTCAGGGTATGAACCTCCGGAGCCGTACGCATATCGGCCGGAATGACATCGCTCATCAACGAGAAACGCCGCACCTCATGAGTCATATAAGCCGACATACCCATCTTGGCGTATCGATTAAAACCTTCCAACAAGGCGATACCGAGCGTATTTTTCAATGACCAGTACTTGGTAGAGTCGTTCGTCCCGTCTTTTCTGAAATAGGTATTGTCGAAGAACGCGGTATCTTCACTTGCCGACTGATTGACAAACCGTCGCATATTATTGTTGTACTCAATCGTATGAATAAAACTGGTAACCGGGGTAAACACTTGTACTTCGGTTGTATCATCGACCTGTTCGGTCTTGTAAAATCCGAGGTTGTACCGTTGCGTCAAATAATAATTCTGACCTCTTACCCGATTGAATGCGTTATACAGATATACGGGTATCGACTGCGAATCGAACCCGCCCTGCCCCGAAGCCACTTCATCGGGTTCCAAGATAAAACGGGTATCGGAAATTCCGCCGTTTTCCTGAGAAACAAAACTGTATGTATTGGCAAAAGCATGCATCTGGTAGCGGTCTCCCATATAAGAACCGGCAACTTGCCACGACAAATCTTTATTTCCTTGATGATCATAATTCCCTCGTGAATAAAGATATTGTATACCGGCCGCAATAGCCAACCGCTTGTTGACATTGCCGGAAAACTCTGCTTTAAGGTCTTCTTGCTTGGTAAGTTTACCCCCACCGAAAAGATATGACGCCAATGTCATGGGGATACGCGTATTGTAGTAGGTATAATTAGAGGGAGAGTAAATCAAATAATCATAAGGAGCCTTGAATATAAATTGCGGCATATCGGGACGGTCGAAAAATATTTTCGACATCGAAGCGCCTCCCAAGTTTCCGGTATAGGTATATGCTGTGGAATAAGAAATAGGCAGGTCGGTATTATAAAAATTATCGATAAGCGTATCCATAGGCACGCTGTAAGGTGTTCCCAACGGCTGGGAAAGCCGCCACGCATACGGTTTTCCTATCACGGGCTTCTTGGCGGCATAACCACATACGACCGACAATGCAAAAAGGGAAAATACCAAAAACCTTCTCATATACGGGCACAAATATACGGTAAATATATGAGACAATTTCCACCTCTCACGCTAAAAAGAAAGAAAAAGGGTCGTACATTTTATTCTTGTACGACCCGATTATGACTAAATTCCGTTTGAAGAAACTTTTTTACTTTTTCGGAAGCGCAGCTGCTTACGGACAGGACTTTCTTTCTTGAACATGTCATTATCGATAATGACCCGGAATGTTATCAACTGCTGAGAACACCATTTCCCTCCGTCATAATGGTGTACCGAAGATACTTTGAGATCGAACTTCTCATTCTGAAACGGATACCAATAAGCCTCCAAACGGTTATATACATCGTCCCGGGTACGATAGAATGGCGATCCCGTATACAAACTCGAAGCATAACTACTATAATACGGCATCAGGCAACCACCCGCATACAACGTATTGTAAAGACCTATTTTATATTTTTCGATACGGGCTTCGATTTGCACGCCGTGAGGTTTCACATAATGCCCCACATAAGTCCGGTCATTCTGAATAGCTTGTAACCAACCGGCACTCACTTTGAGTTTATCGAACCATAACCGACCGCCCAAATCAATACCCACTCGCGGATAAATCCAAATATTATCGACCACACCTCCATCTACACTCGTCCCGGCATGGTGATGCATCATCAGCTCATACTCGCCATACAACCAAGAAAGAGGATAGTAACGCCCCGACGTATATATGATAAAACGTTCCCTGGTCGTCGCCGTCTGATGTCCGTGCCAATCGCAAAAAACTTCGATATAGTTTTTTTCATCGGGAATGAACTGCAACAATAATCCGTCAATCGTATTATCGAAAAATTTTATAGAGTCACAAAAAAATGCCTCGCTCCCACCGATAACCTGACGACGCGGTATAATACCCGCCGAAATATTGAAACGGCGATCCCTATAATTGTAAAAGAATACGAAGTTGACGTCCATATCCCGGGTCGGCGCACCGAAATTGCGCATGGCACTTACACCTACCTGTATCGAATTGCCCCGCCAACCGAGCCCCACCAACGGATTGATATATCCGCCGAATATAGTCTGAGGCCAATTATATTTGCTTTTGCCGTATTCCCGGTTATCAAACATCATATCGACACCGACACTCCACAAAAATTCTTGTGCCGACAATGTCGCTGAAAAAGAAATAAACAGCAATACTAAAACTATTCTGTTCAAGAATTTCATCTCCGGATTTTTTTGTAACGGTACAAAAGTACGATATTTTGTAAAAACAATTATTCATTTATAAAGAAGATTTTCCGATAAGAAACATCTATTTAGTGATAACGGACAACCCGCCTTATTTCGATATGAATAGAATAAGCTCCGTTTTATTTACACATAAATACTATCTTTGCAAAGTTTTTAGGAATACCCACCACTCTCATGACCCGTTATTTCAAGAAATATTCGTTTCATTACCGTTCGCTGTTGGCTATGGGTGTACCCATCATGGTAGGCCAATTAGGAGTTATCCTCACCGGCTTCGTCGACAATATCATGGTAGGTCACCATACGACCGCAGAATTGTCGGCCGCATCTTTTGTCAACAACATATTTATGTTGCCGCTCATGTTCGCAACCGGTTTTGCCATGGGAATCACTCCGCTTATCGGAGAAAAAACCGGTCGCAACGAATTGCCGCTGGCAGGACAGATTTTCCGTTACGGACTTTATGCCAACGGTATACTGGCATCTTTGCTTATCCTCATCATGGGAGTACTCTACTTTTTTCTCGACCGCATGGGATTGCCACCAGAACTACTGCCATTGATGCGTCCTTACTATTTGTTGCATCTCATCGGTCTCGTTCCGGTTTTATTGTTCAATGCATTCAAGCAATTTGCCGATGGGACAACCGATACGCTTACACCCATGTTTATACTTCTGTCGAGCAATCTGTTAAACATCATAGGTAATACAGTCCTCATATACGGCTACGCCGGATTTCCCGAATGGGGACTTTTCGGAGCCGGCGTATCGACACTCATCGCTCGAATATTCACGATTGTCGCCGGCTTATGTATATTTACATACAGGAAGCGTTACCGCCGTTTCAAAAGCGGATTCTTCCGTCTTCCCTCAAATAAGAAACTATACCGACCGATTCTCACAATGGGTATTCCCGTCGCTTTGCAGTTAGGTATGGAAACCGGTTCATTCAGCCTGAGCGTCATTTTCATCGGCTGGATAGGTAGTACGGCATTGGCCGCACATCAAGCCGCCGTCACATTCTCTACGATAGGATTTCTACTTTATTCGGGAATAGGCGCTGCCGTAACCATTCTGATAAGCAATGCACGAGGAAGCAACAGGAATCACGAAATACGCCCCATCGCAACAGCCGGTATACATATCGTACTCGGTCTCATTCTGTTCGTTACCAGTATCATGTTCTTTACCCGCCAACATATCGGATATATTTTTACCGACTCGCCCGATGTCGTCTCGCTCGTATCGGCCATTGTCATACCGATGATCGTCTATCAATTGGGAGACGGCCTGCAAATCACTCTCGCCGGGGCATTACGCGGACTCGGTGTAGTAAAACCGATGGTATGGATCGCATTTATCAGCTATTTTATCGTCAGCCTCCCCGCCTCTTACAGCTTTGCATTCCCATGTCAGGGAGGTGCACCGGGGGTTTGGTGGGGCTATCCCGTAGGACTCAGTTGCGCTGCTCTGCTTTTCTTTTGGCAATTCCGTCAGAACAGTAAACCTGAAAAAATACGACATTAGAAATTTATTTCTTCGGGAACTTTTTATGCGAATTTTCGGTATTTTTTCCACCCTTTTCACCTTTTAATTTCATAGCCTCTCTACGCTTGGAAGGATTGAAGTTGGGATTGAATGATGAAACTTTCTTCTCCGTTTTACTATCTTTACCCGAAGAAACCGAACGCCGAGAAGAAAAACGACTCCCATATAATTTTTCCAACAAATCTTCCCGGCCTATCCGATGCAAGACTTGTTCAATACCCCGACGGGCTTCGGGCTTGTACCAAAAGAAAAATTGCCGCTGGGCCAATTTTTCTTCCGACGTGCGGGCCGTATAAACCTTCTCTCCCGTATACGGATTGTAACCGGTATAATACATCTCGGTAGCGAGGGTCATGGGTGTGGGCGTAAAATCCTGTACCTGTTCAAGATGAAAATTCAGATTTTTGGTAATCGTCGCCAATTCGGCCATATCGCCGGGTTCGCAAGCCGGGTGGCTCGAAATGAAATAAGGTATCAACTGTTGGTTCAATCCATGTTCCCGGTTGATACGTTCGAAAATTGTACAGAACTGCTCAAACTGCTTGAAATCGGGTTTACGCATACACTGCAACACCTGCGGCGAAGTATGCTCGGGGGCCACTTTAAGACGTCCGGAAACATGTCTGGTAACCAGTTCTTCGGTATATTCGCGAGAGGTGACATTGAGTTTCTCATCGTCATTGCGATGCAACAGAAGGTCATAACGCACGCCGCTGCCTACAAACGACCGCTTTATACCCGGCATACGATCGACCTCCCTGTAAAGATGTATCAACGGACGATGATCGACCTGCATATTGGGACACACCGACGGCCAAAGGCACGAAGGCCGTTTACATACACGGCAAGCCGACGATTTTTTACCGGTCATGCGGTACATATTAGCCGAGGGACCGCCCAAATCGCTGAGATAGCCTTTAAAGTCGGGCATAGCGATGATTTTAGAGACTTCCCGCAAAACCGACTCCTCCGAACGGGAAGAAATAAATTTGCCTTGATGTGCCGAAATCGTACAAAAAGCACAACCGCCGAAACAGCCCCGATGCAGGGTTACCGAAAATTTTATCATCTCAAATGCCGGTATGGTCTTCCCCCGGTAACGAGGGTGTGGTAACCGGGTAAACGGCAGGTCATATATCGCATCGAGCTCCTCACTGCTTATCGGCGGCAACGGGGGATTTATCTTCAACGCCTTATCGCCGCAACGTTGCCATAAAAGCCTCGCGGTATAACGATTGGACTCCTCCTCGACGATACAAAAATTACGAGCTTGTATCCTTTTGTTTTTGAGACACTCTTCATGCGACGCCAACACGCAATAAGAATCGTCATCTTTCCCTGTGGGCAAATCGGCCGCATCTACTGCCACAACCGTCTGCGGAATGTCCTGTAATGCCGAAACCGGCTCACCGTTGCGCAACCGCCGGGCAATCATCCGCATTGTCTGTTCCCCCATACCGTAAGAAAGAATATCGGCTCCGCTCTCCACCAAAATACTCGGACGTAAACGATCCTGCCAATAATCATAATGAGTTACCCGCCGTAACGACGCTTCGATTCCTCCGATGACAACCGGTACGTCGGGATATAATTCTTTAAGAATGCGGGTATAAACAATCGTCGGATAATCGGGACGCATGCCGGCCCGCCCATCGGGCGTATAGGCATCATCGGAACGCAATCTTTTATTGGCGGTATAGTGATTGACCATCGAATCCATCGCACCGGCCGAAACGCCGAAAAAGAGACGCGGTTTCCCCAATTTTTTGAAATCTCGGAGGTCGTCCCGCCAATTAGGTTGCGGAACAATCGCCACACGCAATCCCTCTGCCTCCAACACTCTACCGATGACAGAAACGCCGAACGACGGATGGTCGACATAAGCATCTCCCGAGAACAGGATTACATCGACCCATTCCCACCCCCGCTGTTCCAACTCTTTCCGCGTCGTGGGCAGCCAATTGCGCATATCCATACACATTTCCTGCATACTTATTTATGATTGTAAAGATCTTCGAGTTTCAGCAGTTCATCACGTAAGCGAGCCGCTTCGATAAACTCCATATTTTTGGCAGCCGCCACCATCTGCCGACGTACATTCTCCATATTTTTTTTGAGTTGCTCTTTACTCATATACGGGACAATCGGATCGGCAGCCAACGACACATGTACCGTATCGAACTCTTCTTCATACATCGGTTTTCCGGAAGTCTCGACAGATTCGACGGCCTTATCTTCCCGACGTGCCAATGCCGTATTATAGGCCTTGCGTATGGCCTGCGGCGTGATATGATGAGCTTCATTATAGGCCAATTGCTTCTCTCGCCGCCGATTGGTCTCATCGATAGTTTGCTGCATACTATCGGTAATACGGTCGGCATACATGATAACACGCCCGTTGAGATTACGGGCCGCACGACCGGCTGTCTGCGTAAGAGAACGATGCGAACGCAAAAATCCTTCCTTATCAGCATCGAGTATCGCAACCAGAGAAACCTCGGGCAAATCCAACCCTTCCCTTAACAAATTTACCCCGACTAAAACATCGTACACCCCTTTGCGAAGGTCATCGATAATCTGTATCCGATCGAGTGTGTCGACATCGGAGTGAATATAATTGCAATGTATGTCGAGACGAAGCAGATAAGCATTCAGCTCCTCGGCCATACGTTTGGTAAGCGTCGTAACCAACACCCGCTCGTTACGTTCGACGCGCTGTTGTATCTCTTCGAGCAAATCATCGATTTGATTGAGGCTGGGCCGTACTTCTATAACAGGATCGAGCAATCCCGTAGGACGTATAACCTGCTCGACGACAACGCCTTCACTACGTATCAGCTCATAGTCTGCCGGCGTCGCGCTCACATAAATGACTTGCGGGACCAAAGACTCGAACTCTGCAAACGTCAACGGCCGGTTATCTATGGCCGCCGGTAATCGAAAACCATATTCCACCAAATTGACTTTCCGAGAGTTATCCCCCCCGTACATAGCACGTATCTGCGGTATCGTAACATGACTTTCATCGATAATCACCATAAAATCTTTCGGAAAATAATCGAGCAAACAGAACGGTCTCGTACCGGGCATACGTCCGTCGAAATAACGGGAATAGTTTTCGATACCCGAACAATATCCTACCTCCTTTATCATTTCGAGATCGTATGTAACCCGTTCATAAAGACGTTTGGCTTCGAGTTCCTTTCCTATCGATTTGAAAAATTCGACCTGTTTGCCCAAATCGAGAGCTATTTCATCGACAGCTCTATTGATGCGTTCTTTTGTCGTTACGAATATATTGGCCGGATAAATATTATATGCGTCGAATCTCGAAATCGTATAGCCGCTCGATGGATCGACACTTTCTATGGAATCGATCTCGTCTCCCCAAAATGTTACCCGCACGACTTCATCTTGGTAAGCGGGGTAAACATCGACCGTATCGCCCTTGACCCGAAAATTTCCCCGTAGCAATTCTATTTCGTTACGGGAATAGAGCCCGTCGACCAACCGGCGAAGAAAATCATTCCGCTCCAACCGGCTGCCGACTTTCACTTCGATCGTATTGCTATGAAAGTCTTCGGGATTACCGATACCGTAAAGACAGGATACCGACGACACGACAATAATATCTTTACGGCCGGACAAAAGCGAAGATGTCGCCGACAAACGCAGCCGGTCGATCTCTTCGTTTATGGCCAAATCTTTTTCAATATAGGTATCGGTCGTAGGAATATAAGCCTCGGGCTGGTAATAATCGTAATACGAAACAAAATACTCGACCGCATTTTCGGGAAAAAAATTCTTGAATTCACTATAAAGCTGGGCAGCCAACGTCTTGTTGTGGCTGAGTATGAGCGTAGGTTTCTGTACCTGCTCTATGACATTGGCCATAGTGAACGTTTTTCCCGACCCGGTAACACCGAGAAGCGTCTGCGCCGGCAAACCTTCCCTGATACCGTGCGTCAGTTCGGCAATAGCCTCGGGCTGGTCACCGGTAGGACTGAATGGAGAAACGATTTTGAATTCCATCGTTTTACGAGTTTTTAAACTACAAAGGTATGAAAAACTCCTTGTCTTTACACGCAGTCTTCGCAATAATTACCCATACAAAAGAGAGGAATAAATAAAAAGAGTGAGATTATCCGTTAAATTTCTCTTTTTTACTTTCATAATTCTCCTTGATTGTCTAACTTTGCGCAGTTATTCATGTACGTATGATAAAAAAAGCGGTTTATTTAGGTATACTTCTGTTGATTTGCACTTCTTGCGGCGAATACTACAAGGTACAGAAAAGTACCGATTTGGACATGAAATACCAGTATGCCAAGAAATGTTTCGACACAGGCAAATACAACCGCGCTTACTCTCTTCTCGAAGATTTAGTTGCCGTCTTTAAAGGAACCGACAAAGGAGAAGAATCGCTCTATTTGTTGGCGCTCAGCCATTTTATGGCCAAGAACTACGACACGGCAGGAGACTACTTCGCTACTTACTATCGAAGTTTTCCCAAAGGCGAATATACCGAAATGGCTCGTTATTATTCGGGATTGAGTTATTATAACGATTCCCCCGATCCGCGTCTCGACCAATCTATCACTTATAAAGGTATAGAAGAATTGCAAATGTATCTCGACTATTACCCCCGGGGAGAAAAAGTAAAAGAGGCCCAAGACATGATCGTCAAACTGCAGGAGAAATTGGTCGAAAAAGAATTTCTGAACGCCATGACCTATTTCAACATAGGGAACTACTTAGGTAGGAATTACTTCGAATCGGCCGTCATAACGGCACAAAACGCATTGAAGACCTTCCCTTATACCCAAAGAAAGGAAGAATTCCTTATGCTTATCTTACGAGCCCGTTATCAGGAGGCGCAAGAAAGTATTAGCGAACGGAAAGGTGAACGTTATCGCAATACCATAGATGAATATTACGCATACATCAATGAATATCCCGACGGGAAATATAAGAAAGAAGCCGAGAGCATATTCAATGATGCCAGCAAACACATCGATAGTGAAGAATAAAAAATAAACCGAAATAAAAAATGGACTACAAAAAAACCAACGCACCGACCAATACCGTAACCCGCGACATCATCGCTCTCTCGAACGATACGGGAAACGTTTACGAAACGTTACGCATTATCGGCAAACGTGCCAACCAGATAAGCGTGGAAATGAAAAACGACTTGGAGAAGAAGTTGCAAGAGTTTGCCTCGTATAACGACAATCTCGAAGAGGTTTTTGAGAACCGCGAACAAATCGAGATTTCGCGTTATTATGAAAAATTACCGAAACCGACCCTCATCGCTACTCAAGAATATCTCGAAGGTAAGGTTTATTACAAAAATCCGACCAAAGAAAAAGAAGAACTTTGATTCTTATATTATTGATACAAAGAAAGGCCCGACTACGAATTTTAGTCGGGCCTTTCTTCTGCCAAGATATTTATATTTATCATATTGAAGGGAACTATTCTCTACCGATTTGCACAGAAAATCATTTGTCATTCCGAACGGGACAAAGCGAAGTGAAGAATCCATTCAAGGAGCATAGAAACAGAATCTCTCATATCGCCCGTTGGTAAAATTCGGAACAACAAAGGAATGCCTTATAAGGAAAACAGCAAATATCATTTCTAACCGTAACAGAGAAAATGTAAGAACCCCACACTATTTGCATCAAGTTTGAATTCATCATCTTTTCCTTTACCGGAAAATATCACCCCGATTATACTTATCGACTTCTTTTCAGTACAACATCGTCGATGCGAGCCCAAGCATCAGCAACTCCTTCGACATAAAAACCGATTTCAACCTTGCCTCCACGTACCTTGACGCGTCTTATTTCTATCGTCCGCCATTCGGGAGTTTCTTCTTTTATCCGGCACGAAAAACGTTTTCCCTCACTCTCGACATACATTTCAAGACGATCCAGTCCCTCGCTGTTTTTCAATCGTGCCGTAAGAGTATAATGTCCGTCGGGCAACGACACATAAGGTGTAGATGTTATCGTCTGATAAATACGACGCCGAAAACGGGTTTTATCACCGATAAAAAGAGATTTTTCTCCGATAACCGTTTTACGGTCAGCCTCACTATTTTCGTAGTTCAATATCGGAGAATCGGGCGAACCGACTGCAACTTTATTACCTTCGATAATCTCCGTTGTCCAACCCAGCAAATAATCTTGAACCGGTTTGGCGGGACAAGGAATCGACCGACGGTCGGCCTCAAAACTACCATTTTTTACATAATTATTATCTTCGGCCACATGCCACTCCCCTGTCTCCACATCGAGATACCACGATTGCAAAGAGTTGAAATAAGGTTCTTCTCCATCGAACGAAACGGGACACCAGTGATTATATCCCCACCCGTTTCCCGCAAACTCCGCCCAACGATCTCCACAATAAACGACCGTCTCTTTCCGGCTTCCGCGAACCGTATAGAAAAAACCCGTCTGCGTAACATGGGCATAGTCTTCGGTACATCCGGGCATGATTTTCATATCATTGATCGGTTCATAAGGCCCGCGTATATCATTCGCCACCATGTAATAGGCAAAAGACGAATCCCAACCATAAAGATTCGAAGCACACATATAATAACGGCCTCTGTACTTGAACAGGCAATTGCCTTCTCGACCGGCACCTTTAAAAATCTGCGTGCAATCGAGCAAATCCACCTGCCCGTCCCGAATACCGATTTCGGACACGTATATGCGATTGCGCCCACGTCCATAAGAATAGATAAGATAAGGTTTCCGGGTATCTTCATCGACAAAAACCGTCTGGTCTCCGGTATTGGGCGTACCGATTATCTTCTCCATCGTAATGCGCCGATGCCAAATAAAACGACCGTTCGGCGTACGGGACAAGGCAAACAGAACTCCGTTATCATGCTGTACCACCAACACATATTGATTCCACTCTTCAAGATAAGCGACTCCCATACGCCCCACCCAACCGGCGCGGCCATAACGGTCAACTTCTTCCCGCGTCAAAACATCTCCTTCGTAATGCCAATTTATCAAATCTTCGGAGCTGTAACAAGTTACCGACTCGAACGTACACGCAGGATACGTTACCGACGGGTCTTCCCGATAACGTGCCGCTTCGGCATAACGCACACCGTACCAATAGTAACGCAATTGTCCGGTATCGGGGTCGGGATAACGGAATATTCCTCCGCCCTGACTGTATAAGGGCATACCTTCGGCCGTATTCCAAAAAATATCATTGGTAATCTTTTTCCCGTCAAAACGAGCATCGACATTCTTTGCACCTACCGTCAATACCCAAGCCCACAAAACAACCGACAGAAAAACTCTCATTTTCATATTTTTCTTATTACAACTTCACTTTCAAGATTTTCGGTTCACTCTCGTTGTGCATACGATCCACCGCCGTTACGACATAAAAATATTTTTTCGAACCGTCTTTATAGGGCAAACGATACCGATTTTGCCGCACCGTCGCAACCAAAACTTTCGCATCATCGAGATCGACAGCCGCCTCTTCTTCAAAACGATATACACAATAATACGCCGGACGTTGCATCTCGTCGCGTGTCTTATCGGCTTTCCATTCGAGATAAAACCCTTCGGGCGACCAACGCGTATGCAATTTCTTCACTCCCGACGGAGGCCGATTGTCGATGTGCTCATAGGCCGGTATCAAAGCCGGGGAAGAGAAAAAAGAGTTTCGTAATTCATGGCCGGCTCCTTTATAGTTATCTAATAATTGATAGCCCGACCAAAAGCAAATGCCCGAAATATAATCGAGATAACGGGTCAGAATCATCTTATGTCCCAACTGGGAATGATGGGGACTCACATCGACAGCATCGAGCGAACGGCACAAATCCTGCCCTATATAGAGATGACAATCACCGGCAATATTCCGATTCCACCAATACACCAATTCTTCATAACACGCCGCAGAGTGGCCTATTTCCCAATAAAGCTGAGGTATGAGATAATCGACCCAACCGTTTCGGACCCATAACAATACATCGGCATAGAGATCGTCGTAATTTTGCAAACCGCATGTCTCGCTCCCCTCGGGCGAGGTACTTTTATTTCGATAGATACCGAATGGACTTATGCCGAATCGCACCCACGGTTTACGTTGCTTTATAAGATGAGAGAGTTCCGAAACAAGAACATCGACATTCTCACGTCGCCACTCATCGACAGGACGGCCGCCGCCATAAAGAGCATAACTCGCCGTATCGGGAAAGGGCATACCGTTTACGGGATAAGGATAGAAATAGTCGTCCATGTGTATGGCGTCTACATCATAGCGGGTTACGATATCATCGACGACCCGGCAGATAAATTCCCGAGAACCGGGCATACCGGGATCGAAAAGCAACTGACGTCCGTAAACGACAAACCACTCGGGATGCCTGTGGTAAATGTGTGAGGTATCGAGTTCGGTGGCCGTATTGCATTGAGCCCGATAAGGATTTATCCAAGCATGAAACTCGATATTCCGCTCATGGCACTTGTCTATAAGATAAGCCATCGGATCCCAGTCGCTCTCGGGAGAACGACCTTGCTTCCCGGTAAGGAAGCGACTCCAAGGCTCTATATCCGACTTATAAAAAGCATCGGCTTCGGGACGTATCTGGAAAAGCAACGCATTGATACCCGACCGTTGCAACGTATCGAGCATCGCATCGAAATAGCCTCGCATCGCCGCCGAATCCATCTCGGCATACTGCGGTTGATAAACAGTCTGAATCCATGCTCCCCGGAATTCCCTTTTCGGCGTTTCCTGAGCAGACGACGGCATCAAAAAAAACGATAAAAAAAACAGAGCTAAAAGATATTGACGCATAACTCGGAGAGATTTTCCGACAAATGTAAAATTTTTATCGAAGAGCAGAAAATACGTAGAATGCTTTTTAAAAAGCTCCTTACATAAAACAGGAATGCACCGGTATTGCCGGTGCATTCCTAATTCTCCATAATCCTCCTATTTTATTTTTCAGCCGTCAATACATATACTTGTCCGGGCGTCGTCTCTATATCGTAAACATAGGACTTGGCAGACGGATTTGCAGTATTGATAGGCGCTTCGGGCGAAATAAGCGGACGACGTATCGACTGGGGATCGAGCAACATGCCGGGAGTCGAAGCCGTCGATTTGAGGGGTTTGAGGTCTATTCCTTCGCATACAAGAGGAACAGCCGAACGCACCCGTAATTTTCCTCCGACCGTCGAAAGTACCTGTACCCGGTCTATCGTACCGTTACTCCATGACATCTCTTCGAGTGTAAAGCCTCCGCGACAACGCAAGCCTTTTACCGTTCCTTTGCTCCAAACATCGGGCAACGCCGGCAAAAGATGTACCGTACCGGCATGGCTTTGCACCAACATTTCGGCAATACCGGCCGTACAACCGAAGTTTCCGTCGATTTGGAAAGGCGGATGTGCATCAAAGAGATTGGGATATGTACCTCCGTTTTGGCCTTTTTCATCGGTCGTAGGACGTATCTGTTCGGTAATCAGCTTATAAGCATGGTTACCATCGAGCAAACGCGCCCAGAAACAAACCTTCCAACCCATAGACCATCCGGTAGAATGGTCGCCGCGACCGTAAAGCGTTTTCTTAGCAGCCTCCATCAGCACCGGCGTATTATAGGTAATCTGCCGACCCGGATAGAGTCCCCACAAATGGGAAACGTGGCGATGGCGATCCCGGGGGTTGTCCCAGTCTTCGAGCCACTCCTGCAACTGCCCCCAACGTCCTACCTGCATAGGAGCCAACTGCGATGCTATCGTACGCAAGCTGTCGACAAAAACCGTCTCCTCACCCATCACCGTAGCAGCATCGATGGTATTGGAGAAAAGATCGTAAACCATCTGGTTGTCCATCGTCGTACCGGCAACGACCACGAAAGAGCGTTGACCGTTGACCGACGGTGCGTTTTCGGGAGAATACGAGGGCGCCACCACCAACCACTTGTTTTTGGGTTCACGCACGAGGAAATCGATATAGAACTCGCAGGCACTCTTCATCAAAGGATATACTTCACTCAGATACTCTTTATTGCCCGAGAATAGATAACGATCCCACAAATGCTGACAGAACCACGCATTGCAGGTCGGCCATACGCCGTAACGATGCCCGTCGACCGCACCGGTCGACGCCCAAATATCGGTATTATGGTGTAATGTCCAGCCCCGACAACCATACATGGCAGCAGACTGCTTGCCTTGCTCGGCAACCCGTTTCACCAAGTCGAGGAACGGCTCGTGCATCTCGGCAAGATTGGTTACCTCGGCCGGCCAATAATTCATCTCCACATTTATATCGGTTGTATATTTTCCGTCCCACGGAGCACGCAACTTGTAATTCCATATACCTTGCAAATTGGCCGCCTGACCGCCGGGTTGCGAACTGCATATCAAAAGATAGCGTCCGAACTGGAAATAGAGAGCAGCCAACTGCGGGTCGAAATTCGACTCGAACTCCCGAACCCGTACATCGGTAGGTTTGGCAGCTTGTGCGTTTTCTCCCAAATCGAGAGATACCCGGTCGAAATATTTACCATATTCGGCAGTATGATTTTGCAAAGCCTTCTCAAACTTCTTACCGGCATTTTTAAGGTACGAAAGCGCTTTCTTTTCCGAGTCGCCCGACACATCTTTATAATTGACAAAGTTGGTTCCGACCGAAACGTAAAGGGTTACTTCGTTAGCTCCCGACACGCGCAACAAAGTATCGCCCACGACTTCGCATTTACCCCCTTTGCGGTCTATACGGGTAAACGTCGTGAAACGTACTTTGCCTTCGATACCCTCATGGTCGTTGGCCTTCGCATCGAGACGAAGCATATTCTTCGATTCGACGGTACGACTATATTCTTTATAGGGAGTGTCATAACGCGCCGAGAAAGATATTTTACCTTTTTGGGAAGCGGTAAGCCGTATGATAAGTAACTGATCGGTAAACGAAGTAAAAGCTTCGCGACGATACTCCACACCGTCGGCCTTGAAACGGGTCGTCGAGAGAGCACGTTCGATGTCGAGTTCGCGATAATAATCGGTATAATCGCCAACACCTTCAAAATCGAGAAGCAAAGAACCCACCGTCTGGTAAGGCATACCGTTAGCGCCCGAAGGAGAACATATCGTCGGGCCACACAATTCCTGAGCCTTCATATTCTCTCCGGCAAAAATAAGCCGACGTATTTCGGCCAGCGCGTCTTTTGCCTTAGGATTGGTGTTGTTGTAGGGAGAACCTCCCCAAATCGTTTCTTCATTCAACTGAAACTGTTCGTGTACCGGATCGCCGAACACCATAGCGCCAAGACGCCCGTTACCCAACGGCAATGCCTCGACCCACAACGATGCGGGCTGTTCATACCATAACTTCATGGCATTATCGGCTTGTGCCTGCAACCATGTCGTGCCGCAAAAAAGCACCGACAAGCAAATGTGTTTTAAATTCATATAACGTGTGTATTTCGTGATTGATTCACAAATTTAACCGATAAAACATTCCTCTCCAAACATCGACTAAAAATTACACGTTTTTGCAACATTTCTGCACGAAATAATTCTCATTTATCCCCCAATTATGACACCGTCAACCCTTTTTAAATAGGAAATCCCCTTAAACAAAACGACTTTATAACAAAAGATTTTTACCCTCAATCATTACATACTCCATTTACCAAATACTGTTTCCGTTTTTTCGAAACACAATTACCGAAAAGTATAAATAACTTTCAAAGAGTATTGCGATTAGGGTTTCACATTTGCCATTTTTTATCTACTTTTGCAACCATGAAATAATTCGAGTCTGCATGCAGAGGTTCCTTGAAACCGACTGCATCGTAGATTGTTTTTGGCAACTATAATTTTTAGAACCGCAAGACGATGGATATTGCAACGAAGTACAACCCTGCCGACGTCGAAGGCAAGTGGTACGAATATTGGCTGAAAAACGGCTACTTCAAATCGAAACCCGATGGTCGCGAACCTTATACGATCGTTATCCCTCCCCCCAACGTTACCGGCGTGTTGCACATGGGGCACATGCTCAACAACACGATACAGGACATTCTCGTGCGCCGCGCCCGTATGACCGGAAAAAATGCCTGCTGGGTACCGGGAACCGACCATGCGTCGATCGCTACCGAAGCCAAAGTGGTGAACAAACTCGCCTCCGAAGGAATCAAAAAAACAGACCTCACACGCGAAGAATTTCTGAAACATGCATGGGCATGGACCGAAACACACGGCGGAATCATTCTGAAACAGTTACGCCGGTTGGGAGCTTCGTGCGACTGGGACCGTACAGCCTTTACGATGGACGAGACCCGCAGCCGCAGTGTCATCAAGGTATTTGTCGACCTCTTCAATAAAGGGCTTATCTATCGAGGCGTGCGCATGGTAAACTGGGACCCGAAGGCTCTCACGGCTCTCTCGGACGAAGAGGTGATCTATAAAGAAGAACACAGCAAGCTCTACTACCTCCGTTACAAGATCGAAGGCGAGGCCGATAAATATATCATTGTCGCCACGACACGGCCGGAGACGATTCTCGGCGATACCGCCGTATGCGTCAATCCCAATGACCCGCGTTACGGCTATCTCAAAGGGAAACGGGTCATCGTTCCGCTGGTAGGCCGCGCCGTACCCATCATCATGGACGACTATGTAGATATAGAATTCGGAACAGGCTGCCTGAAAGTTACCCCGGCCCATGATGTAAACGACTATATGCTGGGCGAAAAATACAACTTGCCCGTCATCGATATTTTCAACGACAACGGAACAATCAGCGAAGCTGGCGGCATGTATGTAGGGCAAGACCGCTTCGACGTGCGGAAACAGATCGCCGCAGACCTCGAAAAAGCAGGGTTGCTCGAAAAGGTCGAAGACTATAACAACAAAGTGGGATATTCCGAGCGCACCAATGTCGTCATCGAGCCGAAACTCTCAATGCAATGGTTCCTCAAAATGGAACATCTCGCCCAAATCGCATTGCAACCGGTAATGAACGACGAGATAAAATTCTATCCCGCCAAATATAAAAACATTTACCGCCACTGGATGGAGAACATCAAAGACTGGTGCATCTCCCGCCAATTGTGGTGGGGACATCGCATACCGGCCTACTTCCTGCCCGAAGGCGGCTATGTCGTAGCCGAAACGGCAGAAGAAGCGTTGGCTTTGGCGCGAGAGAAGAGCGGAAATGCCGCCCTCACGCTCGATGACCTGCGCCAAGACGAGGATTGCCTCGACACATGGTTTTCATCGTGGTTGTGGCCTATCTCGCTCTTCGACGGTATCAACAATCCCGGAAACGAAGAGATACGTTACTACTACCCCACGTCCGACCTTGTTACCGCCCCCGACATCATCTTCTTCTGGGTGGCCCGCATGATTATGGCCGGATATGAATACGAGGGCAAGATGCCGTTCAAGAACGTTTACTTTACCGGTATCGTACGCGATAAAATAGGCCGCAAGATGTCGAAATCGCTCGGCAACTCGCCCGACCCGATCGACCTCATCGACCGCTATGGCGCCGACGGCGTGCGCATGGGCATGATGCTCTCGGCTCCTGCCGGCAACGATATACTCTTTGACGACGCCCTGTGCGAACAAGGCCGAAACTTCAACAACAAAATATGGAACGCCTTCCGCCTTGTAAAAGGCTGGCAAGTCGACGACGCGCTACCGCAACCCGATTCGGCCCGCATAGCCACCGAATGGTTTGCCTCGATGCTCAATAAGGTTAACGCCGAAGTGGCCGACCTGTTCGACAAATACCGGTTGTCGGAAGCCCTGATGGCCATATACAAACTTTTCTGGGACGAATTCTCGTCATGGTACCTCGAAATGATAAAGCCGGGCTACCAGCAACCCATCGACCGTAAAAGTTACGACGCAACACTCGGATTTTTCGACGCATTGCTGAAACTCCTGCACCCGTTTATGCCTTTCATTACCGAAGAGTTGTGGCAACATCTCTATGATCGTAAAGAGGGTGAAAGCATCATGATAGAACGCATTCCCGAATCGGGAACGACAGACGAAAACCTGCTGGCCGCAGTCGAGAAAGCCAAAGAAATTATTGCCGGGGTACGTACCATACGTCTGCAAAAAAATATCCCGAACAAAGAGCCTTTGGCTCTCCAAACCATCGGCTTGCACGACAATGCCTGCGACGCCGTTATCGTAAAATTGGGCAACTTGTCGTCGATAGAAATAGCAGACACCAAAGAAGCGACCGCCGCTTCGTTCCTTGTAGGTACGACCGAATATGCCGTCCCCTTAGGAAACAGCATCGATGTGGAAGCAGAAATAAAAAAATTGGAAGAGGAACTGAAATATCAACAGGGATTCTTGCGTTCGGTGTTGGGCAAGTTGGGAAATGAGCGTTTTGTCAATAATGCCCCTGTTCAAGTCGTAGAGATGGAGCGCAAAAAACAAGCCGATGCCGAGAGCAAAATCAAGTCGCTCGAAGAAAGCATCGCCGCTCTTAAAAAATAAACAGAACTTTTATTACTACACTCATTATGAAAAGCAGGCCGCATCGAAAACTTGATGCGGCCTGCTTTTTGGTAAAACAAATAATTTTCAAAACTCAAAGCCTAAACGCAAAGAGAGTCCATGACGTAAGTATTTTACTGTATAATAATTGCCACCCCGACCCCGAGGATACAAATAATACTCCTCTACGACTTGCTGTTGCAGGTTATAACCCAAAGCCACATTCATAACAAAATCGGGTTTAAGAATAAAGCGCATACCGAATGTCGGGTTGAAATAGACACCGGGATTTACGCCCTCCGAAGCTTTCGAGCCAACAGCATATCCTATTTTTACGCCGAAAAACGGAGTAATATCCCTATTCAAAAAATTAGCACGAACATCGGCAAATAAAGGCACAAACAAACGCCCTCCTGCCGCATGATAATCAAGCCCGAGACCTGCACCCAGAAATACGTGAGGGTTGAATTGATAGCCGTGTGAAGTAGTTACGGAAAAAGCTCCTTTGGCAATAGGTATACCGCTGGCCCTGAAATTGACGATAGTCCCGACCTCCACCAATCCTCGGTATCCTTTCACATCGGTTCGTATCCGATTACTCTTTTCCGACCTCCGATTCGTCCTCTCTTCTTTGGTTATCTTTTCGACTTCATTCATCGGGTAGACAAAAATACTGCCATCGGCCGTTTTTATTTTCAATAAAACATTGGGTTGCTGTTCGACGATTGTACCGCGTATCACGTTGCCGTTTTTAAGGTAAACCACCTCTTGGTAATTCTGGGCAGACAACGTAAAGACAGAGATTATAAATAATAATCCCGTAATAAACAAATTCCTTATCATAACTACGATTTTAATAATAATTATTACACTGCAAAGATATAATATTATTCAAATTCCCAAAAAGACATTTATAAAAAACTACTTAAAAACAAAAACAACCAGTCTGAAAATTTACACTCACCGAAAAGCAAGTCGATGTCGATAACAAAATCAAATCTCTCACCTCCAATATACCCCCTTATATCAAAAATCGACTGCATTATTTAAATAGAAAAGCGGTTGACAGAGTTTTGTCAACCGCTTTTACTTTTTCACAGAAATTCCCAACAACAGAAAACTTATTATAGCCTCAACAGGCTTACATACCTTCTATGCGGAAAAAGTTTTTCCACACATCTGCTTTATCGAAAAGTTCCACCGACGATGCCGAAACACACAAACTACCGTTGACATAAGCATTCTGCGAAAAAACGGAAGGGGATAAAACAAACGGCTCATCACTCAATACGATAACTTTAACGAGCGAAGTGCACCCATGAAACATGCCCTCGGGTATCTGCGAAACATACCGACCGATAGTCAGAACCGACAAAGATTCGCTATGATTAAAAGGCGAATTTCCATAATTAAGCCCGGGCCGATAATCGATATTACGTCCTAAATAAAGCGTATCCAGGGGAGAATCATGAAAAAGGCCTTCTCCTCCCCCGACACCGCTGTAATAGTAATTGTAACCCAATAACAATTCAGTCTTACCATCTTCTATAATGACCGTCTTTAAAGAGCGGCAATTATCAAAAGCATAATTTCCAACTGACACAACACTACCGGGAATCGTAACAGATAAAAGTCCCTTACAATCGCTGAATGCATGATCGGCAATGGCAACGACACTCAACTTACGGGTATTGTACTCTACATACGACGGCACGATGACATGCCCGGAATACTCGGTGTTACCGCGAACCACACACACCGTCGAATCGGTCAACGACGTAACCCGATAATAAATACCATTACTCTTAAAGTCATAAGCGGCAACACTACATGCCATGCACCACAATCCCAATAGTACGCAAAAACCCTTTATCTGTTCTATCCTCATAAAACTTTCCCTCTATTAAATCTTTTTTCTTATTATAATCCAACTCCTCTATCCTAATAAACTCATGCAAAAGCAATAAAAAACAATCATATACGATTGAAAAAGCGGAGCAAAGATATATCATAATATCCACTAAAAAAAAATTTTATGGTTAAAATTTTTATTCATAAAACGGCATAAGAGTAAAAGCCG